>Ga0209382_10000254_pt1 | contig 86412 bp, 63 predicted proteins | sample SoiMetdeltSBSDD5_FD_187599 | JGI IMG/M metagenome (GOLD analysis project Ga0209382, IMG submission 187599) | Bulk soil microbial communities from a Populus tree surrounding site in Tennessee, USA - Soil MetaG P. deltoides SBSDD5 (SPAdes) (version 2) | ecosystem: Environmental > Terrestrial >... | reverse complement strand
CAGCGGCTCCCACCGCTGTCGCGCGTCCGCCCACGCCTTGGTGAGCGGGTCACCGCTGAAGGTCGTCAGCGCGAACATCCGGCCGTTCGAGAGATTGCCGTTGTGCGGGATCGCGAGGATCTTGCCGTCGGTCGTCTTCTCCCATTCGGTCATCCACTTCCAGAGGTCCTCGGGGTTCTCGCTCTGGAACGTGGTGTACGGCAGCACCTGGTCGGCCTTGTCCTTGTTGTCACGATAGATGATGTTCCGGTGGAGGTTGTCGCCGCCGCCAGCGTTCGACGTCCACTCGTAGCCGATGAACGCCGTGAATCGCCCCGGTTCGTTGTACTTCTCCGCGATCGTGGTGGTCTTGGCCCAGACGCTCTTGGCAAACCTCGGATCCGTCGCGGCTGGCGGCAGCTTCTTGTTCGCCTGTGCCGCAACCAGTTCCATCACGGCCTTCTTCGCCTCCACCGGACCGCCGTTGAACATGTCGCGCCACTTTTTGAGCGTCGGGTCGGCCATCATCTCCGGATTGCCGCCCTTGATCTCGGTGATCATGCCCATCATGTCGGAGTGATCCGTGATGGCGACCCAGTCGAGCGGCTGTCCGAGCCTCACCGGCTGGCCGCTGGTCGCGACGACCTCCTCGCCCCGCGCAAACCGCGTCGCGTCCTCGGGACCGAGCGTCGCGCCGCTGCCCCCGGCATCAACCGACCATGCGGTGTGGACGTGCTCGTCGCCGAAGTACGGGCGCTCAGGATAGCGACGGCCTGCGTACGGCGAGTAGCCAGGCTCCTTGTGGAATTTGGTCGGGTCGGCCGGCTTGATCTCGCCGGTGTCGGCGGTAGATGTCCCGGCGCCGGTCGGCGGACCGCCAAGTTGCACGGCGGCCGACGGCTCCGCGCCAGTCGTGGCCGCGGGGGCCTGTGTTCCTGGCGTGGACTGTGGGCTGCCGCAAGCGGCGGCCAGGAACACTGTCCCAATCACAAGTTGCCGCATGGGCACGTCACCTTCCTCATGTCGTTCACCGATGAAATCGCTCGTGGAGGATGCGTCAAGGCTGATCCGAGTGCAGATTGCAAGACGATTGCCGCGTTCTCCGAGCGAGTCTCCCAGACGTGTCCGGGTCCTTCGGACAGGCGGCGATCGAGAGTTCGTCTCCGGCTGCTGGGCGTTTGAGCAATCGTCGGACGATTCGCTACTCAACCGGCGGGCATCACGTTGGCGTCACGACGTTATCTGATTCCCGTAGATTCCGCGACATACCGGAGTCCTCGGCCGGCCGGCTCCCTCGCGACCGTGCCAACGATTCGACGAGGCCGTGCGCCACGCGCGCAACGCGGTGCAGGAAGATCCGGAGTCGCTTCTCGCGCAATGGACGCTCGGGTTGGTGTATCACTGGAAGGCCCAGCCTGAAGAGGCGATCGCCGTTCTCCAACCGTTACGGGCCAAACTGGCCGCAACTGGGTCGTATTGGGACTCATCCCCGCGTACGCGCGGCCGGGTGGTCACGATCGATGAGCGCGGCCGGATGCCGTGGCATACTCGCGCATGCCGATCTCGACCAGCGCTTCGGGCCTGGCCGACCCTCAGCGGCGGCACGTGCGCCAGACAACATCTGCGAACGGCGCCCCGCTTCGTCCAGCACGCGGGCGCGTCGACGCCGTGATGCGCCGGCTCGGGCGCGCCGTGACCGGATTCGAAGAGCCCGCCGTCGAGAAGATTGCTCAGGATCAGAAAGAGGACCCGTTTCAGGTCTTGATCGCGACGATGCTGTCGGCACAGACGCGCGACGCGGTGACGCACGCTGCGTCGAGGCGGCTCTTCAAGGTCGCGAGAACGCCTCGCACGCTCGGCCGTCTGCCGGTAAAGGAGATCGAGCGCCTGATCTACCCGGTCAGCTTCTACCGGAACAAAGCGGTCCATGTGAAGGCGGCCTGCGAGAAGCTGCTGTCGCGATTTGGCGGGCGCGTCCCGGATTCGATGGACGCGTTGCTCACGTTGCCGGGCGTGGGACGCAAGACGGCAAACCTCGTGCTGATTCTGGCGCACAAGAGCGGTGACAACATCTGCGTCGATACGCACGTGCACCGGATCTCGAATCGCCTCGGATGGGTCACGACGCGCACGCCGGAGGAGACCGAACACCGGCTCTATGAGGTCGTCCCTCGCCGATGGTGGCCGCTCGTCAACTTGTATCTGGTGACCTGGGGGCAGAACGTCTGCAAGCCGGTCTACCCGCGCTGCGCAAGTTGCGCGGTCGCGGACTTGTGTCCCAGAATTGCCGTGCCCGAGACGCGGGGGCTGAAGCCCCCGCCCTACAACCGGGGACGGTAGGCCGGGGGCTTCAGCCCCCGGCGATCCTTCGAGGTTTCAATGAAGCTCATGACAGCTGGAGCGGCAGTTGCGGCAGGAATCCTGACGCTGACCTCCGCGCTGTTGGCGCAGAAGCCGACCCCCAAGCCGGCCGCACCGAAAACACCCGCGCCGGTCATCGTGCTCGATACCGTGAAAGGGACAATCGAAATCGAGACCCTGCCAGACGACGCCCCGAAAACGGTCGCCCACGTCGTCGAGCTGGTGAAGAAGAACTTCTACAACGGGATGCGTTTCCATCGCGCCGAGGAAAACTTCCTGGTGCAGATTGGCGATCCGCAGTCCCGCGACATGTCGCGCGAGGCCTGGTGGGGACGCGGACCCGGGAGCGGAAAGCCGATTGGCGTATCCGAGATCGGCAAGCGCAAGCACGTCCCCGGCAGCGTCGGCATGGCGCATTCGGGCGACCCGAAATACGCCGACAGCCAGTTCTACATCGTGATGCAGCCGCGGCCGGGCCTCGACGGCAAGTTCACCATCTTCGGCAGGGTCACCAGCGGAATGGATGTCGTGAAGAAGCTGAAGCGCGCCGACATTCTCAAGAAGGCTTCCGTGAAGTGAGCGACTGCTGTTCGGGCAGCAGTTTCACCATGCCTTTCAGATCCGGGTACTCCTCGACGAAGTCGGCCGGATACTCGCCTTCCAGATCCTGTCCGAGCTGGGCCTTCAGAATCGCCGCATTCGCGACCGATTTCGCGGAGAAGTGGTTGTTGGCGTAGAGGTACGCTTTCTTCACCTCGCGCGCGGCTGCCCGGGCAGCCGTGGCGAAGGGCTGCAACTCCTCGGGCGTGTACAGGTAGTTGTAGCGATCCTCGGATGCCTCGTGCTTCCACCACTGCGCGGCGTTGCGGCCGTGAAGACGCAGGTAGTAGAAGCTCTTCACGTTCGGCAGCAGCGTCTGCCGGATCGAGGTCTTGAACTTCGGCTCGTCGATCTGCGCGAGCGCCGCATCATGCGCCGCCAGAATCTGCGCCGTCTCCCGGGGATGTTCGCTCCAGCTGCGGTGCCGGAGCTCGACGGCGACGGGGTAATCCTTGAAAGCCTTCAACAGCCAGTCGAGGTAGCCGCTGGATTCGGGATCGTTCTTGAAGCTGGCGGGAAACTGCGCGAGCAGCGCGCCGAGCTTGCCGGCATTCAGCAGGGGCTCGATCGCCGCGCGGAATTCGTCGACATCCTTTTTCCCGAGCTGCGAGGGATCTGCCCCGGTCGCTTTCGCGAACATGTCGGGATGGGTGAACTTCTGATAGAGCTTCAGCGAGAACTCGAAGCCGGACGGCGTGCGCTCGACCCATTTTTCGACCGCCGCCACTGTCGGTACCCGATAGAAGGACGAATTCACTTCGACCGTGTCGAAGTGCTCGGCGTAGAACGAGAGCTCGTCGAATTTCGGCGTGCCGCGAGGACGGCGTTTCGGCTGCTCCGGATAGAAGATCCCGTTCCACGTGCCCTTGCCGGAAGGATAGCTCCACCCCGACGTGCCCACGCGGATGTCGGGCCGGACACCGGCACGCGGCCCGGTCATCCGCCGTACTCGTCCTTCTTGAAGCCGAAGCTCGCCTGGTTCCCCCTCACGAAGATCGGCCGCTTGATCAGGTTGGGCTGTTCCATCATGAGGTCGATCGCTTCTGTTTTCGAACGGGGAAGCGGGCGCTGCTTGAAGACCGGGCTTCGCGTACTGACGAAATCCAGGAAGTGATCCGCGTCGACGTGGCGCTCCAGGAACGCCCGATCGGGCGGCTCCTTGTTGATATCGCGTTCGACGAACTCGATCCCCTGCGCATCCAGAAAACTTCTGGCGTTGCGGCAGGTCGTTCAAGTGGGCTTCCAGAAGAAGATCGGTTTCGGCATCCGTCTATTGTACGGGGCGCAACATGCGGGGTATTGACGATTGGCGGTTTCACATAGAATGGGCGCTTCCGAACGAGCTCGGTCAGCTCCGCGGGCGGCGTCCCTGTGACTGGCGTTGTCACTCCCGGGGCTTCGGCAACGGGTATGCCTGATACGACGTCCTGCACCACGCTCCTCCTGCGGCTCCGGCCGGCCGATGATCAGGCGCCCAACGTGTTTCCGGTGGAAGTGACGCTCGATGGCGCCGGCACTTTCAGCGCACTGGTCTCCCTCGAACCGGGTGCATTCAAGGATCTGGAATCCAGCCCGTGGGAGTACGGCCACAAACTCGGGCAGGCGGTGTTCACCGACCCGGGCCTTCAACGCGCACTTGCGTATGCGCGTGGAAGGAGCGAATGCGTCTCTTTCAGCCTGCAGCTCGATGCGCCGAACCTCCAGGATCTCCTCTGGGAACGGCTGATTCTCGTCAGCGGCGGCGATGAGCTGGCATTCGCGACGTCCGGGACCGTGTCGCTGTCGCGGCGCATTCCATCCGAGACGCCCCCGCCCCCGCCTCGCCAGGGTCCATTCCGGCTGCTCCTGATGATTTCCTCGCCCGACGAGCTGGCGAAGCTGCCCGAGAACTCACCGATGAAGAGCCTCGACTACGAGGCGGAAGTGGGGGGACTTCGGGCGGCCTGGAATCCGCTCGTCACGCGCGGTCTGATGCGGGTCTCGATCCTGGGACGTCTTCCGGACTCGTTCGCAGCCGATCTCGACAAGGACGGCTATCGGGTCTTCGCGAGGCCGGCGACACTCGACACGCTCGCGGACCTCTTGTCATCGGCCGACAGCCTGCACCTGATTTCGCATGGCTCGTTCAAGGACGGCCGCGCCAGCCTGCTGCTCGAAACTCCGGAAGGCCGCAGCGCGCGAACGACTGAAGAGGAGTTCCTGGCGAAGTTCGCGGAGCGCAGCCTCCGCCTGATTTTCCTCCAGGCGTGCCAGAGCGCGACACGCCAGCCTGGCGTGCCCAATGCGTTGAGCGGACTGGCGCCCAAGCTCGCCGCGCGAGCGGCAGGCGTCATCGCGATGCAGGACTTCGTGCGGGTCGACGATGCGCGGCGCTTCGCCCAGGAGTTCTACGACACGCTGCTCAGGACCGGCTACGCCGACCGGGCGGCCAACGCCGGCCGGCGAACGCTCTATCGACCCGACAGCCGCAGCTGGGCGATCCCGGCTCTGTACCTTGGGCCGAAGGCCGATCCTCTTTGGGAGCCGGATGCGGTGCTGCGTGCCGTGCAGGACCTGGCCGTTGAGTTCAACAAGAAGCCGGACCTCAAGGCTCCGTTTCCGATCGAGGTGATCCGGCAGTGGCCGGACATCTCCTCGAAGATGGAGACAAGTCCTCCCGGTCCGCGTGTTCGTGTGTTCGAAGCCGTGAACGGGGCCCTGTTCCCGGACAAAGGCACCCGCTCGCCGATCGTGGTCATCGCCGGGAACTACGGCCGCGCGAAGACGGCGCAGCTGTACATGCTCTACGCGTACTATGCGAACCAGATCTCGCGTGCCGACGGGACGCTGCCGTTCTTCGCCCGGATGAGCGACATCGAGCCCTCCGACGATGCCCCCGAGGCGATCATCGCCAGGGCGATCTCGAAGAGCTACAAGGTCTGCGGCATTGATCTGCCCCTGACGCTGCTCGAGCCGCGCCTCCAGCAGCCGTTCCTATTGTGCCTCGATGGAGATCAGCAGGCGGACGCCCGCCAGCGCGATGCCGCGTTCGACGCGCTCGAGCAGATCATCGGGAAGTTCCCGCAGGCCTCGGCGATTGTGACCCTCGACGAGCAGGTGATTGGCCAGCTTCCGGCGTTGCGGCCGACCGATCCCAAGACCGGCATCCCGATCTTCCTCGTGCAGTTGCTGTCGCCCACGACGGTCGCACAGTACCTGACCGGATTCGGCGACAACTTCAAGCCGCTCCTCACGGCGATCCAGGCCGCCAATCTGTTCGATCTGGCCGGTGTCCCATGGCTGCTCGGGAACTTGATTCGACAGTCCAATCGCGGGGCGCTCTCGCGATCGGGTGTCATCGCCCGGGTGGTCAACGGCAACCTGGCCGCGTCGCCGCTGACGGGTGGCATGCGGCGACTCGTCGAAGAACTGCTCGGACGGATTGCCTGGGAGTTGCAGACGCGGCAGAAGGTCCAGCTCGACGCACCGCGGCTGTATGAAATCCTCGATCAGGTCCGGGGCCGGCGCGAGGCGCCGCTCGATCAGCTGAAGGCGAACGCGCTGGAGACGAAGATCCTCGCACCGGGAGACGAGGACGGCGTGCGCTTTTCGTACCCCGGGTTCCAGTCGTACTGGTGCGCACAGCACCTGCTCCGGACCGGCCGGGACTTCAATGGACGGCTCGACGACATCACCGCCACGCTCGGCCGCCGCAGCCGCGTCCGGCTCTGGGAGGACACGCTGGTGCTTCTCGCCGGGATGATGGATTCGGCCGATCCGCTGATTCGCCGGATCATCGCCGGCAGCAGCATGAGCTACGGGGAGCACGCCTTCCTTGCTGCACGCTGCATTCACGAGGCCGAGCTCGCGAAGGGCAGCCGCCAGGCCGTGCAGCAGGACGTCGTCGCTCAGGTGCTCGACAGCCTGGTGTGGCGTTCGACGCCGATGAAGGAGTGGAGTGCGTCCGTGCGAATCCGTGCGACGGAGTCGCTGGCGCTGCTGAAGCATCCGTCGAGCGTGCCGCACCTCGTGTCGCTGGCCGTCGAGCGCGTGCGGCCCACGTTTACCGGCCAGCCGACGTTCGAGCTGTCCGGGCTGCGGCATGCGGCGCTCCAGGTGCTCCTGTCGATGCAGGCGGAGGCCGAGGCGCACGTCAGGAGCCAGGCCGCAGGCAAGTCCGGCACGCCGGAAGGTCAGGCCCTCGCCGTGTTGATCGATGCCTGGCGCAAGGGGGATTCGAAGGGCCTGCGGGAGCTCTACGAGACGACAAGCGTCGAAGGGGTTCCGGCGGTGGCGGTGTTCGCGCTCGGCACGCTCGGCGGCGACGACAACCGCGCCTACCTGGCCGAGCAGATCGTCAATCCCGACGCGGCCGAGGATACCGTCTGGTCGATCGCCGATACCCTGCTGCTCTTCGATCCCGAGACCGTCACGCGCGACGCGGTCACGCGGATGCGGAAGGTTCCCGGTCTCCACCTGCAGGCGGCCTACATGATCGGCCGGCTGCGTCTCGCGGCGCCGGGCAGTGAAGAGGCGGCGTTTCTCGTCGGGTGTCTTCGTTCACCGGACGTGCTGACGCGCGGCGTCGCGCTGAAGTCGCTCGCGCAGCTCGGACATGGCGCCCACCGGGAGCTTTGCGAGCTGATCGCGAAGGACGACTGGAAACAGGCCGCGAAATTCAGGACGCTCACGCTGCCGAACAAGGCTGCCGATCGCATGCAGCTGCGTGTCTGCGCCCTGGAGAGCCTGCGCCTGATTGGCACCGAGGCGTCGCTCGTCGCCTTGCGCGAGGCGCGCAACTGGCGGCCTGAAGGAGGAGCGAGCGATCGCGACGCCACGAACCTGATGCAACTGAGTTACGCGGTCAGTGAGGACATTTACTGGCGGATCACCGGCGGCCTCGAAGGGGACTTTTTCGAGGCCGTCGAACGGCAGAAGCAGTCATAGCAGGAGAACGTGCAATGGGCTTTGAAACCATTCCTGGCACCAGCGATCAATACGCGCTGCTCAGCTTCGATGACAACGGCAGGGAGCGCACCGACGATCCCGAGGGTGTCGGTGGCCTGCTCTCGAAAGAAGTTCTCTCGCGGGTGGCGCGCGAACAGCCCTCGCATGTGCTGTTCTTCATTCACGGCTGGAAGGGGGACGTGGCTGCGGCGCGCGACCAGTACAACCGCTGGATCGGCGCGATGCTCAGGCTGACCGACGATCGCAACGCCGTGAAGGGAACGTTCAAGCCGATGTGGATCGGCCTCCACTGGCCGAGCCAGCCGTTTGGCGACGAGGAGCTGGCTGGCGAGAGCTTCGACATCGGCGAGGGCACCCTGTCTCCCGACGAGATCAAGGCGACGTATCTCAAGCGACTCGGCCTGGGGAGCGAGGCTGCGCCGCTCATCGAGGTGATCGTCCGAGACCACCAGAAGAACGCCGCCGCCACGGAGCTTCCCGAGGAGAGCCGGCGCGCCTACCAGAAGCTCGCATCGCTCGCGGGTCACTCGTCGGACGGTCCGGAAGGCCCGCCGGATGCGGAGGACGCGCCCTTCGATCCCGACCTGGCCTTCGACCGTGGGAACGCCGCATCGGGCGGAGCCAATTTCGGCGACGGCGGATTCCTCGGCGGCATCCTCGGTCCACTGCGCCAGCTGTCGTACTGGACGATGAAGAAGCGGGCGCGGTCGATCGGCGAATCGGGCATGCACCAGTTCGTGTCGGACCTGATGAAGGCCGCGCCGTCGGCGCGCTTTCACCTGATGGGACACAGCTTCGGCACCATCGTGGTATCGGGGATCCTCGGGGGCAAGGACGGCTCCGGGCAACTGCCCCGGCAGGTAGATTCGGTGGCGCTCATCCAGGGCGCGGTCTCCCTGTGGGCCTTCGGCGACTCGGTGAAGGGGAAGAACCGCAAGGGCTACTTCAATCCCTGGGTCCATCGTCCGGCCGTGCGCGGTCCGGTGCTGGTCTCGCGATCCGTCCACGATCGTGCCGTCGGCACGCTCTATCCATGGGCGTCTGCCGTCTCCTTCTCGGATGGTTCCTTCGATCCGGACGACGAGGATCTGCCGCTCTACGGCGCAATCGGCAAGTACGGAATCCGGGGCCTGTCCGGCGCGGTATTCCGCGAAATGATGGAGAAGACCGGCGCCTACGGGTTTGAAGCCGGCAAGATCTACAACCTCGAGGCGTCACGGTTCATCGCCAAGGGGGGTGGGCTGTCCGGCGCGCATTCGGACATCGACGGTCCCGAAGTGGCGCACGCGATCTGGCAGGCGGCACTGGTCTAGGAGGTAACGCGATGACAACGAATGCAACCGGCGCCGACCCTGGGGTACTCGGGCCCGATGAGTTCCCGATCCCGTTCGGGATCGAGGCGGACACCGGGTCGCCGCTCCAGGGGCTGACCGAGGCGGATCTCGCCCGCATCGATCCCGATCGAACGGAGGTTCGCGAGCGCGGCGAGCGCGGCGGCACCGATCACCTCGCGATCTCCGACGTCGATCCCAACAATCTCGAGGAGGCCGGATGGTGTGTCGTGTTTGCGAAGGACGCCGATCCGGCCGTCAAGAAAGCGCTCGAACCGCTCCTGGCCCACCGGGAAAGCGAGGCGAAGCGGCTCTTCAAGGTGTTCGAAGGCACTTCGGGGTTTCTTCCCGGAGATGATGCCCGCAAATGGATCGAGCGGCAGGGTGCCGGCTTTGCGAACGTCGATCCCGAGCACGGCGTCCCCGTGTATGTGCTGCTGGTCGGGTCGCCGACCGAGATCCCGTTCGAGTTCCAGTACCTCCTGGACCTCTACTGGAATGTGGGCCGTCTGACCTTCGACACCGCCGCCGAATACCGCACCTACGCGGAAAGTGTCATCGCGTACGAGACGGCGGACAAGGTGCCGCACCGAAAGCACGCGGCGATCTTCTCGGTCAAGAACGAAGGCGATCGGGCAACCGGGCTGCTCCACGACCAGGTCTCGAAGCCGATCGTCACCGGATCGTCGGGCGTCAGGACGCTTTCCGGCTTCAAGGGCTTTCAGCTCACATCGCTCCTCGCCGAGGACGCGACCAAAGAGCGGCTGACCAACCTGCTCACCGGAAAGGAAGCCGCGGGACCGCCGGCGTTCCTGTTCACCGGGTCACACGGCGTCAAGTTCAGGATCGACGATCCGGCGCAGCGGGAGAAGCAGGGAGCAATCCTCTGCCAGGACTGGCCGGGGTTCGGCAAGACCCTGCCCGAACACCTGTTCACCGCTGCCGACATTCCCGACCAGTCGGCGATCCACGGCCTGATCCATTTCTTCTTCGCGTGCTACGGTGGCGGGTGTCCGAAGGAGGACAACTTCGGACTCGGATCGACCGAGCCTCCCCGGCAGCTCGTGCCGGAGCCGATCGTGGCGCGGCTGCCGCAGAAGCTGCTGACGGCAGGAGCGCTGGCGTCGTTTGCGCACGTCGACCGCGCGTGGGCCTATTCGTTCCAGAACAGCCGAAGCGTGGCGCAGGTGCAAGAGATGCGGGACGTGATGGTCCGGATCCTTCAGGGACACCGGATCGGCCAGGCCACCGACAGTTTCAACATGCGGTGGGCCGTGCTCTCCGCGGAGCTGCAGGAGTCGCAGAGCCTGCGCGAGTCGTTCGCCGATCAGCTCGTGTCGAATGCGTTGCTCGCGAATCGCTACGTGGCGAGAAACGACGCGCGCAACTACGTCATCCTGGGCGACCCGGCGGTTCGGCTGCGGACGGACGCGATGTCGGCGTGACAGGGTCCCGGAGATCGCGCTTCGCGGGTTCGCGCATTCGGAATCCACCCGGTTATCGCACGCTGAAGCGGACCACGAGCAGGCTGAAGGCTGTTTCACGACGATTCCTCTCGGGCGGCTGGCAGGGCGGATCGTATCCCGTTCTGTACAATGGCAATCTGTGGCCTGCGAGGCGGGGCATGCGGGCCCCCGCCGAGCCGCAAACGCCGGAGGCGTTTGCCAGCCAAACACATTGCTGACGATTAACGAGATCTTCCATTCGATTCAAGGGGAATCCACCCACACCGGCCGGCCCTGCGTCTTCGTCCGGTTGACCGCCTGCGATCTGCGGTGCTCGTGGTGCGATACCCCCTATGCCTTCACCGAGGGGCGGAAGATGTCGCTCGACGAGGTCGTGGACCAGATCGAGCGCTACGGCTGCGCGCTCGTCGAGATCACCGGTGGGGAGCCGTTGCTGCAGCGCGACGTGTACCCGCTCATGGATCGCCTGCTCGGCTCCGGCAAGACAGTGATGGTCGAGACCGGCGGGCACCTGAGCATCCGCGAGGTCCCGCAGCCGGTCATCAAGATCGTCGACGTGAAATGTCCCGGCAGCGGTGAGTCGCACCGCATGCACTGGGACAATCTCGAGAGCCTCGCCCCGCACGACGAGGTCAAGTTCGTGATCAAGGATCGGGTCGACTACGAGTTCGCCCGCGACATCGTCGTCCGGCACCAGCTCACGGGCCGCGTGGCCGCCGTCCTGTTCTCGCCGGTGCACGGCGTGCTCGAACCGAAGGATCTCGCGGCGTGGATCCTCGAGGACAGGCTCGAGGTCAGGCTGCAGCTCCAGGTCCACAAGTTCATCTGGGGGCCGGACACCCGGGGCGTGTAGTTGAAAGCCATCCTGCTCCTGAGCGGAGGTCTCGACTCGTACACGGCGGGTGCGATCGTCTCGCGCGAGGGGTACGAGCTCTTTGCGCTCACCGTCAGGTACGGCCAGGTCCACGAGCGCGAGGTCGATGCGGCACGGCGGGTCGCCGCCGCGCTCGGGGTCACCAGCCATTCCGAACTGCATGTCGATCTCGCGTCGTTCGGCGGGTCCGCCCTGATCGGCGACGGCACGATCCCGAAGGATCGCGACCTCTCGGCCGTCACCGACATTCCTTCGACCTACGTGCCCGCACGCAATACGGTGTTCCTGTCGCTCGCGCTGGCATGGGCGGAGGTCGTCGGGGCCGAGGCGATCGTGATTGGTGTGAACGCGCTCGACTACTCGGGCTATCCGGATTGCCGGCCCGAATACCTGGAGGCGTTCGAACGGCTCGCCGCGCTGGCAACCCGGGCAGGGGTGGAGGGGGGCCGAGTACGTATCCTCGCTCCGCTCATTCACAAATCGAAGGCCGAGATCATCCGCACGGGCCTCGAACTGCGGCTCGACTACCGGCTGACGCACAGCTGCTACGACCCGTTGCCGGACGGGCGCCCGTGCGGGCGATGCGACAGCTGTCTTCTGCGCGCGAAAGGCTTCCACGAAGCCGGCGCCCTGGACCCGGTCCTGCAGCCGTGACCGAACGCCTCTATTACTCCGATCCGTATCTGAAGGAGTTCGACGGCCGGATCGTCGGTGTCCGCGATGTCGATGGACGCGCCGGGATCGTCCTGGACCGCACCGGCTTCTACCCGTCGTCGGGAGGGCAGCCCTTCGATACCGGAACGCTTGGCGGCGCCCGTGTGGTCGACGTCGTCGATGGCGACGACGGAGCGATTGTGCATGTGGTCGAGGGAACGGTGGACGTCTCAGTTCCTGGGACCGGACACCCGGAGCTCGAGATTGTGCCCGGCCGCATCGACTGGCCTCGCCGCTTCGACCACATGCAGCAGCACACCGGTCAGCACGTGCTCTCCGCGGCAATCGACCGGGTCTGCGGCGTCAGGACGGAGAGCTTTCATCTGGGCCCGGTCAGCTCGACCATCGATCTCGCCCGCGAGCTGACGATCGCGGAGATCACCGCGAGCGAGGATCTGGCCAATACCGTGGTCTGGGAAGATCGGCCCGTTGCGATCAAGTTCGTCGATGCCGGCGACCCCGCTCTTCAGCTTCGCAAGGAGTCGGCGCGAACCGGCACGCTGCGGATCATCGAGATCGACGGCTTCGACGTTTCGGCCTGCGGCGGGACGCACGTGGCCCGCACCGGCGCGATCGGCATCATTGCGATCGCCGGCTGGGAGCGGCTGCGCGGCGGCACGCGCCTGGAATTCCGCTGCGGGTCCCGCGCGTTGCGCGCTCACCGGCTGCTGCGCGATACGGTCGCCGCGGGCGGCCGCCTCCTCTCGACCGGCTTTGAAGAATTGCCGGGGGCGATCGAAAGACTGCAGGACGACGGGAAGGAGCTCAGGCGGCGAATCAAGGATCTCGAAGGGCGACTCGCCGGCTACGAGGCCGATGCAATCGCTGCGCATGCAGTCGAGATCCGTGGCTTCCGGGTCGTGGCCGAAGCGATCCCGGATGCCGACATGAACGCCATCAAGACGATCGCGCAGGGTGTGGTGTCGCGCCCGGGTTACGTCGCGGTGCTGCTGACCACGACACAGCCCGCTTCGGTCATCGTCGCACGCGCGCCGGACGTTCCGGTCGATGCCGGGCGGCTTCTGAAGCAGCTGACGACTCATTTCGGCGGCAGGGGCGGCGGCCGCCCAGAACTGGCGCAGGGCGGTGGCTTGATGGCCCGGGCCGACGAGATCGTGGCCGCGGCCAGGCAGGAGTTGTCCTCGATGCTCGCCGGGGGCGGGTAGCTGGAAAGTCTGGTTACTTACTTCAACAAGAGGGCCGGGAGATCATGACGATCGTTCTTTACGAGAGACTCCTGATCTCCTGGCCCTCTTGCTGAAGATCTATTTCTGTTGCAACCGGACGATCGACCGCCCCGCTTCGCGCGCCACCTCTTCGTTCTTGTCGCGCGCCGCGTCCCTCAGCATCGGCAGTGCGGGCAGGGCATCGGACCCGAACGAGCCGAGCGCGGTCGCCGACTCGCGCCTGACCTCTTCATTCGTGTCGGACAGGCCAGCGATAAGAGCCGGCACCGATGCCTCTGGCGCCGCATGGACGATGCCCAGGTAGGTCGCGGCAACAGTTCTCACACCGTCGTCACGATCCTTCAAGCTCTGAATCAACACCTTCACGACGGCGCCGGCGTCGAGTGCGGCGCGTTCCTTGAGCTTGCCGATCGAACGCAGGGATTCGCGCCGGACGATCGGATCCTCGTGCCAGAGGCCATCGCGAAGCGGATCGAAGGCCGCGGGCCCCATGTAGCTGAGGGCAATCGCGGCTTCGGTGGTGAGGCCCGGCTCGGTCAGAACCGACGCAACCTCGGGAATGGCCGGCTCCGCCGTGCGGCCGAGAATCGTGCAGGCCTTGAGCGCTCCTTTCAGTCGATCGGCCTCCGACTGCGGATCGCGAAGCGCCGCCTGGATGATCGGCAGCGCGCCGGCGCCGCGCCTGGCCACCTCGCGCGTGGCCGCTTCGACCTCGCCGGGATTGCGGCTATACAGGTTGTCGAGCCAGCGATAGTCGGCCTTCTTGAGTGCGGGCGACAGCCCCTCGGGGGGCGCCGGGTCGCGGGCCAAGTACAGCCACGCAGCAGCGGCGGCAAGGCCGATCACGAGAGCGATCCCCAGCAGGCGTTTCATGGATGACGCGTGAAATTGGCGAGCGTCTCAACCGCGAGGTCGGTAATCCAGTTCACGGTAGCCGCTGGAATGATGAAGTCGTTGGCGATGATGGAGAACGCCAGAGTTTCCCCATCGCGCGTCTGAAGGTACCCGGACAGGGCTCGCATATTCGAAATGGAGCCGGTTTTCACGTGTGCGTTGCCCTCCGCGCGAGTCTTGCGCAGACGTGTTGTCACCGTTCCCTCCCTGCCGGCGACCGCGAACGTGGCCATGAACGGATCGCGGTGCCGGGGATCGGCGTACATTCGCTCGAGCAGTGAGGTGATGAAGTCGGCGGTGACATAGTCGTAGCGAGACAACCCTGAACCGTCGGCCATCACCAGCGACCGTTCGTCTATCTTCCAGTCGCGCAACGCCGCCAGCACCGCGTCGCGGCCAGCCGCGACAGTTCCGGTCCCGCTGACGGCCGCGCCCAGTGCCTTCAGCAGCGTGTCGGCATAGAGGTTCTGGCTGACCTTCATCATGACGCCCGCGATCTCGCGAAGCGGCGGAGACTCGGAGCGGATGATGGTCCGCCGATCGATCGTCGGCGCCGGCGCGGAGAGATCGTCGATGTCCACCGCATCGCCGGTGACCTCGATTCCCTGTGCGACCAGCGCGTTCTTCAATGACTGGACGAAGTAGACCGTGGGATTCACGACAGCGACCTGCCGGCCGGCGATCCGTGTCGGGGGCCCCACGGGATCGGCTGGTGCCGGCAGAGGAACGACGCCGAACACTTCGAGAACCGGCCGATCGAGCAGGCGCCGATAGTCGATCGTCTCTGGAGTGCCGGCCGCCGCAGTCGTGGTCTTGTTCGACAGCGTCAGGCCGGAGCCCGGCGAGAGACTGACCACGGCCGGAGCACCTGCCGCAGGACCGGGCGTCACGATCAAGTCGGCGACGTCCTCGTTGTACTGAAGCGCTCCGACCGGTGCGGCATAGCCGTACTGCAGGTAATCCCACGCCCATCCGGCGCCGAGTGTTTCGTCATCGAACAGGTTGTCGTCGCCGATGATCCGGCCGTCGATCTTCCCGATCCCCGCGGCTGACAGTGCCGAGGTCCACTCCGCGAACACCGCGGCCCCACGCCCGTTGCGCGTGTTGATCGTGGGATCACCGCTGCCACGAACGTAGAGATCGCCGCGGAGCACGCCCGCCTCGACCTGGGCCGCCGTTTCGAGCGTCGTCGCGAAGCGCGTGTCCCACCCCATCGACTTCGCCGCCGCGGCAAGCGTCACGATCTTCATGTTCGACGCCGGCACCATCAGCTTTCCGCTGTTTCGATCGTACAGGCGCTGTCCATTGCCGAGGTCCCGTACGACGACCGCCCACTGTCCATGGTCCATGATCGGGGCGTTGAAGATCGAGTCCAGATCGTGGCGCAGCTGTTCAAGGGCTCTGCTGGAGACGCCGCGTACGGGAGACTGAGCCGCCGGTGGGGAAGACGGGACCGGCACCGGCGTGACGGAGGAGTGTCGTGCGGCGCAGCCGCCGGCCAACAGGACGGGCAGGCCGAGCGCCGCAGCGACTCTTGGAGCGAGCAGCGCTATTTCAGCTCCTGAAGGGCCTTCGCTGCGTTGTCGATGGCGCTCGCGTCGACCTTGGCGGCGCCGGGCTCGCCGGCGCGCGAGGCGAACGCGTCGGTGCCTGCCTTGCCGAGCGTGACCTTTTCTTCCTTCTTGCCCTCGTCGAACTTGATGGTGACGGCGAGCTCAGGTGCCGCGAGCGCCTTCGCAGCGGCCGGCGCGTCCACGAACCCGGTGGCCCGGATACCGGTCAGCGCAGAGACCAGCGCGTCGAAGCTGGCCTGGTCCAGCTCGCGCGTTTGTGGCGACACCTGCCGCCACTTCTCTTCGTCCTGGCCTTCCTTGTTCTTCGTCTTGGTCTTCTCGAAGGTGTGGGTCTGCCCGGAGCGCACGATCTCGATTCGGGTCGCGTTGAAGCTGCGCGCGTCGAAGAGATCCTTCTGCCGGTATTCGGACGGATCCTTCTTCAACTCGTCCAGCACGTTCGATTCGACCGTGAAGATCGACGGGCGTGACAGGTCACGCGCGTAGATCGTGCCCTCGGCCGCCTTGCCACCGAGTACGACTGTCGCCTGCGAAGAGCCGGATCCGAACTTCACGGTCGCCGCAGGTTTGTCGAGGCCGTATTTCTTCGGGTCCGCATCGGGGGTGTCCACGAGGGACTTCATCTGGAGCCCGGCCAGGCGGCTGACCAGCCCTTCGATCGCGCTGAAATCCGCCCGCGCCTGGACCGGGGCCGCGATCTGCCATTCGCCAGCCGGCCGGACGAATCGCGAGCTGCGATCGCCGGCGGTGAACTCCAGCGCGTCGAGCTTGTCGCGATCGACTTTGACCACCGACTTGTCGCGAAGGTCGAAGGTGGACTTGTTGAACGTGCCCTCGATGTGCGACGGAATGAGGAACACCTTCTTGTCGTTCGCCCGCTTCGCGTAAAGGTCGGTGCCGGGCGGGGTCTTCTGGCCGATGAGGAGGGTGTGCTCCTGGCCTCCAGACTTGAAAGCCACCTCGATCCGCGGTTGGGCCAGACCGTATTCCTTCAGATCCGGCGGGTTCTCGTCGACCACCCTTTCGAGCTCGAGCGAGGAGAGATTCGACGTCAGCCCCGAGATTTCGCCGGTGTCGGGCTTTGCGTCGGCAGCCGAGGCGATCTTCCACTCGGTCCCGGATTTCTGGAGACGAGTCCGTTCGCCGCCCTCCGACTTCACCGAGATTTCATCGATCTTGTCGGACTCGACGGTGAACACCTTGTCTTTCTTGGGGCCATCGTCACCGGCGGGCTTCTGGTAGTCGCGATAGGCGAACCAGCCCAGTGGAAGGGCGATGACGATCAGCAGGATCAGGGAACGGAGGCCACGCATCTATCGCCTCCGCCACCACGCGTGCACGCCACCAAGGAGGATCAATCCGGGGATGACGAACACCGTCGCCCAGAAAATCCACTGCTGCTGGTCGGCGGTCAGCGTGATCCGGCGATCCTCGGGATCGCGCGGCCGGATCGAGATCAGATTCTCCTGCTGCGCGAGCCAGTTCACCGAGTTCATGAAGAGATCGCGATTTCCCTGGATGCCGAGCCATGCGTTCGAGGCGAAGTCGGAATCGCCGAACACGACGATGCGGGTTTCCGGCTTGTTGGTGTCCTCGGGCTTGGCGCCGGCGGGAGGCGCGGGCACGTCAGTCGCCGGCGACGAAACCGCCGCCGCCAGCGAGACCGGCCCGGCCTTGTCACCCTGGTCGAGGTCTCGCTTTACCTCTCCTGTCGTGTTCAGGGTCTTGATGTCGGTCTCGGCCCAGCTGTTCGGGCTGGTCTCGACCAGCGTCTGCGGGAACTTTCCGCTCGCGCCGCCTTGTGCCGGTGCCACCGACCTGGCCAGACGATAGGCCGTCAGAAGGTTGAAGCGATCCGTGATGGCATGCGGCTGATACTTCGCCGCCACCGGGACTTCGGGGCCGGTGCCGAGCAGCTGGCCCATGCCGCTGACGTCGACGACGACGTTGTTGCCGACTTCGATCGCCCAGTCCTTCAACAGGGCGGTCAGCGAGGTCAGCTCGCCGCCGCCGGCCTTGTCCGGCGGATCGATGAGCAGGAAGAGCTTGCCGCCCTTCGCGAGATACCGCTTGAGCATGTCGACTTCCGGGCCGAAGAAATCGGTCTTCGGTCCCGCGACGATCAGCACCGAGGCGTCGGCGGGCACGTCCTTCTGCTGCGCCAGCACCAGGCTCTCGACGGTGTAGTTCTCTGACCCCAGCGACTTGGCAATCGTGCCGTAGCCGTCGCGATCGGAGCCCTCAGTGCTCTTCTCGCCGTGGCCCTGGACGAAGTAGACCTTGAGCTGTTTGCCCTGAACGACCTTGATCAGCCCGTTGGTAATCTCCTGCTCACCGTCGGAGGTGACACGCTCGGTCCGGCCGTCGTAGTCGAAGACGACCGTGCCGAGCTGCTGAACCTGGTACTGGTTTGCGCGCGACGGCTGCTTGACCGCGTCGATGTACTCGACCGTGACCTGCTTCGACGCGTACTGGTACTCCTCGAGCCGATCGCGGAACCGCGAGAAGTCGTCGGGCTGCGCGAAGACCTTGATCGAGACCGGTTTCTGGAGGCCGCTCAGGATCTTGCGTGTCTGCTCCGACAGCGTGAACTGCTTCGCCGCGGTCAGGTCCCAGCGCTTGTTGTGGCGGACACCGAGGTAGTTGACGGCGATCAGGATGGCGAGCACGACCGCGGAGCTCACGATCGCGACGGTGCCGTACTTGGCCTCCCGTCCCGAGAACGACCGTGCAATTTCACGCCACTGGCTGAGCATGTACAGCAGCGTGCAGACGAGCCCGGCCATCGCGAGCCAGTACCGTGCCTCCCACTGCGGCCGCAGGAACCACAGCGCGAACGCGATGAGGACGAGAGAAACGCCAAGCCAGCCGAGGAGGTCGAGGATGCGCTTGACCATGGTTATCCCCGCCACCGCTCGCTGTCGACCGACTTCGCGGTCAGGAACAGCCCGAATGTGATGAAACTCAAGTAATACACGACGTGTTTGGTGTCGATGATGCCGCGGGCGAAATCATCGAAGTGATCGATGATCGACAGGTGATTCAGCACCGCCCGCATCGTTGGTCCTGATTGATCGGCCGACCAGTTGATGATCCAGAGCATGAGGAAGACGGCGAACGTGATCACCCCGGCAACGATCTGGTTCTTGGTGAGACTGGAAATGAGCAGCCCGACCGAGATGAAGCACCCACCCAGGAGCACCAGGCCGAGATAGCCGGCAACGACCGGCCGCCACTCCGGGTTGCCGTAAAAGAACAGGATGCCCATGTACGCCACGGTGACGGCGAGCATCGCGCAGTAGAGTCCCATCGCCCCGAGGAACTTGCCGACGATGATCTCCAGGTCGGTGAGCGGTGAGGTCAGCAACAGCTCGATGGTGCCGGAGCGCTTTTCCTCGGAGTAGGTCCGCATGGTGATCATCGGCATGACGAAGAGGATGATCACGGCCGAGTTCATCAGGACGTAGCGGATCATTTCCTGATTGATGTTGTTGGCGCCGCCGCCCATGCCCATCATCCCGGAGCTTCGCTGCACGAACACCATCAGGTACGCGTAGAAGAATCGGCTGAAGAGCAGCGCGAAGAGGCCGATGATGACGTAGGCGATCGGCGAGGCGAAGTAGGAGCGCAGCTCCTTGCCGGCGATCGCGAGGATATTGCGTACGCTGTTCACTGCACTCCTCCGGGTGTTTCAGGCTGCACGGCGTCCGGTGCCTCGGGAGCGGCGGCCGGTGCCGCGGCGCCTTCCTCGGTCGTGACTTGCAGGAAGATTTCCTCGAGGCTCATTCCCATCGGGCGCAACTCGAGCAGGCCCCACCCGCTATTGACCACGGCACGCGCGATCTCGCGCCGGATGTCGGTGCCGCGGGCGCTCTCGATCTCGAAGCCGTCGACCCCGGTGCGGTGGTCTGAGACCGTCACGCGGGTCACGCCGGGAATGGCCTGGAGCACCGGTGCGGCCTGTGCCCCCATCGCATCGACTTGCACGTAGAGCGTCTCCGCTCCCTGCAGCCGCGCCTTGAGCCCTTCCGGCGTGTCCACAGCCACGACGCGTCCCTTGGCGATGATGACGACGCGGTGGCACGTCTGCGCGACTTCCGGAAGGATGTGCGTGCTGAGGACGATGGTGTGGTCGCCGGCGAGGCCGCGGATGAGGTCGCGGGTCTCGATGATCTGTTTCGGGTCGAGCCCGGCGGTCGGCTCGTCGAGGATCAGCACCTCCGGATTGTGAATCAACGCCTGCGCGAGGCCGACGCGCTGCCGGTAGCCTTTCGACAGCTTCGAGCAGTGCTTCGCCGCCACGTCGTCGATGTGCGTGCGCTTCATCACCGTCGTGACGCGGTCCTTCTGTTCCTTCGGGGGCACGCCCTTGATGCGCGCAACGAAGTCGAGATACTCCCGGACGGTCATGTCCGGATACAGAGGCGGCATTTCGGGGAGGTAGCCGGTGCGGCGCTTGGCGTCGACCGGGTGCGTGAAGACGTCGTATCCGGCGACGGTCGCCCGTCCATCGGTCGGCGGCATGTAGCCGGTGAGGATCCGCATCGTGGTGGTCTTGCCCGCCCCGTTGGGACCCAGGAATCCGAGGATTTCTCCGCGTTCGACTCTGAAGCTGACGTCGTCCACGGCCGTGACCCGGCCGTAGCGCTTGGTAATGTGTTCGACCTCAATCACAGGTCTCTCTCCAATGCAGTTCTTCGCCACCTCGCGCAGGACGGCAGACCGGCAGGGGCCGGACCTTCACCCCCGGGACCTCCGCGAGATTGATTGCGAGCACGTAAGTAATAGATAGCAGGCCGATTACAGGCCGAAACCTGCATAGTAACGAGTGCGGGAAAAACGTGTCAAGGTTCGCGGGCAGGTCATGGGGCCGGAGGCACCCTGCAATAACCCCGGCGACAGGTTTCTGATTCCTGCCCGGCCGTTCCAGAAGCGTCTTGTTCTGCCGCACGATATCTGAGAATATGTTCATATATTCATATGTCTGATACCTGCGACGTTCCGCACCTCGATGCCGGCCACGCTGCCGCGCGGGAGGCCCGGCTTCTTTCTTCCGCGACCGTTGAGGAGATCGCGGCCACGTTCAGCGTCCTTGGAGACCCGACGCGCATCCGGATCCTCGACGCCCTCAGCGCGGGCGAACTGTGCGTGTGCGATATCGCGGCTCTGGCGGGCATCAGCGAGTCGGCGGTCTCGCACCAGCTTCGGCTGCTCAGGGGAATGCGGCTGGTCCGCCCACGCCGGGCCGGCCGGCAGGTGTTCTACTCGCTCGACGACCAGCACATCGTCGAGCTGCTGCGGCTGGCCGTGACCCACGTTCAGGAGAGCGCGGCCGAGGCCCGGCAACCGCGCCCCGTCCGTGCGGAGGCGGTCTGATGGCCCCGTCGTGTGAGGTCTGCCAGATCCACGCGGAGTCCACCTTCCGGATCGAGGGCATGGATTGTCACGAGGAGGTGGCAATCCTCGAGCGCACGCTGAAGCGTCTCACCGGCATCGAAGCGCTCGACGCCGACGTCATGGGGCAGCGCCTTCGCGTGAAACACGACGCCGCGGTGCTGACCCCGACCCGCATCGCGGAAGCCGTCGCGAGAACCGGCATGCGCGCGTGGCTCGAGCACGAAACCGCCGTGCAGCCCTCCGCCGCGACGCAAACTCGCGTATGGCTCGTCGCCACATCGGGCGCTGCCCTCGCCGCCGGTCTTGCGGCGCCGCTTCTTCCGGCACTCGTCCCATTCGCGTGGGTGTTCTTTGCCCTCGCCGTGGCTCTTGCCGGCATCCACCCTGGCCGGCGGGCCTGGGTGTCGATCCGATCCCGCGTGCTCGACATCAATGTGCTGATGGTGGTCGCGGTCGTCGGCGCGGTCGCGCTCGGTGAATGGTCCGAGGCGGCATCGGTGGTCTTCCTGTTTGCGCTCGCACAGCTCCTCGAAACCCGGGCGATGGAGCGGGCCCGCGGCGCGATTCGCTCGCTGATGGATCTGGCGCCTGCCGAGGCGCTGGTCCGCACGAGCAACGGCGATGTCGTGACGCCGGTCGACGACGTCCGGGTCGGGGACGTGATCGTCGTGAGGCCGGGGGAGAAGATTCCGCTCGACGGAAACGTGCGGGCAGGGGACAGCCACGTCAACGAGGCTCCTGTCACCGGCGAATCGCTGCCGATCGAGAAGGCCCCGGGCGCCGACGTGTTCGCCGGCACGATCAACGGGCGAGGGGCGTTGGAGATCGCCGTCACGAAACCCGGTCGGGATTCAACCATCGCCCGGGTGGTCCATCTGATCGAGCGCGCGCAGGCCCAGCGGGCGCCGAGCCAGACGTTCATCGATCGTTTCGCGCGCGTCTACACACCGGCCGTGCTGACGCTCGCAGTGATCGTTGCGGTTGCAGGCCCCCTGGTCTCCGGCGGCCCCTACAGCGCTTGGATCTACCGGTCGCTGGTACTGCTGGTGATCTCGTGTCCCTGCGCGCTCGTGATCTCGACGCCGGTGTCAATCGTGTCGGCGCTGGCGGCGGCGGCGCGAAAGGGCGTGCTGATCAAAGGCGGCGCGCGGCTCGAGCATCTGGCGGCAGTGCGGTGTATCGCCTTCGACAAGACGGGGACGCTGACGCACGGCCGGCTTCAGGTGGTCGACGTGGCTTCGACCAACGGCCTGCCGCCCCCCGAGGTGCTCCGGCTTGCCGCGTCGCTCGAATCGCGCTCCGAGCATCCGATCGGCCGGGCGATCGTCGGCCATGCGATTGACGAGCGCCTGGCACTCGTCGGCGCGGAAGGATTCCAGGCACTGCCCGGCCTTGGTGCCGAAGGCCGGGTCGGCCCCGATCGCGTCATCGTCGGCAATCACCGGCTGTTCGAAGAGCGCGGGCTGTGTTCGCCGGCGGTGCACGAGCAGCTCGAAGCCATGGCGGCCCGCGGCTGCAGCTCGGTGATGGTCGCGAGAGGCGGCGAAACCGTCGGCCTGATCGGCGTCGCTGACGAGCCGCGCGCCTCCGCCCGCGCGGTGGTCGAGATGCTGCGGGACCACGGCATCGCGCACGTCGTGCTGCTGACCGGCGATCAGGAAACTCCCGCGAAGGCGCTCGCGTCAGGCCTGGGGATTACCGAGTACCGCGCATCGCTGCTGCCAGAGGACAAAGTCGCAGCGGTCGAGGAACTGAAGCGGCGTTACGGCGTGCTGGCGATGGTGGGTGACGGCGTCAACGACGCGCCCGCTCTCGCGACCGCCGACGTCGGGATCGCGATGGGCGTCGCGGGAACGGACGCAGCGCTCGAGACCGCCGACGTCGCGCTGATGGCGGACGAGCTCGCGAAGATTCCCTTCGCGATCCGCCTCAGTCGCGCGGCCTCGCGCAACATCCGGATGAACATCGCCTTCTCGCTGCTGCTGAAAGGCGCCTTCCTGGTGATGGCCTTCGCCGGCGTCGCGACGCTCTGGATGGCCGTCGTCGCCGACATGGGCGCGTCGCTCATCGTCATTGGGAACGCGCTGCGATTATTGAGGGAATGAGATTTCGACCGACAGCCGCTGCCCAGAACCTCTTGCAAGAGGCTAGGAGTTCAGGAGGTAGGAAAGCGGAAAACCAAATCTCCTGATCTCCTGCCCCCCTGTAATAAGGTTTTGAAGTGCGGCTGTCGCTGATTGTTCTCAGGCTTTGCGATTTGAAAAGAAGTGCTGATCGACGAATTCGTCGATCGCACCCTGGTCGATTGACTCGACGCGCTCGAACTGCAGGCCCATCCCCACCCTCCGGTCGCTCCATGCGACGCGGCCTTCGGCTTCGACGTCGCGCTTCGAGCCCGGGAGCCGGAAGCGTACCCGCACCTTCGATCCTCCCTGCAGCGGGCTCATCGTCCTGATCGCCACGCCGCCCTTGCTGATATTCAGGGTAAGCGCGGCGGCAATCGTGTTCCCGAACCGGTAGGCGACCGGGATCCCGAGCACGACTCGGGGGCTGCCGCGCCGGTTGAAGTTGTCGGGGAACAGGTGCGGCGCCAGTGATGGGAGGATGTGCTGGACGGCGCTGTATTCGTTGACATACCCCGCGACGCCGAGCGCGGCCAGGTCCCGCACCTCCTCGGCGCTGGCGATGGTGCCGCTGAACACCAGGATCGGCAGGCGCCCCTGATCGAGCTTCCGGATGGTGCGAACGAGCTCGACCCCGCCGGCATGGGGCAGGCGCAAATCGAGTACGATCAGGTCGATTCGCGCAAGGTCGGCGCGCACGCGGGCCAACAGCTCAGCGGCGCTCTTGACCGTGAACGCCGTATGGCCGGCACTGAGGAGCGCCGTGGCGAACCGGTCCCGCACGAACGCGGTGTCGTCAGCGACGATGACAGTCTTCGTAGTAGACACGGTAAGGGGACCAGGCGCCGGCACGCCAAGGGTATCGGCGGCGCGCGAACGCGAGAGTAGGTTCGTTGCAGAATTTATCAGGTTATCGCTATAATTCGAACTCTTACGTGAATCGTGGGACGCGCGACAGAGCCGGTGAACTCTCCGGGCAAGGCGCTCCCGCCAGGAGCATGTATGGCCACCTGTCCGGAATGTGACGCAGATATCGAGGTCGATGAGTTCGACGTCGACAAGGGGGATTTGATCAGCTGCCCCGACTGCGGCGCCAACCTCGAAGTGACCAGCACGTCCCCCGTTGAACTCGAAGCCGCGGACGACGACGACGACGAAGAAGACGACGAAGACGAAGAAGAGGACGACTTCGACGAGGACGACGAAGGCGCCGACGACGACGGCGAGGATGAAGAGAACGAAGGCGGGGACTGGGACGAGTGAGCCGCGCTCCGCTGGCTGAATCGCCGGGGATCACCGGCGGGGCCGCCGCCGGATCCACCGACCCCGCGCCAGACCTGGCGCTTACGGACAAGCACGCGGCGCTCCGCCGCATCCTCGAAGGCATCCCGTCGCTGATCGTCGCCTACAGCGGCGGGGTGGACAGCGCCTATCTTGCGCACCTTGCCACGGATGTCCTGGGATCGCGCGCGCTCTGCGTCACCGCCGATAGTCCGAGCTATCCCGATCGGCACCGTCAGCTCGCACTCGGCCTGGCAGCGCGTTTCGGGTTTCATCACGAGATCATTCACACCGCGGAGCTCGATCGGCCCGAATACCGCGCCAATCCTGCAAATCGCTGCTACTACTGCAAGCACGAGCTCTACACGCATCTCTCGGCCATCGCGCGGGATCGCGGGATCGCGGTGATCGTCGACGGCAGCAATGCCGACGACCGTGGTGACTACCGGCCCGGGCGGCAGGCGGCGCGCGAGTTCAGGGTGCGCAGTCCGCTGGACGAAGCCGGCCTCACCAAGAGCGAAATCCGGGAGTTGTCCCGGCGTGCCGGTCTGCCGACCTGGAACGAACCGGCGTCGGCCTGCCTCTCGTCGCGGATTCCCTATTTCAGCGAAGTGACCGACGAGAAGCTGCGGACGATCGAGCGGGCCGAAGCCGTGCTGCGCGATCTCGGCTTCCGGGTGTTTCGTGTCCGGCACCACGATGCGATCGCGCGGATCGAGCTTGGCCGTGACGAAATTCCGCGGGCGCTCGAGCCGGAGGTCGCCGACACGATCGATCGCGAGCTGCGCGGGCTCGGCTACCAGCACGTCACCGTCGATCTGCGCGGCTACCGGCTCGGCAGCCTGAACGAAGCGTTGCGGCTGCGGCCCGTCTGATCGCGTGCACAGGGGACTCGCGGCGCTCGCCGTCCTGTTTCTGCTCGCACATCTGTTCTCTCTTCCACCAACGCTCGAAGACATCGACTCGGTGAACTTCGCGCTCGGGGTTCAGGACTTCGACGTCGCGCGACATCAGCCCCATCCGCCCGGATATCCGGTCTACATCGGCCTCGCAAAGGTTTCGACCGCGGTGGTGGAGTGGATACGGCCGCTGCAGCCGTCATCCGCCGCGCTGGGCCTGTTGAGCGCGATTGCCGGCGCGGTCCTGATCCCGCTGCTGTTCCTGCTGTTCCGGCACTTGGGGGATGACGACACCGTCGCTTGGTGGGGAATGGCGGTCACCGTCTGCTCACCGCTGTTCTGGTTCACGGCGCTGCGTCCGCTGAGCGACATGGTGGGCCTGGCCTTCGCGGTCGCTTCGCAGTGGCTGGCGCTGTCTGCGTGGTGGGATGGCCGGAATCCCGCAGCACGCCGGATGCTGCTCGCCGGCGCGGTGCTGTGTGGGGTGGGAGCCGGTGTGCGCGTGCAGACCCTCATGCTGACCGCGCCACTGCTCCTGGCCGTCCTCCTGTGGCCAGGCACAGGCCTCTCGCTGAAGGATCGCGCGATCGCGATTGGCGGGGCACTCACCGGCGCATTGGTCTGGGTCGTGCCGCTTCTCGCCGCGAGCGGTGGTCTCGGCGGCTATCTCGCGGCGCTCGGCACGCAGGCCGGTGAGGACTTCTCGGGTGTCGTGATGCTGTGGACGACGCGCCAGGCGCGTGTGGCCGTGGACGCGGTGCTCAATTCGTTCGTGTGGCCGTGGAAGGACTTCTGGACCGGTGCCGGCGTGGTCCTCGTCGCCGTGCTCGGCCTGGCCCGCCTCGCGTGGCGGATGCCGAGGCGCTTCGTTCCCCTCCTGATCGCGTTCGGTCCATACGAGATCTTCCACCTCCTGTTTCACGAGACCGCCACGATGCGGTATGCGCTCCCGCTCGTGCTTCCTGTCGCGTTCCTGCTGGTCTATGCCGCTGCGGCTCTCGGGCGGATAGGCGCCGGCGTGACGGCGGTTGCCGTCATTGCCAGCTCGCTCGCGCAGACGGTGCCGGCCGCGCGGGCATACGCGCGAGACGGCAGTCCCGCGTTCCGGGCAGTCGGCAAGCTCATGACCGGGGCTGGTGATGACGATCGCGCCGGGGTCATCGCCATGCACGCCGCGCTGCGCCGGGTTGACGAATGGGGTCCCGGACCTGGCCCGGGCAGCCCTGTCGCGCCGGCGGCCGGAGTCGTCCCGCTGGAAGCGATTGCGGTACGGGTCGTCCGCCCACCACACGGTCACGAATGGCTCGCGCTGGTCGAGTTGTGGCGGCAGGAGCCGAAGACGATGGTGAAATTCCTTGCCGACCCACGCCGGACGGATCTCGCGCTGTTCGATCCCCAGGCACGCAGAAGGTTTGCCGCCGAGCGCTGGACGTTTCCCGTCATCCCGTTTGTCGCCGGCATCAGGCCCGGCGACGCGGACGTCTACTACATGCGGCCGCCTGGCTGGATGCTCGATCGCGGGTGGGCGCTCACGGCCGAAGTCGGCGGCATCACCGAGAGGGACGGCGCCGGTCCGCACCGCCAGCCGAGCATCGCCTGGATCCGCGGGCGATCCGGTGCGGCCGACCTGATCATCGGCGGTCGCCACCTCGGTGCGGCGGGCGATCCGCCAGCGCGCCTGACCCTCGACAGCGATCGCGGGCCGGTCGATTCGTGGCAAGTGTCGCCAGGCTACTTCTTCCGCCGGATCGTCGTTCCCGCCGGAGTGCTCGATGGGTCGGGTTACGTGCCCCTTCGCGTGAACAGCACTGCTGCTGACGGATCCGGCCGCGTGGTCCCGGTTGCGCTCGAGCAGTTCGACCTGCAGCCGGAAGGGACGGTGATGTTCGGGTTCGTCGACGGCTGGTTCGAGCCGGAATACAACCCGACCACGGCGCAAGCCTGGCGCTGGATCTCGGAGCAGGGCCGGCTCTGGATCCGCCCCCTGGGCCGCGACGTCCTGCTGACCATCACCGGCGAATCGCCGTTGAAGTACTTCGACAAGCCACCGTCGGTGCGCGTGAACGCCGCCGGCACCGCTCTCACGCAGTTCTCCCCATCGTCCGATTTCACCGAGCGCATCACCATCCCGGCAAAAGCGCTGGCGGCATCGGGCGGCATCGTGACCATCGATACCGACCTGTGGTTCTCACCCGCCGAGCGGGGGGAGTCCCCGGACAAGAGGCACCTGGCGCTGCGGATCTACGCGGTGAGGGTGGAATAAAGATCGCGTCGCGGGTTCGTGGGTTCGCGGGTTCGGGGGTTCGGGGCAGTCGGTGGTAGTCAGAGGCAACCGAGGCAAATCAAAGAGCCAGTTGCCTCTGATTACAGCCGCCTCCGCGAACCCCCGAACCCCCGAGCCCGCGAACCTGCGAGCCCCCGAGCTACGCCTTCCTCGCCAGCGTGAGCAGCGAGCTTCCGAGCGGCATGTCGACGACCCGCAGGGCCACCGACTCGACCGCCAGGAGGCCTGAGAGGGTGAGATTGACCGGCGCCTTCGGCACAGACAGCTCCACGTCCGAGAGCTGGTGCCCGCCCCGGCGCAGGCGCTGGGCGAAGCGGACGCCTGCCACGATCGGCAGGATCGCCGCATTCGTGTAAGTCAGTCGTACGACATCGAATCCGGCGTTCTGCAGGTGGCGCCGCAGGCTGGCGCGGGTGTACCGCTGAACCTCGCCGCCGAGGATGGAGTGGTTCCCGCGCAGCATCGGCAGGGCGGCGACGTTGAGCACGAGGTGTCCGCCCGGACGAAGCACCCGGTGCATCTCTTTCAGCGCCTGCGCGGCCTGATCGTCGTCGAACGCATAAATCACGTCGAAAGAGGTAGCGAGATCGAAGGTGTCGTCCGAAAAAGGAAGCGTAAGGGCTGATGCCCGGGCAACCAGGCGTTCACCCTGGCGCCGGGCGTAAGCCAGGCCGCTGAACGTCAGGTCGATTCCGGTCGCCCGGCCATACCGGCGCAGCATCCGAAGGTTGTTGCCGGTCCCGCACCCGCAGTCGAGGATGCGGAGATCGGCACGATTGCCGGCGGCGCGGGCGAGCAGCGGGGCGACGAACCGACGGAAACCGCGGAACCAGAAATGCTCGCGCTCAGCGCGTGCGGTCGCGTCGAGAAGTTGGTCCATTCAGTACGGCGTTCAAATTGACAGTGCGTATAGCCGACGGTAAGCTCCCAGCTTATCAGGGCAGCACGAATACGGCGGCGAAGGGGCTTAAGCGGCCGCCTGCGGGAGGAGACTTGATGAAACGCAGCTTTCGAGTGTGGGCTACGGTCGCGATCGTCACGATTGCATTGACGGCAGGTGCGTGCGGTAAGAAGCCACCCGCGGCGCCCGTGCCGCCGCCGGCACCACCGCCGGCGCCGGCGCCAGAGCCGACCAAGCCGACACCGCCTCCGCCTCCGCCGCCGGCAGCGCCGCCGGCGCCAAAGACTCCGACCGAAGACGAGCTCTTCAAGTCGATGTCACTCGACGAGTTGAACAAGAAGGGCGTGCTCGGGGACACGTTCTTCGCGCTCGACTCGACCGAGCTGACGCAGGAGTCGCGCGGTGCCGTCCAGAAGAACAGCGACTACATGAAGCGCTGGATTTCCACCAAGGTGCTCGTGGAAGGGCACGCCGACTCGCGCGGCACCAACGAGTACAACCTGGCGCTCGCGGAGCGGCGCGCCGCTGCCGTGCGCGACTACCTGGTGAGCCTGGGAATCGCCGCGGATCGGGTGACCGTCGTCAGCAAGGGTGAGGAAGCGCCGTTCTGCACCGAGGAAAACGAGACCTGCTGGCAGCAGAACCGCCGCGGGCATTTCATCTTCACCGCGAAGTAACGCCTGGCGCCCGGGGTCGGAAGATTCCGGGCGCACTCTTCACACGCGGGCGACGCCGCGCCTGCGCGTTACTGTCCGCTGGATCCGGGCCGGATGTAAGCCGGCGGACGGCCCCTCGTTCGATCCTTGAAGCGGTCGGGCGGAACGGGGGGAGATGGTTCCGGCAGGCCGAGCAAAACGGCTGCGCTCGCACCAATTCCTTCAATCAAGGCCGTGTAGCCGACGCCCACGTCGCGGCTGTCGCTCCCCGACTGCCGCAGCGAGCTGCCTGGACGCAGCCGGTAGTCGTAGGTGGCCGCGTCCTGGAACTGATCCTTGAGCCAGTCGACCGTTGGGAACGAGTTGTCGGCCGGATACCGCGAGGCGTTTCCGCCCGCCAGAACGTTGCGATAGAACGCCGCCCCCGGAAAGTATTTCGAGAGCGTATCGTTGCCGATCGCGAGCCCCGTGCCGATCACGCCGTTGGCGTTGTGCAGGACGATGTTGTCCTTGAACACGAACCGATCGGCCGCGCTCGGTGCCTGGCGCGTCCCGCCGTACGCGGTGATGATGTTCCCGGTCTGCATGATCGTGTTGTGCTCGACCGAGATTTCGGCGGGCCCTTCACCGATCTGGAGGAACGCGCCGTTGCCGCCCCACGCCGACCGATCCACGCCGTAAAACAGGTTGTCGACAATCTTCACGCGCCGCAGCGGACCGCTCGCGGCGTTGTTGTCGCGGGCGAGGAAGTTGAAGACCGCAGCCACGTTCCGAACGACGTTGTACCGGAACGTCACGTCTTCGACGACCGCCCACGGTGCGGCGCCGCCTTCGCCTCGCGGCGTGAAGACGATGGCATACCCCGGCTGGGCGTCCTGCCAGTGCGTTTCGAACAGGTTCCCTTCCACGAGCACACGCCGGGCGTTCTTCAACTCGAAGAGGTTTTTGACGGCCCAGTTCGCGGTGCGCCAGGAGGCCGGCCTGGTCACGTGATTCCGCCGAAACACGACGTCGGAAGGGATCAGCCCGTTGATGCCCGGGGTCGCCCCTCCGAGCATGAAATTCTCGCCGGAAGCCTCGAGATAGTTGTTCTCGATCAGGAAAGGCCCCGGTCCGTTCCATCCGGCAATCGCCTGCGCATCCTGGCTCGCGGACTTGATGTCGGAGATGTACGAGCCCAGGACGCTCGTCGACGCGCTGTTCAGCGCAATCCCGCGCTTCTGTCCGCGAGCGGGATCCCCGTGGATGTAACAGCGATCGACGACGAGATCGGAGGGCACACGATCGAGGTTCGACTGCGCCGAGGATCCGTCGCCGAGCAGGATGATGTCGCCGCCGCTGCCCTGAGTCGGACCGAACTCGAGCAACACCAGCTTCCAATGCCTCGCGCCGGGCGCGGTTCTCAGCGCCGGCTGGCTGTTGGCTGACTGAATGCGCGCCAGCCTTCCGCTGTGAGCGGGAGTGACTCGCTCGTTCGCCTTCGGCTGATCATCCGACGGCGCGGTTCGAATCGTGATGTAGGCCGTGCCGTTCTTCGACGGAAGGACGTAGTTGCCGGAGAACGTCGCGCCGGCCGGAAGCTCGATGGTGTCGCCAGGCACGGCGCTGTCGAGCGCCGCCTGCAGGTTCGCACCTGCCGAGAGAGCGACGGTCTTGCCGGCCTCGGCTGAGATCGTCCCCGGAAAGCCCTGCCCCGCCGCGTTCACAGCGTGGGCTGCGAACGAGAGCCATACCACCCATCCCAGTGCTCGCATGGTCGATCCCGAGGTTCGCAGGGACTCGGATGTTACCCGGACTCGACGGGGGATTCGAGCTCAGCAGAAAGGACCAATTAGGAGCGCTGGATCACCCGAGCGGCGATCCACGGCCATTTGCTGCGACACCCGGCGTTTTGCTGAGTGCTGGAGGCTAGACCAGATAGCTCGATCGGATTTCGTCGGCGATTCTTTCCGCAGCCTCGCGCGGGTCGGGCGCGGCGATCACCGGGCGGCCGACGACGAGATAGCTCGAGCCGGCCGCGATGGCCCCCCCCGCCGTCAACGTGCGTTCCTGATCGTCCTTCGAGGTCACCGCCGCGCCGCCGCGGATGCCGGGCGTGACGATGACGAACTTGGGACCGCACAGGGCCCGGATCGCGCTCGTCTCCTGCGGTGACCCGACCACACCATCGAGCCCCGACTCTTGTGCGAGCCGCGCCAGCCGCGAGACCTGATCGATGACCGGTACGTTCGTGCCGGTCTCCGACATGGCGGCGGCGGTCATGCTGGTCAGCACGGTCACGGCAATCACGAGCGGCGCCTGCCGGCCTTCGGCGCTGGCGTTCTTCCGCGCCGCTTCGGCGGCCGCCTGCATCATCTTCGTGCCTCCCGAGGCATGGACGTTCACCATCCAGACGCCAAGCGAGGTTGCCGCAGCGACGGCGTTGGCCACGGTATTCGGAATGTCGTGAAACTTCAGGTCGAGGAAAACCCTGTCGCCTTTGCCGGTCAGCGTCCGGACGATGGCCGGCCCTTCGGCCGTGAACAGCTGGCTCCCGATCTTGAACCCTCCCACGGTTCCCCGGAGAAGATCCGCGAGCCGAAGCGCCTCGCGGCCGGTCGGCACGTCGAGAGCGATCAGGAGCTGATCCACGCGTGCTCCTCTCGAGTCGTGTCGAGCGTGCCAGTCAGGTCGGTCACGCGGGCAACGTCGTGCCGCGTCATGTAGGCCGTCAGCCCGTCGAGCAGTTTCTGCCAGAGCATGGGATCGACGAAGTTGGCGGTACCCACCTGCACGGCCGTGGCGCCCGCGATCAGGAATTCGAGCACGTCGCTGGCCGTCGCGATGCCGCCCATGCCGATGATCGGCAGCCGCACGGCCTGGCGGCACTCGTAGACCATCCGGACCGCGATCGGCCGGATCGCCGGCCCGCTGAGCCCGCCCACGATGTTCGACAGCCGCGGCCGGCGCGTCTCCACGTCGATGGCCATCGCCAGGAAGGTGTTCACGAGCGACACCGCATCAGCGCCAGCCTCTTCGGCGGCGCGTGCGAACGACGCGACATCGGTAACGTTCGGCGTGAGCTTGGGAATCACCGGCAGGCGGGTGACCTTCCGGACCGCGCTGACGACCGCGTGCGTCCCGGTCAGGCTGCAGCCGAAGGTGATGCCGCCTTCCTTGATGTTCGGGCAGGAGATGTTCAGCTCCAGCGCGGCGACGCCCTCGGCGTCGGAGAGAATCCTCGCCAGCTCCACGTACTCGTCGATCGTCGTCCCGCAGATGTTGACCACGACCACCGCCCGGTGCCGGCGCAGTTCGGGCAGCTTCTCGGCAATGAACCGGTGCACACCGATGCCCTGCAGCCCGATGGCGTTGAGCATTCCAGACGGCGTCTCGACGATGCGTGGAGGAGGATGGCCTTCGCGTTCGGCGAGGAACAGGCCCTTGACCGCGATGCCGCCCAACGAGGCGAGGTCGACGGCGTTCGCGTACTCGACGCCATAGCCGAAACAGCCGCTGGCCGCGATGAGCGGATTGGCCAGCCGCAGCGTACCAATCGTTACCGACAAATCCATCACACAATCCCTGGTCCCTGGCCCACCATCCCGGGTCCCGAGTCCCGAGTCAATGCGTCAACGCCTCCCACACGACTCGCGCCGAGTCGAAGACGGGCCCGTCGATGCAGGAGCGGACGAAGTGCGGTGGCTGGCCGTCGTCGCGCGTGAGCACGACGCAGCTGTAGCAGCCGCCCATGCCACAACCCATGACCTGTTCGAGCGAGACGTCGCAGGGCCGGCGGTGTTCGGCCGCGAGGCGCGCCACCGCGCGCATCATCGGGGTCGGCCCGCAGACAGAGAGTTTGACCTCGTTCTCTGACCCGACCGCCGAGAGAGCATCGGCGAGCGGTGCCGTCACTCGTCCGGCGACGCCCCGCGAGCCGTCCTCGGTCGCGAGCACGACGTGCACCCCGAGGCGCTCGAAGAGCTCGACGTAGTACAGCTCCGCCGCCGTGCGCGCGCCGTAGAACAGTGTCGAAGGCGTGCCGAGCTGTTGCAGACGCAGCGCCAGCGTGACGAAAGGCGCCAGGCCCACGCCGCCCGCGACCATCCAGGCTTCCGCAGGCGGGGCAACAGCCTCGAACGGCCGCCCAAGCGGACCGAGACATCCGATCGTGGCACCAGGCTCCGCCTCGTACAGCAGGCTCGTACCTGCGCCGGTGCGTTTGTTGAGGATCGAAATGGCGGACGGTGCTCCGTCGGCGTTGCGAATGACCTCGAACACGGAAAACGGCCGCCGCAAGAGGGGATCGGTCGATCGCGTCGGCTTGAGCATCACGAACTGCCCGGGTTCGGTCGCGGCCGCAATGGCAGGAGCCTCGAGGACGAGCACGCTGTAGTGCTCCGACAACCGGCGATTCTCGATCACCGCGGCGTCGACGTCGAAGAGCATCGGTTCAGTATACCTTCGCGGGTTCGCGGGTTCGCGGCTCGCGGTTCGGAGCCGGTCGTACTCAGAGGCAGCCAGCTGCTCGGATTCGCGCCTGTTGCCTCTGAGTATGCCCGGCTCCGAACCGCGAGCCCGCGAACCCGCGAACCCGCGACCGTCTTGTGTTAACATCCTTCAACTCTTTAACCGCGGTCCTGAGAGTCCGCAAAGAGGTGAACACGTGCACTGTCTTCCGACCGAGCGGCTGTCTGGCCGCGGATTGACGCTCCCTCCGACATCCCTGGTGATTTCTTCCGGCGGAGGCCTCGATGTCTGAGGTCATGGACGGCGATCGCATGTCGCGTGCGCTCACGCGGATCGCCCACGAGATCCTGGAGCGCAACCGTGGCGTCGACGAGCTGGCGCTGGTCGGCATCCGCACGCGGGGCGTGCCCATCGCCAGGCGTCTGGCCCGCGCGCTGAAGGACATCAACGGCGACGACGTGCCGACCGGCGCGCTGGACATCACGCTCTATCGCGACGATCTGATGCGCAATCCGGTCGGACCGCAGCCGGTCATCCGCCGCACCGAGATCCCGTTCTCCATCGACGACCGCAAGATCCTGCTGGTGGACGACGTGCTCTACACCGGCCGCACGATCCGCGCGGCGCTCGACGCGTTGATTGATTTCGGGCGGCCGCGCGCGATTCAGCTGGTCGTGCTCGTCGACCGCGGGCATCGCGAGCTCCCAATCAAGGCCGACTACGTCGGCAAGAACCTGCCGACCTCGCTCAAGGAAAGCGTGCAGGTCCGCCTCGAGGAGATCGACGGCATAGACGAAGTCGTGCTCGAGTCCACCGAGTTGCACGGGCCGGAGGTGAAGTCATGAACGTCGACGCGCCTGTTCTCCCCACCAGTTCGCAGGGCGCCGGGGTCACCCGGCTGAGGAGCCGGCACCTGCTCGGCATCGCCGGGCTCGACGCGGCCGAGATCGCGCTGATCCTCGACACCGCCGAAGCCATGAAGGAAGTAGGCACGCGTCCGATCAAGAAAGTGCCGGCGCTGCGCGGGCGGACGGTCGTGAACCTGTTCTTCGAGCCGAGCACGCGGACCCGGACGTCGTTCGAGATCGCGGAGAAACGCCTCAGCGCCGACACCCTCTCGATCGCGACCGCGACCTCCAGCGTCACCAAGGGAGAGACGCTGATCGACACGGTGCGCAATCTCGAGGCGATGTCGCCCGACATGATCGTGATGCGCCACGCCTCTTCCGGCGCGCCGCATCTCCTGTCGCGCGTCGGCCGGGCCGCCGTGATCAACGCCGGTGACGGCATGCACGAGCACCCGACCCAGGCCCTGCTCGATGCCTTCACCATCCGTGAGCACAAGGGCCGGCTGGCCGGCCTGAAGGTGGCGATCGTCGGCGATCTGCTGCACAGCCGGGTGCTCCGGTCCAACGTGCTCCTGCTGAACACCATGGGGGCCGACCTGTGCCTGTGCGGGCCATCGACGCTGATGCCGCCGGGTGTCGAGCGCTTCGACGTCAAGAGCACATCGTCCATAGACGAGGCGGTCGATGGCGCCGATGTCGTGATGATGCTGCGCATCCAGCAGGAGCGCATGAGCGGACACTTCATCCCTTCGCTGCGCGAGTACTTCGCGCTGTTCGGCCTGACCCCCGAGCGCCTGCGCCGCGCCAAGGACGACGTGATCGTGATGCACCCGGGGCCGATGAACCGCGGCGTCGAAATCGATTCTGAGGTCGCCGACGGCCCGTACTCCGTCATCCTCGAGCAGGTCTCGAACGGGGTCGCGGTGCGGATGGCGGTGTTGTATCTGCTGGCGGGGCACGACTCCGCGGAGCCACTGAAGGCATGAAACTGTTGTTGAAGGGAGGCCGGGTGATCGATCCCGGCACCGGGAAGGACGGAGAACTCGACGTCCTGGTCGAGGATGGGCGCCTCGCGAAGATCGATCGGCACATCCCGCCAGACGGGGCGGAGGTCATCGAGCTCGGCAAGGGCTGGATCGTCGCCCCGGGCCTGGTCGACATCCACGTGCACCTGCGTGAACCCGGCCAGGAGCACAAGGAGACCATCGCCAGCGGCGCGGCCGCGGCAGTGGCCGGCGGATTTACCGGGATCGCCTGCATGCCGAACACCGATCCGGTGAACGATCATGCGGGCATCACGCAGTTCATCATCAAGAAGGCGACCGACGCGAATCTCGCCCGCGTCTATCCGATCGGCGCGGTGTCGCTGGGCTCGCGCGGTGAACAGCTGGCCGAGCTCGGAGAACAGAAGTCTGCCGGGTGTGTCGCCTTCTCCGACGACGGACGTCCCGTCGCGACGGCGCTGCTGATGCGACGCGCGCTGGAATACGCGGGCATGCTTGGCGTTCCCATCGTCGACCACTGCGAAGATCCATCACTCAAGGGAGAGGGCGTCGCCCACGAAGGCTTCCATGCCTCGGCACTCGGCCTGCGGGGCATCCCTGGCGTGGCCGAGTCGCTGATGGTCGAGCGCGACGTGTCGCTGGCGGAATTGACCGGCGCGCACGTGCACATCTGCCACATGAGCGCGCGGCAGTCACTGCGGGCGGTGCGCGCTGGTAAGGAGCGGGGTGTTCGCGTGACGTGCGAAGTGGCGCCGCATCACTTCACGCTCACGGACGAGGCGCTCGACGGGGCGATCAAGTACGACACCAATCTCAAGATGAACCCGCCGCTGCGCGAGGGTGCCGACCGCGACGCGATGCTCGAAGGGATCGCGGATGGCACCGTCGACGCGATTGCGACCGATCACGCCCCGCATCATGCGGACGAGAAGATGGTGGAGTTCGACCGCGCGCCATTCGGGATCACTGGACTGGAGACCGCGGTGCCGCTGGTATTCGACCGTCTCGTCCACGCCGGGCGAATCAGCCTGAAACGGGCGATCGAGCTGCTCTCGACCAACCCGGCCCGTGTTCTGAACCTGCCCGGCGGCTCGCTCGCCGCCGGCGCTCCTGCCGACGTCGTCGTGATCGATCCCGACCGGCGCGTCACCATCGATGCGGGCCGGCACGTGTCAAAGTCGAAGAATACGCCGTTTCACGGCTGGGAGCTGCGCGGCGCGGTGGCATACACGCTGGTTGGCGGGCGTATCGTTCATCGATCGGTGTGAAGAGCGGCCGATTGTGGGGCGAAAACAAATTGTCCAGAGGAACAGCAGTGGCCATTCGTCAGGAAGAACGCAAACGGCAGGCGCTTCGGCAGCTGCAGGAGGTCGGGGTGCTGATGCAGGCCGGCCACTACGATTACGGCAACGGGTATCACGGCCGGGCCTACCTGAATCCGCATCAGCTCTTCCTGCACCCGTCGACGATCTGGCGCCTGGCGCAGGACCTGCTCGACGTGCTGCCGGGGGAGTTGCTCGATCGGACCGAAGTCGTGGCCGGACCGGCCACCGGCGGGGCGCTGCTGGCGCACACGCTGGCGGGCCTGCTCGACGGCCGCCGCTCGCTCTCGCATCCGCCCAGCAGTTTCGCGCCGTTCACGTACGTCGACGGCGAGCTGAGCCTGCGCAGCTTCTACGCCAGTCATCTCGACGGCCGCCGGGTGCTGCTCGCCGACGACGTGCGGAACACCGGCGCCACGTTCGAGCGATGTGCGTCGCTCGTCCGGCGCGCCGGCGGAACGGTCATCGGGACGGTGGAGATCTGCGATCGTCTCGAAGCCGTGGCCAGGCTCGACGCACCCAACTACGCGCTCACCGAGTATCAGGCCCCGGAGAACTATCCTGTGAATGAGTGCCCGATGTGCAAGGCCGGGGAACCGATCACGACTTTCTGATCCATGCAGTATCAAATCCCAAGTTTCAAGCTCCAAGATCCAACGCACTCCCAAACTTCAAAATTCCAAGCCAACACCCAAGCCAACGGTTGGGAATTGGTTTGGGAGTTGGTTTGGGATTTGGGAATTGGGAGTCTCTTGGGATTTGGAGCTTGGAGCTTGGGATTTGACAGTCTCCAATAGCCCGTGGCAACTCTGTCCTCCGCGCTCGATCGTCTTTACACCGACTACAACAGGGAAGATTCGGCTGCCGATCCGGTCAACCTGGTGCGTCCCTTTGCGCGGCGGGAAGACCGCGAGATCGCAGGGTTCTGTGCAGCGGCACTGGCGTTTGGCCGTGTCGCCAGCGTGCTCGCGTCGATCTCGACACTGTTCCGGATTCTCGGCGATCGGCCCGCGGATTTCGTCCGCGCCTTCGATCCGTCCGCTCCGCACCCCGAGCTCTATGCGATGGTCCATCGGTGGACGCGGGGGCGCGACATTGCCGCGCTGCTCTGGATCCTGCGGCAGATGCTGGAACAGGCCGGGTCACTGGAGCAGTTCTTCGCCGAGGGTTTGGCGGAGGACGACGTCGACGTGGGCGCCGCGCTGGACCACTTCTCGCGCCGCGCCCTGGCGCTCGACATGCGCCGCGTCTATGGCCGTGTGCCGAAACGCGCCGGCGTCTGCTACTTCTTTCCGCGGCCATCCGCCGGAAGCGCCTGCAAGCGGCTCAACCTGTACCTGCGCTGGATGGTGCGCGACGATGCGGTCGACCTGGGCGTCTGGCGGACGGTTCGTCCCGGACAGCTGATCGTTCCACTCGATACTCACGTCATCCGCCTCGCGCAGTGCCTGCGGCTGACGCGCTATGCGAGCCCGGGCTGGAAGATGGCGGCCGACATCACGCAACATCTGCGCGAGCTGGATCCGGTCGATCCGGTGAAATTCGACTTCTCGATCTGTCACGTCGGAATGATGAATGCCTGCGGATTCGGCCGCCGGCAGGGAGACCGCCAATGTCCGCTCAAGGGTCACTGTCATCCTCGCCGGCGGCGCGCCGCCGCCTGAGGCTGGTGCCGATCGCGGGTCTGGTCTCCGTCATCACCCTCCTGGCTGGGTGCCGGAGCGGGCCTGACGGCTATCTGATTCAGTCGCGCACCGCGCCAACGGCCAACCGGACGGCGGCAGTCAAGCTGACCAGATGTGAGAGTGGATGGTGCGAGTCGTTGTGGGCGGGCCCCTCACCGGACACCATGACGCTCGTGGCGACGTTGCCTCCTGGTGCCGAGCGGTGCACCGAGATCACCTGGACGCGCGACGCCGCGCGGGTCGGCTTCCTGATCAACGGCCAGCAGCTGCGTCTCTACAACACCGCGACGAACGCACCGGCCGGTCTCGTCGATCTGGTCCCGCGGGATGCCGATCCGAGCACCCGGATTGCCCGCGGGCTGACGTTCTCCGACAACGGTGTCGCAGTGACGTTCGATGACTGTCCGCGCGATCGATCGGGGTGCAGGCCGGGCATGATCGCCATCCGCTGACGCTTACAAGATCAACTCCCAACGGTCCAACGATCCAACGATCCAAGGGGAGTGGTTTGAAGCCGCGCGGTGAAAGGCGCAACAATCGAGCAATTTACCTTGGATCGTTGGATCGTTGGATCGTTGGGAGTTGTTGCGTCAGCTCTTCGTAGACCTTCAGAGTGTTCTGCACCATGATCTCCGCGCTGAATCGCTCGCGGACGTGCGCGAGACCGGCAGCGCCCATGCGCTCGCGCAGCGATCGGTCGGCCAGCAGCCGGACGATCGCTGATGCCATCGCCGCCGCGTCGCGTGGGGGCACCAGCAGCCCGGTTTCGCCGTCGCCAACCACTTCCGGAATGCCGCCGGCGGTCGTCGCTACCACGGGCTTCCCGCACGCCATCGCGTCGAGGATCGACGTGCCGAGCCCCTCGGTCACCGAGCTCATGGCGAAGATGTCGAATGCCTTGTGCAACGACAGAATGTCGGTGCGGAAGCCCGCCAGGATCACGTGTTTCTCGAGATGGTGCTGACGGATCTGGTGTTCGAGCGACGGCCGAAGCTCTCCCTCGCCGGCGATGATGAACCGGGCGTCGGGCTGTTTCCGCAGCACGAGCGCGGCGGCGTCGACGAGATGCCGCTGGCCCTTGTGCGGCACGAGCGCCGCGACGTTGCCGACGAGCGGCGCCTCGTGCGGGAGCCAGAGCTCGGTGTGGAGCTCGGCCCGCGGCGCCGCGGCGACCCGGCCGAGATCGATACCCTCGTGCACCGTGACCGTGCGATTTCCCGGGATCCCATCGCTCACGACGATCTGACGGATCGCATCCGACGCGCAGATGAAGCAGTCCACCTGCCGGTACTTCCAGCGCGAGAGCGCCGACTGACGCATGTGAAAATCCACGCGGCGCGACGCCACCAGGCGCGGCTGCCGTGGCAGCGTGCTCATCGAGAGGGCAATCGACGCCATCGCCACGCCGTGAGGGTCGTGGGCATGGACGATGTCTGGCTTCAGCTGTTTGAGCACGCGCGACAGGCGCCACGCGGCCGCGAGATCCATCTCGGCGCGCGGCGCCAGCGGAATCAGGTCGAGCCCCTCTTCAGCGCGCCGGCGCAGCTCGCCGGTCGGATGCGCGACGAGCACGGTCCGATGCCCGAGCGCCCGGAGGCCCAGCACCGTCACCAGCACCTGGTTCTGTCCACCGCGCCAGCTTCGGGCGGTGTCGACGTGCAGAGAAAACATTCAGAGGCGATTCGAAGGGTGGTCAGCCGGTCGGGGGCCGTATCCCGGTGGCCGCGGCTTGCTTTGTCGCCTCCGGTGCACGTGCCAGGCGCTGCATCTCGAACAGCTTCACGTATTTCAGGAACACGTAGTACGAGTTGAGCTTCGAGACCAGGAAGCCCGCCGCCCCATCGCGGAAACCGGCGCGGAGGATGTAGTTCCTGAGGAAAGCCAGCCGCGGGTAGACGAGCGCCTGCCATGCCGCCGATCGCCGCCCTTCAGCCGACCACTGCTCGGCGACGAGCGTGGTGTAACGGTCGATCTTGGCGAGGTGTTGCGAGACGTTCCGGTAAGGATAGTGCAGCAGCTCCCCGCGAAGCTTCTCGACACGCCCCCGGCAGCCGATCGATTCGTGGACGGTGTGCTCGCTCCAGCGCGCGGCGCGCCGATCGTAGAGCCGAATGTGATAGTCGGGGTACCAGTCCGTGCTGCGAATCCACTGTCCGAGGTAGTTCGAGACGCGGCAGATCTTGTAGCCGCTGGCGCCCGGCCCGGCCCGCAGCACGCCTTTGATCTCGTCAGCCAGCGCCGGGGTCACCCGCTCATCGGCATCGATTGAGAGAATCCAGTCGTTCGAGGCGAGATCTTGCGCGTGATTCTTCTGCGTGCCGTAGCCGGCCCAGTCGCGAGCGTCGATCCGGCTCACGTAAGGCCGTGCGCGCTCGACGGTGTCGTCGGTGCTGTGCGAGTCGACGAGAATAATCTCGTCGGCCCACGACACCGACTGCAGCGCCTCGACGATGTGAGGACCTTCGTTGTAAGTGATGACCGTGACGGTCAGTTTCGTCACGGGACAAGTATCGCTGATCGGGGGGAGACCGGGGTCCGGGGTCCGGGTCTACCACTCTCGTCGGGTCGGGTGCTTCAGCGGCAATCGGCTGATTCGTGCAATGTTTTACAAGAGTGCCAGGAGATAAGGAGGTTGCTTTCGAGAACCCCAAAACTCCTGATCTCTTGGCCCTCTTGGTCAAGTATCGCCGTTCGGATCACCTCTGAGCACTCGAAGCTGCAAGTTGCTCTCGGACCCCGGACCCCGGACCCCGGATCCCGGTTTTACCGTCCGCCGACCGATGGCGCGATCTGAATGGCCTCGAACGCGATGACCGACCGGTTGTAGTCGATCAGCGCGTTGACTTCCTGCTGCCGCTGGCGGGCGAGGTCGCGCTGGGCCTGGAACAGCTGGAAAGTGCTCGAGAGGCCGACGGTCATCCGCTTGTTCTCGGCTTCGAGACGACGCTCGGCGCGATCGCGGGCCTTCTGCGTGGCCTCGACGCGCTTCACGTTGGTCTCGACCTGACGTGCGGCGTCGCGGACGCCCGTCGCCACCTGCAGCTCGAGGTCGCGCAGGGACACGGCGCCCTGCTGGCGCTGGAGCCGGTTCGAGGCGAGCGTCGCATCCGCCTGGCTGGTCCCGAGCGGATAGCTGAACGCCAGCGCCACGCTCCACGTCCGGAAGTCCTGCCCGAGGACGTCGGTGAGCGCGTCCCTGAACGATCGGATCGACGTGTTCAACACCGGCGGGGGGAAGCCCTGGCCGAACTCCAACTGCGTGCCGGCCACGCCGATCACGTTGTAGTTGGCGGTCAGATCGAGGCCGGGCATCTTCTGGTTCTGCGCGAACTTGATCCCGACGTCGATGTTGTCGAGCTGTTTCTTGAGCCGGGCGATGTCGGTGCGCTGGGCCAGCGCGTTGGCGATGGCCGCGTCCACGTCGATGGCGATCGGGGTCATCGCCGGAGCGTCGGTCGGCTCGATGCGCATCGTCCAGAAGTCTGGCTGCGAGGGGTTGAGGATCAGATAGCGCAGCCGATCCTCGACGCTCTTGATCCGCGCTTCCGCGTTGATGACCGCTTCCTCGTTGCTCGCGACCTCGGCTTCCGCTTCGATGATGTCGATCGGCGCGAGCGTGCCGACCTCCACCTTGGTCCGATTGCTCTTGAGCTGATCCTGGGCGAGCTCGAGCGACTGGACCGCGACCTTGTGCCCCTCAATCGCGCCAATCAGATCGAAGTAGGCGTTGCGCACCGCCTGCGAGGTCACCGTGACCCGCTCGCGTAGACCGAGGTCGGCGATGACCTGGTTGTTCTGCGTCGTCTCGATCTGCTGGCGGAAGCTGTCGGTCTTGAGGTTCCGCAGCAGCGGCTGCACGATGCGCGCGGACAGGTTGCTCGACAGCTGCGGGTTGTAGCGGCTGTCGGTCGCGCTGGTCGTGACCTTGCCGCCGCTCAGCGAGAGACTGTAGTTACCGCCCCCCCACGGGATGTTCTGGGCCAGCCCGCCATCCTGGGTGAGGCTCTCGGTCGTCAACAGTGAGCCGCTGCCGGTGATGAACGTGCTCGGGGGCTGGGTGCTGTTGCGATTGAAGAAGTTCGAGAACAGCACCGGCGCGTAGGCGGCCCGGGCCTCCGCGACTGCGAAGGTGTTGATTTGCGGCGACAGGCGCTCGGCCTGGATGCCGAGGTTGTTTTCGAGTGCCATCCGCACCGCGTCGTCGGCGCTGATACGACTCACCGGCCCGGTCTGACCGGCGGCGGCGCCAACAGGAGGAATGGCAGGGGCGGCCGTCTGCTGGGTCGCCGGCGTTTGTCCGGAAGCGAACACTTCCCGGCCGGAACCGAACAACACCAGCGCGAGAACGGCTGACGACAAACAGGCAGAACGGGCCCAAAACTTCGACTTGAAAGGCATTACGCGTATCTCCAACGGCAGGTGTGGATCGAAACCAGCTCAGAGGTAGCAAAAAGCGGTTCGTGGTAATTTCCGGGGTCCGGGATCCGGGGTCCGAAACCCCGCGGACTCGCGGACCAAGCGGATCCCGGACCCCGGACCCCGAAACCCCTGAACCAAGGATTAGACGTTCATGCGCAGCTTTGGTGCTGGTCTCCTCACAATTTTCGCGTTGGGCGCGTTCGTGGCGCCCGCCGGGGCGCAGCGGCCCTCTCCCGCCCCCGCCCCCACACGCCTGCAGCTGACGGTGGACAGCATCATGCGCGGGCCGGCGCTGGTCGGCTGGCCGCCGACGCAGTTGCGGTGGTCTCCAGACTCACAGAAGCTCTACTTCTCCTGGCGAAAGCCGGGCGACAAGGCCGACGCGCTCTACGTCGTCGGACGTGAGGGCGGGATGCCACGGAGGCTCCCGGACGACGAGGCGGCCAATGCGCCGCCGGCCAACGGACGCTGGGATCACGCGCGGGGACGGCTGCTCGCCACCGAAGGGGGCGACGTCATCGTCTATGACGGCGCCTCCGGGACGCGCACGTTCGTGACCCGCACCACCGGCGCCGAATCGAGCGCTCGCTGGACCAGGAACGACACGCACGTGACCTACGTGCGCGACGGCAACCTTTTCATTGTGCCAGTCCAGGGTGGGTCGTTGTCTGTGACTCAGCTCACAGATGTCACGTTAAAGAAGGCCGATCCGCGGCTGACCGAGAGCCAGCGCTTCATCCGCGAAGAAGAGGAAAAGCTGATCGGATATCTGCGGCAGCAGAAGGAAGAGAAGCAACGGGCGGAGGAGAAAGCGAAGCTGCTGAAGCTGCCGGCCTTCGAGCTGCAGGATCGGCAGAGCGCTGCCGATCTGATGCTCTCGCCAGACGGCGTCCACGTCTTCATCCTCGTGAACGAACGGCCTTCAGGCGCGAAGAACACGATTGTGCCGAATTACGTGACCGAGACCGGCTACACCGAGGACATCCCGGGCCGCACGAATGTCGGCGACACGCAGGATCGCCGCCTGCTCGCGATTCTCAACCTGAAGACGAACAAGAGCGTCTGGGCGGATGGGAGCTTCGCGCCGCCGGTGAGCGAGATCACGAACGGTGGCTCCGCGAAGCCGGACGGCACCGGCACCGGCAATGGCAATGCCGACGCCCAACGTCCCGGCAGGCGAGCGGACCGCGAAATCCGGTGGTCGATGCCGGTGGTCTCGACAGACGGCCGCCACACAGTTGCGGCCGCTCGCTCGGCCGACAACAAGGATCGCTGGCTGGTCACGCTGGATCCCGAGACCGGCCAGACGAAGGTCATCGACGCCTTGCAGGACGAAGCCTGGGTGCGCGAAGGTGCCGGCGGCAACACGCTCGAGTTTCTTCCCGACAACCGGCGCATCGTGTTCCTCTCAGAGCGCGATGGATGGATGCACCTCTACACGCTCGACGTGGCGGCCGAAGGTGCCCGGCCACAGCAGCTGACCTCAGGGAAGTGGGAAGTGAGCTCGGCTGACGTCTCGCGCGACGGCTCCCGGTTCTACCTGACCACGAGCGAAGTCCATCCGGGTGAGCGGCAGGTCTACACCCTTCCAGTTGACGGTGGCAGCCGGACCAGGCTGACGGGGATGGCGGGATCCAACGATGCGACGCTGTCGCCTGACGAATCCACCCTCGCGCTCGTCCATTCGTACAGCAACAAGCCGCCAGAGGTTTACCTCATGGTCAATCAGCCGGGTGCCGAGGCGCGGCAGGTCACGACCACGCCCACCGAGGAATGGCTGGCGTTCAACTGGATCGATCCGAAGGTGATTACCTACAAGGCGCGTGACGGCGTGGACGTCTACGCGCGCCTGTTCACGCCGGAGATGATCGGTGCCCGGCGCGATCCGTCACGTCCCGGCGTCGTGTTCGTGCACGGCGCGGGATACCTCCAGAATGCGCACCGCTACTGGTCCACCTATTTCCGGGAATACATGTTCCATAACCTGCTCGCCTCGCGCGGCTACGTGGTGCTCGACGTCGACTATCGCGCGAGCGCTGGTTACGGCCGCGACTGGCGCACGGCGATATACCGGCACATGGGCGGCAAGGACCTCGAGGACATTGTCGACGGGGCGAAGTATCTCGCGGCGAAGGAGCAGGTGGATGCGCGGCGCATCGGCGTCTACGGCGGAAGCTACGGCGGGTTCATCACGCTCATGGCCATGTTCACGACGCCCGACGTCTTCGCGGCCGGTGCGGCACTTCGGCCGGTCACCGACTGGGCTCACTACAATCATGGCTACACGTCGAACATCCTGAACGTACCGCAGCGTGACGCCGAGGCCTACCGCAAGAGCTCGCCAATCTATTTTGCGGACGGCCTCAAGGGCGCGCTCCTGATCTGTCACGGCATGGTGGACACCAACGTCCACTTCCAGGATTCGGTGCGCCTCGCACAGCGCCTGATCGAGCTCCGCAAGGAGAACTGGGAGCTGGCCGTCTACCCGGTGGAGAACCATGCGTTCACCGAGGAGACCAGCTGGGCGGATGAATACCGCCGTATTTTGAAGCTGTTCGAGGATAAGTTGAGAAGTCGGGGCTCGGGGCTCGGGGCTCGAGACTCGGGCTTCTGATCTGGTGGCACGGGCCGGCTGAAAAAACGGTCCAACCAGCTTGTTGGTAGCCTATCGCCCCATTGTTCGAATCGTCGGGTGAGATGCCGAGCCCCGAGTCCCGAGCCTCGAAGTCCCGAAGGTATACTGACCCGCCCATGCCTCTCGACTCCGATGCCGTCCTCGACCTCTTTCGCCGTTCCGGTGCCCTGCTCGAAGGGCATTTCAAGCTGACGTCAGGCCTTCATAGCGAACGCTACCTGCAGAGCGCGCTGGTGCTGCAGTATCCGGATCTGGCAGAGGCGCTCGGACGGGAGCTCGGGGCGCGGACGGCACATATGCAGCCCACCGCGGTGTTGTCCCCGGCGCTCGGCGGGATCGTGATCGGGCAGGAGGTTGCGCGGGCGCTTGGCGTGCGGGCGTTGTTCGTGGAGCGGCAGGAAGGCGCCCTGACGCTGCGGCGGGGATTCACCCTCTCGGACGCGGACCGCGTGCTCGTCGTCGAGGACGTGCTGACGACCGGTGGCTCGACGCGTGAAACCGCCGCAGTTGCCCAGGCTCATGGTGCGCAGGTCATCGGTGCCGCCGTGATCGTCGACCGCGGCGCGGACCCTGCGCGGCTCAATCTTCCGCTGCAGGCGCTCGTGAAGCTCGAGGTGCCGACCTATGCGCCTGATGTGTGCCCGCTCTGCGCGAAGAACGTGCCGGTCGTCAAGCCCGGTTCACGTGTGTGACCACGCGCACGCTCAAGTTCACGATTCAGTACGACGGCACTGATTACGTCGGCTGGCAGCGCCAGCCGAACGGCATTTCGATCCAGGGGGTGCTCGAAGACGCCCTCGCGCCGATAGAGGGGACGCTCACGACGGTCCATGGCGCGGGACGCACCGATGCGGGCGTACACGCCCTCGGCCAGGTGGCCAGCGCGACCGTTCTCAACACTCTCGACGAGCGCACGCTCGCGCGCGCGCTGAACGCGGTGCTTCCAGTCGACGTCCGGGTCCTGGCCATCGAAGAGGTTGAACCCGACTTCCACGCCCGTTTCCGCGCCCGCGCCAAGACCTACGAGTACCGAATCGTGAACGCGCCGTTCGCGTCGCCGTTCCTTCGCCGGTACGTCTGGCACGTGCCACAGCCACTCGATTTCGAAGCGATGAAGACCGCAGCCGGTCCCCTGGTCGGCACCCACGACTTCGCGGGCTTCCAGGGGACCGGCACCTTCCAGGCCAGCACCGTCCGGACGATTCACGCGCTCGACCTGGAGGATGGCGGCGGATTCGACCTGCCATTCGTGATCCGCATGACCGGCGACGGCTTCCTGCGCCACATGGTCCGGAATATCGTCGGGACCCTCGTCGAAGTCGGCGCGGGCCGCTGGGATCCATGGCACCTGCTGACCGTCCTCGAGTCGCTCGACCGTACCCAGGCGGGCAGGACGGCACCCGCGCAGGGGTTGTTCCTGACGGGGGTGCTGTATTGAGTCCTCGGTCCGCAGTCCGCGGTCCGCGGACCACGGATTGCGGGCCTGAACCCCGGACCGCGGGCCGCGGACCCCGGGCCGCGATCTCTTTGGTATCATTTGAGTTTCCGCTCACCATGTCCCTCGAAGACATCCTCTCTGTCGTTCCCAAAGGATCCGCAGAGGAGGGCCTTGCCAGGCAGATTGATTTCGAGCGCCTTCCACGGCATCTCGCGGTCATCATGGACGGGAACGGCCGGTGGGCCGCACAGCGGCACCTGCCGCGGGTCGAGGGGCACCGCGCCGGCATCGAGTCGGTGCGGGAAGTGGTCGAGGGCTCCGCGCGGCTGGGCATCCGGGTGTTGACGCTGTACGCGTTTTCAGTCGAGAACTGGAAGCGGCCGGTCTCCGAGGTCTCGACGTTGATGATGCTCCTGAAGCGCTACCTGCGCCTCGAGCTCAACACGCTGCTCCGCAACAACATCAGGTTCAGGGTGATCGGCCGGGCAGAGGATCTCGCGCCCGATGTGCGGACGGAACTGGCGATGGGAGAGGAGAAGACCGCCGCCAATACCGGCATGCTCTTCAACATCGCGCTGAACTACGGCGGCCGCGCCGAGATCGTTGAAGCGGCGAAGCGGCTGCTCCAGGCGGGCGTCCCGGCAGACGACCTCGACGAGGAACGGTTCGCGGGATTTCTGTATACGGCCGGGCAGCCGGATCCCGATCTGCTGATTCGGACGAGCGGGGAGATGCGAGTCAGCAACTTCCTCCTCTGGCAGATCGCGTATTCCGAAATCTGGGTCACCGACACGCTGTGGCCCGACTTCCGCAAGCGCCACCTGCTCGAGGCCATCCTCGCCTACCAGAAACGCGACCGCCGGTACGGCGGCATCAATCAGCCGGCGGTCGCCGGCCGATGAGCCGGCCTTCGCGCTTCGCGCTTCGGCGAGCCAGGCTCGTCTGGGTGGTTAGTCATTGACCCGTGTCCTCAGCGCGCTGCTGCTGATCCCGCTGGTTCTGGGTGTGGTCTGGTTCCTGCCGCCCGCGGGAACACTTGCGCTGGCGGTGGTGGCGAGCATCCTGGCCGTGCTGGAGTACGCCCGACTCGCCGCCGGGCTGGGCATCGAGCTGCCGCGCGCGTTGACGATGGTGATGGTGGTGGCGGGCTGCGTGGCCGTCGGTCAGGCCTCCGTCCCTCCTGAGATCGTGGTTCTCGGCGCGGTCGTGCTGATTGGCTCCACCGTGACCTTCTCGAGCGTGCCGGGGCCATCCGCGTTGCCACGCGCGGCAGCCGCGATGTTTGCTCCGGCGTATATCGGTTTCCCGCTCGGCGCCATCGCCGCGATCAGGACCATCGGAGGGCGGGAAGCGCTCCTCCTCCTGATGGCCACCATTGTCATCAGCGATTCGGCGCAGTACTACACCGGCCGGGCATTCGGACGATCTCCGCTGGCGCCGTCGATCAGTCCGAAGAAGACCCGCGAAGGAGCGATTGGCGGCGTCGTGTTCGGCACGCTGGCGATGGTGATCGGTGCGCGGTTGGTGTTTCCGGCCACGCCGTGGCTGCTCGTCACGATTGCCGGTCTCGCGGTCGTCGTCCTTGGCATCGCCGGTGATCTCTTCGAATCGCTCTTGAAGCGGAGCGCCGGCGTGAAGGATTCATCCGGGCTGATACCCGGTCACGGGGGCATTCTCGATCGTATCGACAGCTGGCTGTTTGCCGGCCCGGCGTATTACGTCTTCGTCCGATACCTCCAGGCGTGATGAATCGCCTCGCTGTCATCGGCTCGACCGGCTCGATCGGCTGCAGCGCGCTCGCGGTCGCCGACGCGCACGGCGATCGGGTCCGCGTGGTGGCGCTCGCGGCGGGTGGGAACGCTTCGCGCTTCGCCGATCAGGTTGAGCGTTTCACCCCGGCGCTGGCGACGATGGCGTCGGATGCCGCGCTGGAGTCGCTTCGCGGAGACCTGCAGGCCCGTGGCTCACGACTGCCGGTCCTGAGGGCTGGCGCGGGAGGGCTTCTCGCCGTGGCCACTCATCCGGACGTGGACACGGTCCTCTTCGCATCCTCGGGGACCGCCAGCCTGGACGCCGTGCTGGCAGCGATCCGGGCCGGCAAGCGGATCGCGCTCGCGAACAAGGAAATCCTGGTGATGGCTGGCGCGCTCGTGATGGAGGCGGCACGGCGCGCGGGCGTCAGCGTGCTGCCGGTCGACAGCGAGCACAACGCCATCCATCAGTGCCTGCACGAACGGCCGCGGGATCAGGTTCGGCGCCTGATCCTGACCGCGTCAGGCGGCCCGTTCCGCGGCCTTTCGAGAGCGGCGCTCGAGGCTGTGACCAGGGACGATGCGCTTCGGCATCCGACCTGGAACATGGGACCGAAGATCACGATCGACTCGGCGACGCTGATGAACAAAGGGCTCGAGGTCATCGAGGCCCGCTGGCTGTTCGACGTCAGCCCGGACAGGATTTCCGTGGTCGTTCATCCCCAGTCCATCGTTCACTCGATGGTGGAATTCGTCGACGGTTCGATTGTCGCGCAAATGGGGGTTACAGATATGCGATTGCCCATACAGTACGCGTTGTCCTATCCGGATCGGTGGGACGCGGCCGTCCCCGCGCTCGACCTCACCCGGTGCGGGCCGCTGACGTTCGAGCCCGCGGACACGGACCGGTTCCCCTGCCTGAATCTGGCGTTCCAGGCCCTGGCGGGAGATGCCGCGCTGCCGATTGTGCTGAACGCGGCCAATGAAATCGCGGTCGCCGGCTTTCTGGACGGCAGCCTGGCGTTCACGGCCATTCCCGAGCTGATTGGGGCCGCGATGGAGGAGTACGAAGGTGGGTCCAGGCGGGATGTCCGGAGCGTTGAGGACGTCCGGATGGTTGATGAAGAGACGCGCAGGTTCGCCGCAACCCGCGCCCACGGTTTAAAATCGAAGGTCTTGTAATTGCAGGGGTTTTCGCGTGAGCATCATTCACACCATCCTCGATCTGCGCTGGTTCATCCTGGTTCTCGGGGTGCTGATATTCGTGCACGAGCTCGGGCATTTCCTCATGGCCCGGCGGATCGGTGTGCGGGTGTTGGTCTTCTCGCTCGGCTTCGGCCCGAAGCTGCTGAAGTTCAGACGCGGTGACACCGAGTACTGCATCAGCGCCATCCCGCTCGGCGGCTACGTGAAGATGGCCGGAGAGAATCCCGAGGATTCGCGAACCGGCGCCTCCGACGAATTCCTGTCGAAGACCAAGTGGCAGCGTTTTCAGGTGCTCGTGATGGGGCCGATGATGAATATCGCCCTCGCGCTCATCGTGACGGCGCTGGTCCTCTTCTACAACGGCGCCGACGTGACGGCGTACGAGCGGGCAGCGGTCATCGTTGGCGCGGTCGACGCTGATTCGCCGGCGGCCCGGGCGGGAATTCAGCCAGGAGATCAGATCACGGAAGTCGGCGGCGTTCGGGTGGACAACTGGACCGATTTCGGGCTCGAGACCGTGACGAAGGCCAACCGGCCGGTGAAGCTGACGCTGATCCGCGGCGGGAAGACCCTCGAGCAGGAAATCGTGCCGACGGCTGTCGGCAAGTACGAAGAGGGCATCACCGGAGTGAAGCCGGCGATACGGCCGCAGATCTTCGAGATATTGCCGTCGCAACCGGCCCAGGAAGCCGGCCTGCGGAGCGGCGACGTGATCCTCGCGATCAACGGTCAGAAGCCCGAAGTTACGTGGACGGGGGAAAACAGCCGCGTTCCGGGCAACAACGTCACCGACACCATCAGGTCCAGCGAAGGGAAGCCGCTCACCTTCCGCGTGCTTCGCAACGGCCAGGAACAGGAGATCGTGGTGACTCCCCGGGAAGGGAACACCGAGGCCGGACGCAAGATGGTCATCGGCGCCCGCATCAGCCCGTACGAAGTCAGCCTGGTCATGCCCAGCTTGCCCGGCGCCTTCAAGATGAGCGCGGAGCGCAACTGGCAGGCGACCAAGATGATCATGCGCACGCTGGGCGGCCTGTTCACGCGCGACACGCCGGTCAAGCAGCTGATGGGACCGGTGGCGATCGCGGGCCTCTCGGGCGAGGCCGCACAGGCGGGCTGGATCCAGTTGTTCAGCCTGATCTCGATGATCAGCCTGAACCTGGGCCTCCTCAACCTGATGCCCGTGCCGGTCCTCGACGGCGGTCACATCACGATCCTCGCGCTCGAAGGCCTGTCACGCCGCGACTTCAGCATGAAGGTGAAGGAGAAGATGCTTCTCGCCGGCTTCGTGCTACTGCTGATGCTGATGGTCACGGTCATCTACAACGACCTGACTCGGCTTCAGTGGGTGCAACGGCTGCTGCCCTGGAGATAGCTTTCAGAAAAGTGTTTTACAGGAGGACAGGAGACCAGGAGAAGCCTTGGTTCCTCCTACACTCCTGTCCTCCTGTCGAAGAATGGCGCGGCAAGCCATCCGATAGCCAATCCAAGCGGCAGGAACTGAAAGCTGATAGCTGATAGCTGAAGGCTGATAGCTTCATCCCCGTGCGCCCCCGCCTCTCCGAAGTCCGCGCGGAACTGCGTCCGATGTTCGCGCTGGCGTTTCCGGTCGTGATCGCCGAGCTCGGATGGATGACCATGGGCATGGTCGATACCCTCATGGTCGGACGGCTTGGACCCGAAGCGATCGGGGCGGTTGGTCTCGGCAGCGCGCTGTTCATCGCCATCGGCATCTTTGCCATGGGCATGCTGCTCGGGCTCGACACGCTGGTGTCGCAGTCGTTCGGCGCGGGCCGCCTCGATGAATGTCACCGCTGGTTGATTCACGGTGTCGCCCTCAGCGTGCTTCTCACGATTCCAACGACGCTCCTGCTGTTCTGGGTCAGCGCCAACCTCGACCGGTGGGGGATGAATCCCGACGTGCTGCGTCTCATGCGTCCCTATCTCGACGCGATCGCCTGGAGCACGTTGCCGCTCCTCGTGTATTTCGCGCTCCGGCGCTACCTCCAGGGGCTCGGTGTCGTACGGCCGATCATGATCACACTGATCGTCGCGAACCTGATGAACCTCGCCGGCAACTGGCTGCTGATTTACGGCAACCTCGGGGCTCCGGCGCTCGGCGTGGCGGGATCGGCCTGGGCGACCGTGCTGGCGAGGATCACGATGGCGGCATCACTCTTCGTGGTGATTGTGCGCCGCGAGCGGCATCGGCACCCCGGACTGATGGATACGCCGCTGTCGATTGAAGCAGCACGGCTGCGGCAGTTGGTCGCGCTCGGCGCGCCCGCGGCCGGCCAGTTGACACTCGAGGTCGGCGTGTTCGCGATGGCGTCTGCGCTCGCCGGACGGATGCTGCCGGCTTCGCTCGCCGCGCACCAGATCGCGCTGAACCTGGCTGGCTTCACCTACATGGTTCCGCTCGGCGTCGCGTCTGCGGGTGCCGTCCGGGTCGGGCAGGCGATCGGCCGTCGCGACGCGGCCGGCGCGGCGCGGGCCGGATGGACGGCGCTCCTCTTCGGCGTCGTCTTCATGAGCGTCGCCGCGATCGCCTTCGTCGCGATCCCGCGCCCGTTGATCGGAGCGTTCACCACCGACACGCGCGTGCTCGAGATCGGGATCGCGCTGCTCGCCGTCGCCGCCGTGTTTCAGCTGTTCGACGGACTGCAGGCGGTTGGCACCGGCGTGTTGCGGGGCCTCGGCGAGACCCGCCTGCCGATGTTGTGGAATCTGGCCGGACACTGGTTCATCGGCTTGCCGATCGCATACCTGCTGGCGTTCCATTTCGGCTTCGGCGTGATCGGCCTCTGGTGGGGCCTCTCGTCCGGCTTGATCATCTGTGGCGTCGCGCTGCTCGTGGTCTGGTGGCGGAGGATCCACAGCGTCCAGTTCCCAGTTCCCAGTTCCCAGTTTCAGTAGCAGGCAAGAGCAGTTCCGAAAACTGGGAACTGGTAACTGGCGACTACGATTGTGCGCCCACCGAAGTCTTGCGCGCGTACCGTGTGGCCACGTAGTTGTCGACCAGCTCGCGGAACGCCGTGTCGAGCTCTTCATAGGTGCCGCGCAGCGTGGTGGAGTGTTCGCCGTCGATGTAGACCGGGCAGTTGGGCGCCTCGCCGGTGCCGGGCAGGCTGATGCCGATGTTGGCGGCCTTCGATTCGCCGGGGCCGTTCACGACGCAGCCCATGACCGCCAGGGTCATCGACTCGACCCCTTCGTAATCGGTCTTCCATTCCGGCATGCGCTCGCGGATGTACTCCTGCGTCCGTTCGGCCAGTTCCTGGAACGTGCTGCTGGTCGTCCGGCCGCATCCGGGACAGGCGGTGACGCTTGGCGAAAACGCGCGAAGCCCGAGCGCCTGCAGCAGCTCGCAGGCGGCATAGACTTCATCGCGGCGATCGCCACCAGGACGCGGGGTCAGTGATACGCGGATCGTGTCGCCGATGCCTTCGTTCAGCAGCGTGCCCATCGAGGCCGCCGACCAGACCAGACCTTTCATCCCCATTCCGGCTTCGGTCAGGCCGAGATGGAGGGGCTGATCGGTGCGCCGCGCCAGATCGCGATAGATGGCGATCAAATCCCTCGGCCGCGAGGTCTTGCACGAGATGATGATCTGGTCGCGCCGCAGGCCGGACTCGAGCGCAAGCTCGGTCGACTGCAGCGCCGACAGCACCATGCACTCGTTGATGATCTCTTCCGAAGTCCGGCCCAGGTTGCGATCGGTGTTGTCCTGCATTTTCGCAATCACGAGCTCCTGGTTGAGCGAGCCCCCGTTCACCCCGATGCGCACCGGCTTGCCGTTGTCGCGGGCGACCCCGCAGATGGTCGAGAACTGCTCGTCCCGCCGTTTCCCCGTTCCCACGTTCCCCGGGTTGATGCGGTACTTGTCCAGCGCCCTGGCGCACTCCGGATAACGGGTCAGCAGCAAGTGGCCGTTGTAGTGGAAATCGCCGATGAGCGGGGCGGTCACACCCGCGTCGAGCATCCGCTGTTTGATCTCGGGGATCGCCTCCGCCGCGGCGGGCACGTTCACGGTGACCCGCACCATATCCGAGCCGGCCTCCGCGAGCTCGACGCACTGCTGCGCCGTCCCTTTCGCGTCCGCCGTATCGGTCATGGTCATCGACTGCACGACGATTGGCGCACCGCCACCCACCTGGACTGATCCGACCCGGACGCCAACGGTCTTGTGCACGCGGAGAAGGGGCATGGACTCTTGATTTTACCAGTCGGGGTCCGGGATCCGGTGTCCGGGATCCGCCGGTATTCCGGGACCCCCGGACCCCGGATCCCGGACCCCGGATCCCGGATCCCGGATCCCGGATCCCGACTGGTATAGGGAATGCACCAAGACCAGAGACCGGCTCCAAACGTCCTTCAATGGGGACAATGCCGGGGCGGCGGCGTTCGATATTAGGTGTGTGGGATTCCACGCTCGTCGGGATCGAGCGTCGTGCAGAGATGGAGTAGACGATGACTGTACAGGGATGGCTACGAACGGTAATCGCGGCAGGCGTGCTGTCGGTCGCCGGCGTGGCGGTGGCGCAGCAGAACGTCACTGGGAACGATATTCAGCGCTTGCAGGATCAGGTGTACCAGGCCGGCACTGAGGTCGGGCGGTTGCGGTCCACGGACTCGACGCTCGCGGCCCGCCTCGAATCCGACCTCGATGACCTGCGCGATGAGGTGGTCTACCTCAAGGTGAAGATGCGGAAGGAAGGCAGCGTGAGCCGCGGTGAGTACTCCGACCTGCGTGATCGCGTACAGGACCTTCGCTCGCAGGCGCGCGGGAACCCATCGTCGGCGGGCAACTCCCAATGGGATCCTTCTGGCGATCGGCCGACCACGAGCGGGTCGAGCAGCAGCTCGAATCGCACCGGCAGCCGCGAAGAGGGACGCTCGACTTCGACATCTTCGTCTTCGTCGTCGGGCCGCAGCTCGATTCCCACCGGTCAGGAGATCGACGTCAGGCTGCAGAAGGAACTGACGTCCGACACCGCGCAGGTGGAGGACCGGTTCGAAGCCACCACCGCGGTGGATCTGTATCGCGGCAACGACGTATTGATTCCAGCCGGTTCGATGATGCGCGGTGTCGTGAGCTCGGTGAACCGCGCCTCGCGCACCGACCGGAAAGGCAGCATGACCGTGGCGTTCGATCAGGTGACGGTCAACGGCCGTGCGTATCCGATGCGCGGGACGGTGACGCAGGCACTCGAGAGTGAAGGGATCAAGGGAGAGATCGGACGGATCGGTGCGGGCTCGGCCGTCGGCGCGATCATCGGAGGGATCATCGGCGGCACCAAAGGCGCGCTGCTTGGCGTGTTGATCGGCGGCGGTGGCACGATTGCGGCCACCGAAGGCAAGGACGTGCACCTCCCGGCGGGGACCCTGCTGCGCGTGCGCATGGATACGCCGCCGAATATCCGATAGCGCCGCGAGGTCGCGGGTTCGCGGGGTCGCGGGTTCGGGAAGTCGGTGGTATCCAGAGGGAGCCGGGACAATTCCAAGCGGCTGGTTGCCTCTGGTTAGCCCCGCCTTCGAACCCGCGACCCCGCGACCCCGCGAACTCGCGAACCCGCGAACCCGCGAACTAGTTTTTCGCTCTCAGCGCTTCCCTCGCCGCCTTCACCGTCCTGTCGATGTCCTTCTCCGTGTGTGCTCCCGAGATGAACCACGCCTCGAATTGAGAGGGCGGGGGATAGATCCCCCGATCGAGCATCCCGCGAAAGAACCGGCCATACGCCGCGGTATCGGCTGATGCCGCCGACGCGTAGTCACGGACCGGCCGCGACGTGAAAAACGGCGTGACCAGGGAGCCGAAGCCGTTGACCTGCATCGCGACGCCGGCGTCGCGCGCCGCGTCGGCCAGGCCGGCCGCGAGTCGCGCTCCGAGTTTCGCGAGGTGGCGATAGAGCCGGGCCGACAGCTCGCTGAGACACCAGAGTCCCGCGGTCATCGCCAGTGGATTACCGGACAGCGTTCCTGCCTGGTACACGGGACCTGACGGCGCTATCAGCTCCATGACGTCCGCACGTCCGCCATAGGCGCCGACCGGCAGGCCGCCGCCGATGATCTTGCCGAGACAGGTGAGATCGGGCTTCACGCCGAACACCTGCTGCGCGCCGCCGGCGCCGACCCGGAAGCCTGAGATGACCTCGTCGAAGATCAGCAGGCTGCCCTCGCGCGAACAGATCTTCCGCAGTCCTTCGAGGAAGCCGTCACGCGGCGGCACGACACCCATGTTGCCGGCGATCGGTTCGACGATGACCGCCGCGATCGCGCCGCGGTCCTGGTCGAAGAGCTGTTCGACCGAATCGAGATCGTTGTAGCTCGCGAGCAGCGTGTCGCGCGCAGCGCCGGCAGGCACGCCCGGGCTCGTCGGGACGCCCAGGGTCATCGCACCTGAACCGGCCTTCACCAGGTAGGCGTCGGCATGGCCGTGATAGCAGCCCTCGAACTTCACAATCCTGTCCCGCCTGGTGAACGCACGCGCGACCCGCGCCGCGCTCATGGTCGCTTCGGTCCCGGAACTGACGAACCGGATGCGCTCGATCGAGGGCAGCAGCATCGACACGTGCTGAGCCAGGCGTGTCTCCAGTTGCGTCGGAGCTCCGAAGCTCGTTCCCCGGGTCGCGGCCGCGGTCAGCGCCTTGACGAGGCCCCTGGGCGCATGCCCGTGAATGAGCGGCCCCCAGGACATGACGTAATCGATGTAAGTGTGCCCGTCTGCGTCCTCGATGTACGCGCCCCGTCCACGCTCGATGAACAGCGGCGTCGCGCCGACTGACTTGAAGGCCCGCACCGGGCTGTCGACACCGCCCGGAAGGATGCGGGACGCGGCGGCGAAGAGCTTCTCCGAGGACGAGTAGCGGGAACGCTTTCTCCTGAGCATCCCTGGGACGTTAGCGACCGGGGCATCTGGAGTCAAATCCCAAGGTCCAAGCTCCAAATCCCAAAGGCACTCCCAACTCCCGCCTCCCAAGCAAAATCCCAAAACCAATTAACCAATCGGAGTTATCGGGGGCCCGTCTTGGGATCCTTGGTTTGGGATTTGGCGGTTGGGAGTGCCTTGGGATTTGGAGCTTGGTGCTTGGGATTTGACGTAGATAGCTCCGAGCGCCACGACATAGGCGACAGTGCCGGCCCAGAAAGCCGCCGAAATCCCCGCCCCAATCGCGATCACCACGGCCAGCACCGACGCACACACCGATGCCGCGCCGTTGACGCCCCAGAACCACGGCGCGAGAAGTGGAGCGCGACCGAGGGCGATGCGCATCCCGAGCGGAAAAGCCATTCCCATCAGGAAGCCGACCGGGAAGAGGAGCGCGATCGAGAGGGCAATGCGGACGGGCGTGGAGGACGCTTCGAATCGGTGCGTCACGAGCGGTGTCAGGAGCCCGAAGGCCATGAGGATGGCAATCGTCAGGATCAGGCGGCTCCGGAGGGCTGCCTGGGGCCCTTCGACTAGCTCAGGGCCCCCCCGAGCAACGTCGAGGGGGGGGCCGGCAACGCGGGCCGTGGACAGGCTGCCGAGGCCGCTCGAGACCAGCAGCGAGAACAACACCACGGAAAGGCTGTATGACGGGTGGCCCAGGAAGATCGTGAGCCGCTGCAATTGCGAGATCTCGATGAGCATGAACCCGAATCCGATCGCCGCGAAGTAAGCCAGGTATGGTGCGGCGCCCTCGAGGCTGGTGCCGCGGCCCGCGCGTATCAGCGGCACGACGATACAGGCGGTGGTCATCAGCACGACGGTCGCGAGGAGGACGCCGAGCACGCCGACCGCCTTCATGTTGAACGAGACGATGCCCTGATCCTGCCAGCGCCGGACATCGAACACGTCGCTGAGACGGAGCATGTGAAAGAAGAACGGGCTGTCGTCGGTCGGGGCGCTGATGTCGAGCGGGTACGACGCCAGCAGCGCTGGCAGCCGATCGCCGCTGGCGATTGCCGCAAAAGTCTCGTCGATCGACGTACGCGGACTCTGCACGATGTCGAACTTGAGCCGCGCGGCGACGGCCTCGAGCGTGTCGAGATCAGCCGCCGTCAGCGGATCCCGCGAGACGAGGATTGTGCCGATCCCGTCCGGTGCGCCGGCCGTTGCGGGTGGAGACGCACGCACGATGGCGAAATGATCCTGGGGACGGGTGACCCCGATTCGCTGCAGGGCGGCAACCGCGAGTACGGCGCTGCGATAGACCTCGCCCGGTCGATCGGCGTAGTACCACCGGGACACCGACAGGACCCCGCGCGGTGACAGCCGCTCGAGAAACCGCGTCCAGGCCTCGAGCGTATAGAGCGAGTTCTCCGTCAACACGAACGCGCCGCTGGCCGTGGCGGCCCAGGTGTCGATCAGCGAGATCTGGATGACGCCGACCCGTCCCGGCATCCGCGCCAGATAACTGCGGGCCTCATCGTTGACGAAGCGGACACGCGGATTGCGATCGAGATGACCGGTGAAGTCACCGAACCGGCCGTTGACCAGCTCCAGGATGCTGGGGTTGATCTCGACTCCGGTGACGCTGCGCTGGTTGAAGACGAGCGCCGACAGGATGTCGCGCCCCCCGCCGGTCCCCACCACGACGACATCGGACGAAGGCCGCAGGTAATGGACGACGTTCGTCACGTCGTACTTCAGATGCTCGACCGTTGCCGGGCTTCCCTCGAACGCCGTCAGTTCCGTTCCGGCATACGAGTCGATGTCGAGGTGCAGCTCGCGCGCCTTCAAGTCCTGCGGAAGCGTGGTGCTGAATCCCCAGCCGGATGGCTTGATCTCGCGTGCCGGGTCGCCGATGACGCGAATGCGTGAAAACGGGTTCCATCGTTCCACGATCGGCGGCGCCTCGTATCGCCCTTTGACCCAGACCAGCCGCAGCCAGGCGGAGTCGTGCCGGACCGCGTAGGTGTGAACGACGGCGAATGAGGCGAAGAGCAGGGTGATCGATAGCGAGATGCGGCGGAGGGTCCGATCTTCCGGCTGAAGCCGGAAGCCACCTGACTGAACTCGTTCCGGCTCAGGCCGGAAGTTACTCGGCTGTGAGGGGTGGCTTCCGGCTTTAGCCGGAAGGAAACAAATTCCTGCCAATCCCGCCACTCCCGCCGTCGCCACGATCCCCGTCGGCGCGTCCGTGACCCGGAGCAGCGGCCCGAGTAGCGCGCAGCCGACCGCGGCCCCGGCCAGGTCAGCGGCATACAACGCACTCACCTGCTGCGGGAACCGCGTGAGCGCCAGCGCGACGACGATGCCGCTGAAGGTGAAGGGAATCGAGAGCACGCCGTAGGTGAGGACAACGGTCAGGATCCCGGTGAGCGACAGTTCCGGCCGGAACGGAAGCCAGAGGTGCGCGAGGAAGCTGGCCACGATCGCGATCGCGAACCCGAGCGACGCCTGCGCCAGTCGCGCGTTCAATCGCTCGATCGTGAAGACCGCCGGCCGTCCGTAGACCACCAGCGCTCCCACCGCCATGCCGAACATCGTCACGGAGATCGCGACGAAGGCGAAATGGTAGTACATCGTGACGCTGAAGATCCGGGTCAGCAGCAGCTGATAGGTGAGCGTCGCGAGCGTAATCAGGAACAGGCCGGTGAAGGTCCCGGCGCGGGCGGAGGAGGGCTCAGACGTCAACGCGCCCCTTCCCCTCGACGACGGTAACGTAGCGATCGACCGGCACGTCGGTGAAGCGTTCGACGCGGCCGCTCGGCTGCGGCCACTTGATCTCGACCCAGTTGACCTTCGTCGCGGTGCCAATCCCCAGCACCTCGCGGATGTCGTGCGAGGACAGGTAGCTCCCGCCGCTGGTCTTGTACCGGGTGCGGACGACGTCGCCGTGCGACCAGATAATCGTCGCCCCGATCGCGTCACGGTTGCAGGAGGTGCCCTGGAGCTTCAGGCCGACCCAGTGGTGACCCTCGCCGGCGTGGTTCTTGAGCAGCACCGGCGCTTCGCCGTTGTTGCCGATGAGCACGTCGAGGCGGCCGTCGTTGTTGTAGTCGCCGACGGCGAGGCCCCGTGCCGGATACGTCTTCTGGAATGCCGGACCCGCGTCCTCCGTCACGTTCGACAGCTTCTTGCCATCGTTGTGGAACAGGACGAGCGGCTCCTTGTAGCGGACCTGCTGCGAGTAGCTCTCGATCATGTCGTCGGGATGTCCGTTGGCCAGGAACAGATCGACCAGGCCGTCATTGTCGTAGTCGAAGAACTTCAGTCCCCAGCCGCTCAGAAGCCGGGTGGCCTGCGCGACGCCATGAAAGTTCGCGACGTCGGAGAAGAACTCGTTGCCGTCGTTGCGGTAGAGCGAAAACATCTCCTGGTCGACGTTGGCGACGAACAGATCCTGCCGCCCGTCGCCGTTGACGTCGGCCGCGTCAACGCCCATGCCCGAGCGCGGCGTGCCGTTGGCGCTGAAGCCGACCTCCGCGGCGAGCCCGATCTCGTCCCACTTGCCCATTCCGCGGTTCGCGAACAGGAAGTTCTGCACCGTGTCGTTGGCGACGAAGAGATCGATCAACCCGTCGTTGTTGATGTCGGTCGCCACGACCCCGAGCGCCTTGCCCATGGCGCGCGCGATGTGCGTGCCCCCGCTGACTTCCTTGAAGGTGCCGTCGCCGTTGTTGTGGAAGAGCAGGCTGGGTGTCGGCTTGAAGACCCGCGGAATGCAGTAGAAGCGCTTGCCGAGCTTGTTGTCGCCGCAGAACATGTCGCTCTTCGCGGAAAACTGCACGAAGCTGCAGAGAAAGAGGTCGAGCTTGCCGTCGTTGTCGTAGTCGAACCACACGGCGCTCGTCGTCCAACCGGGCGCGGCAAGGCCGGCCTTCGCGGTCACATCGGTGAACGTGCCGTTGCCGTTGTTGTGGTACAGCGTGCAACGTCCGTAGGCGGTGACCAGGATGTCCTGGTAGCCGTCGTTGTCGTAGTCGGCGATCGCGCACCCCATGCCGAACTCTTTGCCGCCCGCGACGCCGGCCTGGTCGGTGACGTCGGTGAACGTGCCGTTGCGATTGTTCTTCAAGAGCGCGTTCTTCAACGGTGTCGCCGGGCTGAAGAAGTCCGAGGCGCCGCTGTTGACCATGAAGATGTCGAGCCAGCCGTCGTTGTCGAAATCGAAGAACGCGACCCCTGGGCCCATCGTCTCTGGCAGATAGCGGTTCGGCGACATCGCGTTGTCGTGCTTCCAGACGATGCCGCTCGCCGGCGGTGCGATTTCCTCGAAGAGAGGGCCGGCGGCAGTGAGTCGCGGCCGGAACCACGGCGCCCCCGTCAGCGTTGCGGCACCGGCAAGGCCCATCAGCTGAAGGAACCCGCGCCGTGATGGGGGAGATCGGAAGGGAAAACGGCCCATGCAGGAATTCTAGATTGTCACACACCGCCAGGCTCTCCTGCCCGAGATCCCCGACCAGCCTTGTCGCGGAAGCCTCGTGCTAGCATCGCGCGATGGGCATCGTCAGGCGGCCGCCGCGTCGCACGATCGGGCGCGCGGCCTCGGCGATATGCCTCGCAGCCTGTGCGATGACGATCCCCATCGCCTCGGACTTCGTCTCCCTCCGCATGGTCACGGCCAAGGCCCAGCCTCAGTCCGCGTCGCCTGCGGGCGACGCCGAGCACCAGGCGCGTGCGACCTGCGGCACCTGCCACGCGTTTCCTCCACCGGAAATCCTGCCACGGGAGAACTGGCGCGACGAGTTCGTGCGGATGATGTTCATCCGTGACGGGCGAACTCCGCCGATCGGCCCGCCGGGCGTCGCCAATCGCAACGTGCAGCTGCCGGGCGACATGGAGGCGGTGTTGCCGTTCTACACCGAACGTGCGCCGCAACGGTTACCGGCACCGGAGGTGTGGCCGGAGCCCGGTGCGACGCGGCTCTCGTTCACGCGACGCACGCTCGCGATACCGGGCATGCCGGGTACGCCGGCGGTCTCGCACGTGCGCCTCGTGGACTTCGACGGCGACGGGCAGCTCGATGTGCTGGGCACCGACATGCGGCAGGGGCTCGTGTTCACGGCCACTCCGGCCGCGCCCAACGGCGCGCTCGTCGAGGTGGCGAGCATTCCGCACCCCGCGCACGTCACGCTTGCCGACCTCGACAAGGACGGCGTGCAGGATCTCCTCGTGGCCGAGATGGGCGAGTTCTTCCCGGCGGACCACAACAAGGGCGCGGTGATCTGGATGCGCGCGCTGGCGAAGGGCAAGTACGGTGCGTTCTGGCTCGACGGGTGGCCGCGCATCGCCAGCGTCGATCCCGCGGACTTCAACGGTGACGGCAGGATCGATCTCGGGGTGGCTGCGTTCGGCTGGCGCAAGACAGGCCAGGTCGCCATCCTCGAGAACCGCACTCTCACCCCATCGCAGCCGTCGTTCGTGACCCACACCATCGATCCGCGCGCGGGCAGCATCCAGCTCGTGCCAGCCGATCTGAATCGCGACGGCAGGATGGATTTCGTCACGCTCCTCGCCCAGGAACACGAGACCGTCCTCGCCTACATGAATACCGGCGCGGCCGACTTCGCTTTCGAGCGCAAGGTGATCTATGCCGCACCGCACCCGAACTGGGGATCGTCAGGTTTCGAGCTCGTCGATCTCGACAAGGACGGCGACCTCGACGTGCTTCTCACTCACGGCGACACGTTCGACGACGGGATCGTGAAGCCGTATCACGGGATCCAGTGGCTGGAAAACCGCGGCGGCTATCCGTTCGCGGAACAGACGCTCGCGCAGATGCCCGGCGTTCATCGCGCCCAGGCGGCCGACCTCGACGGCGACGGCGATCTCGACGTCGTCGCCTCGGCGCTGCTGGCGGGTGGGGCCGACGTCGACGAGAAGACGCTTCCGGCGTTGATCTGGCTGGAGCAGAGCAAGCCCGGCGTCTTCACGCGCCACACCATCGAGATGGGATACCCCCGTCACGCCAGTCTCGATCTCGGCGATATCGATCGTGACGGGGACATTGACATCGTCGTCGGCAACTTTTCAATCGGTCCGGCGATGAAGTCGTGGGTGGATGTCTGGGTGAACTCGGGAAGAGCGAAATAGCCAATTCCATCCTGGACGGGTGGCTTCCGCCTTCAGGCGGACGGCTGTCGCTGTCGCAGATCCTTCGCCATTCGCCCGCCGCTAGTCCACGAGCGTGAAGAACGCCGTCCGCGACAGCTCCTGCCCGGCGCTCGTCATCACAATCCTGAGTTGATAGATGCCGGCGGGCAGCGAGGCGATGGGCAGGCGGCCGACGTGCTGCACGCGTGGGCCCGCTATGCCGGGCAACGCCACGGGCGCTTCGGCGAGTGCCTGGCCGTTCCGCAGCAATTGCGCCTTGATCCCGACATTTCCGGCGACGCCATAGAGCGCGAAGTAGAACGGCAGTTGCTGCACCGCCGCCTTGCTGATCGGCTCGCCAAGGTTCGGATAGAGCAGCGTCTGTCCAACGTAGAGCGGTGGGCGGGCCGCGGCGGCTGGCTGAGGTGATTTCGCCGTTTCCTCGATGCGGTTGACGAGGACGAGGCTGCTCATCGCCGGACCGCGGCCGCCCGCGGGAATCGAGAGTGTCGTAACGCGTGCGCTGCCATGCTGCGCGCCGGCGTCGAACACCACCGCCTCGATTGTGTAGATGCCGGGATCGAGATCGAGCTCGCGGTAGAAGATGATGTCCCCCTGTCGCGCGGTCTCGACGTCGCGGGCATCGCCGCTCAGCAGGTAATTCTGGCTGAGGCGCTGTGCTTCCTGTCCGGTCGCGTCCTTCACGCGGACGACGATGGCCGATCGGCTCGAGTACGTGGACTTGCGCTGGTCGATGGTGAAGTGCAGCGCATCGGTTCGGACATGGACCAGAACGGGCGTGAGGCCGGGTCTCGCCGGGTCGGGAAAGTTGAAGCTTCCGGCGTATACCGGAAACGCGTTGGGGAGCCGGCCGCCGTCGAGAATCGCCAGTGCCGGCCCTTCGAACACCGCGGCGTCGGAATTGCCGACGCGCCGTACTGCACGGTACCCCCGCCGCGCGAACACCTGCGTCGATGGCCGTTTCACCCTCACCCGAATCGACCGGTACTTGCCGTCGAAGATCGTATTGGTGGGCGAGTAGGTGAGGAGGTAGTGGAACTGGTTGTCCTCGTCGATGCGCCGAAAGGCCGCCGACAAGTCATTGGACTGTTCGACGAGGAAGCCGCCGGTATCCTCGGCCAGCCGCGCCAGTCCCGTGCGGTTGTCGAGGCGCAGCGTGTCCTCCACCCGCTCGAACCCCATGCTCAGGGGCTGCTGCGTCCGATCGGAGCCGATGCCGAGCTGGCCGAAACGATCGTCGACGAATCCGTCCATTTCCCGCTTCAACTCCGCGGTTGCCGATCGCGTGCGCAACCCGTGCGCGTCGATCGCGTAAGTCGTCACATTGGCGCGATTGGCCGCGTCGATGACGGTGTCGAGTTGTGCGGAGAGCGCGGGGGAAACGGGAAGGCCCTCGGAAAAGAAGACGATCGTCTTGCGGCCCGGCTGGAGCGCCAGTGTCTGCACCACCTCGATGAGAGAGGCAGCGATATCGTGACCGCGATGATCGCGCTCCAGATTCTCGAACGACCGCAGCATGTTGAGCTCGGTCTGTACGAGCTTCAGTTCGGCTTCCCGTGCGCCTATTTCCGACGCACCGCGCGCCAGGGTCGCGCCGCTGAGCGAGCCGGCCGCCGAGGTTGCCGTCGTGTTCTGCACCTCGAGGGCCCGGCGCTCGGTTCGCAGCTCGTCGGCGCGGTCGGTCCTGTCCTGGTCGGACCAGCTGCTCGGCAGAACTCGCGAGACCGCGCCGCGCACGACGACGCGATCGGTAGTGTAGCTCTGCAGCATCTGCAGGCCCGGCTCGGTGGCGAAGATGCCGACCCGAACCGGCGACTCGCCCGACAGCGGCATATAGTCGAGGGTCGCTCGTTGAGCGAGCCGGAGCGAGTCGGCGGAGAGGTGATCGAACACGAGGGCGATAGTCGCTTCCGGCGCCTGGTTCGGTGCGGGGTCCGCCGGGCCCGCGGGCCTCGACGTCATTACCGACGTCGTGTTTCGGGGCGAGCGCCAGGCAACGTTGAGGCCGATGCCGCCGCCGCGCGACACTCGGCTGAAGGTGTCGACCTTCTGCGCCACGTCATCCTCGAAGAGCTCGAAATCGGTGGGGTCGAGGTCGGTCACCGGCCGCCCCTTGCGATCGCGGACGACGACGTCGACGAGGATGGCAGTGGCCGCCGAGGTGAAGGCCTGGTCCGCCGGTGCCGGCGACTGCGAGCGCGTCGGCATCTCCACCGCGCCCGCGAGGAGAAGCGTCACAGCGACCGCACGCCGGATCGGCATGGCGAACCTCTCAGTCGATGATGCGGAGGATGGACGAGCGCGTTACCTGCTGGTCGCCCTGCTTGACGATCGCCCGCAGCTCGTACGTGCCAGCGGCCAGCTGATCGATCGGCAGCCGTCCGAGCTGCTGCACTCGGCCGCCGGCGTCGGCCGGAGGCACCGGCATCGGCAGGCGCGTCACCACCTGACCGTTCTGCAGCAGTTCGATCGTCACGTCAGGCCCGGGCCCCTGCTTCGCCGGGTAGATCGTGAAGTAAAAAGGAATCTCCTTCGACGTCTTGCTGATGGTATCTCCGAGATTCGGCGAGAGCGCGATACCGTTGACCATCATCGGATTGTCGGCCCGGCGATCCTTCTCCGGCACGGTCTCGCCGCGCCGGACCAGGACCAGGCTGCTCATGCGCAGCGTGGCCTCCTGGTAGCGCGGCACCTCGACGGTCGAGAAGCGGACACTCGACTTGCCGGACGGCGCGTCATGAACGACCGTCTCCATCGAGTACACGCCGGCGGGCAGCTCGGACTCGCGGTAGAAGACAACTTCACCTTGTTTCGCGCGCTCCATCTGCGCCAGTTCGCCGCGGATCTCGTAGTGCTGGCTGACCTTGCGGACCACTTGATTGTCGCGATCGAGGAACCGCACCAGCACGGTGAAGTCCGACGTGTAGCTCTTGCCGTCCTTGTCCGGCTGGAAGGTGAGGGGCGCGGTCTTGACCTCAACGATGACCGGCACGAGTCCAGGCCGGCCGCGTTCCGGGAAGAGGAGCGCGCCAGCGCGTACAGGGAAGGCGTTCGGGACGGGCTTCTGTTCGAGTGCGCCGAGCGCGGGGGCTTCCCAGTCGCTCAGCGGCGAGGTGCCGAGGTTGCGGACCGCGAAATACCCCTTCCGGGCCGCGACGGTGAGGCCCGATCGCTTCACCTTCACCTGGATCGTCCGGAACTTCCCGTCGAACGCCGCGTTGATCGGCGTGTAGCCGAGCATGTAGTAGTTGCGGAGATCGCTGTCGACGCGCTCGAACGCCGTCTTGAGATTGTTGGTGTTGGTGAAAGATTGGCCGCCGGTCTCGCTGGCCAGCTGCTTGAGCAAGGTCGCAGGATCGCTGCGCAGGGCGAACTCGTTGGCCTCCAGGACTTTCGTATACGCGCCGCCGCCGGCGTCCGTCGAATACCCGCCTTCGCTGGCGTTGCCGACGCCGGCCACCATGTCGCGCACACCGCGCTGCCCGCCCACCGGGCGCAGGCCCGCCGCGTCAATCGTGTAGATGCTCACGTTGGCGCGGTTGGCCGCATCGATGACCCCGTAGTACAGCCGCGCCGTTTGATCCGTGATCGTCAAGCCTTCGGAGAGAAGGATGACGCTCTTGCGCCCGGGCAGGCGGCCGAGCGACCGGACGATGGCGAGGAGCGCGTCGCTGGCGATGTTGCCGGACTGGTTCCGTTCGATATCCTGAAAACCGGAAACGATGTTGGCCTGCATCTCCGCCAGGCGGGCGTCGCCGGCCGCGGTTCCGACGGCGCCGGAGTTCCCCGCCCCCGCCGCGCCCGTGGCAGCGTTCGCGGCGTTGGTTGCCGAGGCGGCCGCCGCGGCCGCGTCGGCGCGCTGCTGCTGCATTTCCGGCGAGTTGAGGCCCGGCGCGCTGCCGGTCGCCATCCGGTTGAGCGCCTGACGCACGACGACGCCGTTGCGTGTGAATGGCACGAGCGGCGTCAACGACAGATCGATGCCGAAGATGCCGACGTAGTCCTGCATCTCTTCCTTGTCGCCGAAGTACGCCTGCGCCGCCTGCACCGCCCGCTTCCGATTCTCGAGCTCGAGGCCATGGAAGACGATCGCGGTGACCGCGGGGCCCGCCGCGTTCGGCGGCTCAGGCGTCGCGGGTGCCGCAGGCGGAGCCGGGGCAGCCGCCGTGCCAGCGCTCGGCAACAGCCCCTGGATCGGTGTGAACGAGCCGATCTTCTGAAGCACACCGTCCTCGAGCAGCTCGAAGTCGGCCTCGGTCAGGTCGCGCACCGGTTGTCCGCGCTTGTCGCGCACCACGACGTCGACCAGGACCGCGGTGACGCCTTCCTTCACGGTACCAACGGCACGCTGTGGTTCCTGTGCGCGGGGCGTCCCGAGAAGCAGAACCACGACCAGTGCGACGAGGGCGGAAATACGTGTGTGCTTCATGGTGGATATCGCGATCACTTCTCGATGTGCCCGCCCACCGACTGCGCGCCGCTGCGCTGCGTGCGGGCCAGCCGATCGAGCCGCGTGAATTCCTCGCGTTCGCGCGCCGCGTCCTCCAGGCGGCCGGCGCGCTGGTACGCGCGCGCGATGGTGAAGTGCAGTCCCGGACTGTCGGGTGCCATCTTCAACCCGGCCTGCAGTTCCCGGATCGCGCCGTCGATATCGCCGTTGTCGAGCAGTGCCTGACCGAGCGCCTTGCGCGCCGAAAAAGCGTTGGGCGCGGCGGCGACGGCCTGTGTGGCGATCGGCAGCGCGGCGGCGGCGTTACCCTGCTTCAGGTACTCGAACGCCATCTGCATGAGCGACCACGGATGACCAGGCTGGATCTCGAGCTCGCGCTTGAACTCCTCGATGGCCTTGTCGCCCTTCTCCTGGAGAAGGAACACGCCGAAGGCGTAGTGCACGTTCGGCGTTTCGGGATACCGGGAGACCAGCTGGTCGAAGGCGCGCTCCGAGGAGGCGGTGTTGCGGGTGGCCATCAGGTAGCTCGCGCGGCCGGCCATCAAAATCATCTCGCGGCGGTCGGGCGGCGTCTCGGTGGGCAGCATCGGGAGCCGGAGCGTCGCGATGCCCATCGCCTCGATGACGCGCGGATTGTCGTTGCCTTCACCTGCGAACTCGCCGAGGGTCTCGAGCGCCTGCTCGTATTGCTCCATCCGGCTCATGAGGATGGCCGCGTGATAGCGGGCGACGCCTCCGAGGTCGGGGACGTCGCCGATGCCGTGGATCCGCGACTGCAGCAGGTGCTGCAGGGAGCGATCGTATTCCTTGAGCCCGAACTCGCACAGGCCGAGGAAGGCGTAGGCGGCGCCGTTCGTCGGGGCCAGGCTGGTGACCTTGCGGAAGGCTTCCTTGCAGCGCGGGAAGTCGTCCTGCGTGTAGGAGGCCGTGCCTTGATACCAGTAGCCCTCGACGTAATCGGGCTTGATCTTCACCAGTTTGGCGTAGAGCCCGATCGCCTCGTCCCATCGCTCCGCCTGGCGCGCTTCGGTGGCGGCTTTCAGGAGCCTGTCGAACTCGGCCGACTGAACCGGCGTTGGCTTGGGCGACGGCTTTCCGGTGGTCGTCGATTTCTCGGCCGGCGGCTTGCTCGGAGCGGTCGTTTGCGCGGAGAGTCCGACGGCGCAGGTGACTGACACGACGAGCAGGAGGAGCGCGCGCGTCATTTCCCGCCCTTCTGCTTCGCCGCGGCCTCGGCGTTGAGCCGGTCCACAATCGCGCGTTCGCGATCGGCGTCGTCTTTGCGTTTGAGCCGGTTGTAGGCGGTGGCGAGCTGGACGTGGACTTCGACCGCGTCGGGCGCCTCTTTGGCGACCGACTCGAGCAGTGTGATCGCCTCCTCGTTCTGTCCCATCTGCAGCCGCAGGCTGCCGAGCAACCGGCGCGCCGCCAGATCGGTCGGACGGATCAGCGTCGCGCGCTCGAGGTAGGTCGAGGCCTCGGCGAATCGTTGCGCCGACTTGCGCAGGTTGCCGAGCTGCAGGTTGGCTTCGAAGTCGTTGGGATTGAACTCGAGCTCGCGGCGATACGCGCGCTCCGACGCGTCGGGCTCACCGAGCAGCATGAGCGTTCGTCCGTAGACGGCGTTGGCGGTCGGCAGTTTCGGATTCAGCTTCAGGGCGGCCTCGAGCTCGATCTTCGCCGCCCGGTAGTCGTGCTGGCCGAATTGCGCGATGCCGAGCAGCAGGTGCGCCTCCGCCGACTCGCCGGCGCCGAACACCTTGTTGACGTATTCCTGGCCGCCGACGATGTCGTCCAGCCGCAGGAGCGCCGTGCCGAGCAGGTAGGCGAACGAGAGATCGCCGCCGAACATCTGCTCGCGCGGCTTGAGCAGCGAGACCAGCTCCTTCTCCTGGCCGGTCTGCAGGTAGCAGTCCGCGAGGATCAGGTAGGCGTTCTTCGCATCGGGAGCCGCGGAGACGACGCGCTTCAACTGGGGGATGGCGTCGTTCGGCCGCGCCGACTTGTAGTAGGCGAGCGCGAGATTGAGGCGGACGGCGTTGTTCAACGCGTCGCTCTGCAGGGCCGCCTCGTACTGCTTGATCGCTTCGTCGTACTGGCCGAGCCTGACATAGGCGGCGCCCAGGTTGGAGAGCGCATCGGGCCGCAACGGCGTCACCGCCAGGACTGCCTTGTAGGCGTCGATGGCGCCGAGAATGTCCCCCGCCTGGTGCAGCTCGATGCCGCGCGCCATGAGGCGATCGGCCTCCTGCCCGCCCTGGGCCTGCGCGAAGGCTGATGCCGCCTGGAGCAGCAGTGCGAGTGTGAAGGCCAGTGGACGACGCATGGAATAGAGGCCGGCGGGCGCCGGCCGAGGCTCATATTCTACTGCCCGTTTCCGCGGTCGCGGTCCAGAGTCCGCGGTCCGGCCCGCGCACACAAAAAGGGGAGAGCTGCTGAGCTCTCCCCTTTTTGTTTCAGTTCCATCTGCACTCGCGAACCGCGAACCCGCGGCCCGCGGGCAACGGACCGCGGACTGCGGACTAGAAGTAGTACTTCAGAACGAACTCAACGACGCGGTGACCGCGCTTGAGGTTGATCTTCCCGAAGTTGGCGATCGTCTGCGGCGTGTAATCGAAGCCCTTGGTCACGTCGCAGGCATTGACGGTGCCGCCGACGCCGTTGGGCACGTTTGGAACCGTCGCGCGGCAGGTCGTGTCGAGCGTCAGGTTGACGTCGCCGCCGACGAAGGTGTTGGCGAACGCCTGGTTGAACAGGTTGAAGAACCCGACGCGGAACTGGATCTTCTGGTCACCCTTGATCTCGAAGTTCTTGAACACGGTGAGGTCGGTGTTCGTGCGCGTCGGCGTCCGGATGTTGTACGGCGGCACCAGGTCGCCCAGCTGACCGAATGCCGGGAACGAGATGCAGTTGAGATCGAGGATCTTCTCGCCGACGTCCTTGCCATCGAGCCGCGGATCGCAGGTGTAGATCGGCGCCAGGCCGTTGCCGCCGGTGTTGCTCGGTCCGACGACGTCCGTGGTGCCGAAGTAGGCGGCCGAGGTCGACCCGTTGCCAGCGACACCGGTGAAGCTCAGACGCAGCGGAAGGCCGCTCGCCATCGAGGTGATGCCCGAGAGCTGCCAGCCGTTGAGCAGGCCGCGGCCGATCGCGTTGTCCATCGCCCCTTTCGCGCCGTTCGGCAGGAAGGCGTTCCACGAGACGTTGAGCACGTGCGTGCGATCCTCGTTGAGCACCCCGTAGGTGCGGCTCGGGTCGTAGGGGTCGATCTGCGAATACTCGCCGCCGAGGGTGCCTTCAGTGCGGCCGAAGGTGTAGGCGACGAAGTACTGCAACGTCCGGCTGCTCTGCCGGCTGAGCGTAATCTGCATCGAGTCGTAGTTCGACACAGCGTCGAAGCCGTAGATACAGATCGGGACCGACCCGCCGCAACCGGTATTGGTGCCGCTATAGGCGTTGAACGGGCGGAATTGCGCGAGGTTGGTCGACTCGGTGGCGAACGCGTACCGGTTGACCGGGTTCGACAGGTCGATGCCGTTGACGACGCCGCTGTTGAGCGCGCCGAACGGCATGACGTTGCCGTTGCGGCGGCTGACCAGATCCCGCCCGCGGCTCCCGACGTAGGCGACCGAGCCGACCTGGTTCCAGGGCAGGCGTTTCTCGAAGGTCAGGCTGAAGGTGTGGTTGGTCGGGAACTTGAACGAGTCTGGCGACAGGGTGTTGATCGCCAGGCTGCCGATGCGGTTGGCAAGCGTGGCTTCCTTCACCGTGTCGTAGGTCAGGCCGAGGCCGTTGCCGTAGTTCGCGCCGGCCCAGAAATCGGTGCCGACCTGATAGGCGTTCGGCGCGAGCCGCAGCGTGTTGTCGTACTCGACGTTCCCCATGTTGCGGTTGAAGAACTTGCCGTAGCCGCCGCGCAGGACGTTGTTGCCCTCGCCGTCGATGTCCCACGCCACGTTGACGCGCGGCAGCGCGAACGGATCGCGGTTGTCGAGCACCCCGCTCGGCGCGCAGCCGGAATCGACGTAGCAGACACCATTGAGGTGCTGGAACGTACCGGGATCGGTGAAGGTGCTCTTGGTCGGGTCGTACATCGAGGGGTTGAAGTAGCCGCCCAGCCCGTGCACCTCGCGGTTGTTCGACCAGTAGCCGAAGCGGAGACCGTACTCGAGGGTCAGGTTCGACCGCACCTTCCAGCTGTCCTGCGCGAATGCGTCGATGTTCCAGTAGCGGAACTCGCCGAATGGCTGGCCGGGCGCCGGATTGCCGGTGCGGGCCTTGCCTTGCGTGAACGACCCGATCCGGCCGACCAGCATGTCGGCAGCGGAGTTGCCGGTGCCCTCGTTGTTGTCCGTGCCGAACCACAGCTGGCCCGATTCGAGGTTCTGGAAGTTCTGCTGCTTCTGACCGCGCTCGACCGAGATGCCGAACTTCAAGCCGTGCGATCCGATCAGCTTGGTCAGCTTGTCGCCGAACTGCAGCGTGTCGTTGTGCGCGTACATGTCGTTGGCCTTCGCCCACAGGTTGCCCACCTGCCCGCTGCTGCCCCATCCGTGCAGCAGGTCGTTCGGCAGATAGGGGCTGTTGCTGACGGGAAAGATGCCCTGGAAATTGATCCCGCCGGCGCCCTGCGTCAGGAGGCTCGGATCCTGGTAGTGATTGTCGAGCGTCAGCCGGCTGTAGCTGACGAGGATCTCGTTGGTCATCGACGGGCTCAGCACCGACACCACGTTGCCGGCGTACGAGCGGCCGCGGTTCTCGCCGACGTTCGGGGTCGGCAGCGCGACGACGTCTTCAGGCGCCCACCACACGCCGCGCGGGCTGGTCGCGGTTTCGCCTTCCTGCGCGATGCGGATGTAGGCCTTGGTGCTGTTGCTGATGTTCCAGTCGAAGCGGGTCTTGAAGTCGAACCGATTGTTCGGCTCGAGCGCGCTATAGACGTAGTTGTAGAAGTTGCTCGGGTCGCTGAAATTCGGCAGCGGATAGAGGCTGGCGAAGTACTTGCCCGTCGGCGTGACGTAGGGCGCCATGTTGTTGTTCGGCGCCGGATCGCCGGCGCCCGGCGAGCCTCTCGGAATCCGTAGCTGCGGAATGCTGTTGAGGTTCTGGCCGCGGTTGGCGAGCAGCTCGCTGAAGTCGCCATTGCGCATCGCCTGCGAGTAGGTGCGCGTGAAGTGCGAGCCGGAGTCGACCTGCTGCCGCTGGTTCTCGTAGGCGACGAAGAAGAACAGACGGTCGCGGTTCTTGGTGTAGCTGTCGCCGAAGGTCAGCGGACCGCCGACATTGCCGCCGGGATACTGATACGTGCTCTTGGGCTTCTCCGTCAGCGCGATGCTGTTCGACCGATCGTTGGCAGCGAAGCGGTGATCGCGCCAGTAGTCGTAGAGCGAGCCGTGGAACTTCGAGGTGCCGGACTTGGTGACGCCGCTCACGCTCATGCCGCCGGCGCCGTACTCGGCGGCGAAGTTCGAGCTCTGAACCTTCACCTCCTGAACCATGTCGTTGTTCAGCGAGACGATGACGCCACCGTTGTTGCCGATGTCCATGACCGCCGAGCCGTCGAGAGAGACCGTGTTGCCCGACGCGCGGATGCCGTTGACCGTGTAGCTCTGCGTCGCGTTGCCCCCGGCACCGAAGCCAACCGACTCGCCCTGGTTGAATTCGGTGACAACGCCCGGAAGGATGCGCATCAACTCGAGCGCGCTGCGGCCGATGACCGACAGGTTGTCGATCTGTTTCGCGGTGAGCACGCCTTCGCGTGCCCCGGTTTCGGTCTGAATCACTTCGACCTGGCTCGTGACGGTGACGGTCTCGTTCTGCTGGCCGATTTCCAACCGCACGTCGATGCCGCGATTGTCGTTCGGGCTGAGCGCGAGCCCTTTCTGCTCGTAGGTCTTGAATCCGGAGAGCTCGACTTTGAGATCGTAGGTGCCGGCGAAGAGGCCGCCGAACAAGTACTGACCTCGATCATCGGTAACCGTCGTCTGCACCGCCTTGTTACCGGCGTTCGTCGCCGTAACCGTTGCGCCTGGAAGAACAGCGCCGCTCGGGTCCTGGACGGTGCCGCGCACGGTCGCCGTCGTCGAACCCTGTCCAAATGCAGTCGTACTCGCCAGCAACAGTGCGCAGGCCCCAGCGCTCAGCATCACGGTTGCACGACGAGAGGTGTGCCGTACTCGCCGGAAGAGTCGAACAGCACCATCGGTCATGGGTCATCCCCCAAAGGAATTACAAACAGCGGAAAGACATTAGTACAAACACACTACTTTCCGCGACGACGAAGCGTAGGCTTTGTAACGAACTTCGTCAATTGCCCGTAGAGGGGGAATCGGATATGTCGAAAGATATATAGGTCCGCAGCCCCCAGTCCGCGGCCTGCACCGCCCGCGGACAGCGGACCGCGGACTACAGGATCACATTTCCAGTTGCACAATCCCGTGCTGCAGCGCCCGCGTCACCGCCTCCGTCCGATCGGCGACCCCGAGCTTGCCGAGGATGCTGCTGACGTGGAGCTTGACCGTGCCCTCGGTGATGTCGAGGGTCCCCGCGATTTCCCGGTTCCGGCGCCCGGCCACCAGGAGCCGCAGGACCTCGAGCTCGCGAGAGGAGAGCTGTGATCTCGTGACCCGCTCCGCCAGCCGTGCCGCCACTTCGGCGGGAATGTGCCGTTGACCCTTGGCCGCCTTCCGGATCGCTCGCATCAGCTCGTCACGCTGCACGGATTTCACCAGGTAGGCCATGGCGCCCGCCTGCAATGCGCCGTAAATTTCCTCATCGCAGATGTAGGTGGAAATGATCATGATGCGCGCATCGGGGAACTCCCGGCGAATCGCCTGCAGGGTCTCGGTCCCGCTGATATCGGGCAGCCGCAGATCCATGAGCGTGACATCCGGCCGGTGGGTCCTGTACAGCGCCCGCGCTTCCTGGCCGCTCGACGCTTCGGCGCAGACCTCCACGTCTGGATCGAGCGCCATGATGCTAGCGAGCCCCATCCTCACCAGGTAGTGATCGTCCACCAACATCAGTTTCAGCTTGTCCGCCATGATGCCCCGAGGGCTCCGGCTGCCGGAGCGGGTCCTGCCTGTTTCTGCGGTGTGGGAATTCTCACGGTCAGCTGCGTGCCCGCACCCGGCGCGCCGCGCAGTTGGAGTACGCCCCCGAGCTTGCCCACGCGCTCGCGGATCCCGAGGAGGCCGAAGTGCCCCGCGGGAACGTTGTCGGCCGCATGACAAATCCCGCAGCCATTGTCTTTGACCGTCAGTTCCACATGCTCCGGGTCGAAGCGGAGCACCACATCGATATGAGTCGCGCCCGAATGTTTCAGCGCGTTGGTGAGCGCTTCGAGCCCGATTCTCAGCAGGTGGTGCTCGTGAAACGCATCGAGATACCGCGGGCCGCCTTCGACAGTGACCCGGGCGTGGACCCCGGTTGCCCGCGCCCGCTCCTCGGTGAGCTCCGTGAGCGCACCGGCGAGGTCGTAGTTTTCGAGCGCCTGTGCCCGGAGATCCATGACCGACCTCCGCGCCTCTTCCTGGCTGTACTGCAGCATTCGCCGCGCCACCTCCAGCGACCGTTGCGCCCGTTCCGGCGATGCGGCCAGACTGCCGCCGACCGCTTCGAGCTGCAGCCCGATTCCGGCCAGCCCCTGCTCGAGGGTGTCGTGAAGCTCACGGGCCACCCGGCTGCGCTCGGTCAGCACGGCTTGATACTGCTGGCGCCGCCGCTTCGCCGCCGTGCTCATCCACACCGCCGTCGCGCACGCGCCGAGCATGAGGATCGCGACCATCACCGCGGTATGCCTCATCGTCCACCAACGCGCCGCGACGATCACTTTGACGTCCCCGGCCGATCGCAGGAACAGCCGGAACGCCGGAGAAGGTCCCCATTGATAGGCGTACACGCCCGTGACGTCGACAACAGTCCCGGCACGAAGGCCCTCCAGGGCCTCCGCCTCCGGGCCCGCTTCGAGGCTGGCGGGGAAGACGCTCTCACCGATCTGCAACACCAGAATCCGTTCCGACGGCGTTCGGAGCACGCTGAGGAAGTTCGCGCGCATGCGTACGAGCGACGCATCGTAGTCCGGCGTCAGCACGTTCGCGTCGGTGATTGCGGTGGCGGCCGGCTGCGGGGCCTGATCCGCCACCCGCAGCACCGCATTGGTCAGAATGGGTTTGCCTGGTGTGACCGCGGGGAAGCCGGCCACGTCGATTATCGTGCCGGGCTCGACCCGGATCGCCTGCTCGGTCTCGATCCGCGCTCCACCCGTCGTGTCAGCGACATAGATCACGTTGCGGACGTACCGGAACTTTGCGGTTGATGTGAAATCGCTGATCTCCACCGGGTGGCCGGCGATGTAGCCGGTGACGACCCCGCGGATCCGGATGCGCCGGTTCACTTCACCGGCGGCCGAGTAGTTGTAGATGCTCCCGGCCGCCCTCGTCACCAGGCTGAAAGGATCCGGCGGCGGTTCGAGCACGACGATCTCGCGGGCCCGCCCGGCGAACAACGACACGCCGCGGAGCTGCTCGGTCTTGCCAAAAAGCGAGCCGATATTCCCGCGCAGCTTCACCCGTGCGTCGACGAAGCGCTCCGCGTCGGCATCATCAAAGTCCCAGTAGTACGCCCGCACCACCCCTTCCTCGACCGCCACATCCATGAACAGGGTGTGAATCTTGGGATCCGTCGGACGCCAGGCGCGCTGGACGACACCGGTGATCTCCACGTAGTCGCAGTCGTGGCGGCCGCTCAGCATGGACCCGAACGCGATTGTCTTCGGTTGCGGGAGCGCGCTTTGTCCGAGCCGCCGGATCACGGTGGGCTCGAGGTTCGGCGCAAAGCCGCCGCGCACGGTCCGGCCTTCCATTTCGACGAGATCACCGCGCCGCAGCTCGCGCCAGGCCCCGCGTGCGGCGGCGCTTTCCGGCCGCGGCTCGACGACGAACTGCCCGACCCGGCCGTCGTGGATGATGACGCTGACGTCCGCCCCCTCGTCGACGTGTGTGACGATCCCCCGAACCCGCACCGGGTACCCGCGCGCGCCCTCGCCCTGCGACAGGCCACGGATTGCCCCGATGGTGGTGAGAACAGGCAGATTGGAGGAGGCCGTTTGCTCGCGCTCCGCCGCCGGCAGGGGTTGGGCTCCGGCCATCAGCGCGAGGACACCGTAGAAGAGGAGAGACCGGCCCCGCACGGTGTGGGATAGTAGCGCAGAGTCAAGGCAAAAGGCAGAAGGGACAAGGCAAAACTTTTTGCCTTCTGCTTTTGCCTTTTATAGCGGCAGTCTCAGTACCGCGCGACAGCCCCGCACGCCCTGGCGGTTCTCGAGCGTCAGGGTGCCGCCGTGCGCTTCCGCGATCTGGCGGCTCAGCGCCAGGCCAATCCCCGAACCTGACGGCTTCGTCGTGAAAAACGGCACGAACAGGTTGGTCGTGTCCGGCAGCCCCGGTCCTTCGTCTTCGACGGAGATTTGGATCCCGCCGTCGCTCTGGGCCCAGTCAATCCAGACCCGCCCGTTGGTGTCGATGGTGGCGTCGACGGCGTTTCTAACGATGTTGATCAACAGCTGCTCGAGTTGATCGGGATCGGCGGTGACGTCCAGGTTGCCGCTTCCCTTGACGGCGACTGGCAGCCGGTTCTCGAGTTCCGCGATGCGGTGGGCGAGCGGGGCCAGAGAAACGGACCGCATCTGCGGCTTGGGCAGGCGCGCGAGCTGGGCGTAGGCACGAAGGAATCGCCCGAGCGATCCCGATCGCGTCTCGATCAGGTTCAGGCCGTCCTGGATTTCGCCGGCGCGTGGGAGATCGGGCACTCGCGACAGCATCCGCTTGATGCTGTGGGCGATCGACTTGATCGGGGTCAGCGAGTTGTTGATCTCGTGTGAGAGGACGCGCACGATCCGCTGCCAGGCCTGCTGCTCTTCCTCGCGCAGGGCGCGGCTCAGATCGGCGAATACGAGCAGCTGGTGCGGCTTGCCGTCGCGGCGGAAGGTCGTGCGGCGCAGCTCGTGGCGGCCGCTGTCCGGCCCGAACGGTCGGTCGATGAGCCGGGGCGTGTCTCCGGTCAAGTAGTCGGCGAGCCGGAGGTCGTGGGCGTCGCGTCCGAGCAGCGCCTCCGTCGGTTGCCCGATGAGCCGTGCCGCGGCCGGATTGGTGAGCACGACGTGCCCGGTCATGTCGAAGGCGAAGACCGCGACATCGATGGCGCCCATCACGCTCTGGAGCAGCTTGGTCGACTCGACCGCCTCGGTCCGCTGACGCTGGAGCGTGTCGCCGAGCGCGTTGATCTCCTGCATCACCATGTCGACCGCGCTTCCCGGCTGCGTTCCGGTGCCGCGGATGGAATAATCGCCTTCGCGGAGCGCCCCGAGCAGGTTGGCCTGGAGAAAGAGCGCGTGCGTGACCATCTGGAAGGCGACCACGGCGCAGCCGACCCAGATTGCCGTGACTACCGCGGCCAGCGTCCAGCGCACTTCGAAGCTGTACTGGGCGGTCCAGGCGGCGTAGCCGAGCGCAAGCGCGGCGGGGAGGCCGCCGGCCAGCGCCAGCAACAGCACGTTGCGTTCGAGATTGCGGTGCAGGCCGCGGGCGCGCAGCGTCGGGTGATGCGGCTTATTCACGGACGCCATACTGCTGCAGCCGGCGATAGAGCGCGCTCCGGCTCATTCCGAGCTGCTGCGCGGCCTGACGCACGTCGCCGCCGTGCCGGGCCAGGACCTTTTCGATGAACGCACGCTCGGCATCTTCGAGCGAATGCGGGACGGCGTCGGACGCCGGGCGGATCGGCTGAAGGGCGAGGTCGCGGACAGCGATGGCGGAGGCCGCGGGATCGGCCATGAGCACCGCCCGTTCGACCGCGTGCGCGAGCTCCCGCACGTTGCCCGGCCAGCTGTGCGCGCGCAGCAGCGCCAGCGCCGCTTCGCCGAAACCGGTGAGCGGTTTGCGGTAGCGAGCGGCGTAGTGCTCCAGGAAGTGCACGGCCAGGGCATCCACGTCGTCGCGTCGATCTCGCAGCGGCGGCAGCCGGATCACCACCGTGTTCAGGCGGTAGAGCAGATCTTCGCGAAAACGGCCGGCGGCGATCTCGGCCTCGAGGTCCGCGTTGGTCGCCGACAGGATGCGCGCGTTCACGTAGCGCAGCCGCGACGAGCCGACCCGCTGCATCTCGCCGGTCTGCAGCACGCGCAGCAGCTTGGCCTGCAGCCGGATCGGCATGTTGGCGATCTCGTCGAGAAACAGCGTGCCCTCGTCGGCCATTTCGAAGCAGCCGATGCGGTCGGCGCGAGCGTCGGTGAAGGCGCCCTTGACGTGGCCGAAGAGCTCGCTCTCGGCGATGCCCTCGGCGAGCCCGCCGGCGTTCATGGTGACGAGCGCGCGCGCCCGTCGCTCCGACAGCGCGTGTACCCACGCCGCGACAACTTCCTTGCCGGTGCCGTGCTCGCCGGTGATCAGGACCGCAGCGTCCGACGGCGCGATCCGCTCGAGGGTCTGGCGGATCTCCTGCACGCCGCGGGAATTGCCGATGAACGTCGGCACCGACCCGCGCTGAAGGCGCGTGTGCGCGGCTTGCAGCCGCAAATTCCTCCGCAGCGCCCGCCTGAGATCGATCTGCGTCCGCACGGTGATCAGCAGCCGCTCGTCGTCCCACGGCTTTTCGATGTAGTCCCTCGCCCCGCGGCGCATCGCCTCGACCGCGCCCGGCACGCTGCTCCACGCCGTCATCACCAGCACCGGCAGGGCCGGATCTGCCGCCCGGATCCGGTCCATGAGATCGAGGCCCTCCTGCCCGGACGTCGTATCCCGCGTGTAGTTCAGATCGACGATGGCGAGATCGAAGTCCGCGGCCTCGATTTTCTCCCCCGCTTCCTGCGGCGAGCGGGCCTCGACGACCTCGTAGCCCTCGTCGCCGAGGAGCAGCCGGAGGGCATTGAGGATGTCCGGCTGATCGTCGGCAATCAGGACGCGGATGGGGCTCGTGTCGGGCATTTACGCTCACTATAGTGCCCCGGGTTCGGGGCTCGATCGGTCCCGGGTCATCCGGCGGGCCCGGCCACGACATCACAGCGTTGCAGCAATCGTGCTCGGTTGGACGAGTGAGGGTCCGTGTCGGTTGCTGCTGAGAGCAATCGGGTGCCCGGCTGCTCGTCCCACTCCCGCGACTGCCAGTCGCGTCGGCGCGACAGCCGAGAGCGATTCCTGTCAAGATCAGGCGCTCCTGAACACCGGCCCCCTGGTACGCGTCTTGGTTTCTGCGCTCTCGCCCATGTTCGAGAGCTTCACGGTGCACCGCATGTCTTTGCCGACCGACCCCACACCGGCCCGTGTCCTCGTTGCGGACGACCAGCCGGACGTGCTCGAGGCGCTGCGGTGGTTGCTCACCGGCGAGGGCTATCTCCCGCAGTTCGTCAGCTCCACCGACGCGGTCATGGAGCGTCTCCGGGCCGAGCCGTTCGACCTGCTCCTGATGGACCTGAACTACACGCGGGACACTACCTCCGGCCGTGAGGGGCTCGAGCTCATTTTGAAAGTCAGGAGCCACGATGCGTCGCTGCCGATCGTGGTGATGACCGGGTGGGGCAGCATCGACACGGCGGTCGAGGCGATGCGGCTGGGCGCCCGGAGCTTCGTGCAGAAGCCGTGGGAGGACGTCACGCTGCTCGAGATCCTGCAGCGCGAAATCGCCGACGCCCGCGCCGCCCGCCGTCGTGATCACCGGCAGCAGCGCGAGCTCGAGGATGCGCGGTTGATTCAGCGCGGCCTGCTCCCGACTGCGCCGCCGCGGGTCGGCGGCATCGATTTCGCGGTAACCTGGCAGCCGGCGAACGGCGTAGGCGGCGATTGTTTCGACACCCTGCCGTTCGGGCGCTCGCTCGGCCTCTCCATCGCCGACATCTCGGGCAAGGGCCTTCCCGCCGCGCTGCTGATGTCGAACCTGCAGGCGGCGGTGCGCGCGTTCGCACAGGAGCAGGCTGAGCCGTCGTCAGTGTGCGCAAGCGTGAATCGTCTGCTCTGCCGCAACATGGCAAGCGGCCGGTTCGCCACCTTCTGCTATGCGCGTGTCGAGCCCGATGCCAGCCGCATCGTCTACTCGAATGCCGGCCACAACCCACCCCTCGTCGTCCGTGCCGGCAACGGGACTGCCACGCTTTCGGTCGGAGGCATGGTGCTCGGGATCTTTCCGGAGAACGTCTACGCGCAGGGCGAAGTGACGATCGCGCCCGGCGATCGCGTGGTCTTCTACACCGACGGCATCACCGAGGCGCGCAACCCGGACGGAGATGAGTACGGTGAAGAGCGCCTGGCCGCGGCCGCCATCGCCACCCGTGCGCTGCCGGTCGAGGCGATGAAGGACGCGCTGTTTGCCGACGTCACGGAGTTCAGCCAGGGGAAGTTCGACGACGATGCGACGTTGATCGTGGTGGGAGTGTGATCGAGAGCGGCCGGGCCTGAAGGCCCGGCCCTACAAACACGGATGCGGTGCCGACCGTGGCGCCAGGGCCTTCAGGCCCTGGCGGTTTTTCGTAAAAAGCATGCTGACTGACGTTCGTTACGCGATTCGGGCACTGCGTGGAGCGCCGGCATTCACGCTGGTGGCAGTAAGTACCCTGGCGCTCGGGATCGCGGTCAACACGATCGCGTTCACATTGCTGAATTCGCTGGCACTCCGGCCGATGCCGGTGCGGGATGCCGATCGGATCGTCCGGATCTGCCCGCTGGATGCGGAAGGACGCCGGCGGAATCTCTTCTCCTATCCCGACTATCAGTCGTACCGCGACCAGCTGACGTCGTTCGATGCGCTGGTCGCCTACATCCCGGAGGAAGTGACCCTGGGCCTCGGCGGCGCTGCTGTCGAACCGCAGCCAGGCCTGGCATATGCCGTCTCGGCCAATCACTTTCCGACCCTCGGGATCGAGCCCTCGCTCGGCCGCGGTTTCACGGCGGCGGAGGAGCAGAGCCCCTCAGCCGGCCGCGTCGCCGTGATCAGCTACGCGATGTGGGAGCGGCGCTACTCCGGCGCCACCGACGTGCTCGGCAAGCCGGTCGTCGTGAACGGACGGCCTTTCACGATCGTGGGTGTCGGTCCCCGCCGGTTCGTAGGCACCGAGCCGCTCGCGCCCGACGTCTGGCTCCCCTTGTCGGCGCAGCCGATTCTCCGCGGCCGCGATGCGCTGAACGATCGCAACCAGGCCTGGCTGCTGGTGCTTGGGCGGCTGGGAGCGGGCGGCTCGCGCGGCTCCGCCGAGCAGGAAGTCTCGGTCGTCGCGGCGCGTCTGTCGGCGTCGTTTCCGGCGCCCGATCGCACGACGAGCGCCACCATCGCGCCAGGCGCCTTCTTCCCGCTCGAGCGCGGCCTCGCACCAGTCATCACGCTGGTGATGGCGACGATCGGCCTGGTGCTGATCATTGCGTGCGCGAATATCGCCAACCTGTCGCTCGCCCGCGCGGCGGCGATGCGGAGGCAGGTGGCGGTCCGGCTTGCGCTCGGCGCGGGCCGCTGGCGGATCGTGCGCTACCAGATCACCGAAAGCGTGATCGTGGCGCTGCTGGGTGGCTCCGGAGCGCTCCTCCTGTCCGCATGGACGCTCCGCCTTCTCTACCCGGTCGGGATGTCCCTGCTGCCGGAGAGCTGGGCCAGCGTCGTTCTGGATCTCACCCCGGATGTACGCGTGTTTCTGTATACGCTGCTGCTCTCGCTTGCCGCGGCCGTTGCCTTCGGCCTCGTGCCGGCCCTGCAGACCTCGTCGCCGCAGATCTCGTCAGCGCTGAGGGAAGACGGGACAGTGCTGGGCACCCGGGTGACCCGATCGGCGATACGGGACGGCCTCGTCGTCCTGCAAATCGCGGTGTGCCTCATGCTGCTGGCCGCGGCCGCGCTGACCGCGCGCTCGGTGCAGCGGACCCGTGCCCTGGACCTGGGCTTTCGCACCAGCGGCGTGATCTACACGCGCGCGGATCTCCGGCGGTACGGCTACACCCCGGCGGCTGTGGCCGACTTCTATCGCCGTCTGGGCGACCGCGTGCGCGCGCTTCCGGATGTGACGGCGGTCGCATGGACGACGCACGTCCCGCTGACCGGCGGCGTCAGACGGGCGCCGGTTCGCCCGGAGGGCCACGACAGCGACACCGTGACGAACTACACCGAAGTAACGTCAGGGTACTTCGAGGCGCTTGGCGTTCCGATGCTCGAGGGCCGGGCCTTCAGCGCAGAGGAATCGATCGGCGGCGCCCCCGTTGCGATCATCAGCGACGCGCTCGCGCGCCGGTTCTGGCCGAAGGCGGACGGATCTTCCGAAGGACGGGGAAGCGTGCTCGGCCGGCGCATCACGACACCGCGCGCTCCTTACCCGTTGACGATCGTGGGGGTGGCAAAGGATGCCGCAAACACGTCTCTCTGGCGGGAGAAGGAGGTCTCGATCTATGTGCCCGCGGACACCACGAAAGGCAGCGTTCCGCTGGAACTGCTCGTCCGCACCAGGGGAGACATCAACGTCGTGGCCGCCCAGCTGCGCGAGGCCGCGCGCGCGTCCGACCCCAACATGTTCGTGGAAGTGCGCCCACTGAGCGACATCCATCGGTTCTGGGAGGTGCCAGCCCGAGCGGCCGCGATTGCGGCGGCCGTGCTTGGCGCGCTGGCGCTGATCATGTCGGCAATCGGCATCTACGGCGTGATCACCAACTCGGTCAGTCAGCGCACCCGTGAGATTGGTATCCGCATCGCGCTTGGGGCGGGTTCCCGGGATGTGGTCCGGCTCGTGATGATCGGGGGTGCGAAGCTGGTCACGCTCGGCATCGCCTTCGGTCTCGCCGGTGCCTTGGCGACCACTCGGTTCCTGAAGGCTCTGCTCGACATCATCGATCCGCTCGACCCTCTCGCCTTTGCTGCGGCGACGACGTTCCTCGCCGCGGTCGCGTTCACCGCCTGCTATCTACCGGTTCGCCGTGCTGCGCGCGTCGACCCGATGGTCGCGCTTCGTACCGAGTAGTTCAGTCATGGATACTGTCGCCCAGGACCTCCGCTACGCCCTCCGCAGCCTGTTCCGCCAGCCGTCCTTCGCGTTGACCGCAATCCTCACGCTAGCGCTCGGCATCGGCGCCACCGCCGCCATTTTCACGGTCGTGAATGCGGTAGTGTTCAAGCCGCTCGCCGTGGACAGGCCGGATCGACTGGTGGCAGTGGTGAATCAGTGGACGACGTCGAGTCGCCTGGGCCTCGCCGTGTCGGCGCAGGATTTTGACGACTGGCAGGCACAAAGCCGCAGCTTTCGTGTGATGGCCCGTTACCAGGGGGGCGAGACCAGCGTCGTCTTGTCCAATACCGCTGAGTACGCGACGGTCTATCGCATCACGCCCGGCTTCTTTGACGCCCTTGGCGTCCGGGCCGGAGCGGGCCGGCTGCTCAACCCGGATGAGGAGCAACCGGGCGGACCGCTCGCCGTAATCATCTCCGATGGCTACTGGAAACAGCGCTTCAACACTGACGCGAAGGCGATCGGATCCACGATCAAGCTCGGCGAGCGCATTTTCACGATCGTCGGAGTGCTCGCGCCGGGATTTCGGTTTCCGCCGCGGGCGGACATTTTTGCGCCGGCCTGGATCTCTCCGGTCAGGTCCTCGCGAGGCGGGCACAACTACCGCGTGATTGCACGTTTGAACGACGGCGTCTCCGTCGAGCAGGCGAAGGACGAGATCCTGTCGATCGCGCGCCGCCTCGAACAGCAATATCCCGACACCAACAAGGACAAGCTCGCGACGGTGACCCCGCTGAAGGATCTGCTGGTCGGCGACACCAGACAGACCTTCGACATGCTCATCACGGCATCGTTGGTCGTCCTGCTGATTGCCTGTGCCAACGTCGCGAACCTGCTGCTGGCCCGCTCGTCGAACCGAACCCGCGAGATGGTCGTCCGCTCGGCGGTTGGCGCGAGCCGATGGCGCCTGATCCGGCAGCTGCTCACAGAGAGCCTCGTGCTCGGCATCATCGCCGGCCTCGCCGGCGCCTGGCTGGCTCGACTCGGCGTGGTGGCCCTGATGGCGCTGGCGCCGGCTGACTTGCCGCGCACCGAGGAGGTCCACGTCGATCTGGTTGCGTTGCTGTTCGCCGTGCTCCTCGCGCTCGGCGCGAGCATCGTCTTCGGACTGATGCCGGCGCTTCACACCTCACGTGTGCGACTCGCGACCGGCCTGCGTGAAGGCGGGAAGGGAACCTCGATTGGCGCCGGCGGACACTGGGCTCGAGACGCCTTCGTCGTTGCCGAGATTGCGCTGGCGGTTGCGCTGGTTGCAGGCGCCGGTGTCCTCGCCCGCAGCCTTGCGACGCTGGCGGCAGTGGACATGGGCTTCAAGCCCGAGCGCCTGCTGGTCCTGAGTACGCAGTTTCCCGTGCGGAGCTTCGACGAGGCGCCGCGCGCGACGGCGTTCTACCGCGACCTGCTCACCGACGTTCGGGCACTGCCCGGTGTCACTGCCGCCGGCGGCGTGACCAGCATGCCTACGGCGATGCGATCGAACGGCACGTTCACGATCGAGGGATCGACACCGCTGCTTCCAGCGGGCGCCAAGTCCCCGCAGGCGATCCTCAACGTGGCTACGCCTGAGTACTTCCGCACGCTCCGGGTCCCGGTCACGCGCGGGCGGGACTTCTCCGACGCCGATACCAATGACGCGCCGCTCGTCGCCATCGTCAACGACGCGCTCGTTCGCGCGGTGTTCGGCACCGAGGATCCGATCGGCAGACGGATCCAGTGCGGCCTGGACAGGCGCGATTTCATGACGATCGTCGGCGTCGTCGCGGACGTCCGCACGACCGGGCCCGCCACTGCACCGGAGCCGGAAATCGTGATGCCCTACGAGCAGCACCCGGGTCCGGCCACGGCGCTGAACCTGATCGTCCGCTCCGATACCGTGCAGCCGCTCGCGCTCGCGGACACGATCCGCCGCACGATCGCTGGCCGAAATGCCGACGTGCCCGCCAGGGTGACGACGATGGAAGGGCGGCTCGAGACGGCAAGGGCGACGCCGCGTTTTCGCACGGTCCTCGTCGTGACGTTCGCGAGCGTCGCGCTGTTGCTGGCGCTGGCGGGTGTCTACGGCGTGATGGCCTACGCCGTGAGTCAACGCATCCCCGAGCTTGGGGTGCGCATCGCGCTCGGCGCAACCCCCGCGACCATCATGCGGCTGATCGTGACCCAGGGCGCGAAGCTCGCCGCCATGGGCCTCGCGCTGGGGTTGGGCCTCGCATTGTGGTCGGCACGCGTGCTCGAAGGACTGCTCTTCGGGGTGGCCCCGCGGGATCCGCTGACGCTGATCCTGGTCACCGGCGTGGTAGCGCTCGCGGTCCTGCTGGCGACCTATATTCCCGGACGACGGGCGGTGCGGGTCGATCCGGTGATCGCGCTCAGAACGGAGTGAGTCAACTCCCAACGATCCAACGGTCCAACGATCCAAGGGAAGGCATTCGAACAACGGGGTGAAAAACGGCCAACAAGCTTGTTGGTACTCCTTTCACTCCGTTCTTCGACCGGTTTCCCTTGGATCGTTGGATCGTTGGGAGTTGATCGCGACCGCTCTAAAGAGCCCTCGCCGCCTCCCGCGCGTAATACGTGATGATGATGTCCGCCCCCGCCCGCTTGATCGACGTGAGCGTCTCCATCATCGCGCGCGGCTCGTCGATCCATCCGTTCTTCGCCGCCGCCTTCA
>Ga0209382_10000253_pt1 | contig 86414 bp, 82 predicted proteins | sample SoiMetdeltSBSDD5_FD_187599 | JGI IMG/M metagenome (GOLD analysis project Ga0209382, IMG submission 187599) | Bulk soil microbial communities from a Populus tree surrounding site in Tennessee, USA - Soil MetaG P. deltoides SBSDD5 (SPAdes) (version 2) | ecosystem: Environmental > Terrestrial >... | reverse complement strand
GGCCGCTACGACGACGCCCGCCGCGAGGTGGACGTCGGTCTGGAGCTGCTGGCCCACACCGGCGACCCCGAGATGGCGGCCCGGATCGCCGCCGTCGGCGTCCGGGTGGAGGCCGACGACGCCGACCACGCCCGCCGCGCCGGCGGCCGGGCGGCGCGGCCGGGCCGGGCCGGCCGCTGGGCCGGCGGCGAGGCCCCGGGCGGCCCCGGGGCCCGGGCCGCGGGCCTGGTGGCCCGCCTGGAGGAGCTGGCCGCCGCGGCGGAGGAGCGCAAGGCGCCGCCGTCGTCGGAGACCCGGGCGTCATTGCTCACGGGCCAGGCGGAGCTCGGCCGGGTCGCCGGCCGGCCGGACCCGGACCGGTGGCGGGAGGCGACCGAGGCATGGGAGGCCGTCGGCTTCCCCTACTGCGCCGCCTACGCCCATTTCCGCTGGGGCGAGGCCGCCCTGGCCGGCGGGGACGACACCACCGCCCGCGGGGAGCTCCGAGCGGCCTGGGACGCAGCCGCCGACCTGGGCGCACGCCCGCTGGCCGGTGCGATCGAGCGGCTGGCCCGCCGGGGCCGGGTCGACATCGGCGTGGCCGCCGCCCCGGCGCCCGCCCCCGCCACCGCGGGCGGGCCGGAGGCGGCGCTGACCCCCCGGGAGTCCGAGGTCCTTGCCCTGGTGGCCGAGGGCCGCACCAACCGCCAGATCGGCGAGGCGCTGTTCATCAGCGAGAAGACGGCCAGCGTCCACGTATCGCGTCTGCTGGCCAAGCTCGGCGCGGCCAACCGGGGCGAGGCCGCGGCCGCCGCCCGCCGCCTCGGCCTGCTCGGCGACTGAGACGTCGTGGGGCCGAATAAGGGGGGCCTAAGGCATCCTGCCGATGTCGGGCAGGGGCCTCGGGGCGGACGCTGGGCGCATGAGCCCCGTCCCCACCTCCCACGCCGTCGTGATCGGCGCGAGCATGGGCGGCCTCGCCGCCGCGGCGGCGGTGGCCCGCCACGTCGACCTGGTGACGATCGTCGAGCGCGACGAGCTGCCCAGCGGCCCGGCGTTCCGGCGCGGCGTCCCCCACGCCCGTCACCTGCACGTCCTCCAGCCGGGCAGCTCGGCGGCGCTGGAGCGGCTGATCCCCGGGCTCCAGGACGACATGCTGGCCGAGGGCGCCGCGCTGCTGCGCGTCCCCCGGGACGTGCTGTGGCTCTCGGCCGCGGGCTGGATGCGGCCGTTCGACGGCCGGCGCCGGACGATGGTGTCGGCCAGCCGCGACCTCATCGAGTGGGTCACCCGGCGCCGGGTGCTGGCCCGGAACGACGTCGAGGTCCGCACGGGCGTCGAGGTCACCGGCCTGGCGATCGAGGCCGGCCGGGTCGTGGGCGTCGACCTGCGCCCCCGGGGCGCGGCCCCGGGCGAGCCCGGCGAGCGCCTGTTCGCCGATCTCGTGATCGACGCCAGCGGGCGCCGGTCCCACGCCCCCGACTGGCTGGAGGCCGCCGGCTACGACCGGCCGGCCGAGACGGTCATCGACGCCGACCTCGGCTACGCCACCCGCACCTACCGGCGGGCCGGCGACGAGCCCGTGCCGGGCTACAAGGCGATCTTCCTCCAGGCCCGGCCGCCCCACACGACCCGGATGGCGGTGCTCTTCCCGCTGGAGGACGACCGCTGGATGCTGACCGTCGCCGGCACCAACGGCGACGTCCCCCCGACCGACGAGGACGGCTTCGCCGCCTTCACCCGCGGGCTGCGGTCGCCGATCCTCGCCGACGTCGTCGAGGAGCTGGAGCCGCTGACCCCGATCGTCGGCTACCGCCACACGGCCAACCAGCGCCGCCACTTCGAGCAGCTGCGGCGGGCCCCGTCCGGGTTCGTGGCCGTGGGCGACTCGGTGTGCGCCTTCAACCCCGTCTACGGCCAGGGCATGGGGGCGGCGGCGCTGTCGGCCGAGGCCCTCGACCGGGTGCTGGCCGACCACGGGCGTCAGGCCGGACGGAACGACCCGGGCGCGGCCTCGTCCCGCATCCAGGAGGCGGTGGCCAAGGCCAACGCCGGCGCCTGGATGGTCGCCACCGGCGAGGACCTGCGCTACCCCGGCACCACCGGCGGCAGCACGTCGCTGCCGGACCGGCTCGTGCGCCGCTACCTGGACCGCGTCATCTCCGCCGCGACCTCGGACGAGGAGATCAACGCGGCCTTCTTCGACGTGGTCGGCCTGCTCGAGGAGCCGACCTCCCTGATGCACCCGCGGGTGGTCCGCCGGGTGCTCGGGCGGCGCCACCCCGCCCCACCGGACGCCCTCCCCCGGCCGGCCACCCAGCCGGTGCCGGCCTGACCCCCGACCCCGCCGCCGCGCCATGTTCGTTCGCCGCCGCACCGTCCCCGCATTCCCGTCCGACCCCCGGCCGTCGCCGCTGGCCGCCCACGCCCTGGTGGTGGGCGCCGGCCCCGCCGGCGTGGCGGCCGCCCAGGCCCTCAGCCGCCACGTCGAGCGGGTCACGATCGTCGAGCGGGACGACCTGCCCGAGCGGCCCTCCGGGCACGTGGGCGTCCCGCTCGACCCCCATGCCCACCTGCTCCGGCCGGCCGACCTGGCCGCCCTCGAGCGTCTGGTCCCCGGGTTCCGGTCGGAGCTGGTGGCGGCCGGCGCGGTGGCGCTGCGCGTCCCCCGCGGGCGGCGCCCGGCCGGGGGCGGCGAGGTGCTGCTGTCGGCCAGCGGCGAGCTGGTGACGTGCGCGCTCCGGCGACGGGTGTTCGACTCGCCCCAGGTTCTCGTGCGGGAGGGGCTCGACGTCCGGGGGCTCGCCGTCGACCGCGGGCGGGTACGGGGCGTCGAGGTGCGTCCCCGGCGGGCGGGCGAGGGCGGCCCCACGGCCACCATCGACGCCGACCTGGTCGTCGATGCCGGTGGGCGGCGCTCTCCCGCCACCCGCTGGCTGGTGGCCGCCGGTCTGGCCGCCCCGGCCGAGACGGTCCTGGACGCGGGCCCGGCCCAGGCCAGCCGGCTCTACCGCCGCGCGCCGGGGGATGCTGCTGCCTGGGGCGCAGCGGTCGTGCGGCCCCGGCCCTGCGGCGCGGTCCTGGCCCCGGTCGAAGACGGTCGCTGGCTGCTGACCATCGTGCACGCGGCCGGCGCGGTTCCGGTCGACGACGACGGATTCGCGGCCTTCGCCAGCTCGACCGGCAGCCCGGCCGTGGCCGGGGTGCTGGCCCGGGCGGAAGCGCTGGGACCGGTGGTGGCGTTCCCCCCGCGACAGCAGCGGTGGCGACACCACGAGGCGCCGGCGGCGGCGATCGACGGGTTCCTGGCGGTGGGCGACGCCCTGGTTGCGGTCGAGCCGCCGCCGGGGGCGGGCGTGGCCATGGTGGTGCAGCCGGCGGACGCCCTGGACAGGGCCGTGGCCGCCCACCTGGCCCGGCACCGTCACCTGGACGGCCTCAGCGGCGGGGCCCAGCGGGCGGTGGCGGGAGCGGCGGGTGCGTTCTGGCGTCCCTCGGCCGGTGGACCGAGGGACGCCGGAGCGGCTCAGATGCCGAGGCGCTGCGCGAGCAGCTCGCGGTGGTAGGTGGGGTCGCCGAACAGCAGCTCGGACGACTTGGCCCGCTTGAAGTACAGGTGGGCGGGGTGCTCCCAGGTGAAGCCGATGCCGCCGTGGATCTGGATGTTCTCGGCAGCCGAGTGGAAGTAGGCCTCGGAGCAGTAGGCCTTGGCCAGGCAGGCCACCTCGGGCAGCTCGTCGTTCAGCTCGGCGGCGCACCAGGCGGCGTAGTAGGCGGCCGACTTGGCCGACTCGACCTCGAGCAGCATGTCGGCGCACTTGTGCTTGATGGCCTGGAACGAGCCGATGGGCCGGCCGAACTGCACCCGGTCCTTGGCGTACTGGACCGACATGTCGAGGACACGCTGTGCGCCGCCGACCTGCTCGGCGGCCAGGGCGACCACCGCCAGGTCGAGCACGCGGCCGAGGACGGCCTCGCCGCCGTTCTCCTCGCCGATGAGCGTGGCGGGGACGGCCGAGAACTCGAGCTTCGCCTGCTTGCGGGTCTGGTCCATGGTCGCCAGGGGCGTGCGGGTCAGGCCGTCCGCGTCGCCGTCGACCCGGAACAGCGAGATGCCGTCGCCGGTCTTGGCCGCCACGATGATCAGGTTGGCGGTGTGGCCGTCGAGCACGAACATCTTCGTGCCGTCGATGGTCCAGCCGTCGCCGGAGCGCGTGGCGGTGGCCTCGATCCCGCCCAGGTCCCAGCGCCCGTTGGGCTCGGTCAGCGCCAGCGTGGCGATGGTCTCGCCCGAGGCGATGCCCGGCAGCAGGTCCTTGCGGGCCTGCTCGTCGCCGGAGTGGAGGATCGTGTTCGCGGCCAGCACGACCGTCGAGTAGAAGGGCGCCGCCAGCAGGGCCCGGCCCATCTCTTCGAGCACGACGGTGAGCTCGACGTAGGTGTAGCCCTGGCCGCCGTACTCCTCGGGAATGGTCAGCGACTGGAGGCCGAGCTCGCCGGCCATCTGCGCCCAAACGGCCGGGTCGTAGCCCTCGGTGGTGTCCATCAGCCGCCGGACCTCGGTCTCGGGCGACTTCGACTCGAGGAACTGCCGGGTGATCCGCCGCAGCTCCTCCTGCTCCTCGGAGAAGGCGAAGTTCATGGCCGGCACGGTAGGCGGGCCCGCGGGCGCCCGCCACCGGTCGTGTGTACACGCGTGCTACAGTCGCCCGATCGAGCGGGTCGGCATTCGGGAGCTGCGCAACAACGTCGCCGCGGTCGTGCGGCGGGCGGGCGGCGGCGAGCGCATCGTCGTGACCGTCGACGGCGTGCCCGCGGCCCAGCTTGGCCCGCTGGAGCCGGCCGCCGCCCCCACCCTCGACGACCTGGTGGCGGCCGGCCTCGCCCGCGCCCCCGGCCGCCGGGACCGGCCCGGCCCACCCGAGGCCGAGGACGCCCCGGTCGACATCCGCCCGGGCAGCGTGCTCGACGAGCTGCGGGGCGGATGAGCGTGACGGTGTTCGTCGACACCTCGGCGCTCGTCCGGCGATACGTGCACGGGCCCGGGCGGGACCTCGTGCTGGAGGCGATGGCGGGCGACCCCGACTGGTGCGCGTCGGCGCTGGCCCGCTCCGAGGCGCTACTCGCCCTCCACCGCCTGGCGATGACCCCGAGCCAGCACGAACGCATGTGGGGCCGCCTGAGGGACGACTGGGACGCCTTCGTGGTCGTGCCGGTGGACGACCGGTGCCTGGCCCACGCCGTGGAGCTGGGGGCGACCTATGGCCTGCGGACGGTGGACGCCGTGCACCTGGCGGCCGCGGACCGGCTGCCCCGCCCCGCGACCTACCTCACGTTCGACCGGCGCCAGATCCCGGCCGCGGCCGGGTTGGGGTTCGACGTGCGGTCTCCTGTCGAAGCTTGAGCTCGCCGTCGTGCCGGGCACGAAACCCCGGGGCGGCCGGTCCCGGGCTTCTCCCCAAGACCGGAACCGGCCTGCCTCTGCAAGCGACGTGATGGCCGTGGCGGTCGGCCCGTCGCCCGCTTCGGGGCGCTCTGCGGTGGGCATGAGCGGTTGCAGTTTCGTCATGAATTCGGCCGACCCACAAGACCCCACTGGGCGTGAAATTCGTCACATCGCTTAACGTTGCTTTAATGTCACGCACAGTGGCAGCTCGATCTGCCCCGTTCGGCCTCATCCTGCGGCAGACTGGCCCGCATGTCCACGCTGTTCCACACCGACGACCGCTTCGAGATCCACAAGGTCGTCGTCGGCCCCGTGGACAACAACGTCTACGTGCTCCGATGCACCCAGACCGGCGACGCCGTGCTGCTCGACGCGGCCAACGAGCACGACCGGCTGCTCGACCTGTCGCGGTCCCTCGGCGTGCGCTCCGTGCTGGAGACCCACGGCCACTGGGACCACATCCAGGCCGTGCCCCAGATGCGCGACGCGGGCTACGACGTCCACGTCACCGCCGAGGACGCGGAGATGCTGCCGTCCTACGACCAGATCCTCGACGACGACAGCGTGGTCGAGGTCGGCCGGCTGCGGCTGCGCACGATCCTCACGCCCGGGCACACGCCGGGGTCGATGTGCTTCCAGATCGAGGGGTCGCCGGTCCTGTTCAGCGGGGACACGCTGTTCCCCGGCGGGCCGGGCGCCACCCACTTCCCGGGCGGCGACTTCCCCACGATCATCCGCTCGATCGAGGACCGGCTGCTCACGCTTCCGGCCGAGACCCGGGTGCTGCCCGGCCACGGCGACGCGACCACGATCGGGGACGAGCGGCCGCACCTCCAGGAGTGGATCGACCGGGGCTGGTGAGGCGGCCGTGCCCGACGCCCTGCGGTACGACGAGCGCCCCTACGACGAAACGCCGGTCCACACCGCCGACCTGCCGGCCACGCCGGTGCGGGACCGCAACATCCCGGCCTCGGCCTGGGTCGAGGCGCCGACCGACCTGCTGGCACTCGGCGACGACCTGCCCGGCCGCCCGGTGGCCGACTACAAGCGCCGCATAGGCCCGTGGTTGCTGTGGCGGGCCGGCCCGGCCGCCGGGGCCGACGCCCGCTACTGGGTGGCCCGCGCCGACGACTTGGCCGTGAGCTACACGTTCCGGCTGTTCCCCTCCGGGGACGGCGACGGCGAGGGCCCGAGCGGCACCCGCCACACCCGGTTCCGGTCCTGGAAGGAGGACCTCCGGGACCACGAGTGACCGCCCGCCTCAGCAGCCGGCTGCTAGCGGGCGCCGCGGCTCGGCCACGAGCTCGACGCCCGGCGGGAGGTCGTCGACCTCCACCCGGTCTCCCTCGACCGTGACCGTCACCTTCCCGCCCATCAGCGGGATCCGTTCGACCCGCAGCCGCCCGATGACGCGCGGGAGCACCGGCGACAGCCACAGCTTCCCCTGGGGAACGTGGGGGTCGAACCGGAGCAGCGACCGCAGGTGCAGCAGTGGGGCCGCCGCCGAGGTCGCCCGGGTCACGCAGTCGTCCGGGAACCGCACCGGCTCCCGCACGTCCTCCCGGTCGAACCCGCACAGCACCGCCGGCCGGCCACCGCCGGCCTGGGCCGCGTCCAGCTGGCCGAGCACGAGCCGGTGGGCCTCGTCCACGAACCCGTAGCGGACCAACCCCGCGGCGCAGGCGGCGTTGTCGTGCGGCCACACCGCGCCCGTGTGCAGGCCCAGCGGGTCGTAGCCGCCCATGGACGCCGCCAGGGTCCGGACGCCCCAGCCGGAGAACAGGTCGTCGGACAGCAGGCGCTTGACCATCTCGGCGGCCTTGTCCTCGTCGACGATGCCGGTCCACAGGCAGTGCCCCACGTTGGACGCCAGCGACGGCACCGGCTGCTTGTCGCCGTCGAGGGCGAGGGCGAACCAGCCGGCGCCGTCGACCCAGAAGTCCCGGTTGAACGCCTCCTTGAGCGCCTTGGACCGGTCCCGCCACCGGCGGGCGCCGTCCTCGTCGCCGGCCTCGGTGGCGAAGTGGGCCCGCGCCACGTAGGCCGCGTGGATGTAGCCCTGCACCTCGGCGACGGCCAGGGGGCCCCTGGCCTCCTCGCCGCCCGGGAAGCGGACCGGCGAGCCCGAGTCCTTCCAGCCCTGGTGACGCTGGCCGCGGTCGGTGGCCCGCTGGTACTCGACATAGCCGTCGCCGTCGCGGTCGCCGAAGGTCGTGATCCACTCGAGCGCCCGGTCGGCGTGGACCAGCAGGCGGTCGACCACCTCGGGCGCCAGGCCCCAGCGCCGCAGCTCGCCCAGCAGCATGACGAACAGCGGGGTGGCGTCGACGGAGCCGTAGGCGATGGCGTGGGCGCCGGCCCCGAAGCCGGCCGAGCCGACCCGCAGGCGGTGCAGGATGCGGCCGGGCTCCTCCTCCGTGCGGGGGTCGACGTCGGTCCCCTGGAAGCGGGCCAGGGTCTCCAGCACGCCGAGCGCCAGCTCGGGATCGACGATGAGGCTCATCCACGCGGTGAGCAGGGCGTCCCGGCCATGGAGGGCCAGCCGCCACGGCGCGCCCGACGCCACCACCGCCCGGCCCGGGAAGTCCGGGTCGAACACCTGGAGCGCGCCCAGGTCGCGGGCGCTGCGGGCGACCGCCGTGGCCAGCGAGGGGTGGTCGCTCGACACCGAGGGCACCCCCCGCTGCCAGCGGGCCAGCCGGCGGGACGACTCGCTGCGACCGGCCGGCTCGCCCTGGGTGGGAACGACCTCGGCGCCGTCCACGATCGGCCAGACCGAGACCGAAACCGACCGGGCGCTGCGGGCCGGGATGATCGTCTCCCACCGCAGTGTCCCCCCCTCGGCGACGACGCCCTTGGACGACGTGACCCGGCAGCCGACCCTGGACGTGCCCCGGCCGCGCACGAGCAGGACCTCGCCCGGTCCGCCCGGCGCCGGCTCGACCGGCCCGACGTCGACCACGCCGGCCCGGACCGACGGCGCGAGCGCCATGTCGGCCCCGACGTCGACCTCGACCTCGACGTAGGTCGGCTCGTCGCCGGCGTTGCGCAGGTCGATGTCGTCGCGCAGGCCGTGGCCGAGCGTGCGGTGGCGGACCACGATCGGCCCCAGCTCGCCGCTGCCGGTCGGCGCGGCCCGGCCGACGAACGTGGCGGACGCGGGGTCGTCGAGCACGTGGTCGACCGGCGTCGGAACCCCGCCGTTGACCCGCAGCGTGCACCGGGACAGGACCCGGCGATCCGCGACGAACAGGCCGTCGCGGCTGCCCGGCCGCTCACCGTCCAGGTCCCCGCCGAGGGCGCTCAGGCAGAACGACGCACCCTCGACCAGGGTCACCACACTGCCCGGAGGGGTTGCCGGGAGGGCCATCGAGGGGACCTTATCCGTGTCTCAACCCGGAGACCACGGACATTTCTCCTATCCGCGTAGTGCGAATACACTGGGTCCATGTCCGCCACTCCCCTGTTCCAGATCGAGGACCTCCACGTCCGGGTCGTCGGCGCCGACGGCGCCACGGGCGACGGCGGCGAGATCCTCCGGGGCGTGAACCTGACGGTGGATGCGGGCGAGGTACACGCCCTGATGGGGCCGAACGGGTCCGGCAAGTCCACCCTGGCCAACACCCTGCTCGGAAGCCCAGAGTACGAGGTCACGCAGGGTCGCATCCTGTTCCGGGGCGACGACATCACACGCTGGGACATCGACGTGCGGGGCAAGGCCGGGGTCTTCCTCGCCTTCCAGTACCCGCAGGCCGTCCCGGGCGTGTCGGTGATCAACTTCCTGCGCCAGGCCCTGTCGGCCCGCAAAGGGATCGACCTGTCCGTGCTCGAGCTGCGGCTCGCGATCATGGAGTGGATGCAGCGGCTCGACATGGACCCGTCGTTCGCGGACCGCTACCTCAACGAGGGCTTCTCGGGCGGCGAGAAGAAGCGCAACGAGATCCTGCAGATGGCCATCCTCGAGCCGGAGGTCGCGATCCTCGACGAGACCGACTCCGGCCTCGACATCGACGCGCTCAAGGTCGTGGCCCGGGGTGTCGATGAGGTACGCAGGGACCGCCCGGAGCTGGGCGTCCTCACAATCACCCACTACCAACGCCTGCTCAACTACCTGCAGCCCGACCGGGTGCACATCCTGGTCGACGGCCGCGTCGTCGAGAGCGGCGGCCCCGAGCTGGCCGAGCGGCTGGAGCGCGAGGGCTACGAGAGCTGGCGAACCGGTGCCCCATCCGAGGTGACAGCGTCGTGACCGAGACCACCACCGGCGATCCGCTCGACGTCGAGCGGATCAAGAAGGACTTCCCGATCCTCGAGCGGCTGGTGCGCGGCCAGCGCCTGGTCTACCTCGACTCGGCCAACACGTCGCAGAAGCCCCGGCAGGTCCTCGACGCCGTCGACCGCTACTACGAGCAGTCCAACGCCAACGTCCACCGGGGCACCTACCTCATCGCCGAGGAGGCCACCGCCGCGCTGGAGGGTGCACGGGCCAAGGTCGCCCGGTTCATCGGTGCCGCCAGCGAGCGCGAGGTCGTGTTCGCCAAGAACGCCACCGAGGCGCTCAACCTGGTCGCCAAGGCCTGGGGCCGGGCCAACCTGCGGGCCGGCGACCCGGTGGTCATCACCGAGCTGGAGCACCACGCCAACATCGTCCCCTGGCACCAGTTGGTGGCCGAGCTGGGCATCGAGCTGCGCTGGATCCCGGTCGGCCCGGACGGCCACCTCGACCTGACCGACCTCGACCGGCTGGTCGACGGGGCCCGGGTTGTGTCGTTCGCGGCCATGTCCAACGTGCTGGGCACGCTCAACCCGGTCGACCGCCTGGTGCGCGCCGCGCACGACGCCGGCGCCATCGCGGTCGTTGACGCCAGCCAGTACGTGCCCCACATGCCGACCGATGTGGGGGCCTGGGGCGCGGACTTCGCCGCCTTCACCGGCCACAAGATGTGCGGACCCACCGGCATCGGCGTGCTGTGGGGAACCGAGCAGATCCTCGACGCCACTCCGCCCTTCCTCACCGGCGGCGAGATGATCCTCAACGTCACCAAGGAGGGGTTCACCCCCAACGAGTTGCCCTGGAAGTTCGAAGCCGGCACCCCGCCCATCGCGGAGGCGGTCGGGCTGGGCGCGGCCGTCGACTACCTGAGCGGTCTCGGGATGGAGGTGGTGCGGACCCACGAGGTGGCGCTCACCGGCTACGCCCTGCGGTCGCTGGCCGAGCGGTTCGGTGACGACCTCGTCGTCCACGGCCCGTCCGAGCCCGCCGAGCGGGGCGGCGTGCTGTCGTTCACCTACCGCGACCTGCATCCGCACGATCTCACGCAGGTGTTCGACGAACGGGGTGTGTGCGTGCGGGCGGGCCACCACTGCGCCAAGCCGCTCATGCGCGAGCTGGGCGTGGCGGCGACCGCCCGGGCGTCGCTGTACGTCTACAACGACGAGTCCGACGTCGACGCCCTCGGCGACGCGATCGCCGCGGCCGGCGACTTCTTCGCCCCGTAGAGACGGCCGATAGGATCGAAACCCGCATGCCCGGCCTCGAAGACCTCTACCGAGAGATCATCCTCGACCACTACCGGAACCCGCGGAACCGCGGCGAGCTGAGCGCGCCTCCGGCCACCCGGGTCGAGGGGTTCAACCCGCTGTGCGGCGACGAGATCGTGCTGTTCCTCGACATCGAGCGTGACGTCGTCCGCGACATCCGCATCGGCGGCCAGGGTTGCTCGATCAGCCAGTCGTCCGCCTCGATGATGTCGTCGGCGGTGAAGGGCAAGACCCTTGACCAGGTGCGGGCGCTGTCGCGGGCGTTCAAGGGCATGATGTCGATCCACGAGCAGTCGCTCGACGGCGACGGCGCCGGCGAGGCCGACCTCGACGGGCCCGGGGCGGGCAACGGCGCTCACGCGGACGTCAAGCTCGGCGACCTCGAGGCCCTGCGCGGCGTCGTCAAGTTCCCGGTGCGCATCAAGTGCGCCACCCTGTCCTGGAACACCCTGCTCCAGGGGATAGACGAGCAGCAGTCGGCGTAGCTACTCGCCCAGGGCGCGGTTGACCGCGGCCGCCAGGGCGAAACAGGTGTCGGTGATGCCGCCCTCCGAGTGGCTGGCGATGTCGATCACCACCTTGTTCCATGCGTTCGACCAGTCGGGGTGGTGGTTCAGCTTCTCGGCCTCGATCGCGACCATCGTCATGAAGCCGAACGCCTCCACGAAGTTGCGGAACTCGATCTCGCGGTGCAGCGCGCCGTTGGTGATGCCCCAGCCGGGGATCTCGTCCAGGCGGCTCTCCGTCTCGTCGTGAGTGAGGCGCGTCATACGCCCATTGTGACCGCTCGCCGGGTCGCTCAACCGTCCGCCATCGCAGGCCACGGGTACCCTCTGGGGCCGAGAGGACCACGAAGGGGCGGATATGAGCGACGTTGCCCCCGACGCCGAGCCGGTCCCGCCCGAGGAGCCCGCTCGCAACGGCTGCATCCTGGGGATGCTGGGCGCCGTCGTCGTCCTCGCCCTTCTGAGCTTCGGGGCGTGCGTGTTCCTGGTGGTGAGGGTGGACGACTCGGACGACGGGGGGTCCGGCTCCGAGGCAGCGGACGTGGGCGAGCCGACGTGCCAGGTCGACGAGCAGGGCCACGTCGAGGCGGTGATGGCCGTCACCAACCCGACGTCGGAGCGGTCGAACTACATCATCCGGGTGACATTCGACGATGCGGAGGGTGACGAGATCGACAGCGAGACCCTGACCGTCGACGCCCTCCCGGCGGGGCAGCAGACCCTCGCCAGCGCCGTCACCGACACGTCTCCGCCCGCGGACGGCCGGTTCACCTGCCGGGTGACCGACGTCGAGCGCTTCTCCGACGAATGATGGGGACGTGACAGATCATCCGACGGGGGCGGGCACCGACCCGACCGAGCCCCTGGACCTCGGGCCGCCCGGGCCACCGCCCCCGGCCGACCCCACGGAGCCCCTGCCGTTCGGCCCCCGGGAGCTGCCCACCGCCGAGTGGCCGGTGCCGCCCGGCCCGCAGCCCTACGGCGCCTACGGCCCGTACCCCGTGGCTCCGCCGCCGAGGCGGTCCGGGATGCACGGGTGCCTCGTCGCCATGCTCGTCGTCGTCGCGCTCGGGCTGCTGGCCGTCGTCGGCGGGTGCGTGGCGCTGACCGCGGCGGTCGAGAACCAGGACGACGGCGAGACCGACGAGTCGGAGCGGACCGATGTCGGCGATCCGACGTGCCGGGTCGACGGCGTCGACCTGCTCGTGGCCGACGTGCCTGTGACCAACCGGTCGTCCAAGCGCTCCAACTACATCGTGACCCTTTCGTTCGAGGCGGCGGACGGCTCGCAGCTGGCCACCAGCGTGGCGTTCGTGAACGCGCTCGAGCCCGGCCAGTCCGCCACGGCGACCGCCAACGCGCTGCGCCAGGCACCGGCCGACGGCCGGTTCAGCTGCCGGGTGATCGACGTCGAGCGCTTCTCGGACGTGGGCTGACCCGCTGGCGCCTCCTGGTGCGAGGACCGGACGACGCCGGGACGACCGACTCCGTGACCCTCACCTTCGCTGTGCCCTGAGGGCTGACTAGGGTCGCCCCCGGAGCGTCGCCGTCCGGGGAGGGGACCGACATGACAGCGGACCTGATCGATGCCCTGACCGCCGCGGTCGGCGGTGCCAACGTGATGGCCGGCGACGCCGTCAAGGAGGACCACACCCACGACGAGGCGCTGACCGCGACACCGGTCACGCCGTTGGCCGTGGTCCTGCCGGGCTCCGCCGCGGAGGTGGCGGCCGTCCTGCAGGTGGCCGACGAGCGCCGGGTCCCGGTGACGGCTCGGGGCGCCGGGACCGGGATGTCGGGGGCATGCATTCCCCGCCCCGACGGCATCGTGGTGGCCTTCGAGCGCATGGCGTCGATCGTCGAGATCGACGTCGACAATTTCGTGGCCGTCGTCGAGCCGGGCGTCCAGCTCGACCAGCTCGACGCCGAGCTGGCCCCGCTCGGCCTCGTGTACCCGGTGTTCCCGGGCGAGTACAGCTCCAGCCTGGGCGGCAACGTCGGGACCAACGCCGGCGGCATGCGGGCCGTGAAGTACGGCGTGACCCGCAGCAACGTGCTCGGCGTCGAGGCCGTGCTGCCCTCGGGCGAGGTGATCCGGGACGGGGGAAAGATGGTCAAGCGGTCCTCGGGCTACGACCTCACCCAGCTCATCATCGGATCGGAGGGGACGCTCGCCCTGGTCACGAAGGTGTGGCTGCGCCTCCACCCCCGCCTGCCCCACCAGGCCACGCTGCTCGCCCCGTTCCGCACGCTGCGGGAGGTCACCACGGCGGTGCCGGCGGTCGTGCGCAGCGGCGTCGGGCCGCTGATGCTCGAGTACATCGACATGCTCACGATGGCCAGCGCCACCGCCTACGTGGGCCTCGACCTCGGCATACCCGACGACGTCCGCGAGGCGGCACTCGCCTACCTGGTGGTGGCGCTGGAGGGCAGCCACGCCGACCGGGTCGAGGGCGACGCCCACGCGGTGGCCGAGCAGCTGTCCGAGCTCGGCGCCATCGACGTCTACGTGCTGCCACCCGGCTCGGCGGCCGGGCTGATCGACGCCCGGGAGAAGGCGTTCTGGGTGGCCAAGGCCAACGGGGCCGACGACATCATCGACGTCGTGGTCCCCCGAGCCTCGATGCCGGCGTTCGTCGAGCGGGTGGCCGAGATCGCCAGCGAACACCAGGCCTGGATCGCGGGCTGCGGCCACGCCGGCGACGGCAACGTCCACATGGCGGTGTTCCAGAAGGACCCGGAGATCCGGGGCCGGATCGTGCGGGCGCTGCTGGCCGCGGGCCTGGACATGGGCGGCGCGGTATCCGGCGAGCACGGCCTCGGCACCGAGAAGTCCGCCTACTACCGGGAGCTGGAGGATCCGGCCAAGCTGGCGCTGCTCGCCCGCATCAAGGCCGCCTTCGACCCCCACGGCATCCTCAACCCCGGCACCATCCTCGAACCGACGGAGCCCGCATGACGACCGAGATGAACGGCGCCCAGGCCCTCATCCGCACGCTGGTGGCGTCCGGCGTGGACACCTGCTTCACCAACCCGGGCACCTCCGAGATGCACTTCGTGGCCGCCCTCGACACGGTGACCGAGATGCGGGGCGTGCTGGCCCTGTTCGAGGGCGTGGCCACCGGCGCGGCCGACGGTTACGCCCGCATGGCCGAGCGACCGGCGGCGACGCTGCTGCACCTCGGCCCCGGCCTCGGCAACGGCCTCGCCAACCTGCACAACGCCCGCAAGGCGAAGACCCCCGTCGTCAACGTGGTCGGCGACCACGCCACCTACCACAAGCAGTACGACGCCCAGCTCGAATCGGACATCGAGACCGTGGCCCGCAACGTGTCCTCCTGGGTGCGGTTCTCACAGACCCCGGGCGAGGTGGGCGCGGACGCCGCCGAGGCCGTGGCGGTCGCCTGCGGCCCGCCCGGGTCGGTGGCCACCCTGGTCCTGCCGGCGGACGTCAGCTGGTCCCTCGGCGGAATCGAAGCCGCCCCGCCGCCCCGCCGCGACCCCGCGCCGGTGGACGCCGACGCCGTCGACGCCGTGGCCAAGGCGCTTCGGTCCGGCGAGCCGTGCGGGCTGTTCCTCGGAGGCGCAGCCCTGCGGGCGGCCGCGCTGCTCGACGCCAGCCGGGTCGCCAACGCCACCGGCGCCCGGGTGCTGGCCGAGACGTTCCCGGCCCGCCTCGAGCGGGGCGCCGGCCTGCCCAACGTCGACCGGCTCGCCTACCTGGCCGAGTTCGCCGCCCACCAGCTCGACGGCCTCCGCCACCTGGTCCTCGTCGACGCCAAGGCGCCGGTCAGCTTCTTCGCCTACCCGGGCAAGCCCAGCTACCTCGTCCCCGACGGCTGCGAGGTCCACGTCCTGGCCGCGCCGGGCGGCGACGTGGCCGGCTCGCTGGCGGCGCTGGCCGACATCCTGGGCGCGCCGGCCGACGGCGCCACCCGCCAGCCGGCCGAGCGGCCGGACCTGCCGAGCGGCGAGCTGAACGCCCAGAGCGTGGCCCAGGCCGTGGCGGCGCTCCTGCCCGACCAGGCCATCGTCGTCGACGAGGGCAACACGTCCAGCCTGTTCGCGCCGGGGCTCACCGCCGGCGCCCCCCGCCACGACTGGCTGACGCTGACCGGCGGCGCCATCGGTCAGGGCATGCCGGCGGCCACCGGCGCGGCCGTGGCCTGCCGGGACCGCCGCGTGGTCAACCTCCAGGCGGACGGCAGCGCGCTCTACACGATCCAGTCGCTGTGGACGCAGGCGCGCGAGGGCCTCGACGTGGTCACGATCGTGTTCAACAACCGCTCGTACGCGGTCCTGAACATGGAGCTCAGCCGGGTCGGCGCCGAGGCCGGTGGCCCCAAGGCCCGCGACCTGCTCGACCTCACCCGGCCGGACATGGACTTCGTGGCCCTGTCGACCGGCCTCGGCGTCCCGGCCACCCGGGTCACCACGGCCGGCGAGCTGAGCGACCAGCTCGCCCGCGCCCTGTCCACGCCCGGCCCCTCCCTCATCGAGGCGCTGATCCCCACCGTCATGTGACCGTCCGCACCGTCCTGCGCATCGCCACCATCGCCGGGGACGCGGCGCCGGTACGCGCCCTGGTGGTGGACGCGGGCGGCGAGGTGGTCAAGGACGAGGACGGCACCGGCGGCGCCGCCCTCGTGGCGGTTTTCCCGGTGGCGGCGGACGCGGCGGCCACGGCGGTGCGGCTGGCGGGCGTGCCCGGCGTCCGGCCGGCGATGGCGCTCGTCACCGGCGAGGTGGCCGCCGCCCGGACCCGGGCCGAAGCGCTGGCCCGGGCCGCAGCGGCGGGGCCGGACACGGTCGCGCTGGTCGCCGCCTCGACCGCGGTCATGGTCGGCCACGCGCTGCCGGAGGGCGCCGATCTGGTCGACCGCGGCGAGCTCGGCGGCGAGCGGGTCCACGAGCTGCGCTGGGCCGCGACCCGTGCGCCGGGCGAGAGCGACGCTGCCGCCTCCAACCTCGGCTGGGCTCGGCGGGCGACCGCCCGGCCGGTCGTCGGGCGGGCCGGGCCGGTGGCCGAGCTGGAGGCGGCGTGGGCCGACGCCTTGTCCGGCGAGCGGCGGGTGGTGGTCGTGGCCGGCGACCCCGGCATCGGCAAGACGACCGTGGCGGGCGAGCTGGCGTTGCGGGCCCACGCCGGGGGCGGGACCGTCCTCTACGGCCGGTGGGACGAGGAGGGCCTCGCCCCCTACCAGGCCGTGCGCGAGGCGATGGGCACCTATGCGGCCGCGTGCCCGCGCCCGCTGTTGCGGGCCGACGTGGCGGCGCACGCCGACGAGCTGTCCCGGCTGCTGCCAGACGTGGCCTCCCGGGTCGGCGGGGTGCGGCCGCCACTGGTCGACGACCCCGACGCCGAGCGGCTCCGCCTCTTCGACGCGGTCGGCGACTGGCTGGGGTCCATCGCCGCCCGCCGGCCGGTCCTGCTGGTGCTCGACGATCTCCAGTGGGCCGACCGGTCGTCGCTGCTGCTCCTCCGGCACGTGCTCGACCACCCGCCGGCCGGCTCGCTGCTGGTGGTGGTCACGTCCCGGGACACCGAGGGCGACTCGCCCGGGCCGCTGCTGCTGCCCGGGGCGCTGGCCGGCGAGGGCGTCACGCGGCTGACCGTCGGCGGGCTGGGGCCCGAGGACGTGAGCCGGCTGGTGGCGGGGGCGCTGGGGCGGCCGGTGGGCGACGCGGAGGCCGAGCTCGCCGCGTGGCTGGCCGCCGAGACCGCCGGCAATCCGCTGTTCCTCCACGAGATCCTGGGCGGGCTCGACCCCGGCGACCCGGCGGCCGCGCTGGCCGCGGCCCGCGACCGCCTGCCCGAGCGGGTCCACGACGTGGTCCGCTGGCGGCTGGCGGGCCTGCCGGCCCGGGCCGATGAGGCGCTCGCCGCCGCCTCCCTGATGGGCGAGGAGTTCCCGCTCGACGTCCTGGCCGCCGTGGTGGGCCTGCGGGAGCTCGAGCTGGCCCACGGGATCGACGCCGCGGCCCGGGCCGGCATCGTGCGGGAGGCGGGTGACGGGCGGCGGGCCGCGTTCACCCACGCCGTCGTCCGGCGGGTGCTCCAGGACCACGTGCCCCCGGACCGGGCCGGCGACCTGCACCGGCGGATCGGCGACGCCCTGGTCGCCCGGGACGAGGCCGGCGAGGCGGCGCCGGCCGCCGAGATCGCCCACCACTACCTGCGGGCCGCGGCCGCGGGGGTCGCGGCGCCGGCCATCCCGTGGGCCCGGGCAGCCGCCGACCAGGCCCGGCTGGAGACCGCGTTCGAGGGGGCGGTGTCGTTCCTGGGCCGTGCGGTCGAGGTCCACGACGCCGGCGGCGGCCCGGACGGCGAGCTGGCGTGCGAGCTGCGGGTCGACCTGGCCGAGGCCCACGACCGGGCCGGCGAGTTCAAGGCCCGGGACCGCCGCCACCTGGAGGCAGCCGCCATGGCCCGGGCCCTCGACCGCACCGACCTGCTCACCCGGGCCGCCCTCGGCCTCGGCGGACGGCTGCCGGCGGCGCCGCCGTCCAATCTCCAGGCGGCGGACCTGCTGGCCGAGGCGCTCGAGCGACTCCCTCCGGCCGACAGCCGGGCCCGCGCCCTGGTCACCGCCCGCCTGGCCCACGTGCGCCACAACGACGCACCCCACGCCGAGCGCAAGGCGCTGGCCGACGAGGCCGAAGCGATGGCCCGCCGGCTCGACGCCCCGGTCGTGCTCGCCTCGGTGCTGTGCTCCCGGGTCCTGACCCTCGACGGCCCCGACGACCTCGACGAGCACCTCGACATCGGGTCGGAGGTCATGCGGATCGGCGAGCAGACCGGCGACCCCGACCTGGTCCTCCAGGGCGCGCGGGCCCGCATCCACCCGCTGCTGGTGGTGGGCGCCCACGACGCGGCCCGGGCCCTGGCCGACAGGTTCACGGACCTGGCCGCGACGGTCCGCCACCCCGACCACCTGCGGCTGGCCGCGATGTGGCGGATCCTGTGGGCCGGGCTGGAGGGCCGTTTCGCCGAGGCCGAGGCCGGCGCCGCGGAGCTGCGGGAGCGGCTGGAGGCCGCGGGGCACTCGCAGGCGGGGAACATCCACGCGGCCGAGACCTTCGCCCACCGCTGGCTGCAGGGCACCCTCCCCGGGGCCACCCCGGCGATCGAGGGCGAGCAGCAGCTGGGCCGGGAGGCCCTGACCCGGTGGGCGATGCACGCCTGGGCCCTCGCCGGGCTCGGCCACCGCCAGGCGGTCGAGCAGCTGCTGGCGGCCCGGCCGCCCGCCGAGCTCGCCGCCGAGGACGCCGGCTACAACTGGCTCATGGCGGTGGTCGGGGCGGCGGTATCGGCGTCCACCGTCGGCGACGTGCCGTGGGCCCAGGCCGCGCACGACGCCCTGTCCCCGTACAGCGGGCGCAACTGCGTGATGGGGTACGTGGCCTACCTGGGTGCGGTCGATCACCACCTGGGCACGCTCGACACCGTGATCGGCCGTCACGACGACGCGGTCGCCCGCCTGGACGCAGCCCTGGACCGGCACCGGACCGTGGGCGCCCGGCCGTGGGTGGCCCTGTCGGCGGCGTGGGCGGCCAACGCGGCCGCCGAGCGAGGCGGGCGGGGCGACGCCGACCGGGCCGCGGCGCTCCGCGCCGAGGCGGCGGCGATCGCCACCGAGCTGGGGATGCGGTCGCTCCCTCCGCCCCACCCCCGGCTCGGTTAGCGGTTGAAGCGGTCGAGGTGCTCGCTGATGCGGGGGAAGACGTCCGTCGCCGCGTCCCGCCCGATCAGCGCGTCGAGGTGGGCGTAGCCCGGCAGCACCGCCCGCTCGTAGAGGGTCGGGTCGTTGGCGTTCTGGAGCCACCGCAGGGTTCGACTGCTGCCCTCGGGGTGGAAGATGTAGTTCTCCTCGCCCTGGACCAGCAGGATCGGCAGCCGCATCCGCTCCGGGTGCGACGTGTAGGCGGCCCGGCCGGCGCCGTCCACGGCCAGCCGCCGCTGCATGATCAGGCCCATGTGCGCGAACGACGCCAGGTTGCCGACCCCGAACATGTCGTCGAGCTGTTCGTGGGTGGCGTCGTTCAGCTGGGCGTGGGTGTGGGTGCAGCCGTAGATGGCGTTGATCCACCGGCACAGCGCCTTGTCGCACCGCTCGGACATCGGCATCGGGACCACCCGTAGCGCCAGGTCCAGCGCGGTGTTCGGCACGTCGACCCGGGTCAGCGGCGACACCTTGTGCTGGCCGAGCCACTTCAGCGCCCGGTCGACCTTGAGCGCCGACTTCACCTGGTTGAGGTACGACGTCGCCGGGTGCAGCGGGAACTGCATCGCCACCGCCGAGCGGACCCCGCCCAGCCCGGCGCCCAGCGCCATGAGCAGCGAGACCGAGCCGACGCAGTGGCCGACGGCCTGGACGCCGGCCGCGCCGGTGACCCGGCGGACCTCCGCCACGGCCGCCGGCCAGTCGGTCCGGGCGATGTCGTCCAGCGTGAACTGGGTGTGGGACGACGGCAGGTCGATCGAGGCCCGGTAGTCGAACAGCCAGACGTCGTAGCCCCGCTCGACCAGGTGCTCGGCCAGGTTGGTCTCGACGGTGTCGACCAGGAACGACGTGGCCGACATGCCGAACCCGGCGGCCAGCAGCACCGGGCCGCGACGACCGCCCTCGTAGCGGACCAGCCGCAGCCAGGCGTCGTCGCCGTGGTCGGTGCCCTCGTGCCAGCGCCCGGACCCGTCGCACCAGCGGGGCTCCGGCGCCGGGAGCCGCAGGCGCCGGTGCCCGGCCCCGGTGAGCGGCACCGGCCGGGCGGGGGTCTCGGGGAACGCCGCCACGTCCCGCAGCGGGCCGCCGTACACGGTGAGCAGCGAGCGGGCGAAGCGCCGGCCGAACCTCGCCAGCCACATCGCCCGGGACGCCGCGCCCTCGACACCGGTGATCCGCATGGTCGTGAGCTGGCGGGCGAAGTCGCTGGGGGTGATGCGCAGGACGCCGGCGGCCACCACCCGGCCGTGCTCGTCCCGCAGCGTCGAGTAGAGCGTGGTGGTGTCGTTCCAGGCGTCGAGAGCGAAGGCCAGGTCGGTGAGCACCTTGTAGCCCTCGAAGCTGAACCGGCGGCCGTCGTCGGCCACCAGGAGCAGCTCGTAGCGCATGTTCCAGGTGTCGACGTGGGTCGGGTCCTCCTGGACCAGGCGGAACGAGCCGTCGAGCACCCGCAGCCGGCGGGGGGAGACCGACGGGGCGATGACGGTGCCGCTGAGGCGGCCCGGGGTCGACGGGTCGGCGAGCAGGGCCGGCAGGTCGTCGATCTCGATCGTCAGCACGAACTCCAGCCGGGTGCCCTCGGCCAGGCCCCGCTCGGCGCCGGCCGTGGTGGCCTCGACGGTGTCGCCCTGGTCGGTGATGGCAGCCCAGCCCGCCATCCGCTCGGTGAACCGCACGCCGGGCGTCTCTTCCGGTGGCGGGACCGGCAGTGCGGGCGTCGCATCCGTGGACACGGACCAGCCCCGCTCCGCGGCCAGCAGCGCGCAGGCCCGCTCGGCCAGGGCGGAGATCGTGAGCAGCGGGTTGACGGCCAGCGGCCGGGGGACGATGGCGCCGTCGGCCACCAGCAGCCCGTCGTGGACGTCGGTGCCGTCGCCGCTGAACACCCGGCCGCGGTCGTCGACCGCGCCGCGGGCGCCGTCGTCGGCCATGGCGCAGCCGCCCAGCGGGTGCACCGTGAGCAGCGACTCGTGCAGCATCGGCGACCACACCGGGTTGCCGACGAACTCGGCGCCGAGCGCCTCGGAGGCCGAGCGCAACAGCGCGGCGTCGTTGTCGAACACGGGCAGGTCGCCGACGGCCGGCCATTCGACGCGCAGCTCGCCGTCCTCCAGGCGCAGCTCGCCGTCGCCGGCGTCGTCGCTCATCACCAGGTAGGTCAGCGACCGGTCGGCCGGCCCGCCGGTGGGATCGAGCACCGCGCCCCGCGTCGCCCGGACCCGCCGCACGAGCCGGCCGGCGAAGTCGGCCGGGCTGCCGCCGTCGTGGATGTCGGCCGCCACGGCGAAGGCGGCCGGCATGAGGGCGCGCAGCGCCCCGGGGATGGCGCCCTCCTCGATGAGAGCGACGCGCGACGGCGTGTCGACCTCGGTCAGGTCGATCATCCCGGTGATGCAGGGGCCGACGGCGTTCTGCGCCGTGACCTGACGGCGGCCGACGCCGATCCCCCGGACCTCGGTCTCCTTCACGTCGTAGGCGAACGCCAGCACGTCGCCGTTGCCGGAGAAGCGCCGGCCCACCTGGGACGACGTCGGCAGACCCTCGTCCCTGGACCGCAGCAGGATCTCCGTCGAGCCGAGCGTCCCGGCCGCCAGCACGACCACGTCGGCGAACACGAACGAGGTTGGGGCATCGAACCGGCGCCGGCCGCCGGCGAGCACCCCGAAGCTCACGACCCAGCCGCCTTCGTCGCCCCCGGCCGGCAGGACCGTGCGGACCTCGGCCTCGCAGTACACCTCGGCGCCGTGGGCCACGGCGTCGGGCAGGTAGTTGACGTTGACCGTGTTCTTGGCCCCGTGGTTGCACCCGGTCACGCAGTCCCCGCACAGGGTGCAGGCCCGCTGCTCGACCCCGGCGGCGTTGGGGCCGTCGGTGAACGTGACGTTGATGCGAGGCCGCAGGACCGTCGCCCCCACCCCGCCGGCCGCCGTGGCGAGCGCCGTCAGCTTCGTCGGCTCGGGCCAGTCGTCGGGGTAGGGGGAGGAGCCCAGCATCCGCTCCGCCGCCGAGAAGTAGGGAGCCAGCTCGGCCGGGCCGGTGTCCTGGCCCCGCAGGGCGGTGGGCCAGCGGTCGTCGTCGTAGATCCGCTTCGGCGGGCGGAGGGCGACGCCGGCGTTGATGAGCGAGGTGCCGCCGAGCCCGCAGCCCACCAGCACGCTGAGGTCGTGGCCGGCCCGCAGGTCGAACAGCCCGGTGGCCCGGCCCAGGCGGCGGGCGGCCTTGCGGACCTGGAGCTGGCCGGCGGCCTCGACCATGGTCCGGGGGAAGTCGCCCGGGAGTAGCTCGCGGCCCCGCTCCAGCAGGCACACCGACCGGCCGGCCCGGGCCAGCCGGGACGCGGCGATGGCGCCGCCGTAGCCCGAGCCGACCACGACGACGTCGTAGCGCTCGCGCAGGCGGTGGTGGGGCCGGGAGAGGCGGGGCCGGGGCGGCGGCGTGTCGGAGGCGCTGTTGCCGTGCTTGCTGGGGGTGTTTGCCAACTGCGCCTCCGTCCGCCTAGGTGGTACGCCGCCGCGCCCGGCCGCGCAAGTGGGCCGGCCCCGCCGCAGGCCGGCCCACCGCTTGGTGTGCGACCGTGTCCCCCGCCAGCCCGCCTCGATCATCCGCCACGATCATCTTCCGCCGGGGAGGGCGCCAGTCGCTCGTGGCCCCATGATGCGAGGCGCTGCGCAAAGGGCGCGCAAACGAGCCACGGAACGTGGCAACTGTCACGCTGGAAGCCGCGTTTTCCCTGGTGGCACAATGGCGTTCGGCCCTGACCCGAGGAGGTCCGTGCAGGTCCAGATCACGCTCACCGGCGACGTGACGGTCGGGGACGTGCCGGTGGGCGGGCCGTCCCGGGTCGTCCTCGCCGCGCTGGTCCTCGAGCGCCCGGCCGGCGTGCCCCGGGAGCTACTCGCCGACGTCCTCTGGCCCGACGGGCCCCCGCGGACCTGGGCGTCCGCGCTGCGGACCCACGTCAGCAGGGTCCGGTCGGCGCTGGCCTCCGCAGTGCCCGGCGGGGGCGAGACGGTGGTGGCCGGGGAGGCTGGCTGGCAGCTGTCGTTGCCGGCCGGGGTCGAGCTGGCGGTGGACGTCGAGCGGGCCGAGGCGTCGGTGGCCCGGGCGCGGGAGGCGCTGGGGTCCGGCGACGCCGACGGTGCCTTGGACGCGGCGTCGGCGGCGGTGGACGCGCTGCGGGCGCCGTTCCTGCCCGGCCACCCCGGGGACTGGGCCGACGAGGTGCGGGCCGGCCTGGGCGAGACGCTCGTGGCCGCGCACGAGGTCGGGAGCCTGGCCGCGCTGGACGCCGGCGACCCGGACCGGGCGCTGGCCGCCGCCGACGCCGCCGTGGCCCGGGCACCGCTGCGGGAGAGCGCCCACCGGGCCCGGTGGGCCGCGCTGGCGGCCGGCGGCAACCGGGCCGAGGCCCTGCGCGCCTACCAGCTGTTGCGGCGGAGGCTGGCCGACGAGCTGGGCGTCGACCCGTCGCCCGAGACCGAGGCGGCCTACCTCGACCTTCTGGGGATGCCGGGCCAGTCGGCGCCGGGACCCGCCGTGATGCCGGCCGGGCCGCCCGCGGCGGCGCCGTTCGTGGGCCGGGAGCGGGAGCTGGCGGTCCTGGCCGAGGCCTGGCGACAGGCGGCGGCCGGCGCCCGTCACGTCGTGGTGGTCACGGGCGAGGCCGGGATCGGCAAGACCCGGCTCACCACCGAGGCCGCCCGGCGCATCGGCCCGGAAGGCCTGGTGCTGTTCGGGCGGTGCGACGAGGCGGCGATCGTCCCCTACCAGCCGGTCGTGGAGGCGCTGGACGGGCTGGTGGCCGCCACGCCGCCCGACGAGATGCGGGCGCTGGGCGACGAGGCGATGTCCGAGCTGGCCGCGGTGCTGCCGTCCCTGCCCGGTCCCCGGCGGGCCCCCGGCGGCGACGGCCGGGCCCGGCTGTTCGCGGCGGTGACCGACCTGGTGGCGGCGGCCGCCCGGGAGCGCCCGCTGCTGCTGGTGCTCGACGACCTCCAGTGGGCCGACGACGACACGCTGCTGCTCCTGCGGCACCTGCTCCGGCGCGCTGGCGATGCCGCGGTGCTGGTCGTCGCGATCACCCGGGACCACGACCTGGAGCCCGGGCACACCCTGGGCGAGGTGGTGCACTCGCTCGAGCGCGACGGCTGGGTCCGCCGGCTGCCGCTGACCGGGCTGGCGGAGGAGGACGTCCGGGAGCTGGCGGCCCGGCTGGGGCGGGACGCCGACCCGTTCCGGCTGGTGGCGCAGACGGCCGGCAACCCCTTCCTCGTCACCGAGCTCCTCCGGGCCGGCGCCGACCGGTCGGGCGCCATCCCCCCGGGCGTCCACGCTCTCGTGACGAGCCGGGTCGGGCGCCTCGACCCCGCGGCGGCGGACCTGCTGAGGGCGGCGGCGGTGGTGGGTTCCCGCTTCGACCTCGACCTGGTGGCCGCGGCAGCCGGCCTCCAGGGCCGGGCGCTGCTGGACGCCGTGGACGCGGCGCTGGCGTCCGGCCTGGTGGTGGAGGAGGACGCCGACCGCTGCCGGTTCCCCCACGACATCGTCCGGCGGACCCTCGTCGCCCAGCTGAGCGCGGCGCGGCGCCGGTCCCTGCACCACGACCTGGCGGGGGCGATCGAGTCGCTGCGGGCCGGCGACCTGGACGGCCATGCGCCGGTCCTGGCCCACCACGCCGCGGCGGGCGCCGGCCCCCGGGGCGACGCCCGGGCGGTCCACTGGTCGCGGGTGGCGGCGGCCCAGGCCGCCGCCCGCAGCGCCCCGGCCGAGGCGGTGCGCCTGTGCCGCCAGGCCCTGGTCCTGGTGCCTCCGGGCGACGACGTCCTCCGGGCGGCGGCGACGGCCGAGCTGGGCGCGGCCCTGGTGGAGGACGGGGACCCCGCGGGCCCGTCGACCCTGGTCGAGGGTGCCGACCTGGCCGCCCGTGCCGGCCAGCCGGACGTGCTGGCGGCCGCCGCCCTGGCCCTCGCCGACGCGGCGGACGACCGCCCCGACCTCCGCCCGGACGCTCTGCGCATCGTGCGGGCGGCGGCGGCGACGCCGGACGAGGACCTGGTCCGCCGCGCCCGCCTGCTGGCGCGGGCGATCCGCCTGGGCGACGACGGGGTGCCTCCGGGCGCCGCGGTCGAGGCGCTCCACGACCACGTGGCGGCCGTCCCGCCGGGCGCGGTCGACGCCCGGCGCCGGCTGGCCGCCGACCTGGCGGTCCTGGCCGAGGCGTCGGGCGAGCCGCGGCTGCGGGCGCTGGCCGCCCACGACCGGGCCATGGCCGCGGCAACGCGCGGCGACGAGCCGGCGGTCGAGGCCGCACTGGCCGACCTCCGCCGGTGGGCGGTCGGCGACGACCCGTTCGCCCGGGCCATGCTCGTCGACCGTGCCGCCGCCCGCGCCACGGCCACGGGCCCGCCGGACGCGGCCGCCGCCCTGCTCGCAGAGGTCGTCGTCGCCCACGACGCCCTCGCCCCCGGCAGCGGCGAGGTCGCCGCGTCCCGCCACCGGGCGGTGCTCGCCCACCTCTCGCCGGCGGTGGGGGCGACGGCGCCGGGGGACAGCGGCGAGGGCCTGCACGACCTGGCGCTGGCCGCTCTGGGGGCCGCGGCGAGCCGGGATCCGGCCGCCGCAGCCCGCGCCCGCGCCGCGCTGGCGCCCTACGCCGACCTGGCGTGCGGCGACGGGTACCGGACCTTCGCCGGCGCCGCCGCATTCCACCTGGGCCGCCTGGCGGCGGTGGCCGGTGAGTGGGCGGAGGCCGAGCGCCATCTGCTCACCGCCCTCCGGCTGCACACGGCCTGGCACGCCCGCCCCTGGGTGGCGTGGACGCAGGCCGCGCTGGCCGGCGTCCTGGAGGCCCGCGGCCGCCCCACCGACCGGGAGTGGATCGCCGGCCTGCGGGCCGAGGCCGAGTACGTGGCCATGGCCCAGGCCCTCCGCCCACTGACCTGACCCGTCGCAGCATGCTCCCCACCACCGCCCGCCTGCTCGTCTCGTGCCCGGACCAGCCGGGGATCATCGCGGCCACCACGGCGTTCGTGGCCGAGCACGGCGGCAACATCGTCGGCCTCCAGCAGCACACCGACCACACCGACGGGGCGTTCTTCCTCCGGGTCGAGTTCGAACTCGACGGCTTCGACCTGCCGCGGGACGGGATCCTCCGCGCCTTCGCCCCGGTCGCCGAGCGGTTCGCGATGGACGTCAGCGTCGGCTGGTCCGACCACCGGCCCCGCATCGGGCTGCTGGCGTCGCGGGAGCCCCACTGCGTGCACGACCTGCTCCACCGGTGGCGGGAGGGCGAGCTCGGCGCCGATATCCCGGTCCTCGTCAGCAACCACGCCCACCATGCCGACGCGGCGGTCTGGTTCGGCGTCGAGTACCACCACCTGCCGGTCGACGGGGAGAAGGCGGCCCAGGAGCAGCGGGTGCGGGAGGTACTACGGGCCCACGACGTCGAGCTCGTCGTGCTCGCCCGCTACATGCAGATCCTGTCGGCCGAGTTCTGCGCCGAGTGGCGGGGGCGGATCATCAACATCCACCACTCGTTCCTGCCGTCGTTCCAGGGCCCCCGGCCCTATCACCAGGCCCACGAACGGGGCGTGAAGATCATCGGCGTGACCGCCCACTACGCCACCGAGGTGCTGGACGACGGGCCGATCATCGACCAGGACGTGATCCGGGTCAGCCACCGCGACGACGTGGACGACCTGCGACGCAAGGGTCGGGACCTGGAGACGACGGTGCTGGCACGGGCCGTCCGCGCCCACGTCGAGCACCGGGTGCTCGTCTACGGCCGGCGCACGGTGGTGTTCGACTAGGTGTCTCGCAACGGCCGGATGCCCTTGACATAGTGTCCAGAATGGGCAAATATTTCCCGCATGGACGAGCAGGTGTTCACCTCGAGCGTTTTCTACCGGGATCCGAAGGCGGCCTTGGCGTGGCTGGAGCGAGCGTTCGGGTTCGAGATCACGATGGCCATCGACGGACCGCCGGAGGCACCGGAGATGTGCCATTACGAGATGAGCTGCGCGGGGCGGGGACGGGTCATGGTCGGTGCCGAGTGGGCGGAGTGGGTACGCAGTCCGGCCAGCGTGGGTGCGGCGAACACCCAGTCGGTTCACGTGCAGCTGGCGGGCGGACTCGACGAGCACTGCGAGCGGGCGAGGGCCGCCGGTGCGGTGATCGCGGCCGAGCCGGGGGACCAGTTCTATGGCGATCGCACCTATCGGGCCGTCGATCCCGAGGGGCACTGTTGGACGTTCGCGACCCACGTCCGCGACGTCTCCCGCACCGAGGCCGAAGCCGCCCTCGGACAGCCGATCACGGCCACCAATTGGGCGTGACCGCCGCAGCGGCCGCGGGGCTCGACGACACACTGGCCGCCCTGGCCGATCCCGTCCGGCGTCGAGCGGTCGAGCTGCTCGCGCAACGGCCCCGCCGGGCCGGGGAGCTCGCCCGCGAGCTTCGCACCACGCCATCGACGATGAGCAAGCACCTGCGGGTGCTCCGCCGGCGCGGCCTGGTCACCGAGACCCACCCCGACTTCGATGCCCGGGTCCGTATCTACGCCCTCTCGTCGGCGCCGATGACCGAGCTGCGGAGCTGGCTGGACACCGCCGAGCGGGCCTGGGCCGAGCAGCTCGCCGGCTTCGCCGCGCATCTCGAAGCCGAGCCGTGACCGAGGCGTCCCGGGTCCTCGTGGCGCTCCGGGTGCCGGTGCCGGCGGAGCGGGCGTTCGCGGCGTTCACCGATCAGATCGCCGAGTGGTGGCAGCCCAACGGCCTGTTCCAGTTCACCGCGGGACGCACGGGCACACTTGCGTTCGAGCCCGGCCCCGACGGCCGGCTGGTGGAGATTTACCCCGACGGGAGCACGTTCGTCGTCGGCCACATCCGCGCCTGGGACCCGCCCCGCCGCCTCGTCCTCAGTTGGCGTCACGCCAGCTTCGCTCCGGACCAGGCGACGGAGCTGCATGTCCGGTTCGACGACGTGGACGATCCTGGCGGCACGGTCGCCCAGACACGCGTCACCGTCGAGCACTTCGGTTGGGACGGGATCCCGTCCGAGCACGCCGCGCGCCACGGCCTCCCGTTGGCGACGTTCCATCTGCGCTTCGCGCAGTGGTGGCAGGCGCTCCTGCGGGCGCTCGCCGACGTCACACCGTCAACGACGCACCACTAGCCGACCTGGCCGGGGCCGCCGAAGATGTCGTCGATCGTGGGGCGGATGCTGACCGGCTGGCCCTCGTCCTCGGCCTCGCCCGCCAGATCGGCGCCGAGCAGGCCGACGTAGCCATGCTCCTCCAGCTCCAGCGCCAGCTCCGGGCCGCCGGACCGGACGATCGTGCCCTTGGCCAGCACGTGCACGTGGTCGGCCCGCAGCTCGTGGAGCAGCCGGCTGTAGTGGGTGATGGCCAGCACCCCGAGGCCGGGCGAGCCGTCGGGCCCGGGCTCGGTGGCGGCCTCGATCCGCCGCGACGTGGCCCGCAGGGCGTCGACGTCGAGGCCCGAGTCGAGCTCGTCGAGCAGGGCCACCGCCGGGCGGAGCACGCCCAGCTGGAGGGTCTCGTTCTTCTTCTTCTCGCCGCCCGACAGGTCGACGTTCAGCGGCCGGTCGATCAGCCGGGGGTCGAGCGCCAGGTGCGCGGCCTCCTCCTGGATGGCCTCCGGCACGCCGGCCGCGTCCCGCCCCGCGGCCACCAGCGCGGAGGTCAACAGGTCGGACAGCGACACGCCGGGCACCTCGGTCGGGTACTGCAGTGCGAGGAACAGGCCGGCGTGCGCCCGCTCCCACGGGGTCATGGCCAGCACGTCGACGCCGTCGAGCGTCACCGACCCGCCGAGCACCTCGTACCCGGGCCGGCCCATTAGCACGTGGGCGAGCGTCGACTTGCCGGACCCGTTGGGCCCCATGACCGCGTGGACCTCGCCGGACCGCACGATCAGGTCGACGCCCCGCAGGATCTCCTTGCCGGCGACCCCGGCCCGCAGGCCGGCGATCTCCAGCACGTGTGCGCCGTTGGACTCACTCATCGGGAAGCACCACCACGATCTGGCCGTCGTCGACGCTCACGTCGTAGACGGGCACCTGCTGGGTGGCCGGCAGCGACAGCGGCTCGCCGTCGGTGACCGAGAACTGGCTGCCGTGCTTCCAGCACTCGACGGTGAGCTCGTCCGGGTCGACGTCGCCCTCGGACAGGGGCACGTTCTGGTGCGAGCACACGTCGTAGAGGGCGTAGACGCTGTCGTCGATGCGCACGACCGCGATCGGGACCCCGCCCACCTCGTAGTGCTTGGCGGCGTTCGGGGCGATCTCGTCCAGCGGCCCCAGCGTGACCTTCGGCATCAGCGGTCCCTCCGGGCGAACTTGGCGGCGATGGTCGACCGCAGCAGCGGGGCCACCGCCGGGACCGGCAGCCGGCCGAGCACCTCGTCGAAGAACCCGCCGACGATGAGCCGCTCGGCCTCGTCGGTCGGGACGCCACGCGACTCCAGGTAGAAGCGCTGGTCCTCGTCGACGGGGCCGACGGCCGAGGCGTGACTGCAGCGGACGTCGTTGTTCTCGATGACCAGGTTGGGGACCGACTCGGCCCAGGCGCCCTGGGACAGCTTGACGTTGCGGTTCGTCTGGAAGGCGTTGGTGCCCCGGGCCTGCTTCCCGACGTGGATCATGCCGGTGTAGACCGATCGGGACCGGCCCCCGACCGCGCCCTTGAACAGCAGGTTGGACGTGCAGTCGGGGGCCACGTGGTCCTGGAACGTGCGGAAGTCCAGCGTCTGGTCGCCCTCGCCGAAGTAGACCGCGTCGAGCTCGCCGGTGGCGCCCCGCCCGAGCATGCGGCAGTCGGTGCGCAGCCGGGTGTAGTCGCCGCCGAAGCCGATCGAGGTGGTGCGCAGCGTGGCGTCCGCCCCGACCTGCGACACCTGCAGGCCGAGCTGCCAGGTGGCGAGCCCGAGCTGCTGCACGGTCACGTGGCCGACCCGGGCGGCCCGCCCGACGACGATCTCGGTCACCGGCACGACCAGGCCGGCGTCGGCGCCGGAGGCCTGGACCTCGAGTACGCCGACCTCGCTGTCGTCGCCGGCCCGGACCACGAGTCGGGGGAAGGCGGCGACGCCCGCGCCCTCGGTCACGTGCACGACGACGATCGGGCCGGGCACGACCACGCCCGCGGGGACGTCGATGAAGACCGGCTCGACCGCGAACGCGTCGTTGAGGGTGGCGAACACGTCGGGCGCCTCGTCGATCGCCGCGCCGAGCAGGTCCGCGTGGGCGTCCGTGGCGGCGCCGGCCTGGACGCCCTTGGCGGCGGACTCGCCCAGCTCGACGCTCGTCACCCGGCCGTTGCGGACGATCACGGTGGCGGCCCGGTCGACGACGGCGTCGACGAGCGCCCGCGCCGCCGGGGGCAGCGGAGCGCCGGGGTCGGCGACCGCCGGCGCGGGAGCGTAGGCGTCCAAGTCGAGCTGGTCGACGCGGCTGTAGCGCCACACCTCCTCGTCGGTGGACGGCAGCGCGGCCTCGGCGAACGCCGCGGCGGCGGCCGCCCGGCGCTCGGTCAGCCAGCGGGGGCCGTCGAGCGCGGCCGAGGCATCGAGGGTGAAGGTGCTGCTCAGAGTCGGTCCTTTCGAGCCGACCAGCCTACCGGCGCGCCAGGTGGCCCGGACGGAGCATCAGTCCCCATCGATCGACACCTGTTGGCCGTTGGTCGGGCTCGGGAGGTCTAGGGGGAGTCCTTGCGGCGGCGCCAGCGGCGCCAGCGGGACGCCAGCCCGCCCTGGGTGCGCTCCGCCTCGACCTCGTCCATGATCGACGGCCCGGCCATGTTGACGATCTCCTCGGCCTCGTCCAGCAGGCGGGCCACCGAGCCGTCGTCCCGGTCGAGTGCGTCCATCGGCTCGTCGGGCGTCCGCGGCGTCACCAGCGTCCCGTGCGCCCAGTTGACGTCGGCCATGCGCCGCTCGTAGCGCGGGCAGTCGGCCGGGCACCGCCACGGCGCCTCGGGTGCCAGGTCGAGGTCGCATTTCCGCACGGTCTCGCCGTTGCGGTAGGTACGGGACTCGAAGTGCTTGCAATCCTGGCGCATCGGCACCGGCACATTGTGCCAGCGAGCGGGGCGTTCGCGGCGGCCCGACCCGCAGGTCGGTGGGGATCAACCGACCGAGCCCTCCATCTGCAGCTCGATCAACCTGCTCCACTCGACCGCGTACTCCATCGGCAGCGTGCGGGTGACGGGCTCGATGAAGCCGTTGACGACCATGCTCATCGCCTGCTCCTCGGACAGCCCGCGGCTCATCAGGTAGAAGAGCTGCTCGTCGGCGACCTTGGACACGGTGGCCTCGTGGCCGATGACGGCGTCTCGGGCACCGACCTCCATGTAGGGGAAGGTGTCGCTGACCGAGTCCTCGTCGAGGATCAGGGCGTCGCACTGCACGTGGCTCTTGCAGCCGTAGGCGTCGTCCTCGACCCGGACCAGGCCCCGGTACGACGTGCGGCCCCCGTCCTTGGAGATGGACTTGGACACGATCTTGGACGTGGTCTCGGGCGCGGCGTGGACCATCTTGGCCCCGGCGTCCTGGTGCTGGCCCGGGCCGGCGTAGGCCACCGACAGCACCTCGCCGGACGCCTTGGGCCCGACCATGTAGACCGCGGGGTACTTCATGGTGAGCCGGGAGCCGATGTTGCCGTCGATCCACTCCATGTGGCCCTCGGCCTCGACCCGGGCCCGCTTGGTGACGAGGTTGAACACGTTCGACGACCAGTTCTGGATGGTCGTGTAGGTGACCCGGGCGCTGGGCTTGACGACGATCTCGACCACGGCCGAGTGCAGCGAGTCGGTGGTGTACACCGGGGCGGAGCAGCCCTCGATGTAGTGCACCTTGGCGCCCTCGTCGGCGATGATCAGCGTCCGCTCGAACTGGCCCATGTTCTCGGCGTTGATGCGGAAGTAGGCCTGCAGCGGCATCTCGACCTCGACGCCCGGCGGGACGTAGATGAACGAGCCGCCTGACCACACGGACGAGTTGAGCGCGGCGAACTTGTTGTCGTTCTTGGGGATGATCCGGCCGAAGTACGGCTTGACCAGCTCGGGGTACTCGCGCAGCGCGGTGTCCATGTCGCAGAACACGACACCCCGGCGCTCCAGGTCCTCGCGGTTGCGGTGGAAGACGACCTCGGACTCGTACTGGGCGGTGACGCCGGCCAGGTACTTGCGCTCGGCCTCGGGGATGCCCAGCTTCTCGTAGGTGTTCTTGATCGACTCGGGCAGCTCGTCCCACTCGTCGACCTGCGCCTCGGTCGGCTTGACGTAGTAGTAGATGTCGTCGATGTAGATCTGGGACATGTCGCCGCCCCAGGTCGGCATGGGTCGGCGCTCGAAGTGCTTCAGCGACTTGAGGCGGTAGTCGAGCATCCAGTCGGGCTCGCCCTTCATCCACGACATCTCGCGGACGATCTCCTCCGACAGGCCCTTCTTGGGCTTGAAGACGTAGTTCTCCTCGTCGGCCCAGCCGAGCTTGTAGCGCCCCAGGTCGAGATCGGCGACAGCCATGGGCAATCCCTCCGGACTGCGTGTCGTTCCGCGGTGCTCCGTGAATTTCTCCTACGTGGATAGTAGCAATCGCCTCTGCCCGCTCCACCAATCCCCCGGAAAGCCCCGACGTCCAACACACCCGACCGCCCGGATTCGTCCACCGACCGCTGCGGGTGGGGGTGCGACCGCATCCGTTCTCACTGCTCGCGTTTGCCGCTTTCGCACACCCGCTTTACTATCCTTGTGTCGGCCGTCACCCCGTGAGACGGCCGTTGGGCCCGGTCGCCCGGTCGGGTCACAGAAGACAGGGGGACACCACGGTGGGACCGAACGACAGCAGGGGACCCGCGCGCCGACTGCTCGCCATGCTCCTGGTCCTGGTCGGCCTGATCGCCGCCGCCTGTGGCGGCGACGACGACGAGGAGGGGGGCGAGCCGACCGGCGAGCAGAGCGACCAGTCCGAGCAGGGCGACCCGGTCAGCGGCGGCTCGATCACCGTCGGGCTCGAGGCCGAGACCAGCGGGTGGCAGCCGGGCTCGGGCAACTTCGCGAACTCCGGCGTGGCCGTGGCCTACGCCATCTACGACCCGCTCGTGCGGCTGACGCCGGACGGCGAGTTGCACCCGTACCTGGCCGAGTCCGTCGAGCCGAGCGCCGACTTCGGCCAGTGGACCGTGACGCTGCGCCCGAACGTGCAGTTCCACGACGGCACGCCGCTCAACTCGCAGGCGATGAAGACGATCTTCGACACGTACCTCAAGAAGCCGGGCGCCAACACCGCCGGCACGCTCAACGGCGTCGAGATGCAGATCGTCGACGACCTGACCTTCACCTACGTGCTGCCCCGGCCGAACTCCGGCTTCGGGGACAACCTGGGCCTGGCCATCGGCTGGCCGTTCTCGCCAACCGCGGCGGCGGCCAACGGCGAGAACTCGGGCTCGATGCCGGTCGGCACCGGGCCGTTCGTGTTCGACTCGTGGACGCGTGACGACCGTCTGGTGGTGAAGAAGAACCCGAGCTACTGGCAGGAGGGCCTGCCGTACCTCGACGAGATCGTGTTCCGGCCGATCCCCGACGAGGACACCCGCCTGTCCAGTCTCGAGTCCGGCGACATCGACGTCCTCCAGACCCTGCGCCAGAGCTACGGCGTCCGGGCCCGCGAGCTCGACGGTGTCGACAATTACGAGGCGCTCGGCAACACCACCGGGGTGAACATCTTCAACACGACCAGGCCACCGCTCGACGACGTCCGGGTCAGGCAGGCGCTGGTCCTGGCGGCCGACCAGGCCCAGGCCATCGAGATCCAGGGCGGCACCGGCGTCGTGCCCGAGGCCACGCAGATATTCAGCGAGGACGACGCCTACTACTCCGAGGCCGTCGCCGAGGCCTGGCCCAACTACGACCCGGAGGCGGCCCGGGAGCTGATCGACGAGTACGTCAACGACCCCCAGCGGTCCGACGGCAAGGCCGCGGGCGAGCCGGTGGGCTTCCGGTACGACTGCCTGCCCGAGCAGAGCCTGGTGGACCTGGCCTCGCTCTACCAGACGTTCTGGCAGGACATCGGCGTCGAGGTCGAGCTGCGCCAGGTCGAGCAGGCCACGCACGTCTCGGAGGCGCTGTCCGGCGACTTCGACGCCAAGTGCTTCCGGGCCGGCATCGACCGCGACCCGTACCCGACGCTGCGGGACGCGTTCACCCAGCCGAGCGCCACCAACTTCACCCGGTTCACCGACCCCTCGATCGACACCGCGCTGGCCGAGCTGGCCGCCTCCGGCGACGTCGAGGAGCGGCAGGGCCTGGTGGAGGACGTGATGATGACGGTCAACGAGAACTTCCCGCTGCAGTACCACGGGAACACCCTGGCCGTGCTCGCCGCCCAGGACTACGTGAAGAACGTCGACGGCTGGACGTTCCCCGACGGGGCGGAGGGCACCGGCACTCCCGGCGCCACCACCCACTGGGCGTTCGTCTGGACCACGGAGTAGCCGCACGGACACGGATCACCGGCAGGAGGAGAGGTCAGGGATGGTGCGATGCGACTGGTGCTGAGACGGCTGCCCGCCATCCTGGCGACGCTGCTCGTCGTGTCGTTCCTGACCTTCCTGCTCACAAGCCTCCTGCCGGGTGACCCGGCGGTGCAGATCCTCGGGCCCGAGGCCGCCGACGACCCCGAGTCGCTGGCGGCGGTCCGGGAGGACCTGCGCCTCGACGACCCGCTCCTGTCCCGGTACGGGGCGTGGCTGTCCGACGTCGCCACCGGCGACCTGGGGCGCTCGTACCGCACCGGGCAGGAGGTGACCGAGGCCATCGCCGAGCGGCTGCCGGTCACGCTCGAGGTCGGCACCCTGGCGGTGGTCATCGCCCTGGCGCTGGCCATCCCGCTCGGCACGCTGTCCGCCTTCCGGGCCGGCAGCCGGGTCGACCGCGCCGTGACCGGCGCCAGCTTCGGCCTGCTGGCCCTGCCCAGCTTCATGGTGGCGATCCTGCTGATCTACATCTTCGCCGTCACCCTCGGGTGGCTGCCGGCCACCGGCTGGACCCGGCTCACGACCGACCCGATCGACAACCTCCGCCACGCCATCCTCCCGGCGCTGGCGCTGGCGGCCGGCGAGATGGCCGTCTACACCCGCCTGCTGCGGGCCGACATGATCACCACGCTCCAGCAGGACTCGATCACGATGGCCCGGGCCAAGGGCATCCCGACCTCGCGGATCCTGTTCCGCCACGCCCTGCGGCCGAGCTCGTTCTCGCTGATGACCGTCGTGGGCCTGCAGGTCGCGACGATCATCGGCGGCGCCGTCATCGTCGAGACGCTGTTCGCCCTGCCCGGCATCGGCCGGCTGCTGGTCGACTCGATCGTCCAGCGCGACCTCGTGATGGTGCAGGGCGTCGCCCTGGTCATCGCCATCTCGTTCGTGGTGATCAATTTCGTCGTCGACCTCCTGTACACGCTGCTCGACCCCAGGATCCGCCATGGAAGCGCTGCGACCGCTTGACGACGCGGCCGACCGCGTCGTCGGGGTCGGCGCCGACGACCAGCCCGGCTACGAGATCCTCCCCTCCCCGACGGGTGCCGGGCCCGAGCGCCGCAGCGCCTGGTACCGGCGACGCAAGGGGAAGCGGGGCGTGGCCTTCTGGCTGGCCGTGGCCTGGCTGGTGCTCGTCGCCTTCTGCGCGGTCGCCGCCGACTGGCTGCCGCTGCCCGACCCCAACCGGCCCGACGTGCTCGACCGGCTGGAGGGCTTCTCGCCCGATCACCCGCTCGGCGCCGACCCGCTGGGCCGCGACCAGCTGTCGCGGCTCGTCCACGGGGCGCGCGTGTCGATCGTCGTCGCCGTGTCGGCCGTCGGCATCGGCCTCGTGGTCGGGGGAACGCTCGGCACGGCCGTGGGCTACCTCCGGGGCCGCACCGAGCGGGTCGTGATGGCGGTCGTCGACGTGATCGCCGCCTTCCCGGCCCTCGTCCTGCTGCTGGCGGTGCTGGCGTTCATCGGCCGCAGCCTGACCGTGATCTCGCTGCTGATCGGCGCCCTGTCGGTGCCGATCTACACCCGGGTGGCCCGGGCCAACACGCTGTCGATCGCCCAGCGCGACTTCGTGCACGCCGCCCACACGCTCGGGGCCAAGCGGTCGCGGATCCTGTTCCGGGAGATCCTGCCCAACGTGGTCCCGCCGGTGGCGGCGTTCGCCCTCGTGGCGATGGGCCTGGTGATCGTCATCGAGGGCTCGCTCGCGCTGCTCGGCCTCAGCGTCCCGCCACCGGAGCCGACCTGGGGCGGCATGATCGCCAACGGTAAGCCCCACCTGGAGGAGGCGGTCCACGTGGCGCTCGTGCCGTCCGCCGCCATGTTCCTGACCGTCCTGTCGCTCAACTTCGTGGGCGACACACTGCGGCGGAGCCTCGACGTGCGGGACGCGAACCTGTGAGCCGGCTGAGCCGCAAGGTGATCCAGCCGGGGCCGACCGGCAAGGCGCCGCTGCTCGAGGTCGACGACCTCCGCACGGCGTTCGAGACGCCCCGGGGCACGGTGGTGGCGGTCGACGGCGTGTCGCTGCGGCTGGAGGCCGGCCAGACCCTGGGTGTCGTCGGCGAGTCCGGGTCGGGCAAGACCGTGCTGGCCCGCTCGATCCTCCAGCTGATCTCGGCCCGCAACGCCGCCATCTCCGGCCGGGTGCGGTTGTCGGGCCGCGACCTGGTCGGGCTCAGCCCCAAGGCCATGCGCAGCGTGTGGGGCGTCGAGGCCGCCATCGTGTTCCAGGACCCGATGACGTCGCTCAACGCCACCATGCGAGTCGGCGACCAGATCACCGAGTCGCTGCGCTACCACCTCGACATGGGCCGCAACGAGGCCCGGCAGACCGCCGTCGCCCTGCTCCGCTCGGTCGGGATCCCCGAGCCCGAGGGCCGGCTGCGGGCCTACCCGCACCAGCTGTCGGGCGGCATGCGCCAGCGGGTGACGATCGCCATCGCGCTGGCGTGCGGGCCCCACCTGCTGGTGGCCGACGAGCCCACCACCGCGCTCGACGTCACCATCCAGAAGCAGATCCTCGATCTGCTCGAGACCCAGAAGCGCGAGCGGTCCATGGGCATGATCCTCATCACCCACGACCTCGGGGTGGTGGCCGGGCGCACCGACCGCATCGCGGTGATGTACGCCGGCCGGGTGGTCGAGCGGGGCCCGACCCGGGTGCTGTTCCACGACCGCCGGCACCCGTACACCGAGGGCCTGCTGCAGTCGATCCCCCGGATCTCGAACCCGGGGCACTCCCGGCTCCAGGTCATCCCGGGGAGGCCGCCGGACCTGGTGGGTCTGCCCGAGGCCTGCGCCTTCGCCCCCCGCTGCCGCTACGCCCAGGCCCGGTGCCTGGAGGAGCGGCCGCCGCTCGTCGACATCGGGCAGAGCCACGAGCACGCCTGCTTCTTCCCGGTGGGGACGACCGAGGGCGGCGAGGCGCTGGCCCGCAACCTGGCGGCAGGCGAGACCGCGGCCGGGCTCCCGGTGGCGGGCGACGCCACGGTCGACGTCACGACCCTGGCACCCGAGGAGGTGGCGTGATGGGCGCTCTCGGACATCCCGTGGATGCATCGCCGAGCCGGATCGGTCGCTGGCGAGGACGCAGGAGGAAGGCGCAGCCGGCGGCTGCGTCGACGACGAGGACGACGCCCAGCGGCCGATCCGCCCGGCGAGGCGCCACGATGACGTCCGGGAGGGTCCACTAAATGGCGGGCAGTGGTACGGCAGCACTGCGGTCGCGGGACGACATCATCCTGTCGGTCGAGGACCTGCACGTGACGTTCCGGCTGGGCCGGGCGGGGTCGGTGCAAGCCGTGTCCGGGGTCAGCTTCGACGTCGCCCGGGGCGAGACACTGGGCCTGGTCGGCGAGTCGGGCTGCGGCAAGTCCACGACCGCCAAGGCGATCATGTTCGCTCCCCCGCCCACCTCGGGCCGGGTGGTGTACGAGGGCCAGGACCTGTCCGGCCTCGGCGCCGAGGCCGTCCGCCGGCTGCGGCCCGAGATGCAGATGATCTACCAGGACCCGATCTCGTCGCTGAACCCCCGGCGCCGGGTCAACGAGATCGTGGGCGAGGGCCTGGCCATCTGGGGCCGCCGCGACGGGGCCGCCGACAAGGTGGCCGAGACCCTGCGGTCGGTCGGCATCGACCCCGAGGGCGTAGGCCAGCGCCGGCCCCACGAGTTCTCGGGCGGCCAATGCCAACGGATCTCGATCGCCCGATCGCTGATCCTCGAGCCGTCGGTGCTCATCTGCGACGAGCCGGTGTCGGCGCTCGACGTGTCGGTCCAGGCCCAGATCCTCAACCTGCTGGAGGACCTGAAGGCCAGCCACGGGCTGACCATGCTGTTCATCGCCCACGACCTGGCGGTCGTCCGCAACGTCAGCGACCGGGTGGCGGTGATGTACCTCGGCAAGCTGTGCGAGGTCGGCCCGGCCGACGCCCTCTACGCCCGGCCGGCCCACCCCTACACCGCGGCGCTGATCGAGGCAGTGCCCGAGCCCGATCCCGACACGCCGGTGGCGGACACGTCGCTGGAGGGCGACCTGCCGTCGCCGCTGGCGCCGCCGAGCGGCTGCCGGTTCCGCACCCGGTGCCCCCGGGCCCAGGCCCGCTGCGCCGAGGAGGAGCCGATGCTGCGCCAGGTCGCCGCCGACGGCGACGGCGGGCACGTGGTCGCCTGCCACTTCCCCCTCGTGGACGCGGTCTGACCCCGCCCTGGCGACTCTCAGCCGGAACGTGACGGCTGAGAGACGCCCGAACGGGTTCCTGCCACCCAGGTGGCGTACAGCCGGGAGTAGGCGCCGCCCGCGACCACCAGGTCGGCGTGGGTGCCGAGCTCGACCAGCTCGCCGCCGTCGACGACCCCGACCAGGTCGGCGCGTTCGGAGGTCGAGAGCCGGTGGGCGATGACCACCACGGTCCGGCCCTCCAGCAGGCGGTCGACCGCCCCCTCGACCAGCGCCTCTGTCCCGGGGTCGAGGCTTGACGTGGCCTCGTCGAGGACCAGCAGCGCCGGGTCCGCCAGGGCGGCCCGGGCCAGCGACACCAGCTGCTTCTCGCCGGCAGACAGCCGGCTGCCGCGCTCCCGGACCTCGGTGTCGAGCCCCTCCGGCAGCGACACGAACCGGTCGTAGGCGTTGACCGCGGCCAGCGCCGCGTCGACCTCGGCGTCGGTGGACCCCGACCGGGCCAGCCGCACGTTGTCGCGGATCGTCCCGTTGAACAGGAACCCCTCCTGGGGGATGACCACGATGCGGCCCCGCAGCGAGTCGACCGTTGCGTTCCGCAGGTCGACGCCGCCGAAGCGCACCGCCCCCTCGGTCGGGTCGTAGAGCCGGGCCACCAGCTTGGCCAGCGTCGACTTGCCCGCGCCCGTGGGGCCGACCAGGGCGAGGCGCATGCCGGCCGGGATGTGCAGCGTCACGTCCCGCAGCACCCGCGGCCCGCCGGCGTAGGCGAACGACACGTCGTCGACCTCGACGTCGCCCGCGGCCGGCAGGTCGACCGCCCCCGGCCGCTCGGGCACGTCCACCTGCTCGTCGAGCAGCTCGTACAGCTTCTTCAGGCCGGCGCCCGCCGACTGCACCATGTTGAACAGCTGGCTGAGCTGCTGCACGGGCTCGAACAGGTTGGACAGGGTCAGCACGAAGAACGCCACCGTGCCCACGGTGAGGAGACCCTCGTGCACCCAGTAGCCGCCGATGCCGAGCGCGAGCGCGGTGGTCCCCCACCCCGCCAGCTCGATCACCGGCAGGTACCAGGCCGAGATCCTGACCGACCGCATGTGGCTGTCGTAGAGCTCCCAGTTGCCGGCCTCGAACCGGTCGGTCTCGACGTCCTCCCGCGCGAACGCCTGCACGACCCGCACCCCGGCGATGCCCTCCTGGAGGTGGGACAGGGTGTTGCCGATGCGGTCGCGCACGTCCAGGTAGGCCGTGTTCGAGTCCCGCTGGAACTTGATGCTGGCCAGGATCACCGGCGGCAGCGCCAGTCCACACACCAGCATGAGCTGCCACGACACGCTCGACAGGACCGCGAGCGAGACCACGAGCAGCAGGGCGTTCGACACGAACATCGTGAGGCCCATCTGCACGAGCTCGGACAGCGAGTCGACGTCCGAGGTCATGCGGGACACCAGCACGCCGGCCTTGGACCGGTCGTAGAACGGCATCGACAGCCGCTGGAGGTGGTCGAACACCCGGATGCGCAGGCCCCGCAGGAACTCCTCGCCGACCCGGGAGATCAGGGCGATCTGGGTGCGGTAGGCGAAGTAGGCGAGGATCGCCACCACGACGTAGCCGGCGACCGCCAGGTTGAGCGCCCCCGTGTCGCGCTCGGTGATGCCGTGGTCGATGCCGTACTTGACCAGGTAGGGGCCCGCCAGCACGGTGCCGGTCCACAGCACGACGGTGACCATGGCGATGGCGACGCGCCGGCGCTGCGGCTTGAGCATGCGTGCTGTGCGCCACAGGACCCGCCGCGCCTCGGTGCGGTCGAGGCGGTCCTCCTCGGTGACCCCGCCCTGCATCCACATCTAGCGGGCCACCTCCTCGGCGGCGCGGTCGGCGGCGTGCCCGTGCCCGTTGCCGTTGCCGTGCCCGTGGCCCGCCATCTCCCGCTGGGCGGCGGCGGCCAGGACCTGCCGGTAGCGGGGCTCGGTGCCGAGCAGCGAGGCGTGGGTGCCTTCGGCGACCACGCGACCGCCGTCGATCAGCACCACCCGGTCGGCCAGGGCGATGGTGGCGGGCCGGTGGGCGATCACGATCGTCGTCCGCCCCCGCATGACCTCGGTCAGCGCGTCACGGATCTCGTGCTCCTTCGTCGGGTCGACGGCGGAGGTGGCGTCGTCGAGGATCAGCACCCGGGGGTCGGCCAGGATGGCCCGGGCGATGGCGATGCGCTGGCGCTGCCCGCCCGACAGCGAGTAGCCCCGCTCGCCGATGGTCGTGGCGTAGCCCTCGGGCAGGGCCGAGATGAACTCGTGGGCGCCGGCCAGCCGGGCCGCCCGCTCGACGGCGGCGTGCGGGGCGTCCGGGTCCGCGAAGGCGATGTTGGCGCCGATCGTGTCGCTGAACAGGAACGTGTCCTCGAACACGATCCCGACGGACCGCCGCAGGTCCTCGAGGGCCAGCGTGCGGACGTCGGCGCCGTCGATGCCAACGGTCCCCGACTCGGCGTCGTAGAACCGGGGGATGAGCCGGGCGACCGTGGTCTTGCCGGACCCGGTCGCGCCGACCAGCGCGACCGACTCGCCCGGGGCGACACGGAGGTCGAAGCCGTCGAGCACCGGGTCGGGCCGGCCGTAGCCGAACCGCACGCCGGCGAAGCGGACCTCGCCCCCGCCAGGCGGCAGGGCCACCGGATGGGCGGGGTCGTCGACCTCGGGCTCGGTGGCGAGCACCTCGTCGACCCGTTCGGCCGACACGGCCGCCCGCTGGGACTGGGCCACGATCATGCCGAGCATGCGCAGCGGCCAGATCAGCATGGCGATGTACACGTTGAACATGACCAGCGTGCCGAGGCTGAGGCTGCCGTTGAGCACCTGGTGGCCCCCGTAGCCCAGCACGGCGATGAGGCCGAGGTTGGGCAGCAGCTCCATGGCCGGCAGGAACCGGGCCCGGGTCATCGCGGCGGCCATGGACTCGTCGTAGACGTCCTCGGCCTCCGCCTTGAGCCGGTCTGCCTGGACCCGCTCGGCGCCGAGGCCCTTGACGACCCGCACGCCGGCCACCGACTCCTCGACCACCGCGGCGAGCTCGGCCGACTCGCGCTGGATGCCCATGACGCTGGGGAACAGCGTGCGGGAGAACCGGGTGGCGACCACGTTGAGGAACGGCAGGGAGCCCAGCGCCAGCAGCGTGAGCACCGGGTCGATGACGGCGAGGATCACGGTCACCGCCAGCACCGTCACGAAGTTGGAGATGGTGAGCGGGATCATCACCACGAACGCCTGGACCTGCTGGAGGTCGGTGTTCGCCCGGCTCATGAGCTGGCCGGTCTGGGCCTGGTCGTGGAAGGCGAAGTGGAGGCGCTGGAGGTGGGCGAACAGCCGGTCGCGCAGGTGGGCCTCGACCCAGCGGGCCTCCCGGAAGGCGATGTAGCGCCGTAGCCCGGTGAAGAGCGCCGAGGCGACGGCCACGCAGGCGAGGGTGAGCGACCAGCGCCGTAGGGCGCCCGGGTCGTCGGCGATGATGCCCTGGTCGACGGCGTTGCGGACCAGCACGCCCGTGCTGACCTTGGCGGCCGTCCAGGCCAGGCCCACGGCCACGCCGAGCGCGATGCCCGCGCGGCGCTGGCGCGTGAGCTTGAGGATCAGCCGCCATCCCCGCCGACTGAACGTGCGGTCCTGGGTGCCGTCGGTGGCGACGTCGTCGGTGGTGTCTGTCGTGCCGTCCCTCGCGCCGTCGGACATCGTTCCCCTCACGTGACCAGCGTGCATGGTCACGTCGTCACGGCCACCGTCGTCTGTGCTTCCTGCCTTGACCCGGAGGTCAAGCCTAGCGGCGGACCCCTCGTCCGAGCCAGGCAGATTCGGGCGGATCCGGCCGCCCGCCGTGGCCGTCAGATGACGGTGAGCGCGGGCGCCAGCTCCCGCCAGGCGGGCAGCGGCAGGGCGCTCACGTCCTCTTCCAGCACCTGGACGCAGACGTGATCGGCACCGGCCTCGTGGTGGGCGGCGACCCGGGCGACGACGTCGTCGAGCGAGCCCCAGGCCACGATGGCGTCGACCAGCTTGTCGCTGCCGCCGCCGGACAGGTCCTCGTCGCCCCACCCCAGGCGGCGCAGGTTGTTCACGTAGTTGGGCAGCGTGAGGTAGATCGCCATGTGCTTGCGGGCCGCGGACCGGGCCACCTCCGCGTCCTCCGACAGCACGGCGGCCTGTTCCACCAGCAGCATCGGGCCGTCGCCCAGGGCCTCCCGGGCCACCGGCGAGTGCTCGACCGGGACGAAGTAGGTGTGGGCGCCCCACGCCCGGTCGGAGGCCAGCTCCAGCATGCGGGGCCCGAGGGCGGCCAGCACCCGGGGCGGGGCCTCGGGCGGCGCCGGCGCGATCGAGAAGGCGTTGTCCATCCCGTCCAGGTAGGACCGCATGCGGGCCAGCGGCTTGTCCCAGCTCTGACCGAGCATCCCCTCGACCATCGGCGCGTGACTGACACCGAGTCCGAGCAGGAACCGCCCGCCCGACGCGTCGGCCAGCAGCCGCTGGGCGGCGGCCGCGACGTGCGGCAGGCGGTTGAATATGTTGGCGACACCGGTGGCCACCACCAGGCGCTCCGTGGCCGCCAGCAACACGGCGGCGTGGGTCGTGACCTCTCGGCCCACGGCTTCGGGGATCCACAGGGCGGGGTAGCCGAGCTCCTCGAGCTCGACGGCGACCTCCTGGGCCCGCGCCGCGGGTTGCAGGTCGAGCTGGCCAGTCCAGATGCCGGTACGTCCCAGGTCCATGCACCCAGACGGTACTTTGATGGCGGATGGAGCAGACCCTGACGGAACGGACCCCGCGGCGGCGGGCGAGCTGGTCCCGGGTGACGGGGCTGGTGACGGCCGGCGCGGCCGTCGCGTACGTCGGGCTCGTCGACCCGGCGACCGGCGGCGCCTACCCGCCCTGTCCCAGCAGGCTGCTGCTCGGCGTCGACTGCCCGGGGTGCGGGGGCCTGCGCGGCACCCACGACCTGCTCCACGGCGACGTGGCCGGCGCGCTCGACCACAACCTGCTGCTGATCCCGTTCCTGGCGATGCTCGGCTACCTCGGCTGGCGCCTCCTCGTGGACGGGACGAGCAACTTCACGCTCCCCCGCATCCCGCGGTGGGCGATCGCCACCGCCGCCGTGGTGATCGTCGCGTTCACGGTGGCGCGGAACCTGCCGTTCGCGGGCCTGGAGTACCTGGCGTCCGACGCCTGAGAGGTTGGGGCAACAGTCACGTCGGCGCGCCCTCGGCGGCTGCGCCGCCGAGAGTAGTGACACTGTTCTTCCCGCTCATGGCGCCTGGGGCGCCGGGCCGCTCGGGCCACGGCCCCGCCTGTCGGCGGAGCCTCTGAACCGCCCCAGGGCCCGCAGCCAGCCGGCGATGAGCGGGCCCGCGGCCAGGGCGAACCCGGCGGTGCCGAGACCGAGCGCCCCGCCCAGCAGCCAGCCGACGCCGAGCGTCGTGGCCTCGATCACCACCCGGGCCCGAACCAGCGGCACAGACCGGTCGGTGGCGACGAGCATGACCATCTCCAGCGGGCCGACCCCGATGTCCGCCCGCACGATCAGCGCCACGCCCAGACAGACGACCGGCACGCCCGCCGCGTAGAGCGCGGCCCGACCCACCGGGGATCCGGGCTCCGCCAGGGCGGCGAGCGAGGCGTCCACCGCCACGCTCACGCCCACCAGCAGCACGAGGTTGCCCCACCCCGGCAGCCGGCCGAACGGGGCACACAGCACGTAGACGGCCGCGCTGAGCACGGCGCCGGCCACGCCGACCGACATCCCGGTCAGGTCGGACACGGCGGTCGTGAGCACGTCCCACGGGGTCACGCCCAGCCGGGCCCGGATCAGGGCCGCGGCCCCGACCCCGATCAGCGCGCCGCCCGCGGCCACGAGGGCCAGGGTCCGGGTGCCGACCGGGCGCCCGGCCACGCGCCGGATCCTCATGCCGTCAGTCCACCCACTTGCGGGTCGGGGGCGGCGGCTCCCAGGCGGCCAGGGCATCGAGCAGCGGGCCCGGCTCGCCCGCGCCGAGGACCAGGCCCCGGTGCTGGGGGCGGATGAAGCCCTGCTCGACCGCGCCGTCGAACAGGGCGAGCAGCGGCGTGAAGAACCCGGCCACGTCGAGCAGCCCGCACGGCTTGGGGACGGCGTGCAGGCCCAGTTGACTCCAGGTCAGCACCTCGCAGAACTCCTCGAGCGTGCCGAACCCGCCCGGCAGCGCCACGAACCCGTCCGCCAGCTCGGCCATCAGCGCCTTGCGCTCGTGCATCGACCCGACCACCCGCAGGTCGTCGAGCCCCGTGTGAGCGACCTCCGCCTCGACCAGCGCGGCCGGGATCACCCCGGTCACCTCGACCCCGGCCGCCCGGCAGGCGTCGGCCACCACGCCCATGAGCCCGACGTGGGCGCCGCCGTACACCAGTCCGATCCGGCGCTCGGCCAGCTCACCCGCCAGGTCGCGGGCCGCGTCCGCATAGGCCGGTGTCGCCCCGAGGCTCGACCCGCAGAACACGCACAGCCGCCGCAGCTCCATGGCCGGCACCCTGGCACGGCGGCGGCCCGGCCCGCCGCCGGTTTCGCCGGGGCGATCAGCGCACGCGCTCGCTCACGGGCCCGTCGCACCGCCCGGCCGGCTCCTCGGGACCCGGCTCGTCGGTGGGCGGCTCGTCGAACCGGTACAGCAGGACGGTCCCCGCGATCGTCCCGACGTTGCAGTACGCCCGGAGGTACGCCAGCTCGTCGCGGGAGTGGATGGTCAGCTGCGACGCGCTGACCGCCGCCCAGCCCGTGATCTCCTCCGGCGGGGCGCCGATCAGGGGGCGGAACCCGGGCGTGCCGTCGACCACCGAGGCCGACCCGAAGAAGGCGACGTGGCCGGTGCGCCCCTCCATCCAGTCGGCGAGCCGGTACCCGTCCTGGCCCCAGTCGAGGTTCGACTCGGACACGACCTGGTACCCCGGGCGGAACGGGGGTGTGGTCCACGACAGCGAGTGGGGCACCGAGCTCCACAGGAAGGCGAGCTGGGCGAGCACCGCGACACCGAGGATCGCGTAGCCAGCCCGGCGGCGGACCAGCACGAGCGCCAGCGGCGACGCCACCACGAGCAGCAGGGCGATGCCCGGCATCGCGTAGCGGAGGCCGATGGGCTTGTTGTAGGGCAGCACGAACGCGAAGGCGACCAGGGCGGGCAGCACCACCACGAGCGCGGCCAGCCGGCGCTGCTCGCGGCGCAGCGCCAACCACGCGAACGGCCCGACCAGCATCAGGGCGATGACCGTGATCGGGAGCTTCACCAGCATGGTCAGCGGCCAGTACGACGGGCGCGCCCCCCACCACATGTCCCCCAGCAGGAAGCCCTGGGTATCGACCTGGCTACCGGCGAGCTGGGTCTGGAACCCCACCTCATACTCCGCTGGCCACGGGACGACGTCGACGGCGCGGGACAGGAGCCCGGCCACAGCTCCCTGCTCGGTGGCGCCGATGTCGTCGAGGGTCTCGTCGACGGCGGCCCGGTCGACCGGGACCCGGGTGGGCGCCACCGCGAGGGTCGCCACCCAGACCAGCGCCCACGTGGCGACGACCACGACAGCGACGTCGCGCGCCGCGTCCCAGCCGTCGCGCCAGCGGCGCACCACCACCGCCACGCAGATCACCCCGACGTAGAGGAAGCCGGTCTGCCGGGTCAGCTGCAGCGCGCCGGCCGCAAGCGCCAGCACGGCCAGCGTGCGCCACGACGGGGCCTGCAGGTACCGGACGAGCGCCAGGGCGGCAGCCACGACGGCCAGCGTGAACGCCAGGTCAATGCTGTTGATGTGCCCGAACCCGACCACCCAGGGCGTGGTGAGCCAGGCGCCGGCCGCGAGCAGCCCCGCGCCGCGGGAGAACAGGGTCGCCCCGAGCGCGTACAGCACGAGGCCGATCGCGAACCCCTCCACCACCGCCATCAGCCGGCCGATGAGCACGGCACGCTGCAGTTCCCCTCGCTCCGCGTGGAGGCTGGTGAACTCCTCGGCCAGCACGTACGGGAGGAACCACGTGTCGCCGTCGATGGTGTCGGCCTCCGCCCACGCACCGTCGAGGGGCACGTCGACGCCGGCGATCCGCAGCGGCAGGGCGTTGACCGCTCTGGTGAAGAACGGCGCCTCGTTGTTGAGCCGCAGCTCGCCGTCGTAGAGGGTGGCCAGGCCGGTCGCCATGTAGACCGGCTCGTCGAACGTCGGGGCGTCGTTCCACGCCTGATGAAGGCTCAGCACCACGAACTGGACCGACACCGCGGCCAGCACGGCCAGGGCGACCCGCCGGCTCAGCCAGCGCGGCGCACGGTCCCCGACGCCCGGGTGCTCCGCGGTGGTGTCGGGGGGCGCGCCAGCGACCTCGACGGTCGTCGCCACGTCCTCAGCTCCTGGCCTCGATCGCATCGGCGATGCGCACCCGGGCGCGCCCGTCGCCGTACGGGTTCGACGCCCGCGCCATCGCGTCGTGGGCGGACGGGTCGTCGAGCAGCCGGCGGGCGGCCGCCACGATCCGGTTGGCCGAGGTCCCGACGAGCATCGCCGTGCCAGCCTCGACGGCCTCGGGCCGCTCGGTGACGTCCCGCAGGACCAGCACGGGGACGCCCACGCTCGGCGCCTCCTCCTGGACGCCGCCGGAGTCGGTGAGGATCAGGTGGGCGGCGGACAGGAGCCCGACGAAACTGCGGTAGTCGAGCGGGGGGACGAGGTGCACCCGGTCGACGTCGCCCAGCACCTCGAGGGCCGACTCCTGCACGTCCGGGTTGGGGTGGACGGGGTAGACGACGCGCACGTCCCCGTCGCCGGCGACGAGGGCGCGTACGGCCTCGAACGCCTCCCGCAACGGTGGGCCGAAGCTCTCGCGCCGGTGTGCCGTGAGCACCACGAGCCGGCCGTCGTCGAGCGGCAGGCCTTCGAGCGCGGTGCCCGCAGGGTCGAAGGGCCGCGCCGCGACATTGGCGAACGCGTCGACGACGGTGTTGCCCGTGACCACGATGTCGCGCCCCTCGACGCCCTCGGCGAGCAGGTTGTCGCGGGCCGCGGCGGTCGGGGCAAGGTGCAGATCGGCGACCATGCTGACGACGCGGCGGTTGACCTCCTCCGGGAACGGGTGCCGCCGGTCGCGGGTGCGCAGGCCCGCCTCGACGTGGGCGACCCGCACGCCCGCGTGGAACGCGCCGAGGCCGATGGCCATCGCCGTCGTCGTGTCGCCCTGGACGACCACCCAGTCGGGCTCCGCCTTGGCGACGAGCCCGTCGACCGCGTCGAGGACCCGCGCCGCCACCTGGGACGGGGTCTGGCCGACCGTCATGACGTCGAGGTCGTGGTCGGGCAGGATCCCGAAGAGCTCCAGCACCTCGTCGAGCATCTCGCGGTGCTGGCCCGTCACCGCGACCGAGCAGTCCACGCGCGGCCGTGCGCCGAGCTCGGCGACGACCGGCGCCATCTTGATGGCCTCCGGGCGCGTGCCGAAGACACAGAGCACCCGGGTCAGCGTCGCCGCCAACGGACCTCCAGCATCCGGACGAAGGTGCGAGCGTAGCGCGGGGCCAGGCGCAGGTAGCGCATCTTGGACTCCCCCACGGACCGGTTGCGCAGCACCAGCGGAACCTCGTCGATGCGGCACCCGGCGGCCAGCAGGCGCACCGTGATCTCGAGCTGCGCCTCGAAGCCGGTGGCGTCCAGGTGCAGGTCGCGCACCGCGTCGCGCCGGAACGCGCGCATGCCGGTCGTCAGGTCGCGGACCGACGTACGGAACGCCACCCGCATCACGCCGTTGGCGACTCGGGAGATGGCGACCCGCCACAGCGGCACGCCCTCCATCGCCCCGCCCGCCACGTAGCGGCTGGCGTAGACCGCGTCAGCCGCCCCGCACCCCGCCGCCAGGCGGGTGGCGAGCTCGGCGGGGTGGCTCATGTCGGCGTCCATGGTCACGATCACGTCGCCGGACGCGCTGTCGAACCCGGTCGCCAGCGCCGCGCCGATCCCCCGGTTCCGGTCGTGGGTCACGACCCGGAGCGCCGCGACCTCGCCCGCCAGCTCGTCGAGCAGCTTCGGGGTCGCGTCCGTGGAGCCGTCGTCGACGACGAGGAGCTCGGACCCGTCGGGCAACGAGGGAGCGACCGCGGCCACGAAGTCACTGATGACGAGCTCCTCGTTGAACGCGGGCACGAGGATCGTCAGCCGCTGCCCCCCGCTCACGGTGCCGCGCCCTACCGTCAGTCGATCCGGCGGAGCTGGTCGCGGTAGTGGCGGCCCCGCTCGACGTAGCTCAACATCCCGACCCGGATCGAGGCCGGGTCGACCGAGTCGGGCCGGATCTTGGCCGGCACGCCGAGCGCCATCGCCCCCGCCGGGACCTCGAGCCCGCCGGACACCACCGCGCCGGCGCCGACGAGGCCGCCGGACCGCACGATCGCGTTGTGGAGCACGACCGCGCCGGAGCCGACCAGCGAGCCGTCCTCGATCGTGCAGCCCTCGAGGTGGACCAGGTGGCCGATGACGCACTCCTCGCCCACCGTCGTGGGGTGGACCGGGGTCACGTGCAGCACCGACCCGTCCTGCACGGAGGTGCGGGCGCCGATCGTGATGGGGGCGCCGTCGCCCCGCAGCACCGCGCCGGGCCACACGGACGCCTCGGGGCCCAGCCTCACGTCGCCGATCAGCACCGCGTCGGGGTGGACGTAGGCGGTCTCGTCGATGGACGGGACCAGCTCGCCCAGCGCATAGATCGGCACGTCAGGCCCCGTACCGGCCGAACCCGCCGCGGAAGAACACCAGGGGACCGCCCTCGTGGCCGATCTCGAGGTCGAGGACCCGACCGACCACGATCCAGTGATCGCCGGCCTCGTGGACCGCGTCGATCCGGCACTCGATCCAGGCGAGGACGCCGTTGAGCACCGGGGCGCCGGTCGCCACCGCGGGGCGCCAGCCGAGGCCTGCGAACTTGTCCTGGCTCTTGCCGGCGAACACCCGGGCGATGTCCTCCTGGTCCTCGGCGAGGATGTTCACGCAGTAGTGGCCGGCCTCCTGGATGCGGGGCCAGCTGGTGGAGTTGCTGCCGGCGAAGAACGCGACCAGCGGCGGCTCCAGCGAGACCGACGCGAACGAGCCGACGCACAGGCCGGCGGGCCCGTCGGCGGTGCGGGCGGTGATGACGGTGACGCCGGTCGGGAAGTGCCCCAGCACCTGCCGGAACCGGGCCGAGTCGATGGACGGCGAGGTGTCAGCCAGGTCGCTCACGGGACAGGACCCTAGCGACGCACATGACGGACCGTCAGATGACGCAAATTGCGGTCAGCCGCCGAAGCTGACGGTCAGGCCCTCGTAGGCGGCCACGACCTCGGACAGCCCGGTCGACGCCGCCCGCTCGCGGGCGTGGACCAGCAGGCCGTCGACGGCCTCGTCGTCGTGGGCCGGGTCGTGGTGGAACAGCGCCAGGCGCTTGGCGCCGGCCTCGTGGGCCACGAACACCGCGTAGTCGACCGTGCAGTGCCCCCAGTAGTACTTCTGGGAGAACTCGTCGACCGTGTACTGGGCGTCGTGGATCACCAGGTCGGCGCCGTCGCACAGCTCGAGCACCGCGTCGCTGACAGCGTGGCTGCCGTCGTGGGGCATCTGGTGGTCGGCCACGTAGGCGACGGTCGCCCCGCCGACCTCGACCCGGTAGCCGTTGTTGGTCCCGACGTGGGGCACCGGCCGGACCCGGATCTTGGCGCCGTCGATCTCGACGTCGCAGTCGGACACGTCGTGGAAGGCGATCTGGCCGTACAGCTGCTCGACCGTCACCGGGAAGAACGGCGGCCGCACGAACTGGTGGAACGCCTCCGCCAGCGAGCCCGCCTCCTGGGGCGGGCCGTAGATGTCGAGGCAGGCGCCGGGCGCCAGGATCGGCCCGAAGAACGGCAGGCCCTGCACGTGGTCCCAGTGCATGTGGGTGACCAGCGCCGAGCCTTGGAACGAGCCGTCGGTGGGGAGCGTCTGTCCCAGCTGGCGCAGCCCGGTGCCGAGGTCGAGGACGATCGGATCGTGGCCGGGCGCGTCGAGCAGCACGCACGAGGTGTTGCCGCCGTACCGGCGGTTCTCGTCGCAGGGACAGGGGGTCGAGCCCCGCACACCGAAGAAGGAGACGTTCAGCAAGGATTCCCCTCGTCGCGCCACCAGCGCTCGGGCGACGTTACCCAACCCGTGAACCTCTGAGCGCTGGGTGTGACCACAATCACCGGCCCGCGGCCGCGGGGAGCGAGGACCACGGCTCGTCTAGCGTCCCCGCCATGAGCGGGACGATCAGCCAGGGGTCGGTGGATGCGGCCGGCCTCACGTTCGGGTACCTCGCCGCCGGCGACATGGACGACACGAGCGTGCCACTGGCCCTCTGCCTCCACGGGTTCCCCGACTCGGCATGGACGTGGCGGCATCTGCTGCCCTCTCTCGCGGCGGCGGGTTACCGGGCGGTGGCGCCCTGGTTGCGGGGGTACGCTCCGACGACGGTACCCGAGGACGGGCGCTACCAATCGGCCGTGCTCGGCCTCGACGCCGGCGCGCTGCACGCGGCGTTCGCCGGGGGCGACGACGCGGTGCTGGTCGGCCACGACTGGGGGGCGCTGGCCGGCTACGCCGCGGTCCACGTCCCCGGCGTGTCGTGGCGCCGGCTCGTGACGCTCGCGGTGCCGCCGCCGTCGGCTCTGACCACGGCGTTCTTCTCCTTCGACCAGCTGCGGCGCTCCTGGTACATGTTCTTCTTCCAGCACCCGCTGGCCGACATGGCGGTCCCCCTCGACGACCTGGCGTTCGTCGACCGGCTGTGGGCCGACTGGTCGCCCGGCTACGACGCTGCCGAGGACCTCCCCAAGGTGAAGGAGGCGCTGCGGGACCCGGCCAACCTGGCTGCGGCCATCGGCTACTACCGGGCGACGCTGAGCGGGGTCGGCGTCGACCCGAGCCCCGAGATCCAGGCGATCGACGCCGCCGCGGCGGGCCCGCCGCCGCTGCCCGCGCTGTACCTCCACGGGCGCGACGACGGCTGCATGGGCGCCGACCTGGCCGAGACGGCGCGCGGGGTGCTCACCGCTCCGGGCTCGGGGGTGGAGATCGTCGATGACACGGGCCACTTCCTCCACCTGGAGCGGCCGGATGTCGTCAACAAGCTGATCCTCGACTTCCTGTCGTGACCGCTCCTGCGAGATGGACGGCACCCGGCCGGGCTTCCTGCTGTACACCGGCGGCCTCGACGCGTGGGTGCTGCCCGAGCGCTCGCCGACCTCGGCCCCGGACCGGGCGCGCCTGCAGGCCGCCCTCGACCGCTGGGCCGGGCTGCAGAGCACCACGATCACCTACGTGAAGGCCGACGACGTCGTCCGCCCGGCACCCAGGCCCACACGACCTCGCCGGGGTCGGGGTCGCCGTCGCGCTCGGGGTCGTACACGATCTCCGGTGCCGCCACGGGCCGACCGTACCCCTAGGCCAGGCGCAGGACGTCGCCGTCCCGCGCCGCCAGGCCGTCGGCCACCATGCCCACCACGACCCGCTCGGCCCTGGCGGGATCGTCGGGCCAGCCCAGCACGACGGGGACATCCGCCACCGGCACCGGCCCCGCGCACAGCGCCGCCACCAACCGCCCCCGTCCCTGGCGGTCGGACCCCTCCCATGCCGGCTGCGCGGTCGACACGCCGGCCGAGCCGTCGGCCGGGTCCGGGGCCCCCAGCCCCGACGCGAACCAGGCACAGTCCGACCGAACCGGGCAGCTGGCGCAGTCCGGACGGCGCCGGAGGCACACGGTGGCGCCCAGCTCCATGAGCGCCTGGTTCCACTCCCACGACCGGCCGGCCGGGACCAGCGCGTCGGCCCGGGCCTGGGCCTCGGCCGCCCCGAGCCGCCGGCCCTCCCACCGGGCCAGCACCCGCCCGACATTGGTGTCCACCACACCGACCTCGTGCTCGTAGGCGAACGCGAGGACCGCCCGGGCGGTGTAGGGCCCGACGCCGGGCAGCGCCCGCAGGGCGGTGAGGTCCGCCGGCAGCCGGCCGCCGTGCTCCGCGACCACCGCGGTGGCGCAACGGTGCAGGTCGACGGCCCGGCGGTTGTAGCCGAGACCCTGCCACGCCCGCACCACCTCCCCCGCCGGCGCCGCGGCGCAGGCGGCGGGGTCGGGGAAGCGGGCGAGGAAGTCGTGGTAGTAGCCGGCGACACGCTCCACGCCGGTCTGCTGGGCCATGACCTCGGACACCAGCACGGCCCACGGGTCCCGGGTGGCGCGCCACGGCAGCGGGCGGAGGTGCCGCTCGCCCCAGGCGATCAGCGCGCCGTGGTCCGCCACACCCGCGTCACGTAGGGGAACGGGAACCGGTCGCGTCCGGCCAGGTCGGGGTGCGTGGCGGCCAGCTCGCGGATCCGGTCGAGCACGCGGGCCCTGTCCTGCGGCGCCAGCGACCCGACCACGCTCACCGACTCGGCTCGGGCCACCAGCAGGTCGGGGTCGCTCGGCTGCTCCCAGGCGTGGGACCACAGCTCGACCGGGGCGAACCCGCCGGACTCGGCCACCACGGCCGCGTAGTCGACGTCGTAGTAGCTGTCATAGGGCCGCTCCATGTCGGGCCCGTCGACCAGCAGGTCGCCGAAGGCCCGCACCCAGTCGACGTCGCGGTCCCGGGTGTTCCACACGAGGAGCAGGTGACCGCCCCGGCGCAGGACCCGGTGCATCTCGGCCAGCGCCACCGGGGCGTCGAACCAATGGAAGGCCTGGGCGACGGTGACGGCGTCGACCGAGCCCTCGGCCAGCGGCAGGGCCTCGGCCGTGCCGTCGTGGACCTCGACGTCGGGCAGGAGCGCGGCGAGCCGCTCCCGCATGGCGGCGACCGGCTCGACCGCCACGACCTCGGCCCCGGTGGGGACCAGCAGGCGAGTCAGCTTGCCGGTGCCGGCCGCCAGGTCGAGCACCCGGGTGCCGGGGCCGATCCCGCCGCGCCCGACGATGTGGGCGACGGCCTCGGCCGGATACGACGGCCGTGCCACCTCGTAGGCCCCGGCGTTGGCGTCGAACCCCCGGGCCGCGTCCCTGATGCGTCCTGCCATGCCTTGAACCATACAAGTTACAGACAAGTCGGTCCAGCGGCGGGCGCGCCGGTCAGTCCTCGGCGAAGACCGCGTCGTCGTAGGGGTACTGGCGGGCGGGGGCGAACTCCCGCTTCCACACCATCAGCCGGCGCTTGAAGTAGCAGACCTCCTCCTCGCGCTGGTTGATGCCCTTGGTCTCGACGGTGACGATCCCCCGCTTGCCGTCCGAGGTCTCCTTGCGGTCGAGCACCCGGGTGACGCCGTAGATGGTGTCGCCGTGGAACGTGGGCTTCGCGTGCTTGAGCGACTCGACCTCCAGGTTGGCCACCGCCGCCCCGCTGACGTCCGGCACCGACATCCCGAGCACCAGCGAGTACACGAGGTTGCCCACGACCACGTTCTGCTTCTGCACCGTCTCGTTCTGCGCATACCACTCGTTCGTGTGCAGCGGGTGGTGGTTCATCGTGATCATGCAGAACAGGTGGTCGTCGTACTCGGTGATCGTCTTGCCCGGCCAGTGCCGGTAGACGTCACCCACCTCGAAGTCCTCGAAGTGCCGGCCGAACGGGCGGTCGATCGTTGCCATGCGGACACGCTAGGAACCGCCGCCGGGTGACGGCCAGACGGCCGTGGGGAGTGCCATGATGCGCTCCCCCGGACATCAGGAGACCGACGACATGACGGCGGAACGTCACACCCACCGCAGGACCCGGCGGGCGGCCGTGTCCCTGCTCGCCCTGGCCCTGCTGGCCACGGGCGCCGTCGCCTGCGCCCAGGAGGGCGACGACGACATCGCCATCGAGGACATCGACGGCGGCGGCGGCCAGACCGACGGCAGCCAGACCGACGGCAGCACCGGTGGCACAGGCGGCTTCGCCGCCACGGCGGAGTTCCTCAAGGAGACCGCCACCCGGTCGGCCGACGAGAGCCACCGCATCGAGGCCCGCATCGGCCTCGGCGAGGTGGCCGACGGCGCGCCCCCCGCCATGACCGGCGAGGTCGACGGCGCCAACTCGCACCTCCGCATGGACCTCGGGGTGATCATGGAGGAGGTGTCCGCGGGCATGGGCCTCGGCGACGTCGGCGACGTCTTCGGCGACACCGACATGACGATGGAGACGGTCACCGACGGCGAGACCGTGTACATCCGGGCGCCGTTCTTCGCCGCGCTGGGCGACATGATGCCGTCCGGCACGAGCACCCCGGGGGCGTCCGAGCTGGCCGCGCTGGGCGACGGCTGGGGCAGCGTGTCGATCGACGAGCTGGGCGAGGTCCTGCCCGAGGACGTGGCGGCCAGCATCGCCGGCCAGCAGAGCTTCAACCCCCGGGCCGCCGTCGAGATGATGGAGAACACCGAGGGCGTCGAGGACCTCCGCACCCAGGAGATCGACGGCGTCACCCAGCGCGGGCTGCGGGCCCAGGTCACCTTCGCCGACCTGATCCGCACCAGCGGCTCGGACCCGGACACGTTCGCGCAGGCCGCCGGCGCCGGCGCCGCCGACGTCGAGGCGGTGATGGAGGAGCTCCTCCAGACGCGCATGCCGATCGAGGTGTGGATCGACGACGCCGGCTACCTGCGCACCCTGTCCTACACGCTGTCGATGGGCGACATCGCCGACGCCGTTGGCGGGGGCGACCTCGGCGTCGGTGAGATGGACTTCGTGTACGTCGTCAGCTTCTCCGACTACGGCGAGGAGTTCACCTTCGAGACGCCGTCGGACGCCACCGACATCACGAGCGCCTTCGCAGAGATCTACGCGGGGTAACTAGCGTCGGGCGCCATGAGCGCCAGCGCGGACCTCACCGCCGCGGCATCGGCCGTCGACGCCGCCCGCGACGTCGTCGGCCGGGCCGTCGCACACCTCGCCGCCACGGGGTCGGTCGAGGCCGACCAGGTGGTGGCGTACGACCTGGCCCACGCGGCCGCCGCGGTCGAGACGGCGCGCACCATGCTCGACTACGGGTCCAAAGGCGACGAGGAGGCGCGGATCACCTGCGCCTTCGTGGCCGACGCCCTCGCCGACGTCGCCGCCCGGCTCTTCGGGCGAGAGGCGGCGTGGGGCGTCGACGCCGAGGCCCTGGACGCCACCCGACCCTTCGTGGCCGCGTTCCGCGACCCGGAGTTCCTGGCCTCGATCGACGGGCCCGGGCCCCGCCACCTCGACGACGACTTCGAGCTGGTGCAGGACACGTTCCGGCGGTTCGCCGAGGACAAGATCCGCCCGATCGCCGAGCACGTCCACCGCACCAACGCGGACATCCCCGAGGAGGTCATCGCCGGCCTGGCCGAGCTGGGCGCGTTCGGCCTGTCGGTCCCCGAGGAGTACGGCGGCTTCGCGGCCGGCGGTGAGAGCGACTACATGGGCATGGTCGTCGCGACCGAGGAGCTGTCCCGCGGCTCGCTGGGTGTCGGCGGCTCGCTCATCACCCGGCCCGAGATCCTGACCCGGGCGCTGGTCAAGGGGGGCACCGAGGGGCAGAAGAAGTCGTGGCTGCCCCGCCTGGCCAGCGCCGAGGCCATGGCGGCCGTGGCCGTCACCGAGCCCGACTTCGGGTCGGACGCCGGCGGCGTCAAGGTCTCCGCCACGAGGACCGACGGCGGCTGGCTCGTCAACGGCGTCAAGACCTGGTGCACGTTCGGCGCCCGGGCCGAGGTGCTCATGCTGCTGGCCCGCACCGACCCGGACCGGTCGCTGAAGCACCGCGGCCTGTCGCTGTTCGTCGTGCCCAAGCCCCGGGCCGACGGGCACGGCTTCGAGATCACACAGGAGGCGGGCGCCGACGGGGCGCCCGGCGGCGGGAAGATGGAGGGCCGGCCGATCGACACGATCGGCTACCGGGGCATGCACTCCTACGAGGTCGCCTTCGACGACTGGTTCGTGTCCGACGACAACCTGGTGGGCGGGGAGGCCGGTCTCGGCCAGGGCTTCTACCTGCAGATGGCGGGCTTCGAGAACGGCCGCCTCCAGACCGCGGCCCGCGCCATCGGCGTGATGCAGGCCGCCTACGAGGACGCCCGCCAGTACGCCCGCGACCGTTCGGTGTTCGGCCAGCCGATCGCCGACTACCAGCTCACCCAGACCAAGCTCGCCCGCATGGCCGTGACCATCCAGGCGGCCCGACAGTTCAGCTACGCCGTGGCCCGGATGATGGCCAACGGGCAAGGGTCCATGGAGGCGGCCATGGTCAAGGCCTACGTGTGCAAGGCCGCCGAATGGGTGACCCGCGAGGCGATGCAGATCCACGGGGGCTACGGCTACGCCGAGGAATACGCCGTCAGCCGCTACTTCGTCGACGCCCGGGTGCTCTCGATCTTCGAGGGCGCCGACGAGATCCTGTGCCTGCGGGTGATCACCCGTCGGCTGATGGAGCGGGGCCGCGGGTAGGCGTGGCGCCGTGACCGACGCGCCGCTGGAGCCGTTCCCCGAGGACTGGTCGTCGGCACTGGTCGTCATGGCCCACCCCGACGACATGGAGTACGGCGGCGGCGCCGCCGTGGCCGCCTGGACCCGGGCGGGGCGACGGGTGGCGTACGTGCTGGTCACGAAGGGCGAGGCCGGCATCGACTCGATGCCGCCGGAGGAGGCGGCCCGGGTCCGGGTGGAGGAGCAACGCGCCAGCGCGGCCGTCGTGGGCGTCGAGGAGGTCGAGTTCCTCGACCATCCCGACGGCGTCGTCCATTACGGACCAGAGCTGCGCCGCGACATCGCCGCCGCCATCCGCCGCCACCGGCCGGAGCTGGTCGTGGCCGTCAACCACCGGGAGACCTACGGCGGCCGCTACCTCAACATGGCCGACCACCGCTGGACCGGCCTGGCCACGATCGACGCGGTGCGCGACGCGGGCAACCGCTGGGTGTTCACCGACCTGGCGGGGGCGGGGCTCGATCCGTGGCAGGGGGTCCGCCACCTGGCGGTCGTCGCGTCGCCGGAGCCGACCCACGCGGTGGACGTCACCGACACCTTCGACCTCGGCGTGGCCTCCCTCCGGGCCCACCGGGCCTACCTGGAGGGCATCGGCAGCCCGGACCCGGAGAAGTTCCTCCGCGGCGGCGCCGAGGCCGCCGCCGCTCGCTTCGGCGGCCGCCTGGCGGTCACGTTCGAGCTACTAGGCGTCTGACAGCTCGTCCACCCGCTGCTGCCAGCCGGCCAGCATGGTGGCGAAGTGGGCCGGGTTGTACACGTCCTCCTCGTACGACCACCGCCCGTCGCCGGCGTAGTGGAGGATCGTGATGTTGGCGCCCTGGTGGATGCTGCCGTCGCCGGGGTCCTCCATCCGGTTCTCGACCTGGCACACGATCCAGCCCCGGTCCTCGTCGACCACGTACCAGTCGACCGGGAACTCGGGCATGCGGTTGCCGGGGAATGTCGACATCGTGGCGGTGATCCACGCCCGGATCGACTCGCGGCCGTCGAAGCGGCCGTAGTGGTGCTCGACGTACACCGCGTCCTCGGTGAACAGGTCGGCCCACCCGTTCCAGTCGCCCGTGGCCCCGGCGGTGGCCGCCGCTTGCTGGTAGGCGGCGAACGCCTCCTCCAGCTCGCCCCTACTGAACCGTCCCATGCGGCGCACGCTAGCTTCCGGCCCCATGGACGACTTCGAGGGCAAAGTGGCGGTGGTCACCGGGGCGGCGTCGGGCATCGGCCGGGGGCTCGTGACCCGGTTCGGGCAGGAGGGCATGAACGTCGTCCTGGCCGACGTGCAGCGCGACGCCCTGGATGCGGCCGCTTCCGGCCTGACCGAGCGGCTGGGCGGCGACCGGGTGCTCGCCGTGCCCACCGACGTCCGCCACGAGGACGAGGTCGAGGCCCTCGCCGCCGCCACGTTCGAGCGGTTCGGCACCGTCCACGTCCTGTGCAACAACGCCGGCATCGGCACCGGGGGCCTGGCCTGGATGGTGCCGGCCGACCGCTGGCGCTGGATCGTCGAGGTCAACCTGCTGTCGGTGGCCCACGGCATCCGGGCGTTCGTCCCCCGGATGATCGAGCAGGGCGAGGGCCACATCGTCAACACCGCGTCCGCCGCCGGCGTCAACACCGGCCCCGTGATGTCGCCGTACTACGCCACCAAGCACGCCGTGGTGGCGCTGTCCGAGTCACTGCACTTCGACCTGCAGATGACCGGGGCGCCCGTGGGCGTGTCGGTGCTGTGCCCCGAGTGGGTGCGCACCAACATCGCCGAGTCCGAGCGGAACCGGCCGCCGGAGGTGGCCGAGGTCGTGCTGCCGCCGGACGCGCCCCTGGAGGGACGCGCCATCCTCCAGGGCCTGGTGGAGGGCGGGCTCGACCCGCTGGAGGTGGCCGGCATCGTCGTCGACTCGATCAGGGCGGGCCGGTTCTGGATCTTCACCCACGACACCACCGTGGGCATCGCCAAGCGCCGCTGGGACGCCATCGCCGCAGATGGCCAGCCCACCCTGTGGGACGTGAGCGAAGCCTCGACCTGACGTAACGGGTGAGGTTCAGGGCCGGTTGGCCAGGCAGGCGATCGACAGGCCGAACGGCACCGCCCGCCGCCGGGCCCAGCGCCGCTCCAGCCCGGCCAGCCCGGTCATGATCCGGTCGACGGCCGGGCTCGACGCCCCGACCTCGTCCTGCTCGCCCTTGACCAGCCGGCGGGCCGGCGTGCGGCGCAGCACCGCGGCGGGGGGCACCAGGAACGAGTTGAAGTACGTCACCCGCCGGGGCCGCAGCCCGGCCCGCTCGACCGCAGCCACCAGCGTCCGCCGCGAGTAGCGGCGCCGGTGGGCGGCCCAGACGTCGTGGTCGCTCCACAGCCACTGGTAGGCGGGCACGGTCAGCAGGACCAGGCCGCCGGGCCGCACGACCCGTCGGTACTCGGCGAGGGCCGCGTCATCGTCCAGGTGCTCGATGACGTCCATGCTGGTGATCAGGTCGGCGCACCCGGTCGGGAACGGGAGGTGCTCGGCCCGGGCCACGCCGGCCCGCACGCCGCCGGCGGCGGCCGGGGGGGCGTGGCGCACGGCGTACTCGGACAGCTCGACCCCGGCCACGGTCCGCCCGGCCACGTCGTCGAGCGCCCCCAGGTTGTCGCCGGTGCCGCAGCCGACGTCGACAACCCTGGCGCCCGGCGCCAGCTCGCCGGCGAGCAGGCCGGCCACCAGCGCCCGGCGGGCCTGGTACCACCAGTGGTCCCGGGCCTGCTCGACCATGACGTCGAAGTAGCGCTCGTCGAGTGCCGGTGCGTCGGCCGGGGCGCTCATTGGCGCACCCTTCGGGATGCGCGCACTGAGCGATCGGCCCTGCGGGCCGAGTACCGCACTGTGTTCATAGGTCGCTCGCTGCGCTCGCTCACTCGCCCAGCCGCCGGCCGGTGATCAGCAGGTGGGGGTGGATCGACCCGCGGTCCAGCGGGTGCCGTGCCACGGTGAGCCCCGCCGCCTTCATCGCCCCCACGATGAAGGCGGGATCTACGAAGGCCACGCCCTCGCCCTCCGTGATCCGGGTGACCCGGGTGGACACCACCTCCTGCACCCGGGCCAGCTCGTACTTCCACCGGGGCCGGACGTCGATCTCCTTGACCGCCACGACCCCGCCGGGCGCCAGCGCGGCCGCGGCGCGGGTGACCAGGTCGAGCGCCCGGTCCTGGCCGAGGAGGTAGAGCACGTCCACGATCGTGACGGCGTCCCACGGGCCAGCGGGCAGCTCGCCGCCCGGGGCCTCGGCGAAGCCCACGTCCAGGCCGGCGGCCTCCGCGGCCCGGCGGGCCGACACCAGCTTGGCCGCGTCGACGTCGACGCCCACGACCTGCCGCTCCCGCGACCGGGCCGCCAGGTACAGCGGGAACAGCCCGTGGCCGCAGCCCACGTCCAGCACCCGGCCGGTCACCGGCACCTGCGCCTCGACCGCCGGGAACGGGCACGAGCGCCACCGCACGGCGACGTGGAACCGGTCGCCCCGGCCCAGGCCGCCGTAGGCACGGCGGGCCCGCCAGGCGGCGTCGTCGGGACCTGCGTCCACGCCGTCGCCCAGCGCCGCGGTCACGCCGCCTCCAGGTCCGCGTACGTGCCGAGCTTGAACCCCAGCGACGACACCCGCCGCCGGACCGCCGGGTCGACCAGAGCCTCCAGCTCGCTGTCCCACACGTAGCCCCACCGGTAGCGGGTGAGGTCGGGGTCCCCGGCCTCACCGGGGTGGGTCGCCAGCTCGGCGCTGCTCCCCGGGGCCCGGGCCAGGCGCTCCAGCGCCGGCACCAGCCGGTCCGCGTCCAACGTGCCGGCCTCGTCGAGCCCGGACCCGGCCGCCGGGAAACTGAAGCCCCGCTCCCGGGCGGTGCGCTCCAACCGGTTGGCCAGCCGCCGCACGGTGATCCCGGTCGGGCCCCGGCTGGACGACCGGACGATGCGCAGCGCTCGGATTCCGGCAGCCTGCGCCACGTCCATGACGACAGCCCCGACCTTCGGCCACAGGTGCAGGTGCTGGTGGGTGTCGACGTGCCCGATCGTCAGCCCCGCCTGTTGGAGGCAGGTCAGCTGGGCCGTGAACTCGCGCCGCAGGTCCTCGAGGTCGATCCGGCCCGCCGCCACCCGCGGCACGAACTGGCGCCACGACGTCGCCAGCCGGCCCTTGTCGTCGACGAGCGTGGGCACCTCCCGGGCCGTGAGCAGCGGCGGGTCCTCGCCCACCGCGGCCAGGTGAGCGCCGACGCCGATGCCGGGCGTGTCCCGCAGGGCCCCGACCGACGGCCCGAAGCCCGGGGCGATGGCCAGCACGGACGTGCTGGTCACGATGCCCTCGCGGTGCGCCCGCAGGATGCCCCGCGACACGGCCGGGGTCAGCCCGTAGTCGTCGGCGTTGACGATCAGCACCCGGAGGGCGTCGCTGGGCCCCGCTCTCACGTCGGTTCGCCGTCCAGCACGGCGGTGGGCAGCCGCCGGATCCGGCGGATCTCGGGGTACAGGTCGGCCAGCTCCCGCACCATCTTCACGATCACGGCGGGCGACGACAGCGTCGACGTCCCGCGGGTGCGGGCGATGTAGTCGACGCCGAACTGCACGTACCGGAAGCCCAGCCGGTGCGCTTTGGCCACCAGCTCCGCGTCGATGAAGCTGCCCTCGCTCACCAGCTCGACGTGGTCGAGCACCCGCCGGCGGATCAGCTTGAACGCGAAGTTCACGTCCCGGACCCGCACGCCGAGCACCCAGCGGACCAGGTGGTTGTAGACGTAGGAGTACACCGCCCGCTGGGCCCCCTCGGCCGTGCGGTCGAAGCGGTATGCCGTCACCATGTCGGCCTCGTACAGGCGGAGCAGCCGCAACGCCTTGTCGGCCTCGACCAGCTCGCAGGGCAGGTCGGCGTCCGTGTACAGCACGACGTCGCCGGTGGCGGCGGCGAAGCCCGACTTGATCGCGCCGCCCAGCTTGCGGTTGGTCGGGTGGTGGACGACCACGACGCGGGGGTCGTCGTCGGCCAGCTCGTCGGCGATCTTGCCGGTGTCGTCGGTGGAGGCGTCGTCGACCACGACGACCTCGAACGAGCCGACCTGGCCGGCCTCGGCGAGCCGGCACCCGGCCTCCCGGGCGGCCGCCACGGTCCGCCGGATCATGGCCTCCTCGTTCCACATCGGGAACACGAAGCTGAGGCGGTCGTCGCTGGCGGTGAGGCGGTCCATGAAGCCCTAGGAGAGGTAGGCGCCGTTGGCGAACATGCCCGTGTAGATCACCAGCACGAGCGCCGACAGCGGGAGCACGGCACGGCGCACGCCCGGCCGCTCGGCCAGGAGCGCACCGGCCAGCGCGAACGAGGGGAACGCCCCGAGAAGGTACCGGCCGAGGCCCTGGAAGTCCTGGCTCCCGAGGGCGGGGACCACCACCAGCGCGCCGACGTACGCACCGTAGCGCCAGCCGAAGCGACGGATGACCGGGATGACGGACAGGGCGACCAGCAGGCCGAACGTCGCCTGGATGAGGAGGCCCCAGCCGTAGAAGCGGTCGGGGTAGTGCTTGAGGGTGCGGAAGAAGTCCAGTTTGAGCCACGTGCTCGGGCCCGCCTGCTGGCCCCAGGTCTCCTGCACCGTGGAGAACAGCAGCGGGTCCCCGAAGCGGGCCCACAGGTAACCCGACCAGGCGATCAGTCCGCCCAGCGACAGCAGCACCCACCCGTCGCGCAACTTGAGCCGCTCGACGTGCACGCTCGGCAGCCGGCGGCCCCCGAGCCGCTCGAACACGCCGCGGCGCTCGCACACGCCCGCCACCAGCCCGATCACCACCGCCAGGCCGACGAGCCGGGTGCCCGTGGCCACGGCGCCCGCCAGGCCGGCGACGATCAGGTGGTACCGTTCGAACGCGAGGAAGGCGACGACCGCGCACAGCAGGAACAGCGCGTCGCCGTAGACGGCGCCGTACAGGTACCAGGCGTAGGGATAGAGGGCCAGGCACAGCAGCGCCGTGGCCGCGGCCCGAGGGTCGAGCCGGTCTCGGCACCAGCGGTGGAACGCGACGAGCGCGGCCGCCCCGCACACGATGGTTATGAGGATCCCCGCCAGCGGCGTGTTGTCGATCACCGCGCCCACGCCCCGCATCAGCAGCGGGTACGCGGGGAAGAACGCCACCGGGGACTGGTAGCCGGGCGAGTAGTAGTAGCCGTCGTCGGCGATCATCGTGTACCAGCCGGCGTCGTAGCGGACCCAGCCGTCCCAGAACCACTCGCCCCGGAACTCGACCGGGGGAACGCCGGACGGCGTCTCGGTGCCGTGGACGAGGACCTGCCAGCTCACCAGCACGAGGACGGCGAAGACCACGCCGTACACCGCGAGGGGCAGAGCCCACGCCGGATAGGCCCAGGCTGGCCGGTGGTCACGCTCGTCACCCTCGTCACGCGCGGCGTCTCCCGTGACGTCGCGCTCCGTGGCCTGCACCCCCGGGAGGCTACCGCGGTCGCCGCTCGCCCCTGGCGCACCGCCGGACGGCCCGGTCGCGCGGGTCAGACGGGGGTCTGCTGGTGCAGCGCCAGGCGCCAGACAGAGCCGTCGCGGACGTAGGTCGAGGTCATCAGCGCCCGGTACGGCTCCTCGCCGTCCCGCTGGGCCTCGGCCCGGTACACGACGACGCCGGCGTCGTCGCCCAGCCGGAGGACCCGCTGCTCCGACAGCTGGTAGCGGGCCCACGGCGGCGCGTCCTTCAGGCCCTTCTCGGCGCCATCGCGGTCCAGCACCATGCCGCCCGGGAAGATCATGAGCGCGTCGTCCGTGCAGACCTCGGCGTAGAACTCGGCGCCCTCGCCCGCCGCCAGGGCCTCCCAGCCACGCTCCTCCAGTGCGATCAGCTCGTCTTCCATGCGCCAGGGCTACCCGGCGGCGAGCGCCTCGATAGCCGCGGCCAGCGCCAGGCTCCGGCGGGCCTGCTCGACGTGGAGGTTCTCGACCATGCGGCCGTCGACGGTGACGACCCCCCGGCCCTCGGCCTCCGCCTCCTCGAAGGCGGCGATGATGCGCCCGGCCCTCTCGACCTCGTCGCCGGTGGGGGCGAAGACGCGGTTGCACGGCTCCAGCTGGCCCGGGTGGATGAGCGTCTTGCCGTCGAAGCCCATCTGCCGACCCTGGACGCACTCGGCCTCGAACCCCGAGGCGTCGCGGATGTCGTTGTAGACGCCGTCGAGGATCACCTTGCCGGTGGCCCGGGCGGCGAGGAGGGCGAGCGACAGGCCGCCCAGCAGCGGCTGGCGGCCCGGGACGTGCTCGGCCTGGAGCTCCTTGGCGAGGTCGTTGGTGCCCATCACGAGGACGGTGAGGCGCTCGGACGCGCGGGCCACCTCCTCGGCGTGCAGCATCGCGACCGGCGTCTCGACCATGGCCCAGATGGCGGTGTGGTCCGGAGCACCGCCGACCTCCAGACCCTTCTCGATGGCGTGGACGGCGTCGGCCGAGTCGACCTTGGGGACGACCACGGCGGCGGGCCCGGCGGCCGCCACGGCCCGGATGTCGTCGTCGTGCCACGGGGTGCCGAGCCCGTTGACCCGGATCGTGACCTCCCGGCGGCCGTAGCGGCCGGACGTGGCGGCCTCGCACACGCGGTCGCGTGCCTCGGCCTTGGCGTCGGGGGCGACGGCGTCCTCGAGGTCGAGGATCAGGGCGTCGGCGGGCAGGCCGGCGGCCTTCTCCAGCGCGCGCTCGTTGGCGCCGGGCATGTAGAGGACGGAGCGGCGGGGGCGCAGGGCGGCAGCGGTGCCGGGGGTGCCGGCCATCGCTCAGCCCTCCCCGCCGGGGGCGTCGTCGGCGTAGGCCTTGGCCAGCTCGGGGTCCTTGGCGGCCAGCTGCTCGGCCAGCTCGACCATGACCCGGCACTGCTTCACGGAGGCGTCGTCCTCCATCTTCCCGTCGAGCATGAGCGCGCCCGTGCCGTCGCCCATCGCGGCGATGACCCGGCGGGCGTGGCGCACGTCCTCCGGCGCCGGCGAGAACACCCGGCGGGCGATGTCGATCTGGACAGGGTGGAGGCTCCAGGCGCCGACACAGCCGAGGAGGAAGGCGTTGCGGAACTGGTCCTCGCAGGCAACGGTGTCCTTGATGTCGCCGAAGGGGCCGTAGTAGGGCAGGATCCCGGCGGCGACGCAGGCGTCGACCATGCGGGCGATGGTGTAGTGCCAGAGGTCCTGCTGGTAGGCGGCGCGGTCGGCCTCGACGTCGCCGCCCGGCGGGTCCTGGCGGACCACGTAGCCGGGGTGCCCGCCGCCGACCCGGGTGGTCTTCATGCGGCGGTTGGCGGCCAGGTCGGCGGGGCCGAGCGACAGGCCCTGCATGCGGGGGCTGGCGGTGCAGATCTCCTCGACGCTGGCGACGCCGCGGGCGGTCTCGAGGATGGCGTGGACGAGCAGCGGCCGGTCGAGCTTCGCCTTCGCCTCCAGCTGGGCGAGCAGGCGGTCGACGTAGTGGATGTCCTCGGGGCCCTCGACCTTCGGGATCATGATGACGTCGAGCACGTGCCCGGCCTCGGCCACCGCGGTCACGATGTCGTCGAGGCCCCAGGGCGAGTCGAGCGAGTTGACCCGGGTCCACAGTTGGGTGTCGGGGGTGTCCCAGGCCCGGGCGACATCGACGAGCCCGGCCCGGGCGGCCGTCTTGTCGCCGGCAGGAACGCCGTCCTCGAGGTTGGCCAGCAGGACGTCGACGGTGGGCGCGATCTGGGGGACCTTGCCGACCATCTTGGGGTTGGACGCGGGGAAGAAGTGGATCATCCGCGAGGGGCGGAACGGGATCTCCCGGAGCGGTGCGGGCGCTCCCACCGCGAGCGGACGGAAGAAGTCCTTCGGGGATCGCATCGGGCCTCCAACACATGCGGGCGGGTGTCCCCCCACCCTAGGAACCACTGCGCCCACCGGCCCAACGCGGCCGCGATGCGTGGCCCAGCTGAGGCGCGGACGTCAGGGCTCAGGCTCTTCCTGGACCATCGGGGAGCAGGTCGTCGGGCAGCATCTGCTCGGTGATCAGCCGCTCGAACCGGGTCGGGTCGCCGGCCACGTACCCGCGGCACAGACGCAGGCCCTCGGTGTAACAGTGGCTGTAGGCGCGCCAGGTCGGGTCGGTCAGGAACGACACCGCCTTCTCCGCCCGATTGCGGGGCAGCAAGGCCCACCGCTCCAGGTAGCCGACGGTGTCGTCGATCGACCAGCCGCCGTCGTGCAGGCCGATCGCGGCGTTGGAGCGGACCCACGACAGGGCCTCGCCCGCCTCGGCGACCGCCGCCGCGACGTCGGCGTCGTAGCGGATCCCCAGGGGCCGGAGGTGCTCGGCCACGACCGGCTCCGGGCGGCGCCCGATGGTGACCTCCGCACCGAGGTCGGCCAGGCCCTCGGCCATCGTGCACTGGGGCGTGCCGACCAGGAAGATCGTCTCCTCCCGCCAGTGGCGTCGGCGGACGAGCCCCGCCTCCTTGCGGGTGTGCTCGGTGTGGTGGCCGGGGTAGGCCTCGTGCGCCACCAGGTGGCCGAGCGTGAGCGACAGCACGGGCAGGTCGACGTTGATGGCGACGCGGCTGCGCAGCCCGCCCTCGTAGTAGTTGAAGCCGGACCACGGCTTGTCCGTGGCGAAGATCCACTCGACGTGCTCGCCGTCGGGCAGGCCGAAGAGGCGTTGCGTCCGCTCCCGCAGGTCGTCCGCCAGGGCCTCGATGGCAGCCTCCAGCTTGTCCGGCGGCACGGCGTGGGCCTCCCGCCAGGCGATGTCGCGGTCCCGGAGACTGCCGTCACCGGGCAGGACCGTGTCGAGCTTGCGGTGGGCGGCCACGAACTCGTCCTCGGGAACCAGCGCCGGGCGGGCCCCGTAGCAGCGCTCGACCTCGTCGAGGTACCCCACAACGGCACCGGACAGCTTGGTCGCGCTGGTGTGGAGGCCGAGGACCTGCGCCCGGATCCAACGGCGGCGGCCCGCGTCGACCTCGTCTGCGCCGGCCCCTCCGTCCAGGTCGGCGACGAGGCGGCCGGCGTCCGCGCGGAGCTCCGCGGACGACCGGACCTGCTCGGCTTCGACCCGGGCCGACAGCGCCAGTGGTCCGTAGTAGGCGTCGACGAAACCGTCGACGTGGCGTCCGAGCCGCAGGCCCAGCTCGAGATAGCGGTCGACGATCCCGGTCTCCATCGGCCCCGCTCCCTCAGGCGAGCTCGTTGTGGAGGAAGGTCACCGTCTCGTTCCAGCATGCTCGGGATGCCTCGGGATCGTGGACCTCGGGCCGTGTGTCGTCGAAGTAGCCGTGGTCGGCGCCGGGGACGACATGCAGCGTGGCGTCCTTGCCCAGCTGGTCGAGGGCGTGCTGAAGGGCGGCCACACGGGCGGGCGGGACGCGATGGTCCTTCTCGGCGTAGTGGCCGAGGACCTTGGCCGCGAGCGGCGACCAGTCCGGCTCGACGGCCGCCCACGGCACCGCGCCGTACCACGTCACCACTGCGGCAACCCGGTCCGGGCGGCGGGCGGCCAGGGCCAGCGCCAGGGCACCGCCCATGCCGAACCCGGTGACACCGACCCGGTCCCGGCCGGCGACGTCTGTCACCGTGTCGACCGCAGCCGAGGCACGACGAGCGGCCTCGTCGAGGTTGAGGGACATCATGAGCTCGTCCGCGCTGTCCGGCTCGGCCGGTGGGCGACCACCGCGCAGGTCGGGGGCAAGGGCGGTGAAGCCCTCGACCGCGAACTGGTCGACGACATCCTCCACGTGCGGCCCCAGGCCCCACGCCTCCCCGACGACGACGACGGGCAGGCTGCCGCCGGACGGGGACTCCGCGAGGTAACCGCGGCCGGACGGCCCAGCTCCGGTGAGCTCGACGATCCGCCCCATCACCAACCGCCGGGCGCCCGCAGCAGCTCGGGAGCGACCGGGCAGCCGACGTGGCGAGGCTCGACCACCCGCTCGGCCACGGAGATCGGCACCGCCTCGCAGCCCGCCGGGGCCCGCCGGACGACCGCGTCGAACAACGCCCTGGGGAGGCGGCGGCCGACGTCGACGACCAGCCACACGGCCACGCCCGCGTCCCGGGCGGCGGCAACCTCGTCCTCGGCGCCCTCCCCGGCCAGGAACCGGTCGGGCCCGGCCGCACCCGCCTCCACGAGTAGGACCCGCGGCTCGGGCCGATCGAGGTGGACGGCCCCGGGGTCGTGGGCGACGACCAGGTCGTCCCGCCAGCTCGTCAGCGCCAGGGCGAGCTCGGAGCCCCCGGCGACGTCCGGCACCACCGCCACGACCGCTCCGTCCGGTAGGTCGAGGCTGAGCGCGGTGACCGCCGGGCTGCCGTCAAGGTCACGCCGGATGGCCTGGGCCTCGGCCCGCACGTCAGCAGCCTCGAGGAGGCGGGCGAAGGTCCACCACAGCACCCCGGCCGTCGGGTGCCGGTCGAGCAGCCGCCGGCACGACGTCACCAGCCCGAGCGGGTCGCCGGCGAACGCCCCGAGGACGCTCGCCGCCTCGCGGGCGAGTAATGACTGGTCGACCTCGCGGGCCCGGGCGACGGCGCGCAGCCGCTCGATCGGGTGCACCCACCCGACGCTACCGGCCTGTCATGCTCCCGGCTTCCAGATCATCAGCCACAGCATGACGATCAGCAGGACGTCCAGGATGGCGATGCCGAGCTGCGCCCGCTCGGAGCGGGCAGCGCGGCGGGCCGGGAAGACCATCGCGTGGAACACGCCGTTCATCGCGATCCACACCAGGAACGCCAGTGTGATCCAGGTGTCGCTGAACTCCCAGGCGTCGTCGCTGGCGAGGATCAGCAGGATGCCGAACAGGCCGGCGAGGATCAGCCCGGCGGAGTAGACCAGGCGCCCGACAGGGCTGAGCTCGGGCACGGAGGCCCGTCGCCGGCCGCCCGCCGGCGCCACCGCGACAGCGCCGACCACGACGGGCGCGAAGGCCACGACGACCGAGGCGATGTGCAAGAGCAGGAAGAACTTGTAGGTGTCGGACACGGTGCCTCCTCCAGCGGACGTCCGGACACTAGCGCTGGTCGCGAAGGGCGGGATCTGCTCGCCGAATCCGCCATCCACTACTTTCTGCGCCGTGGCGACCGATCCCCCTGGCGACCTCCAACTCGCGCCGCTCGACGGCGATCCACGCACGCTCGACGGCTGGCTGACCACGTTCCACCTGGCCGTCGTGATCCTCGACCCGTACACCTACGAGAGCTCGTGGCTGCTGCCGACGGCCGGCCGAATCCTTGACACCTTTCGTGGGGCGGATTGCCGCATCGCCTTCGTCGTGACCTCCGACGCCGAGGACGCCCGCGAGTTCCTCGGGCCCTGGGCGTCACGCATCCTCACGTTCGCCGACCCCGACCGTGACCTGGTCAAGGCCCTCGGCCTCAACGAACTGCCCGCCTTCGTGCACCTGCGCCAGGACCGGTCCGTCGCCGCCGTCGCCGAGGGCTGGGACCCGCTGGAGTGGCGCCAGGTGGCCTCCGAGCTGGGCAAGGCCATGAGCTGGTCCCGCCCGAACATCCCCGTCCCGGGCGACCCGCAGCCCTACGCCGGCTCGCCGGCGCTCGGCGCCTGACCCCCGCGCTACTTGCGCACCCCTCCCTCGGTCATCCCGAGCACGTCGAGGGCTCGGTCCAGCTCCTCGTCGCTGAGCAGTCCCCGCTCGACGACGATCTCCCGCACGCTCCGACCCGACGCCATGCTCTCCTTGACGATCTCGGCCGCGGCCTCGTAGCCGATGTAGGGGTTGAGCGAGGTGCCGAGCGACGGGCTGGACTCGGCGTAGGCACGACACCGCTCGACGTCGGCCTCGATGCCGGCCACGGTCTTGTCGGCGAACAGCCGGGTGACGTTGGCCAACAGCCGGATCGACTCGAGCACGTTGCGGGCGATCACCGGCAGGTACACGTTGAGCTCGAAGTTCCCCTGGGAGCCTGCGAACGCCACCGCGGCGTCGTTGCCGATCACCTGGGCCGCCACCTGTGTCATCGCCTCGACCATCACCGGGTTGACCTTGCCCGGCATGATCGACGACCCCGGCTGCAGGTCGGGCACCCGGATCTCGGCCAGCCCGGTCCGCGGCCCGCTGCCCATCCAGCGGATGTCGTTGCCGATCTTGACGAGCGCCACGGCCAGCGCCCGCAACGCACCCGACAGCACCACGAGGGCGTCCCGGGCCCCGTGCGCCGCGAAGTGGTTCGACGCCTCGGTGAGCGGAAGCTCCAGGTCCCGCGCCATGCGGCTGACGACCGCCCGCGCGAATCCCGGTGGTGCGTTGAGCCCGGTTCCGACGGCCGTCCCACCGAGCGGAAGCTCGCCCACGGCCGGCAGCGTGGCCCGGATGGCGTCCGCCGCGCTGGCGACCTGTGCCGCATACCCGCCGAACTCCTGTCCCAGCGTCACCGGTGTCGCGTCCATGAGGTGGGTACGCCCGGACTTCACCACCCTGGCGAACTCACGCGACTTCGCCCGCAGAGCCAGCGTCAGGTATTCGAGCGCCGGCAGCAGCGACCGCTCGACCTGCTCGGCCGCGGCCACGTGGATCGCCGATGGGAACACGTCGTTGGACGACTGCGAGGCGTTCACCTCGTCGTTGGCGTGCACCCGCCGCCCCAGCCGCTCGGACGCCAGTCCGGCGATGACCTCGTTGGCGTTCATATTGGAGCTGGTGCCCGAGCCCGTTTGGAAGACGTCGATCGGGAAGTGGTCGAGGTGGCCCCCTTCCTCGATCTCGCCGGCCGCGGCCGCGATCGCCTCGGCCACGTCGGGCTCGATGACACCGAGCTCGGCGTTGACCATGGCGGCCGTCCCTTTGATCCGGGCGAGCGCCCGAACCAGCGAGGGCTCCAATGCCATGCCCGACACAGGGAAGTTGTCGACCGCCCGTTGGCTTTGCGCCCCCCATCGAGCCGAGGCCGGAACCCTTACCTCGCCCATCGTGTCGTGCTCGATGCGGAAGCCGTCGTCGCTCACACCGGCGACGCTACCCATCCCGAGGTCGTGTGCGACCGGTACCCGGATCTCGACGTGAACCATGCGAGGTGACCGGCGTACCTTGACCGCCCGATGGCCGAGTTCGCGTACACCGAGCTGCTGCCCCTCGGGCCCGACGGAACCACGTACCGGCTGGTCTCCTCGGACGGCGTCGGCAGCTTCAGCGCCGGCGGGCACCGGTTCCTCGCCGTCGAGCCCGAGGTCCTGACCGACCTGACGGCTCTGGCGATGCACGAGATCGCCCACTACCTGCGTCCCGGACACCTCAGCCAGCTCCGGGCCATCCTCGACGACCCCGAGGCGTCCGCCAACGACCGCTTCGTCGCGCTCGACCTCCTGAAGAACGCCTGCATCTCCGCCGGTGGTGTGCTCCCCATGTGCCAGGACACGGGCACCGCCATCGTCAAGGGCAAGAAGGGACAGTTCGTGCTCACCGGCGGTGGCGACGAGACGGCCATCGCCCGCGGTGTGTTCGACACCTTCGAACGGGACAACCTCCGTTACAGCCAGATGGCCCCGTTGAGCATGTGGGACGAGGTCAACACCAAGACCAACCTCCCTGCGGAGATCAAGATCTCGGCCGTCGACGGCGACGCCTACGCGTTCATGTTCATGGCCAAGGGCGGCGGCTCCGCCAACAAGAGCTACCTCTTCCAGGAGACCAAGGCTCTGCTCAATCCCCAGAGCCTCGCCCGGTTCCTCGACGAGAAGGTGCGCGCCCTCGGAACCGCCGCCTGCCCGCCGTACCACCTGGCGGTCGTCGTCGGCGGCACGTCGGCCGAGTTCGCGGTCGAGACCGCCAAGCTCGCGTCGACCCGTTACCTCGACTCGTTGCCGACGGCCGGCAGCGACGCCGGCCACGGCTTCCGCGACCTCGACCTCGAGGCCGAGGTCCTCGCCCAGGTGCAGGACTTCGGCATCGGAGCCCAGTTCGGCGGCAAGTACTTCTGCCACGACGTGCGGGTGATCCGGCTGCCCCGCCACGGCGCTTCGTGCCCCGTCGCGCTGGCCGTGTCGTGCTCGGCCGACCGCCAGGCGCTGGCCAAGATCACGCACGACGGAGTCTTCCTCGAGCAGCTCGAGCACGACCCGGCACGGTTCCTCCCGGAGGTCGACGACGCGGACCTCGGCGCGGACGTGGTGCGCATCGACCTCTCCCGCCCGATGGACGAGATCAGGGCGGAGCTGTCCCGCTATCCCGTGAAGACCCGGCTCTCGCTGTCCGGCCCGATGGTGGTGGCCCGCGACATCGCGCACGCCAGGATCAAGGAGCGGCTCGATGGCGGCGGCTCGATGCCGGCGTACCTGCGCGAGCACTGCGTCTACTACGCCGGGCCCGCGAAGACACCAGAAGGCATGGTGTCGGGGTCGTTCGGTCCCACGACCGCCGGGCGGATGGATGCGTACGTCGACGAGTTCCAGGCCGCCGGCGGCAGCCTGGTCATGCTGGCCAAGGGCAACCGGAGCCGCCGGGTGACCGACGCATGCCGAGCTCATGGCGGCTTCTACCTCGGCTCGGTCGGCGGACCCGCGGCGCGCCTCGCACAGGACTGCATCCGCAAGGTCGAGGTGCTGGAGTACCCCGAGCTGGGCATGGAGGCGGTCTGGCGCATCGAGGTCGAGGACTTCCCGGCGTTCGTGGTCGTCGACGACAAGGGGCACGACTTTTTCCACGAGGTCAGCCGCCCGGTCGACATCCGCACGGGGTGAGCCCCCCAGTATCCGCCGGAGGTCGTCGAGGGGTTTTGCTATCTTTCGTGTCATACAGTGAATATTCCTTGGGTTAGGTGTTGCCTCGGTCAGCGACATGTGGCTACAGTAGCGAACATGTGTTCGACATGCAACCCGCCCTTCCTCGCACCGACCGGTGCCGTCCCACGAGAGACCGCTGACCCGGCGGTCAAGGCGCGCTACGTTGCCGACGATGCGCTTTGGGATCGCGTTCGCGAACGCCGGCCCGTTCGCCACCCCGGACGGGGCGATGGCGATGGCAGAAGCGGCAGAGCAGGCCGGCTTCGACTCCCTCTGGACCGTGGAGCACGTCGTCGTGCCCAAGCAGTACGCCTCGGTCTACCCCTACGCACCGAGCGGCAAGATGCCGGGGGCCGAGTCGTTCGACATCCCCGATCCGCTGATCTGGCTGGCGTGGGTCGCCGCCCGCACGACCACGTTGCGCCTGGCGACGGGCATCCTGATACTCCCCCAACGCAATCCGCTGGTGGTCGCCAAGGAGGTCGCGACGCTCGACCAGCTCTCCGGAGGTCGAGTGATTCTGGGCGTGGGCATCGGCTGGCTCGAGGAGGAGTTCCGCATCCTCGGCGCCGACTGGAAGGGTCGGGCGCAGCGCACGGAGGAGTACGTCGAGGCGATGCGCACGCTGTGGCGGGACGACCTGCCGACGTTCGAGGGCGAGACGGTCTCCTTCACGGAGACGATCAGCCTGCCGAGGCCGGCGGCGCGGTCGGTGCCGATCGTCGTCGGCGGCCATTCACCTGCATCCGCCCGGCGTGCCGGCAGGATCGGCGACGGCTACTTCCCCGCCAAGGGAGACATCGGCTCGCTGGTCGCCGAGATGCGCACGGCCGCCGAGCAGGCCGGACGGGACCCGGACGCGATCGAGGTCACCTCTGGGCTCGCCTCGTTCCAGGGCGACGAAGCGCTGGAGGAGGTGGGCCGCCTGGCGGAGATCGGCGTGGATCGCCTGATGATCCCGCCGCTCTCCTTCGACAGCTCGCAGCTGCGGGACCTGCTCGCGGCGTTCGGGGACAACGTGATCGCCCGGTCGTGACCGGACTGGCCACGCCCTCGCCTCACGTGGCCGTGGTGGGCGGCTACGAGGCCGACGAGTCGACCCTCGAGGTCGCCGAGGAGGTCGGTCGGCTGTTGGCCCAGCGAGGGTGCGTGCTTGTCACCGGCGGTCGGCGCGGCGTTGCGGAGGCGGCCAGCCGCGGGGCCGTACTGGCTGGCGGCACGACCGTCGGGATCCTTCCCGGGTCGCATCGATCGGAGGCCAACCCCTACGTGACCGTCGCCGTTCCGACCGGACTGGGCGAGACGCGCAACGCCCTTGTCGTCATGGGCGCGGATGCGGTCATCGCCCTGCCGGGCGCCTACGGGACGCTGTCGGAGATCGCCCATGCTCTGCTGGCGGACACGCTCGTGGTCACGATCGGTGACGCGTGGAGCATCCCCGGCTGTGTCACGGTGGCCACCGCCGTCGAAGCGGTCGACGTGGCGCTCGAGCGGTGACCGCCGGCGTCAGCCGGTGCACGACTCGACGCTGAACGGACCGCCACGACCAGGCGTGACGGTGACCGCGTCCCGTTCGGCGGCCCATCGGTCGAAGGCCTGAGCGAGCTCTTCGGTCTCCTCGACGTCGTCGCCCACGATCGTGAGCGTCACGCACGAGCGGGACCCGTCAGTCCATACGACCGCCCAGTCCCCGCCCCATCCGTCGGCCGCGTCCTCGGCACTGCGACCCAACTCCGACTGCAGGAGGATGTCGATCAAGAACTGACCCAACACCCCTTCGTCCACCACCTGGCCTGCCACCTGGGGGTGGGGAACGTCCACGCGGCCCTCACGGGCGATGTAGGCGCTGGGGTCGATCACCTGCTCGCTCGTGGTCGGCGGATCGGCGAACGCCGTGGCGAGGGCCTCGTCACCGCCCTCGGCGACCAGATCGTCGACCAGGTCCTGGCCGAGCTGGTACGGGGCCGCGATGAGCTCGAGGAGCACGAGCGGCACGGCGCCGATGTCGATGCCTTCACCGATCGTGAACTCCTCGGCGGTCGCCTGCGCCTGCTCCTCGGCGGACATCGCGTCGCGGTAGGCCGTCTCGACGCGGCGGGCGTTGCCCTCGACGACGGCGCTGAAGCCGAAGCCCACCTCGTCGGCGGCGTCGTCGTACTCGGGACGGTCGAGGTCGTGGTGCTGGTCGTCGAGGGCGTGGGCGAGCTCGTGAGCGATCGTCGTGCGGACGTACGGACTCACGGATGCGCCCCGCACGACGAGCTCTCCGGTCTCGGGGTCGTAGAACCCCACGACGCCCGCGCCAAGCAGGGACCGCATGGCCTCGACCAGGTCGACGTCGGCGTCGACGAGGCCCAGGGCCTTGAACGCGTGCTCCTGGCGGCGCAGGTCCTCGACGTCCTCGTCGAAGTCGGCGAGGAGGCGGTCCTGGAACGCACCCTCTCCGAGGAGCTCCACGTCGACGGGCTCGAGGAACGGGACGCCCTGCTCGCGAGCCACGAACTCGCTGATCTCGGCGACGACCGCCTCGACTTCGGAGGGGGTGGCCGGCTCGGGAACGGTCGTGGGGACCGGGTCCGGATCGGCCTGGTCGGCCAGCTGATCGTCGTCGCTGCGTTCGCTGCGGCCACCATGGCCCACGACGGTCCAGCCGAGGAGGGCGACGACGAGGACGGCAGCGATCGCCGCGACCACACGGCGCCAGCGCTGGGAGCGGGGCCAGTCGGCGTCGGGATCACGGGTCCAGGGAGGCGGCGGCAGATCGGCGCCCTCGCTCCCCGGCGGAGGAGGTGGCCAGGTGGGCGGGTCGGGTGGCCGCGGCGTGGGCGCGGCGGCAGGGGGCGTGGGATCGGCCATCGGCGTGGGCACCGTAGCGGCGGGCGCCCGGCGCGCGGCGGCAGCTAGGCCGGCAATCCCGCGGGCGCACCCGCGGACGCGTCGGGCGGCCCCAACCCAGGGGGGCCCTGGGCGTCCGACCGAGGGCGACTCCAGGGCGACCGGCCGTGCGGCCACGGCGGCCGACCGGCGGTGGTATCTCGGTGGTGGTGTGTCGGGTATCGCTTGGGTGGAGGTCCGCATGTCCGAGCACCACCACACCGAGCACGACGGGGACGATCGGCCCGAGGTCGACCGGGCACAGCACCCGGGCGACGAACGCGGGGAGCGGGAGGAGGACGCCGAGCGGGTTGCCCGCATCGCCGAGGACGTCGGAGCCGAGAACCCGGATCCGATCACCCGGCGCGAGGCGATCGAGCTGGAGCTCGAGGACGAGGGCCTGTCCGAGGCCGGCGAGACCCTGGGCGAGCACGTCGAGTGACCGCCGTCCACCGCATCCTGCCGGACGCGCCCGTCGCCGGGCTCCGTGCGTACCGAGCCGCCGGTGGCGGCCAGGCCGTCGGGGCCGCGCTCGAGGTCGACGCCGAGGCGCTCATCGCCACTGTGGAGGAGTCCGGCCTCCGGGGCCGGGGAGGGGCCGGCTTCCCCACCGGGGCCAAGTGGCGGACCATCGCCACCCACCTCTCGCCCGAGCTGCCCACCACCGTCGTCGTCAACGGGGCCGAAGGCGAGCCCGGGACCTTCAAGGACCGCACGCTGCTGCGGGCCAATCCCTACGCCGTCATCGAAGGCGCCGTCGTCGCGGCGCTGGCCGTCGGGGCCAGCGACATCGTCGTCGCGCTCAAGGACGGGGACGACCTCGGCCGGCAGCGGATCGAGCAGGCGATCCGGGAGATGGGCGACGCCGGGATGCTCGCCGGCCTGCCCGCCAGCGTCACCACCGGTCCCCACCACTACCTGTACGGCGAGGAGACCGCTCTCCTCGAGGTCGTCGACGGGCGGCCGCCCTTCCCCCGCATCGCTCCCCCCTACCGGCGGGGCGTCGTCGAGGTCGTCGAGGACGAGGACGACATCGATGACGCCAGCAACCTGTCCGGCCATGTCGAGATGGCGGGCCCCGGGCCGGAGACCGTCGCTCCCCCGGCGCTCGTCGACAACGTCGAGACCCTGGCCAACGTGCCCGGCATCGTCGTCAACGGCGCGGCCTGGTTCCGGGAGCTCGGCACCGCCGAGTCGCCCGGAACCATCCTGTGCACCGTCACCGGCGACGTGCGGCGGCCCGGGGTCGGCGAGGTCCCGCTCGGCACCAGCGTGCGGCAGGCGATCGAGGCGATAGGCGGCGGGCCGGCCGGCGAGAACCAGGTCAAGGCCGTACTCAACGGGGTGTCGGCCGCGCCGCTGCCGCCCAGCCTGCTCGACACGCCCTTGACCTACGAGGACATGGCCGGCGCCGGCAGCGGGCTCGGGACCGCCAGCCTCGTGGTCATCGGCGACAGCACCGACATGACCGCGGTGGCGGCCGGGGCGGCGCGGTTCCTGGCCATCGAGTCCTGCGGCCAGTGCACGCCGTGCAAGGCCGACGGCCTCATCCTGGCCGACGCCCTCGAACGGCTCTGTGCCGGCGAGGGCAACGCGGCCGACCTCGATGCCGTCGCCAAGGCCCTCACCACCGTCGCCGACGGCGCCCGCTGCAACCTGGCCAGCCAGCAGCAGGCGGTCGTCGGCGCCATCCTCGAGACGTGGAACGACGAGCTCGTGCGGCGGGCCACCGCCGCCGACGACATCGAGCCCGTCGAGCCCGTGCTGATCGCCGAGACGCTCGACCTGGCCGACGGCGAGGTCGCCGTCGACGTCCGCCACCGGGACAAGCGACCGGACTGGTCCTACGACGAGGACTGGTCCGGGTCCTACCCCGCCGACAGCTCGTAGAAGCGGAAGAAGTCGTCCTCGATCGGCAGCACGCCGACGTCGGTGTAGCCCGCCTCCCGGGCATACGCCGCCAGCGTCGCCGGCCGCATCACCGTGCCGGTCTCCGCCGACGGCTGGTGCGACATGCAATCGCCCAGGCAGCACATCAGCGAGTAGCCGTACATCAGCTGCTCGACCTCGCCGGCCGGGGCGGTGAACTGCTCCTCGGTGCGCTCGTCCATGACGATCACCACGCCGCCGGGCGCCAGCATCCGGCGCAGGCCCGCCAGCACGCCGACCGGGTCGGGCAGATCGTGGACGCACTCGAAGGCGAACACCGCGTCATACGAGCCGGCCTGCTCGCCGGTGCCGAGTGCGGACCCGTCGGCCACGTGGAACCGGGCCCGGTCCGCGACCCCGGCCTCGGCGGCGTTGCGGCGGGCGGCCGCCACCGACGGCTCGTCGATGTCGTAGCCGTCGACCACGGCGTCCGGGTACGTGCGGGCCAGGCCGATCGCCGACCAGCCGAAGCCGCAGCCGACGTCGGCGATCCGCCGGGAGCCGGACGACAGGCGGGCGTGCAGCTCGGGCGCGGCGGGCAGCAGCTCCTGTCCCAGCCGGTGGAGGAACAGCGGGCGGTTGGCCGCGGCCTGCGCCTCGCGGGCGTCGTCGCCGAGATCGTCCCAGCTCAGCCCGCCGCCGGTCCTGTAGGTGCCGGCGATGCGGTCGACGAACCGGCCGGTCGTGGCCACGAACCGGGCGATCGGGGTCATGTACGCCACGCTGTCGGGATCGGCCAGCACGGCGGCGTGGGCGGCCGGCAGCGTGAAGCGCCGGTCCTCGGGCGCAGCCGACGCGTCGTCGACCGTGACGTAGCCGCACACGGCCTGGTGCTCCAGCCACTCGCGGGCGTAACGGGCGTTGGTGCCGGTGCGGGATGCCAGCTCGCCGGCGGTGAGAGGACCGCCGCTCGACGCCAGGGCCGCGTACCAGCCGAGGCGTGCGCCGAGCTCGATGGCCTGGATCTGCTGGGCCCCGAGCACGGCCATGAAGACCTTCTCGGCGAAGGCGTCGGCGTCGTCGCCCGCCCCCTCGGCGGGCACGTCGGGAGAGTCAGTCGTGGTCATGCTGCCAGGAGACCACGGTCCGGTTGCGCGGCGCTTGCTGCTCGCTTGCACGAGCAACGACTCGGCGGGATCACTCCTCGATCGGCGGCAGGGTGGCCAGGGGCAGCAGCTCGTGCGCCCAGCTCACCCGGTAGTTCACGGCCGGCGCGAACACCTCACAGTACTCCCGCTCGACCTGCAGCCCCCGGAACCGCATGGTGGCGATCTCCCGCTCGATCAGGTGCTCGATCGACTCGAGGTGGGCGACGCCCCGCTTCTGGGACAGGCCGGCGTGCAGCCGCAACGCCTCGATCTTGAGCTCCCACGTCTCCTCGACGTCGACGTAGATCGTGCCCTGCGAGTTCAGGCCCGACGTGGTCTCCGAGTAGAACAGGTTGCCGACCTTGTGGGGCTCGTGGCCGGACTCGATCTCGTCGACCCGGGCCAGCAGGGCGGCGGCCAGCACGCCCCGGGACAGCGCCCGGTGGTCGGGGTGGTAGTCGGTGGGCTGGTGGGTGATGACGACGTCGGCCTTGTGCCGCCGGATCAGGTCCATGATCGTCTGGGTGTGGACCGGGTCGTCGAAGATGGCGCCTTCCTCGAAGTCCAGCCACTCCTGCGTCGCCCCCAGCCGGGCGGCGATGCCCCGGACCTCGTGGGCCCACTCGTCCTCGTAGGCCGCCGACACCGTGACCACGTTGTGCCCCCGCTTGGCGTACTTCGCCAGCGTGCCGCCCGCCTGGTAGGGCATGTCGAAGGGATCGGGATGGGCACCGATGGCCACGATCGTGAGCGGTCGGCCGCCGGCGAGGTCGGTCATGGGTGCGTTTCTACCCGCCCGGCTCGGTGATGGCGACGGACAGCCGGTCCGCGGCGAACGCCACCAGCTCGGCCGCCGGGAAGGGGTCGAGGACCCGCCGCTCGCTCACGAAGTGATCGGCCAGCCCGTTCAGCGCCGACCACACGAAGCTCGGGACCAGCCGGTCGTCGACCACGCGCCGCCCGTCCCGCGCCGCGGCCGCCCGGATCGCTGCCATGAGCAGCCGGTTGTGCTCCACCGTGGCGGAACGCAGCTCGGCCACCAGCTCCTTCGGGACCCGGGCCGAGCCGGCGTCGGCGTCGCGGCGCAGCTCGGACCACAGGGTGAAGTGTCGGCCGTAGGCGCGGAACAGCTCGACGTGGCCCTCCAGCACGTGGCGCAGCAGCGTGGGCAGGTCATGCCCCGCCCCGACCACCGGCCGGAACGCCTCGGTGTGGTCCCGGATCGCCTGCGCGTACAGGGTGGCGAACAGGACCTCCTTGGTGGCGAAGTACGAATACAGCGTCGCGGGGCTGACCCCGGCGCCGGCCGCCAGGTCCCGCATGTTGAGCGACAGGTAGCCGCTCTCGGCGATGCGTGCACGCGCGGCATCGAGGATGTCGGCCCGCCGCTGCTCCCGATCGCCCCACTTGGTCGAACGGTTTCGAACAGCGTTTGATTCGAACACCGTTCAATCATAGGCTGCAACCATGGAGCTGTGGACCATGCGGATCCCGGAGACGGGGACCGCGGTCGCCCAGGCCCAGCGGGCGGAGGCGCAGGGCTGGGACGGGATCACGTTCACCGACTCTCAGAACCTCGTTGGCGACCCGTTCGTCGCCGTCGCCCTGTGCGCCGGCGCCACGAGCACGCTGCTGTTCGCCACCGGCGTCACCAACGCCCACACCCGCCACCCCGCGGCACTGGCCACCACCGCCGCCACGGTCCAGGAGGCCACGGGCGGGCGCTTCGTCCTTGGCATCGGCCGGGGCGACACCGCCTTGTTCCACCTGGGCCGCAAGCCCATGCCGGTGGCGGACTTCGCCCGCCGCACGACCGAGCTGCAGACCTACCTGAGCGGCGGCACCGTCGACATCGACGGCCACCCGAGCCGCCTCCAGTGGCTCGACCGGGCCAGCCAGCCCAAGGTCCCGCTCGACATGGCCTGCTCCGGCCCCCGCATGCTGGAGCTGGGCGGCCGCGTCGCGGACCGCATCACCCTCGGCGTGGGCGCCGATCCCGACAGGGTCGCGTGGGCGATGGACCTGGCCCGCAAGGCCGCCGCCGACGCCGGCCGCGATCCGGCCACGCTGGGGTTCGGCTCGTTCGTCAACGTCGGCTGCCACCCCGACCCGGACGTCGCCCGCGGCCTGATCGCCGGCGGGGTCGCCGCCTTTGCCCACTTCTCGTCGATGCCCGGCTCGACCGGCGCCGGCCTGGCCGAGGAGGACAAGGCCGTGGTGGCCGAGGTCGGCCGCCGCTACGACTCCAACCACCACCTCCGCAACCGGGCCGACCACACCGCCCCGCTGAGCGCCGAGTTCGTCGACCGCTTCGCCGTCGTCGGCCCGCCCGAGCGTTGCGCGGAACGGATCGGCGAGTTGGCCGCCCTCGGCATCGACCGCTTCGTCCTCACCGGTGCGAGCTTCGGCGCCGACCGCGACGACGCCCGCACCGCCGCCACGCTGATCACCACCGAACTCCTGCCCGCCCTCCGAACCCGAGGAGAGAGATGAGCGAGCACGACCTGGTCGTCCGGGGCGGGACCGTCCTCGACGGCACCGGCGCCCCCGCCCGCACCGCCGACGTCGCGGTCAGCGACGGCGTCGTCACCGACGTGGGCCGCGTCGACGACACCGCCGCCCGCACCATCGACGCCGACGGCCTGCTGGTCACGCCCGGCTTCGTCGACATCCACGCCCACTACGACGGCCAGGCCTCGTGGGGAGAGAGGATGATCCCCTCGTCGTGGCACGGCGTCACCACCGTCGTCGTGGGCAACTGCGGCGTCGGCTTCGCCCCCGTCCACGACCAGGACCACGACCGGCTGATCGAGCTGATGGAGGGCGTCGAGGACATCCCCGGCGTCGTGCTGGCCGAGGGCCTGTCGTGGAACTGGCGGTCGTTCCCCGAGTTCATGGACGTGATCAGCGGCCGACCCTTCGACGTCGACGTCGCTCTCCAGGTCCCCCACGGGGCGCTGCGCCTCCACGTCATGGGCGAGCGGGGTGCCGCCCGTGAGACGGCCACACCTGACGACATCGCCGAGATGGCCCGCCTGGCCGCCGAGGGCGTGGCCGCCGGCGCGCTCGGGTTCACGACCTCCCGCACGCTCAACCACCGCACCAGCCGGGGCGAGCCGACGCCGACCCTCACCGCTGGGGCCGACGAGCTGGTCGGCATCGCCAAGGCCATCGGCGCCACCGGCCGGGGCGTCCTCCAGGTCGTCTCGGACTTCGGCGACATCGACGCGGAGTTCGGCATCTTCCGGCGCATGGCGGAGGAGTCCGGCCGCCCGCTGTCGTTCACGCTGGTCCAGACCCGGGGCGACGGCTGGCGCCGCCAGCTCGAGCTCCTCACCGAGGCCAACGCCGCCGGCGTGGCGATGGCCGGCCAGGTGGCGCCCCGGGCGGTCGGGCTGCTGCTCGGCCTCCAGTGCACCCTGCACCCGTTCCTGACCAACCCCGTGTACCGGGAGATCGCCGGGGGGACCCTCGACCAGCAGGTCGCCGCGCTGCGCGACCCCCGGTTCCGGGAGCGGGTCATCGACGCCGCCAAGGCCAAGCGCGAGCAGGACCGGCGCCGCGGCAACCTGCTCGACGGCTTCGGCTCGATGTACGAGTTGGGCGACCCGCCCGACTACGAGCCCGACCCGTCGACCAGCATCGCCGCCCGGGCCGAGCGGTCCGGCGTCGACCCGCTGGAGCTGGCCTACGACCACCTCGTCGCCGACGGCGGCCGGGCGTTCTTCTACGTGCCGCTGCTCAACTACGCCGACGGCAACCTCGACGCCACCGCCGAGATGTTGGCCCACCCCCACACCGTGCCCGGCCTGGGCGACGGCGGGGCCCACCTGGGCACGATCTGCGACGCCTCGTTCCCCACGACGCTCCTCGCCCACTGGGGCCGGGACCGGGACCGCGGCCGGATGGAGCTCCCGTACCTCGTCCGCCAGCACACGCAGGACACGGCCCGCACGGTCGGGCTGTTCGACCGGGGCGTGCTCGCCCCCGGCTACCGGGCCGACGTCAACGTGATCGACTTCGACGCGCTCGTCGCCCGCCGCCCCGAGATGCGCCACGACCTGCCCGCCGGCGGCCGCCGGCTGGTCCAGCAGGCCGAGGGCTACGTGGCCACGATCGCCGCCGGCCAGGTCACCTACGAGGGCGGCGAGGCCGCCGGGCCCCTGCCGGGCCGCCTGGTCCGCGGCCCCCAGCCCGCCCCCACCGGAGGAGCCCGATGACGACCACGACCCCCGGCACCGCCCCCGTGCCCCTGGAGGAGCAGTGCGAGTGGCGCACCGACGAGGTCGGCGACGGCTACGTCTTCCACCTCACCGACGACCACGTGGTCGAGCTCGACGCCGCGCTCGTCCACGCCGAGGGCCGGGTCGACGACGTCCTCGACATCACCCGTGACGTGTTCCCGCTGCCCACGCTGGCGCCCGAGCTGGCCCGCATCACGGACGACCTCGTCAACGGCCTGGGCATGGTGCTGATGCGGGGCGTGCCGGTCGAGCGCTACAGCAAGGACCGGGCATCGGCCATCTACTGGGGCGTGGGCATGCACCTCGGCCACCCGTGGCCGCAGAACGCCAAGGGCCACCTGCTCGGCGACGTGACCGACCAGGGCCGGGCCATCGACGACCCCACGGCCCGGGGCAACGAGCTGGGCGGGATCCCGCTGCCGTTCCACTCCGACGGCTCCGACCTGGTCGGCCTGTTCTGCCTCGACGCCGGCGCCGGCGGGGGCGACAGCCTCGTGGCCAACGCCGTCACGATCCACAACGACCTGGTGCGGGACGAGCCCGACCTCGCCGCGGAGCTGTACCAGCCGTTCCCCTACGACCTGCGGGGCGAGCAGGCCCCGGGCTCCAAGCCCTGGTACACGATGCCGGTCTTCACCCGCCGGGAGGACCGGCTCTTCGTCCGCTACATCCGGCCCTACATCGAGTCCTCGCGGCGCCACGCCGACGCCCCGCGCCCGTCGGACGCCGCCCGGGCCGCCCTCGACCGGCTCGACGCCATGTGCGCCGATCCCCAGTACCGGGTGGCGATGGGCATGCAGGCCGGCGACATGCAGTTCGTGAACAACTACCACGTGCTGCACGGCCGGGACGGCTACCGGGACGACCGGGCGGCCGGCAAGATCCGCCACCTCAAGCGGCTGTGGCTCGAGACCGACCTTCTCACCGACGACGCCAAGCCCGAGCGGTTCCGGCTGGGCCGCACCGACGGCTACTGGTCGTCCAAGGGCCGGACGAAGAGCGAGATCCAGGTCTGACCCCCTAGCCTCGTCGGGCCATGGGTTACGACATCGAGCTGGTCGACGACGTCCCCCCGGTCCCGACGGCGGTGGTACCGGCCTCCACCACCTGGCCCGACCTGCCCGGCGTGGCCGGCAAGGCCTTCGACGAGGTGTGGGCCTTCCTCCGCAGTGACCACGGCGAGGGCCTGCGCTCGGACGGCCACAACGTCATGTACTACCTGGACGGCGTCCCGAACGTCGAGATCGGCGTCATCGTGACCGGGGAGTTCGAGCCGCACGGGCGGGTGACGCCGTCGTCGCTGCCGGGCGGACGGGTGGTCCGCACCATGCACCGCGGGTCGTACGAGCACCTGGCCGCGGCCCACGACGCCGTCCACCGCTGGTGCGCCGACAACGGCTACGCGGTCGCCGGCCCGCGCTGGGAGATCTACGGCGACTGGCGGGAGGACGAGTCGGAGCTCGAGACCGAGGTCGTCTGGCAGCTCTGAGGCCCGCCCGACCAGGCGGGCGGTCCTGGCTGGTGGTGCTGCGCCCCGAGTCGCGCCTACCCCACCGTGCGGGCCGCGGTCGCCGCGGTGGCGCGGCCGCCGGGGGACGCCTCGGGGTAGCCGGCCGCCAGGACCGCCCGCATGTCCCGGACCGCCCGGGCGGTACCCCGCACCGTGCCCGTGACCTCGCGATCACACGGCGGGGGTGACCCCGCGGAGGTGGGCGCGGTTGACGCCTCAGGCGAACGTGCGGACGAGCTCCAGCACCGCCGCCGCGTCAGGACCCTCGGCCCGCAGGCCGCTCTCGGCGCCCGGCAGCCGCCGGGCCGCCACGTCGCACAGCACGGCGGCGTCCCCGGACACGGTCGTCGCCGGCTCCTCGTCGCCCGAGAACACCCACGTGTCGCCGTTGGGCGCCTGCAGCTCGAAGCGGACCGGCCCGCTGAGCTGGCGGCCCTCGCGGGCGAAGGCGTAGGGCAGAGTGCGCCAGGCCAGCCGGGCGATGTGCCACAGCCGCTCGGTGGGCTCCAGCTCGACGCCGAGGCCGGCGGCGACGTCCCCGGTGTGGATCCACGTCTCGGCCAGGCGGGTCGTGGCCAGGGTCCGGGCGGTCAGGTCGCCCGCCACCCACGTGACCCGCGCCCCGAGGTCGGTGTCGTCGAACGCCGCCAGCAGCGTGGACGCGCCGTCCCGCCAGCGGGCGAACACCTCGGCCGGCGGCCGCCCCCGCTCCCGCTCGACCATCAGGGCGGCGCCCTCGTCGACGTCGGCCGCGGGCGGCAGGCCGGCGTAGGCCTCCGCCAGGAACTCGGCGATGCGGCCCTCCAGGCTCGCCATCGCCATCTCGTTGGTCTGGGCAAGGTGGAGCACCACGTCCGCCACCGACCACCCCGGGCAGCGGGATGCCGCCTGCCACCCCGCCTCGTCCAGGCCTGCCACCAGGTCGGTCAGCTCGACCTGCTGGTCCTCCAGGGCCGCCACCACGTTGTCCATGACGCCACGCTAGGCGGCGGGCACCACCTCGTCCTCCAGCCGGAACTCGCCGGCGCCCTCCCGCCCGGGGCGCTGCCGGCGCAGCCCGGTGGTGGCGGACAGGCCCCACAGCCCCGCTCCCAGCGCCGCGGCGGCGCCGAGGCCGATGGCGTAGCGGGCGCCGAACTCCTCGGCCACCCAGCCGACGATCGGCCCGCCGACCGGGGTGCTGCCGAGGAAGAGCATGGCCTGCAGCGCCAGGACCCTGCCCCGCATCTCCGGCGCGGCCTCCGTCTGCACGATGGCGGTCGAGGACACGATGAACGAGATCGACGCCAGCCCGAGCACCACCCCCACGACCAGCGCGGCGGAGGTGTTCGGCACCAGGGCCATCACCGCCATCGTGGCCCCGTAGGCCAGCGACGCCGTGCACACCCGGCGCACGCTCACGATCGTCCGGCGGGCGGTGAACAGCGCCCCGATCAGCGAGCCGATGCTCACGACCGAGAACAGCAGGGTGAACGTCGAGGCGGTCCCGCCCAGGTCCCGGATGGTGAACAGTGGGAACACGGTCGGGAAGTTGTAGGACAGCGTGCCGACGACGGCCATCATCGCCATCGGGACGAACAGCACCGGCTCGCGGCGCACGTAGCGCAGTCCCTC
>Ga0209382_10000252_pt1 | contig 86640 bp, 84 predicted proteins | sample SoiMetdeltSBSDD5_FD_187599 | JGI IMG/M metagenome (GOLD analysis project Ga0209382, IMG submission 187599) | Bulk soil microbial communities from a Populus tree surrounding site in Tennessee, USA - Soil MetaG P. deltoides SBSDD5 (SPAdes) (version 2) | ecosystem: Environmental > Terrestrial >... | reverse complement strand
GAATCCCTTCGAGGCGCAGGTGTTACCTATGTCTCCGGAATAATCCGTTACCTATGTGATCGGAACGGACACCGTTACATGTGGTCGGGGTGACAGGATTTGAACCTGCGACCTATACGTCCCGAACGTAGCGCTCTACCAGGCTGAGCTACACCCCGCCAAAGTCCTTCATGGCTTCGCGCGTGCGAACCGCTCAGTAGCTGCGTTCGACGGCGAAATCTGCGAGTTCGCGCAAGGCTTGCTTGTAGGCCGAGTCGGGAAGTTCGGCCAGCGCCTCGACGGCAAGGGCGGCCTCCTGCCGCGCGAGCCGCGCAGTGTACGCAAGGCCTCCCGTCGATTCAATTGCAGCCGTGACGGCCGCCAGGTCGGTCGTGCTGCCCTGCTCGATGCTGCGCCGGATCACCTGGCGCTGCTCGTCGTTCCCGACCCGCAGTGCATAAATAAGAGGCAGCGTCGGCTTGCCTTCCGCCAGATCGTCGCCCAGGTTCTTCCCGAGCTGCTCGCTGTCCGAGCGATAGTCCAGAACGTCGTCGATCAACTGGAATGCAGTGCCCAGATGGCGGCCGTAGCGGGCCATCGCGCCCTCGATCGCGGCGGATGCGCCTGCCAGGATCGCGGCGATCTGCGCGCCGGATTCAAACAACTTCGCAGTTTTCCGGTAGATGACCTCGAAGTAGCGCTCCTGCGTCGTGTCCGGGTCGTTGGCGTTGAGCAGCTGCAGGACCTCGCCTTCGGCGATGCGATTCGTTGCGCCCGACATCACGTCCATCACGCGCATGCTGCCGAGCGCCACCATCATCTCGAACGAGCGCGAGTACACGTAGTCGCCGACCAGCACGCTCGCTTCGTTGCCCCAGACTTCGTTCGCGGTTTCGCGGCCACGGCGCAGTGTCGAGCCGTCGACGACGTCGTCGTGCAGGAGCGTGGCGGTGTGAATGAACTCGATGATTGCGGCCGCTTCGGTATGTCGCCTGTCGCTACTGCCGCAAGCGCGGCCGGCGACGACTACGACGAGCGGACGTAGGCGTTTTCCCCCGCCGCCGATGATGTAGTCCGCGATCTGGTTGATCAAGACGACGTCGCTCGCGAGGCGGGTGCGAATCACGCGATCGACCTCTCTCAGGTCATCGTCGACCAGGGCTTTGACGGAAGCGAAACTCATGCTGGAAATACGGCCAACAGGGCAGACAGGAAATGGTAGCCGATGGACGGGCCGCGCTGCCCGTCAACCTCCTTCTGCAGTCGGCGAAAGCGCTGAAAGCGCCGAAGTGCCTGAAAACCTCGAAAAATAGCGGCACGGCGTGGTTCCGGCCGGTTCGTGCGGCGGGCAGTTGCCAGTGACCCTCGCTGTCCGTACACTGCACGCCCTTTTCTGGCCGGGTTCCCCGGCCCGTCCGGAGCGCAGGTTTCATGTACGCCGTGATTTCAACGGGTGGCAAGCAGTATCGCGTCAGCGAAGGCTCGGTCCTTCGCGTGGAAAAGCTCACGGCGGAGGCCGGCGCCAACGTCGAGTTCGACAAGGTGCTGCTGGTCGGCCAGGGCGACAGCGTCAAGATCGGCTCGCCGTTCCTGAGCGGCGGCAAGGTCGTCGCGACCGTGCAGAGCCACGGCAAGGGGGACAAGGTGCGCATCGTCAAATTCCGCCGCCGCAAGCACTACCTGCGGCAGGGCACGCACCGCCAGCCCTATACGGAAGTGAAGGTCACGAGCATCGTCGGCTGAGGCCGGCGCTCAAACTTTAGAGAGAACGCGTCATGGCACACAAAAAGGCTGGCGGCAGTACCAAGAACGGCCGCGAATCCGAGTCGAAACGGCTCGGCATCAAGAAGTTCGGCGGTGAGCAGGTGCTGGCGGGGAATATCCTCGTACGCCAGCGCGGCACCGTTTATCGCGCGGGCGACAACGTCGGCACCGGCACCGACTACACGTTGTTTGCCAAGGCCACGGGCCGTGTGCAGTATCGGAAGAAGGGCGTCGAGCAGCACACATTCGTGAGCGTCGTCACCGAGTAAAGGTTCGAGCCATCTCCATGGCATAAAGAGCCCCGGTCCGTCCGGGGCTTTTTTTATGCCGGCGTCACCAGCATGCGATTCGTCGACGAAGCACCCATTGCAGTCCAGGCCGGCCACGGTGGTCGCGGCGCGGTGAGCTTTCGCCGCGAGAAGTTCATCCCCTTCGGCGGGCCCGACGGCGGCGACGGCGGCAAGGGTGCGGACATCTATCTGGTCGGCACCGAAGGCATCAACACTCTGGCCGACTTCCGCTATCACCGCACGTTCCGAGCGCAGAACGGCACGCCGGGCAGCGGTAACGACTGCACTGGCGCAGGCGGTGAGGACCTCGAAGTTCCCGTCCCGATTGGCACCGTTGTCGTCGATATCGATACAGAAGAGCAGTTGGGCGATGTGATCGGCTTCGGTCAGCGCCTGCTCGTTGCCAAAGGTGGCAAGGGCGGCTGGGGCAATACGAAGTTCAAGAGCAGCACGAATCGCACTCCGCGCAAGGCGATGCCCGGCCTTCCTGGCGAGAAGCGTCAACTGCGGCTCGAGCTCAAGGTCATGGCCGACGTCGGATTGCTGGGACTGCCGAACGCGGGTAAATCGACGCTGATCCGCGCAGTTTCTGCGGCGAAGCCGAAAGTTGCCGACTATCCGTTTACGACCCTGCATCCAAATCTGGGCGTCGTTGCAGTGGGGACCCATCGCAGCTTCGTCATGGCGGATATCCCTGGTTTGATCGAGGGCGCGGCTGAGGGAGCCGGCCTCGGGATCCGCTTTCTCAAGCACTTGCAGCGCACCCGGGTGCTGCTCCATCTGATCGATATCTCGCCGCCGGACCCGGACGCCGATCCGGTCCAGGATGCTCGCGCGATCGTCGCCGAATTGAAGAAGTTCAGCGCGGATCTGGTCAAGAAGGAGCGCTGGCTGGTGCTGAACAAGCTGGATCTGCTGCCGGCGGCCGAAGCCGAGCGGCGCTGCAAGGACATCGTGCGGCGGCTGCGCTGGAAGGGGCCGGTCTATCGGATTTCAGGTCTGGCGCGACAGGGCACGGAGGCGCTGTGCCGCGACGTGATGAAGCGGCTGGAGGAGCTGGGAGTTCAGGAGCGGGAGGCGGAATCGGGCTGACGCCCGACCTGCAGAACACAGAGGCCGGCTCAGCCGGCCGACATTTCCTTGATGCGGGCGTTCAGGTGGCTCTTGTGGCGTGACGCCTTGTTGCGGTGAATGACGCCCTTGTTGACCGCGGAGTCGATGATCGGGCCGGCCTCTTTCAGCTTGGCAGCAGCCTCGTCTTTGTTTCCCGCGTTGACGGCGTTGACCACGCTCTTGATCGCAGTACGCAGCTTGGAACGGGCCGCGACATTGCGCTCACGGCGCTTCACGGTCTGACGGGCACGCTTCTCGGCGGACTTGATATTGGCCACGGGCGGGGGACTCCAAAAAAGAGCGCGAATTCTGCCGATGCGGCCCGCCGGAGGCAAGGGGAAGCCACAATCAATCGGCAATATGCCCGGAATCCGCCGGTGCGGCTCTGTAGCATGGCGGCCCCATGAAACCGCCAGCCGGCTGCGGCCGACCATGAACCGCGGCTTTTTCCGCAGTACCGCTGTCGTCGGATTCACTACGCTGCTTTCCCGCATCACCGGGCTGGCAAGAGAGATGGTGTTCACCGCGGTCATTCCCGCCGTGTATCTCGAGGTCTACGTCCTCGCGAACCAGATCCCGAACCTGCTGCGCCGCCTGTTCGCCGAGGGAGCGTTCGCGCAGGCGTTCGTGCCGGTCGTGGCGGAGTACCGCGCCAAGCGCAACCACGACGAGGTCCGCGAGCTGGTGGATTGCGTCGCCGGCACGCTCGGCGGAATTCTGGCGATCGTCTCGATTCTCGGCGTCATCGTTGCGCCGGTCGTCGTCTTGATCTGCGCACCGGGCTTCGCCTCGAAGCAGGCCGGGCAGTTCGAGCTGGCTGTCGAGGCGCTGCGCTGGACGTTCCCATATCTGCTGTTCGTTTCGCTCGCTGCCCTCGCGGGCGGCGCGCTGAACAGCTATCAGCGGTTCGCACTGCCGGCATTTGCGTCGGTGGTGCTGAACGTCGTCATGATCGTGTTCGCGGCCTGGATTTCACCGTATTTCGATGAGCCGGTGATCGCGCTCGCCGTCGGCGTGTTCGTCGGCGGCATCTGTCAGGTCGTGATGCAGGTGCCGGCGTTGCTACGGCTGCGTCTCGTGCACTGGCCGCGCTGGAATCTGCAGCATGAGGCCGTGCGGCGCATCGGGCGTTTGATGGGGCCGGCGATCATTGGCTCCTCGATGGGTCAGCTCAGCATCATGTTGAGCACGGCGATCGCCTCGCTCCTCGCCGACGGCAGCATGGCGTGGCTGTTCTTCGCCGATCGCCTGGTCGAGTTTCCGCTGGGCGTTTTCAGCATCGCGCTCGCGACCGTGATTCTGCCGAGCCTGAGCTCGCACCATGCGAGGGAGACCCCCGAGGAGTTTGCCGAGACCCTCGCCTGGGCGTTGCGCTTGGTGTGCCTGATCGTGATTCCGGCATCGGTCGCGATGCTCGCGCTGGCCGGGCCGTTGACGGTGGTGATCTATCACCGCGGCAAATTCACGGGTTTCGACGTCGACATGACCCAGCGTGCGCTGATGGCGTTCTCGCTGGCGCTGCTCGGCTGGAGCCTGATCAAGGTGCTCGCAACCGGCTATTACGCTCGCCAGGACACCAAGGGACCGGTGCGCGTCGCGCTGCGCGCGCTGGGTCTGACAATCGTGCTGAATCTGCTCGTGCTCGGCGTGCTATGGCTCACCGGCAACCTGAAGTCGCCTGGTGCTCACGCGCTGCTCGCGCTGACGAATGGCGTCGGCGCCATGCTCAATGCGGGCCTGCTCTACGCGGGCCTGGCACGCATGGGCATCGTGCAATCGGGCCATGTCATGCGCGGCCTGCTCGCGCGGATCGTGATCGCAAGCGCGGTCATGGCGGTTTTGCTGGCCTGGCTCGCCGGGGACCTGGCGTTCTGGCTGAGCACCGGGACGCTGGTCCGCGTCCTGCGGCTCAGCGGCCTGATCGTCGCAGGCATCGTCGTGTACTTCGGCGTTCTGTGGCTGCTCGGCGTGCGGGCGGAACAGTTCCGGCTGCACCCGGTGCCTGCAGACCTGATTTCCGGCCGTTCGCCCCTATAATGCTGTCTTTCCGGGTGAACGATTGGGAGCGCGAGCCACGATGGAGCTCGTTCGGGGCTTGCACAACGTGGATCGGGCCGCTCGCGGTTGCGTGCTCACGATCGGCGCCTTCGACGGCATTCATCGCGGCCACCAGGAGATGATCCGGGTGCTGCAGACGATCGCAGCGTCCGAGCGATTGCCGGCGACGCTGCTGTCCTTCGAGCCGACGCCGCGCGAATTCTTTGCCAAGGCCGCGCCGCCGGCGCGCCTGACGCGCTTTCGGGAGAAGTACGAGGCGCTGCGGCAGTACGGCGTCGAGCGCTTCGTGTGTCTGCGTTTCGACGCGGCCTTGCGCTCGATGAGCGCCGACGAATTCATCGGCGAGGTGCTGGTGAGTGCGTTGGGCGCGCGGCACGTGATCGTCGGGCATGACTTCAAGTTCGCGCGCAATCTCGCGGGCAACGTCGAGACGCTGCGCTCCGCCGGACCAGCGGCGGGATTCGCGGTCACCGAGGTGCCGCCGTTCGAGGTCGACGGTGAGCGAGTCAGCAGTTCGCTGATCCGTGCGGCGCTCGACGCCGGAGACATGGCACGCGCGACCCGGCTGCTCGGGCGGCCCTACCGGATGACCGGCAAGGTCGTCGAAGGCGCGAAACTCGGTCGCAAGCTCGGGTTTCCGACGGCGAACCTGCGGCCGCAGCGGCGCGCGACGCCGCTGGCCGGCGTGTTCGCGATCCGCGTCTCGGGCTGCGGTTTGCAGAACGCGCCCGGAGTTGCCAGTCTCGGTACGCGGCCCGCGGTGAACGGCAAGGAGCTGCTGCTCGAAGCGCACGTGTTCGACTTCGACGGCGACCTCTACCGTCAGTACCTGCACGTCGACTTCATCGCGCGGTTGCGCGACGAGTTGTGGTTCCCGGACATGGACCAGCTGGTGGAGCAGATGAGGAAAGATGCGGAGCAAGCGCGCGAGATCTTGAGTCGTTAAGTATGGCCATGGACTACAAGCAGACGATCAACCTGCCGCAGACCGCCTTCCCGATGAAGGCCGATCTCGCGCGTCGCGAGCCCGACGTGCAGAAATTCTGGGAGGAGCAGGACATTTACGCGAAGCTGCGCGAGACGGCGCGCGGCCGCCCCACGTTCATTCTTCACGACGGCCCGCCGTACGCGAACGGCACGATCCATCTCGGCCACGCCATCAACAAGGTGTTGAAGGACGTGGTCGTCAAGTCGCGCTCGCTCGACGGCTACGACGCGCCGTACGTGCCGGGCTGGGATTGCCACGGCCTGCCGATCGAGCATCAGATCGAGAAGGCGCGCGGCAAAGAAGTGAGAGCGCTCGGCCCGCGCGAATTCCGGCACGCCTGTCGCGAGTACGCGATGTCTCAGGTGGAAGTGCAGCGCGTCGACTTCAAGCGCCTCGGCGTCATGGGCGACTGGGATCGTCCCTACATGACGATGCAGCCCTTCTACGAGGCGGAGCAGCTGCGCGCGTTCGCGCAGATCCTGCGCAATGGACACGTCTACAAGGGACTCAAGCCCGTGCACTGGTGCCTCGACTGCCGCTCCGCGCTCGCGGAGGCCGAAGTCGAGTACGAGGATCGCGTCTCGCCGGCGATCGACGTGCGCTTCCTCGTGAAGGACGTCGCGGACCTGGCAAAGCGCTTCGGCGTCGCGCCGGCGCGCACGCCGGCCAGCGTCGTGATCTGGACGACGACTCCGTGGACGCTGCCCGCCAACCAGGCCGTGGCCGCCGGTCCCGAAGTTCGCTACGAGCTCGTCGATGCCGGCTCGGAGTTGCTGGTGCTCGCGAAGGAGCTCGCAGCCGCGGTGCTCGAGCGCGCGGGGGTGAAGGAGTTCAAGCGAGTCGGCGAAGTCGCCGGTACGGCGCTCGAAGGCCTGCAGCTCGCGCATCCGTTCTACGAGCGCACGGTCCCGGTCGTGTTGGGCGATCACGTGACACTCGATGCCGGCACCGGCCTCGTGCACACCGCACCGGGACACGGTCACGAGGATTACGACCTCGGATTGAAGTACAAGCTGCCGATCGACAATCCCGTCGGCAGCGACGGCCGCTATGTCGCCGGTACGCTGCTGTTCGAAGGCGAGCACGTGTTCGAAGCGAACAAGCACGTCATCGCAGTGCTGAAGGAGCGCGGCGCGCTGTTGCACGAGGAAACTCTCAAGCACAGCTATCCACATTGCTGGCGCCACAAGACGCCGGTGATCTTCCGCGCGACCACGCAGTGGTTCATCAGCATGGAGCAGGCGGGCCTGCGCAAAGGCGCGCTGCGTGAGATCGGCAAGGTGAAGTGGATGCCGGCGTGGGGCGAGAGCCGGATCGGCAACATGATCGCCGACCGCCCCGACTGGTGCATTTCGCGTCAGCGCGTGTGGGGCGTGCCGCTGGCGCTGTTCGCGCATCGCGCTACTGGCGAGCCGCATCCGCGCTCCGCGGAATTGCTCGACGTCGTCGCGGATCACGTCGAGAAGGGCGGCATCGACGCCTGGTATGACCTCGACCCGGTGGCCCTGCTCGGCGACGAGGCGGGGAACTACGAGAAGGTCACTGACATTCTCGACGTGTGGTTCGACTCCGGCGTGTCGCATGCGTGCGTGTCGAAACACTGGCCGGAAGTTACGATGCCGGCGGATCTGTACCTGGAAGGTTCCGATCAGCACCGCGGCTGGTTCCACAGCGCGCTGCTGACGTCGGTCGCGCTGCACGAGCGAGCGCCGTATCGCGCCGTGCTGACGCACGGGTTCACGATCGACGACAAGGGCCGGAAGATGTCGAAGTCGCTCGGCAACGTCATCGTGCCGCAGAAGGTCATCGGCACGCTCGGCGCCGACGTGCTGCGGTTGTGGATCGCGGCGACCGACTACGCGAACGAGATGAGCCTCTCGGACGAGATCCTGAAGCGGGTCGCCGAGTCGTATCGGCGCATGCGTAATACCGTGCGCTTCCTGCTCGGCAACATGTCGGGCTTCGACCCGTCGCGCGACCAGGTGGCACGCGACGAGATGGTCGCGCTCGACCGCTGGGCGCTGTGGCGCACCGAGCAACTGCAGGAAGAAGTGATAGCGGCGTACCGCAACTATCAGTTCCACCTGATCTACCAGAAGGTCCACAACTTCTGCAGCGTCGATCTCGGCGGCTTCTACCTGGACGTGCTGAAGGACCGGCTGTACACGACGCCGGCGAAGAGCCACGCGCGGCGCTCGGCGCAGACGGCGATGTTCTGGATCGTCGAGGCGATCGTGCGCTGGCTCGCGCCGATCCTGTCCTTCACCGCGGAAGAGATCTGGCGCTTCATGCCCGGCTCGCGCAACGAGTCGGTGTTCCTCAACACGTGGGTCGCGTTGCCGCAAGGTGCGGCGCAACGGCCGCAGATCGATTGGGATGTGCTCCTGCGCGTACGCAGCGGCGTGATGCGTGAGCTCGAGAAGCTGCGCAACGCGGGCGCGATCGGCGCTCCGCTCGAAGCGGAAGTCGATGTCTATTGCGCCCCGCACGTACTGCAGGTCTTGCAGCCGCTCGGCGAGGAGCTGCGGTTCGCGTTCATCACGTCCGCGGCCACCGTGCACAACGCGGACGGCCGTCCCGCGGACGCTGCAGCAGCGGAGGAGGGGAACGAGGACTTCGCCTGGATCGTTGCGCGTCCGTCGACTGCGACCAAGTGCGTGCGCTGCTGGCACAAACGCCACGACGTGGGCAGCTACCCCAAGCATCCGGAGTTGTGCGGGCGCTGCGTCGCGAACCTCGACGGGCCGGGCGAGCAACGCCGCTACATCTGAAGAGAGCTCATGGGCAGCAATCCGCTTTCGAAGGTCTGGTTCACGCCGACGCACGGCGCCAGCAACTGGCTGTGGCTGTCGTTTTTCGTCGTGCTGCTCGACCAGACGACCAAGGCGCTCGTCATCGGCACCGTGAAAGTCCAGGACACGATCGCGCTGCTGCCGTTCCTCGACGTCGTGTACCTGGAGAACACCGGCGCCGCCTTCAGCATCTTCGCGCAGGCGTCGGGCTGGCAGCGCTGGTTCTTCATCGGCCTGGCGTTGCTCGTGAGCATCGTGCTCATGCTGTGGCTGCGGCGCATCCGCGCCGAGCAGACGCTGCTGGCGATCGGCCTGTCGCTGGTGCTCGGTGGCGCGCTCGGCAACGTCATCGACCGTGTGATGCACGGCTACGTCGTCGATTTCATCTACTTCAACTGGCGCAGCTGGGATTTCCCCGCCTTCAACATTGCCGACACGGCAATCTCGCTCGGCGCCGGCTGCCTATTGCTGGACGCGTTCCGCGAGCGGGGACACGGCAAGGAACCCGCCCCCGGCGAGCGGCGCGCGGGGACGGAGTAGGCGCATGCAGATCCTGCTCGCGAACCCACGCGGCTTCTGTGCCGGCGTCGATCGGGCAATCGACATCGTGGAGCGCGCCATCGAGCTGTTCGGCGCGCCGATCTACGTGCGTCATGAAGTCGTGCACAACCGCTATGTGGTGGAGCGGCTGCGCAGCCTCGGCGCCGTCTTCGTCGAGGAGCTCGACGAAGTGCCGGACGATGCAACCGTGATTTTCAGCGCGCACGGCGTATCGCGCGCCGTGCAGGACGAAGCGCGCCGCCGCGCGCTCAAAGTTTTCGATGCGACGTGTCCGCTCGTGACCAAGGTTCACATGGAAGTCGCGCGCTACGCCCGCGAAGGCCGCGAGGTGATCCTGATCGGCCATGCCGGGCATCCGGAGGTCGAAGGGACGATGGGGCAGTTCGATACCGCGTTCGGCGGACGCATCCTGCTCGTCGAGACGCCGGAGGACGTGCAGCGCCTGCAGGTCGGCGATCCGTCGCGGCTCGCGTTCGTGACGCAGACGACGCTGTCGGTCGACGATACGCAGCGCATCGTCGACGCGCTGCGAACGCGCTTCCCGACGCTGTCGAGCCCACGCAAGGAAGACATCTGTTACGCGACGCAGAATCGCCAGGACGCGGTCAAGCGATTGGCCGAGCGCTGCGACCTCATCCTCGTCGTGGGCTCGCCGAGCAGCTCGAACTCGAACCGGCTGCGCGAGATCGCAGAGAAGGCCGGCATCCCCGGTTATCTGGTCGACGGCCCCGAGGACCTGCAGCGCGAATGGTTCGAAGGCAAGCGCGTCGTCGGCGTAACCGCCGGCGCCTCGGCCCCCGAAGTCCTGGTCGAGCGCGTGGTCTCCCGCATCCGCGAGTGGGGCGGCGCGGCTCCAGTCGACGTGCTCGGCCAGCCGGAAAACGTCGTCTTCAGTTTGCCGCGCGAGCTGCGCCTGGTGCCGGGAGAAAAAAACAGGGGAAACTGAGCAGCGCAACAAGGCCTGCTGCACCGCTCAGTTTCCCCCGTTTTTTTCTCCCGGCACCATCACGGCGTTACACGAATCACGTAGGAAGCCGTGCCGGCGTCCGGCGCTGACCAGCTGACTGCGACAACGTACGTCGGCGGAGTCGTCAGTGTGTCGCGTGTGATCGTGCCCAATCCGCTCGGAAGCTTGCGCTCGACTTCATCCTCCCAGCACGCCGCCTCGCGCGCGGCGATGTCCTGCGGCAGCTTGAGCTTGGATTGCTGATCGCAGAGCACGCCGATCGTCGTCGCAAACCCCGCGTGGCCTTCCTTGGTGGTGTGGATGCGCTCCGCGATCTCTTCCGCCAGCTGCGCCGCCTCGCGATGCAATTGCGCCTCCGGGTGCGTCTGTGCCTGGTCCGAATAGAGCGCCGCGATGCCGATGATTCCCACCGCCATCACCAGCAATGCGGCGAGCGCCTCGACGATCGTAAAGCCGCACTCGCGCGCGATGACATTCCGGAAAGCCATGAGCGGCGATCATCGCTATCCCGACGGGCAGCGTAAAGCCTTGCCCGCGGAGTCGCGCTGTGCAACGCGCGGCCGGCCGGTATGGCTGATGATGATCGCGCGGGCGTGAGCGGAGCCGCGCCCGTCGCAAAAGACGATGGTGCCGTTGACGACCGCCTGCGTGACCGGCCGAAAGGAATAGGCGAGGCGATTCGAGGTGATCGAGCCGCCGGGCCACGCGCCCGAGCTCGCGATCAGCTCCTCCGCCGGATCGCGCTCGGGCGGATCGTCCCGGTCGCGATTCACGAACACGATCCAGCCGACGCTCCAGTCCCGCGCGCCGCGGTCGCACCGGGTCCCGTCGCTCGACGGGCACACGGTGACGATCTGCGCGCGCTTGATCGCCTCGGAGCGCGCCAGAAAGAGCCCGTGCAGAAAGCCATTCACGACTGCCGTCCTGCGTCCGTCGAGCTGGAGCGTGCGCAAGCCGGGCGCCGCCAGCGTTGCGACGATGGCAACGATCGCGACGCTCGTCAGCAGTTCCATGAGCGTGGTGCCGGAGGATTTGCACATCCTTTTGCGTACGTCCATTCACCAGGCGGGAATCGAGGGTTCCACCCTACGTCCCGCGACCGGGCACGCCGGTCGGAATTTTTTACGGTTTTGCCCGGATTCTCGCGTCCGGCCGGGGGCCGCGCTATGCTCGGCCCATCGCATCGCACGAGGCGAAATCGTGAGCTCCCAGCAATCCTCCCGGGCACTGCCCCGCGAGCAGATCATCGAACAGCTGCAGGCGCACGGCCTGAAGCCGACCGAGCAACGCATCCGCATCGCCGAGCTGTTGATGAGTGTGCCCACGCACATGACGGCGGAGCAGATCCTCGCGGCCGTGCGGCGCGGCGGCGAGCGCGTCTCGAAAGCCACCGTGTACAACACTCTCAAAGTGCTGGCGCAGCGCGGCCTGGTGCGGCAGATCCATCTCGATCCGGAGCGCTCGGTCTACGATTCGACGCGCACGCCCCATCATCATTTCCACGACCTCGAGACCGGCGAGCTGCGCGACATCGACCCGAACGACATCGCTTTCAGCCGCTTCCCGGCGCTGCCGGACGGCATGGAGGCGGAGGTCGAAGTCGTGATCCGCCTCCGGAAAAAACGCGCTGCCAGTGGCTAGCGCGGGGTCGCTCCCTTATACTTCCGCCCCCTCGCCGGGGTAGCTCAGCTGGTAGAGCAGCGCATTCGTAATGCGCGGGTCGGGAGTTCGAATCTCTTCTCCGGCACCAAATTCCTTCGAGTCCTTGCGCCCCGTCCAGTACGGGGCGTTTTTCATGTCATCTGGATGTCGCCTGCCGGCAGAACGTTGGTCCCAGCGGCGAGTGTTGCTACTTCCGGGGCGTTCTCACATTCAGGTTTGTCGAGCGGATGTGCGACGTTGACGCTGGCAGCGTATGCATAGGCTTCGCTGGCCTCGATGACTCCAGCGGTTCCGCCGGTGTCGACGTCGGTGGCGGGCGGATCTCCGTAGGGGTCATTGGGCAAATGTGCCGTGATCCAACCGAACGTGAATTTGTCGAAGGTGCATTCCTCGTTCGCGTACGACGGGTCCAGGGAAGCGCATGCGATGCTCAGTCGCTGGGCCTTGATCTGATCCGTGGCGGAGCCCTTGGCGGCCATGACGGGGCTGATGAATCGCCCCGAGTAGCACTGCTGCATCATGATGAGCAACGACTCGTGCTCCGGCAGGATGGCGAGGTCGCTGCAGAACTCGTCCATATAGTAGGCGTCTTCATCGTGTGCAACGAGCCATGTGTCCTCGAGCCGGCCGCCCATCTCCGGATTCATGGCGCCGCCGTGACCGTTGATGTGTACGAAGACGAGATCCGCCGGCTGCAGGTTCTTCGCGATCAGCCGGCACGCGTCCTGGAATCCATTGCGATCCGCCGGGAAGCACGGCAGACCCGGAGTGGGCGGCGGGGGCGGCGAAAATGCCGGGACCGGGATCCTGTACTTGTCGATCGGCTCTGATTCCTCGGGCCAGTTGATTGCAAAGGTCCCGTCCCGAACCCTCCTCGTGTTGTCGCGATTGAGCACGCAGACGTTGGCACGATTGAAGTGGTAGTGCTCGGTCAGCATTCGATAGCAGTACTCGAGATCGTTGAGGTGCCTGCGATCCGAACTGCCCGAGAACAGAATCGCGTAGCGTTCGCGGGGCGCCGCAGACGTCGGCGCGGGTGCAGGTGCAGGTGCAGGTGCGGGTGCGGGAGTCGGCGGCGGCGCCGGATCGATGTCGCGCCGGTGCCGCCGCCGCTTGCTGCGCCGGGCTCGAACGGGCTCGTGGAAAACCTTGAAGGTGGTTGGCACGGACTGCAGATGAGGTGGAAACTGAGCCGCGATTTCATACAGGAAGGTGTGCGTCTCTTCGTCGTAGAACCGGTACCGACACCGATGGCCGAAGTTGGCCATCGGGTCGTCATCCATGAACACCAGGAACGAGCGCTGCCGCGCCCGAATTCTCTGGAACTTGGGCCCGATCACGCTGCCCCTCATGTAAGGCACCGTCTCCAGATACAGGTTCGTGGTTCGCCGTCGTTCGCGAGACAGCGCTTTCAGAGCATCGCTGATGATGTCCCGGTACTTCAGAAGCCACTCCTCGGAGCTCATTTCTCGCACCTCATGCTGTGGAATCCCGGATCAGTTGTGACCGGAGGTACCCCCACCGGTACCATCGGGATTTGATTGGTTACTTTGTATGGCGTCGAAGGTGGTGAACAGGCAAAGCAAAGCCTCTCCATTCAGCGCATTGGGAATCTGGACCAATGTCAGGGCAGCAAGCTGAGTGCCCGCCTGGCCGCTCACCTGGATCTGTCCATCCAGCCGCTCGGTGCTGGAGCCATGGTCATTGAGGAATTTCTTGACAGCCTTGGCAGCATCGTTCATCTGCCGGTCCGAAGGCTGGGCAGGTAGCGCCGGGGCGGGTTGCGGCGCCGGCGTATCGCCGCGCGGGAACAGTCTGACTTTCTTCCAGACAGCCGGCAGTGCGGAACCCGTGAACTCGACGGTGAAGTAGACAACCTCCCCGTCCCGCCTTCTTGGCTTCAGCTTGAAGCGATTCTTGTTCGCCCCTTGCCCGGGGCTCATCAGCGATGACAGCTCCTGAGCAGGAATAGTGAGTTTCCAGAATTTGTTTGGACCGAACCAGTCATTGACGCTCATTGTTGACTCTCCTGAGGGTGAGTTCCCGTCGTTGCTGAATTGCTGCCCCGGAATGAAGCGGCTGTCGAATCTCGCAGCACGCTCGTCGTCAGGCCGAAAGCACTCCAGTTGCTGGGGTCTGCCTTCTCGGCAATCATCGATCGCATCGCTGCGCCTAGTGCGGCACGCGGGCCCAGCCCGCGCTCGAGGCTGGCGGCGTAGAACCGCGACATCAGTTGTGCGGTTTCCCGATCTGGCACTGCCCAGAGTGACGAAACTACTGCACGGGCGCCGCGCGCGAGCATCACGTACTGCAGGCCCATGAGGCCCTCGCCGGCCACGTTTTTCCCCAATGCCGTCTCGCATCCGCTCATTACCAGCAGGTCGGTATTGAGTCGAACGCTGAGCAAATCTGCGGCGAATACGCGCCCATTGATCGGTCGGCCGGCGCGATCGACCGTGCTGAGGATCAACGCGGACAGCTGCGGGATCTCCGCATCGGCAACTGCATGCGATGCGATGTGAATGAAGCGATACGCATGGAAGTCGGTGGCGAGAAAGCGCTCGCGCGTTGCTGCTGCACCCTCCAGCATGTCGATCTGGTTCGCAGTAAAGAGTTGCCGGATGGCTTGCGCCTCGGCCGCAGTTCCGGGCAGGCGCTGCAGCTTCGCGGCACTCGACTCGCCGCCCCGCAAGCGCGCAAAGCGCGAGTCATCATTCCCATACAAGGGGTCTGCCACCAGCAGCATGCGCGTCGTCGGCTGCTCCTGGGACGCTTCGCGTTGAAAGAGCGTGCGCACCGATGGGGCAAAGGCGAGATCGTGGTCCTGGATGACGAATCTGCCTGCCGCCTGGTCGTGCAGCACGCCGAAGGGAACGTAATGCAATGCACCGTCGGCCACGATGGTCAGCAGGTTCTTCCCCGAGAGTTGCGCCTGAATCGGCCGGAAGACCGCATCGTGCAACCGCTCCGCATCGCGCAGCCGCTCCTGCAGCGGAACGGATCCGAAGCTGCGCAACGAGGCATGCAGTGCGCGAGCGGCATCGTTGATCGGGATGCTCTTGCCGAGATCGTGCAGGGTCACGGCATCGTGCGTAATGGTCCATGCCAGCGCGTGCTCCCGCCCCAGCCAGTACTCGACGATCGCGGCATCTTCTGGCACCGCCTGCACATCGATGCTGAGCGGCACATCACCGCCGCTCGGACGGATACTCGCTGCAGCCAGCTGCGAGTCGACATCATTGAGCTGCTGGCGCAGCGTGGCGATGTCGGTGCGGACGGCCGCGATGCGCGGGCTCGCCAGAGATGAGGTTTCCAGCAGTGATTCCAGCCGTTCACGGCGCGATGCCAATTCAGAGATGATCGATTGTCGTCGCTGCAACAGCTGGCTCGGCGCGCCCGACGCGCTCATGTCGAGTCGCGTGAAATCGTCGAGCGCCCGCGCCCGCGCCCGTTCAACTGTCTGCAGGGCTTCGAGCGCGAGCTTACTGCTGCGGGCTGCCAGCGGCTGGGCGAAATAGCGGTCCGCAATGATCGAGACTTTCAGATCGAAGGCGGGGCGTGAGGTCGCGTGGAGTCGCGCGCGCAGTTCCGGATTCGCGCTCTGCTGGCGCAATTCTTCCGCGAGCTTCAGAGCTCGCTGGAGCTCTTGCAGAGCCTCATCTGCGCCCGCGCGGCGATAGAGGCTGCGCGCGAGCCCGAGCGACGCATCGAACTCGCGCTCGGGAATGTCGAGTGCACGAAACACGCGAATTGCTGCCCGGTAATCCGACTCTGCCGCTGTCAGCGCGTTCTGCTCGAGTGCCAGATCCGCGCGCTCCAGCAGGGCGCTCGCTCGCAGGAAATCGCCGAGTGTTGCCGGACTGGTACTGAACACGGTATCGAGTACCTTCGCTGCTTCGGCGAAGTTGCCCGCGCTGCGGTAGTCGGCGGCAAGCTGAATCGAGAAGAGCGAGCGTGACGAAGGCGATGATGCGAGCGCCAGCGCTTCCTTGCGCGCTTTCAGGGCCCGCGCGTAGTCGCCCTGCTCACGCAGGATGTCGGCCATCTTGGCGAGCGTGTCCTTACGACTGCTGCTGATCAGCGCGGTGCTGCCCAGTGCAAGCGACTGACCGTAGAAGTCGAGGGCAAGCTCACGATCACCGACGCGATCGTAGACGAGGCCGATGTTGTCCAGGATCGTCACCTGCCACCACTTGTCCTGCGCGCTGCGGCTCAGGGCCAGTGCCTGACTCAGCTGGCGCAGCGCGTCGTCATGCTTGCCAGCGAAAGTGCTGGCGAGCGCGCTGTTGTTGAGAATGGCGGCGTACAGCGTCGGATCCTGATCCGGCTGCAGTAACGCCAGCGCCTGGGCGTAGAGCGGCCGCGCTGCTGAAACGCGACCGACTTCGAAGTCGGCTAGAGCGATGTTCTGCAGGACCTGCGCCTGTTTCAGCGATTCGCCGATGCTTCCGTAGAGCTTGCCTGCTTGCTCGTAGGCGCGCGTTGCCGCTGCGAAATCATCTTCGATCGATGCGGCCAGCCCGAGATCGTTCAATGCGACCGCCTGGTCATACACCTGATCGTGCGCAGCGTGGAACGCTGCGGCCGCTGTCAGCAGGCGACGGATCCGCGCGAGTCGCGACTCTCCATTGAATTCCGGCGATGCGCCGCAGGTGACCTTGGTCGCCGGGCCGGTTTCCATGAGAGCAGCTGCAAGCAGAGCCTGAGCGCGGGCGGCGCCGTAGTCAGAGCCGATCGCACCGTAGGTGCGGGCCGCGCGCTCGGCGGCCATGCACGACTCTTCCCAGTTCTGCACGCCCAGATACAACGCGCTCGCCTGGGCATGCTGAGCCTCGGCGAGCAGCACCGAAGGTCCGTCGGGCGTCAGTGCGGCAGCGACGGCCGCATATCCGTCAGCGCTGGCCTTGTATGCGCTCGCCGCGTCCTTTGCGGCGTCCGACTTGATGCCGAGCGTAACGAGTTGTCCGACTGCGAACTGCGCATCGGCCGCTGCCAGCGCTCGATTCGTGTTGACGCACTGATCGCTGTTGAGATTCGAACCCAGCGCGATCGCTCGCACCTGTACTCGTCCGTGCGTGGTGCCGCGCTTCTTGCGAACGATGTCGAGTGAGTACTGCGCATTCGCGCCGCTTCTGAACGCCGCTCGCTGCGTACCCGTGCGCCGGATCGGGTTGTCGGCCGCTGCGACCACATCCGCGCCGCGCTTTACTTCCAGGAGCACATCCACGTCGTACTCACGCGCGAAGATGAGGATGTCCGTGCGCGCCGGCAGCAGCAGCTTGCGCGAGACTTGCTGGCTGTCCGTGAGGTCGAACGTCATCTCGAAAAGCGGCAGGTGATCAGTCAACAGCGCGGGGCAGGCGGCCGCCGTGCTCGTGAGCAGCAACGCGCCGCAGGCGAGCGCTGCTCTCATTGACGATCCCGCGGGAGCCGATTCCCGGTGCTGGCCACGCACATTCGCTTGTTCTCGTGTGAGTTGCGAAATGGCTGTCGGCGATTAGGCGCCCTCTGCAAGAGGCTTTTCAATGGATCTTCGGCTGTGGCGCCGCGCCGGCGCGAACGCGGGTCGCGTGATTCGCGTTGCCGAGCCCCGGAGTGAGGCGACCGGACGGCAGGCGCCGCGGGCGCATGCATACCTCTTTTGGTGCAAGAGCGCTGCCGGCGATCAAAACCGCGGACCATTGACGACGTGCGGCGTACATGGCGTGCCTGCCTCGAGAAAGAACGGGTGCCGACAGTGTTCTGTCTCGGGGCGGGGATTCATCGCAGCTTTTCGGACGCGACCACCTTGACACGAAACGCAGTGGTCGATGCGGCAGTGCGGTCTCCCGCCGGAGTGATCACGAACAGGTACGGACCGGATTCGAGATGCGAGGAATCGACATAGAGCTTCACGAATCCGTCGGATTGCGCCGCCAGCTCGCTGACGTTGCCGATCTGAAGGACCGAACCGTCGGGATGGATGCGCGAGAGGGCAACACTGTAGGCAGGCGCCGCGGTTTCGGGACGCACGCGCAGCTCGATTGCCTGCGGCTCGGGCGGCAGCTGTATCACGGCGTCGTACGAGGAGGAGCGCGTGCGGAGCAGTGCGTAACTCGAGCCCGGGACGAGCGGCCGGCCGCTGCGATCAACGAGCTCACTTGCAGTTGCGACCAGTGTCATTTCGCTCGGCGCATCGACACCGCGCCACAGTCCAATCGCGATCATCACGAGCGCCGCGACCGCGGCCAGTGCGGGCCAGCGCAAGCGAATCGCCGGCGGTGCTCGCAACAGCTTCTCGAGTTGACCGCTGTCGCGCAGGTTTGCCAGGCCGACTTTCATGCGGGCGGTTGCCTCGAGCTCCCTCACCGCATCTGGGTTCTGCAGCAGATGCTGTTCATACGCGTGCAGCTCCTCGGTTGAGAGCTGCCCGGCCAGGTAGCGGCTGGTGAGACCGGGATCGTCCGGGATGCGGGTTTCCGTTTGCATGATGGTTTCCCCCTGCTGCAGTCACAGGCAGAGCATGAAGAAGTCGGACTTCTGCAGGCCGTAGGCCTCCAGCAGCTCTTTGAGCCGCGCGCGCGCGCGATGCAGGACCTTGTCGAACTGGTCGGGCGCGAGTGCGAGATCGCGGCAGATTGCCTCTTTCTCCTCCTCCTGCAGATAGAAGCGCACGAGGATCTCGCGGTCGCGCGCCGAGCTGAGCTCCTGCAGGATCCGTTTGACTCGTGCCGCGATCTTCTTTTCCAGCCAGCGATCCGTCGCGTCGATGTCGGCCGGCAGCTGGCCGAGCACTTCGGAATCGACGTGTCGATCCGAGCGCTCGACGACCTTGCGGCGGCGATTGCGCAGCAGGTTCATCGCCACCTGGAAAATGTAGCCGCCGATCTCCTCCGGACGCTGCACCTGTCCGGCCTGCCACTTCTCCCACGCAGTGCAGGCGGCCTGATTGAGGATGTCGGCAGCAGCTTCCGCATCGCCGACGCGGCGTTGAATGAGTAGGCGCAGACCTGTGTAGTGTTTGGCGATGAGGGCTTCGACGGCAGCCCGATCCATGCCGGGCGGCACGGTGGCGGTTGGCGCGACGACGTTGGCGTCGGGATTGGCCATCGGCTGCTCCACAACCACCGAGCATACTGCCGGAGGTTTTTGCAATACCCAGGGTGCTGAGCCATTGAGCGCCGATTCATCGTGTCTTGCAATATCTGTCATGACCCCTCCAACGCTCGCACTCACCGGGTCGGACCGGCGCGTCCGAAGTGAATCGGACGCGACCGGTCCCGCTAGCTCCTGCCGGCGTGTGGCTTCAGCCGCGGGCGGTGCGCGTCTCTTCCCTGTGCAGCGCCGTCAGCGACGGACGGTCGACCTGGGCGACTGCGTCCGCGACGGCTTTCTCGAAGCACTCGCGGAACGCAGCCGGCGGTGTCACGAACGTGTACTGATCGGCGGGTCCGCACACGTGGCGGGCCGCGGCCTTGATGCGCTTGTACAGCGTCTGTGCACCGGCAGGCTTCGACAGGTCGAGGTCTGCATAGCTGACCGCCTGCGTCTTCACCTTCGGCTCGGCCGAAGCGCTGTAGGCGATCAACGAGGTGCACACGGCGAACGCAGCGATGCCCGCACGCGTCAGCCGCTTGGATTGCGAAGTGATGTTGGTCATGACAGTTCTCCTCATTCTTCGTTGGGGCGCAGTGGATCCTGCATTCATGTTCTGTGCATCACTTCCTACGGCTCGCACTGCCCGAAAGAGCTAGACGGCTGCTTTACCGTGCCGCTGCAGGTGTGGCAAAGTCCGGCGCAACGCCGCGCTTCGCGCGGCGTTTGCTTTGTGGGCCAGTCGTGACCGTAAGACCTCACCGAACGAAATCGCAGCGTCGGCTGACGCCCGTCCGCATGTTCTTCTATCGGCTTGCGGCGCTGCTCGCCTACGTCATCATCGAAACGCTGTGGCGCACCGCGCGCCTGCGCTTCACCAACCTCGAGCGGTTGACGGCGCTGGTGCGCGAGCAAGGCGCGGTCGTGCCGGTGTTCTGGCATCAGCACCTGATCATGTGCGCGCGCTTCATCGCCGATCGGCGCGCCGGCCTCAAGACGGGTTTCATGATCTCGCCGTCGGTCGACGGCCAGGCTCCGACGTTGCTCGCAGGGTTGTACGGTGCGCACGTCGTTCGCGGCTCGGGCTCCTACACCGGCATGCGCGCCGTGCGCGGCGTGTATCAGGCGATCGTCAAGGAAGGTATCTCGCCCGGCATCACGCCGGATGGACCGCGCGGGCCGCGGTTCAAGTTCAAGCCCGGAGCGATCTTCACCGCGCAGATCAGCGGCAAGGCCGTCGTCCCGATCGCCTATGCCGCGAAGCCCGCATGGATTCTCAGGACGTGGGACAAGTTCGTGATCCCGCTGCCGTTCGCAAAGGTCAGCATCGCGATCGGCGAGCCGTACTTTCCCGAGAAGAAGCTGGACGACGAGCAGATGGCAGCGGCGCAGCGCGAGCTGGAGCGTCGCCTGCTCGAGACCTACAAACAGGCTGCCGCGGCGCTGTGACTAGCCGTGGCCTGCGGCCGCGGTCTTGCCGCAGTCCTCGTCCACGCAATCCTCGATCTCGATCTGGATCGTCGCGTGGGTGATGCCGAAGCGCTCGGCGAGCAGCACCTTCGCATCCTTCAGCACGACAGCGTGATCGGCTGCAGCGGTCACTGAAGCATGCATCGTCAGCAGAGTCTCGTGCGGCCCCACGAGCCACGCGTGCACGTGGTGAACGTCGCGGATCGCAGGTATGCGCTGCTCGAGCGTGCTGCGCAGCTCGGCGATGTCGAGCCAGTCAGGTGCGCCTTCCATCAGGATGTGCGCCGAGCGACGCACGAGCGCCAGCGCGCTGCGTACGATCAGCAAGCATACGAACATGGACAGCAGCGGATCGATCGGCACCCAGCCGGTGAACGCAATCACCACGCCAGCGACTACGGCTGCTGCCGAGCCCAGGAGATCTCCAACCACGTGCAACGTCGCCGCCGCGATGTTCATGTCGTGCGCGTCACCCCGTCGCAGCATTGCGAAGACGATGACATTCACGCACAGGCCGAGGCCGCCGACCCACAGGATCGCCGTTGCATTCACGTCGACCGGATTGAGCAGGCGCTGCACGGCCTCGATCACGATCCACGCGACGATGAACAGCAGCGCGCAGCCGTTGACGAACGTTGCGAGCACTCGCAGCCGCTGATATCCGAACGAACGTCGTGTGTCCGCCGGACGGGTGGCAATGCGCGTCGCCGCCCACGTGAGCGCCAGCGCCGCGGTGTCGGTCAGCATGTGACCTGCGTCGGCGAGCAGCGCGAGCGACCTAGCGAGGATGCCGCCTGCGAACTCGACGAGCATGAAGGCGCCGGTCAGGGCGAGCGCCGCGCCGAGCAGGGCGCCGGTGCTCGATCCGTGCCCATGATCGTGCCCGTGATGGTCGTGGCTCATGGCGGCAGTATACTGCGCACCCGCATGAAGCTTTCCGTCGTCATCCCGGTCTGTAACGAATCTGAAAACGTGCAGCCGCTCGCGCGCGAGATCCAGGCTGCGCTCGCCGCGCACCGGCCGTTCGAGATCATTTTCGTCGACGATGGCAGCACCGATACGACTGCGGCTGCGGCATGCGCTGCGCGCGACGGCGGGATTCCGGAGATCCGCCTGCTGCAGCACTCGCGACGCAGCGGTCAGAGCGCGGCGGTCTGGACCGGCGTTCGTGCTGCGCGTGCCGACTGGATCGCGACGCTGGATGGCGACGGTCAGAATGATCCGGCGGATATTCCCTCGCTGCTGGAGGCGCTGCGCACCGGCGATGAATCGCTGCGGCTGATCATGGGCAATCGCTCGGCGAACCGGCGGGATACCTGGCTGCGCAAGGTGTCGTCGCGGGTCGCCAATTCCGTACGTGGACGCATGCTCCGCGACGGCACGCCGGACACCGGCTGCGGGATCAAGCTGCTGCACCGGGCCACGTTCCTCGAGCTGCCGCGCTTCAACCACATGCACCGCTTCCTGCCGGCGCTGTTCCAGCGAGCGGGCGCCAAGGTCATTTCGGTTCCCGTGCGGCACCGGCCGCGGACGCGGGGCAGCTCGAAATACGGGCTGCACAACCGCCTGTGGGTCGGCATCGTTGACCTGTTCGGCGTGCGCTGGCTGATCGTTCGCAACCCGCCGCCGGTGACGGTGAGTGAGCGGTAGGGGAAAACCCCTTATGCGCCAGCGCTCTGCGCTTTCTTCTGCATTTTCGGTATGACACAATCCCCGCGGGCTGCCACGCCCCGCGGCGATCGAGCGGCACGCGCTGGCAGACGGGAGGACCGAATGAACAACAAAACCCACGTCACGTCGGGTCTGCGTCGCTGACGCACGAGCGGAGCAGGGGCGAGTGTCGAGCCAACCGAGCAAGCCAGCGACTGCCTCCCTGCGCAGCGCTGAGGCGCTGTTTCCATCGCATACCGGCCAAACCCGCCGCAGCAAGGCCGGCCTCGATGTCCTGCTGACCAAGGCCGCGATCGATTTCCAGAATCTTTCCAACGAGCATGCCGACGCGCTGGTGCGCCTGAACCTCGAGGCGCTGCGCGAGGCGGCCGGCCTCGACGCGCTGCTCATCGCCACTTTCGACGCAGCGCACACGGTCATCGAGCACGTCGTCGGCGTGACCGGCCTGTTCGCGACGTTCAATCCGGAGACGCTGCGCGGCGAGTCGCTCGAAAGGCTGCCGTACCTGCGCAATCGACTGGAACACTTGCGCGTGATCGAGATCCGCGACACGTCACAGCCGCGCGCGGATGTGGCGCCCGAAGCCGCGCAGCTCGCGGCCCTGCGCATCGGCGCGGCTTTGATCATCGGCTTCGCGGCGCAGGGTCGCACCAGCGGCTTCATTGCGCTCTGCTCGACGCTGCCCCGCGACAGCTGGGACGCGAACCTGCACCTGATGCTGAAGCTGCTCGGCTCCAGCTATGCCACCGGCATCGAGCGCGTGCGTTATCAGAAGCACCTGAAGCAGATCGAGGAGCGCGACGCGCTGGCGCTGCATGGTGCCAACGACGGCTTGTGGGACTTTGACCTGGATCGCAAGACCACGTACTTCTCACCGCGCTGGAAAGCGATGCTCGGTTACGGTGACGACGAGGTCGAGCCGCTGAGCGACTGGCAGGAGCTCGTTCATCCCGATGACCTGGAGCGCGTTCGCGCCGGGCTGCGCGATCATCTCGCCGGCATCGAGCCGCTGTTCGAAAGCGTGCACCGGCTGCGCCATCGTGACGGAGTCTGGCTCTGGGTCGTCAGCCGTGCGAAAGCGCGCGTCGACGAGCAGGGCAGGGCACATCGCATCGTCGGCGTCGATCTGGACATCACCGAGCGCAAGCTCTTCGAGGACGCGCTGTTCAAGGAGAAGGAGAGCGCGCAGATCACGCTGCAGTCGATCGGCGACGGCGTGATCACGACCGACTCCAAATGCCGCATCGAGTATCTCAATCCGGTGGCGGAGCAGCTCACCGGCTGGCGCCTGGAGCATGCGCAGGGTCGCATCGTCGACGAGATCTTCCGCAGCTTCCACGAGGAGACGTGCGAGCCGCTGGAGAATCCGTTGGCGGTGTCGATCCGTCGCACGCGCGCGATCAAGAGCGTGCGGCCGACGCTGCTGATCCGCCGTGACGGCAATGAGCTTTACATCGAGAGCTGCGCCTCGCCGATTCGCGACGGCGAGGGTAACGTCCTGGGCGGCGTGCTGGTGTTCCACGACGTCAGCGAGAGCCGCGAGCTCAATCGCAAACTGTCGTACCACGCCAGCCACGACATCCTGACCGGGCTGGTGAACCGGCGCGAGTTCGAGTCGCGGCTGGAGCGCGCCATCAAGAGCGCACGGGCGCGCGAGGCGTCGTACGCGCTCTGCCACATCGATCTCGATCAGTTCAAAATCATCAACGACAACTGCGGCCACAGCGCCGGCGATGCACTGCTCGGACAAGTCGGCGCACTGCTCAAATCGAAGATCCGCTGGCGCGACACTGTTTCGCGGCTCGGCGGCGACGAGTTCGGCGTACTGCTGGAGAGCTGCTCGCTCGAGGAAGCGGTACGCAATGCCGAAGGACTGCGCGAGGCGATCCGCAATTACAAGTTCGTCTGGGAAGAGCGCACCTTCCGGCTCGGCGCGAGCATCGGCGTGGTGCCGATCTCACCGGAGAACGAGGACGTGGCCGCGTTGCTATCGGCCGCGGACAGCGCCTGTGCGGCGGCCAAGGAGAACGGCCGCAACCGCATCTACAGCTTCCAGGAAAACGACATCGATCTGATGCGCCGCCGGCGTGAGATGCAATGGGCCGCACGCATCAACAACGCGCTCGAGGACGGCCGCTTCGAGATCTTCCGCCAGGTCATCCTGCCGCTGCAGGACCCGCAGCAGCACGGCATGCACTACGAGCTGCTGCTGCGCATGCGCGACGAGGCCGGCAAGATCGTCACGCCCGATCAGTTCATCGCAGCGGCCGAGCGCTACGGCCTGACGCCGAACATCGACCGCTGGATGATCGAGCACGCGCTGCGCTGGCTGGTCTCGGAAGCGGACGAGCGCGAGAAGCTGGAGCTGTGCTCGATCAACCTGTCGGGGCAGAGCCTCGGCGACGACAAGTTCCTGCCGTTCGTGATCGATCATTTCCATCGCAGCGGCATCGACGCCTCGAAGATCTGCTTCGAGATCACCGAGACCGCGGCGATCGCCAGCTTCTCGCAGGCGAACCGCTTCATCCACGCGCTCAAGGAGCTGGGCTGCCGCTTCGCGCTCGACGACTTCGGCACCGGCCTGTCGTCGTTCGGCTATCTGAAGCATTTCCCGGTCGACTTCCTGAAGATCGACGGCAGCTTCGTCAAGGAGATCCTGCACGATCCGATCGACCGCGAAATGGTGCGCTCGATCAACGAGATCGGCCATCTCACCGGCAAGCAGACGATCGCGGAGTTCGCCGAGAGCATGGAGATCGTCGAGATGCTGCGCAGCCTCGGCGTCGACTACGCGCAGGGGTACGCGATTGCGACTCCGCAGCGCGTAATGAAGCTCGCCGCCGGCTCGTAGGTCGGGCTTCAGCCCGACACAAACCTCATCGACAGATCCACGGCACGGACGTGCTTCGTCAGGCCGCCGACGGAGACGAAGTCAACGCCCGTCTCGGCCACCGCGCGCAGCGTTTCCAGCGACATGTTTCCAGATGCCTCGAGCTCGGTGCGGGCATTCGTGTGCGCTCGCGAGGTCTGCACTGCCGCGCGCATGTCGTCGAGCGAGAAGTTGTCGAGCAGGATGCGATCGACCTTTGCATCGAGCGCTTCACGCAGCTGTGCGAGATTCTCGACCTCGACTTCCAGCAGGACCTTCGCGGCGACACTGCGCGCCGCGCGCACCGCGTTTGTGATCGATCCGGCCGCGGCGATGTGGTTCTCTTTGACCAGGATCGCGTCGAACAGGCCGATCCGGTGGTTGGTGCCGCCGCCGCAGCGCACTGCGTACTTCTGTGCGATCCGCAGCCCGGGAATCGTCTTGCGCGTATCGAGAATGCGGCAGTGGGTGCCAGCGACGGCGTCGACGTATTGACGCGTCACTGTCGCCGTTCCGGAGAGGGCTTGCAGGAAGTTGAGTGCGGTTCTCTCGCCGGTCAGCAGCGAGCGCGCTGGGCCGTCGAGCGTGCATAGCTGCTGATTCGCGCGCACCCGATCGCCATCACGCGCAGACCAGGTGATGCGAACACCCGGATCGATTCGCATAAACACTTCGTCGAACCACGCCGCGCCGCAGAGCACAGCGTCCTCGCGCGTAATGACGCAGGCGCGGGCGACGCGATCCGCCGGGATCAGCTGCGCGGTCAGGTCGCCCGACCCCACGTCCTCCTGCAGCGCCGTCGCGACGGTCTGCGATACGTAAGCAGGATCGGCCTCGTTCATGGCCTCCTCAGAACGGCAGGCCGTGGCTCTGGCCGCCCATGCACATCAGCATCGGGATGGACAGAATGAAGTTGGTGCGCGAGGCATACAACGCGACCTTGCGCGCCTTGGCCTTCTCGTCGTCCGTCGCGGGGACGATGCCGAGGATCTTCTTCTGATTCGGCCAGATGAAGACCCAGACATTGAACAGCATGATCGTGCCGAGCCAGGCGCCGATACCGATCGTCACGAAGCCCGGCTGCAACGTGAGGGCCTTGTGCATCACGGGTGTGCCGCCGTAGCCGAACAACAGGTAGTACGCACCGGTGAGCCAGGTGAAGACCGCGGCCCAGCGGAACCACCACAGCGCGCGCGGGGCAATGTACTTGTTGATGCCGGCGCCGCCAGGCCCCCCCTTGTCGGCGGCGGCATCCGCCATGCTCGGCGTTTGCACGACGTTGAAGTACCACAGCAGACCGATCCACATGACACCCGACACGATGTGCAGCCAGCGGTCGAGTTGCGGGTGGTGGAAGCCGATCGCGTCTCCGCCGGCGACCACGCCGGTGATGATCAGCGAGATCACGATTGCAAGCACGAATGCGGCCGTGATTGCGCCTCGGACAGTGGTGAACGGATGCATCGTGAGACCTCCTGCTACGGCGTTTCTTGGTGTTCTATTAGGTGTTTTTGGGGTGGCGGGTCGGAAAACGGACCCAAAAAGCGTTTGAAGAATAGGCGAGCGATCCCCATAATTCAACGCTGGTCACATCGCATGACGCCCCCCGCCGTTTCGCTGCCGCGCGTCGAATCTCCTTGCATCAACGTCTGTACGCTCGATGCGCAGAAGGTCTGCATCGGCTGCGGGCGCACCATCGACGAGATCGCAGTCTGGTCGCGTCTGGGCGATGAGGAGCGACGCGCCGTCTGCGAGCGGGCTGCGCGTCGCAGGCAGTCAATTTCTTCTTCAGAGGTCTAAGCCGTGGACGTCATCGAGCGCATCAAATCGCAACTCTCCGCCAACCCGGTGGTGCTGTACATGAAGGGCACGCCGGACTTTCCGCAGTGCGGCTTCTCCGCCGCCGCAGTGCGCGCCCTCAACGCAGCGGGCGCGTCGTTTGCGCACGTCAACATCTTCGAGGATCCGGAGCTGCGCGAGGCTCTGAAGCAGTACTCGAACTGGCCGACCTATCCGCAGCTGTATGTGAACGGCGAGCTGATCGGCGGCTCGGACATCATCCTCGAGATGTACAAGAACGGCGAGCTGCAGAAGCTGTTTGCCGTGGGCGAAGCTTCAGCCGGATAGCTTCGGAAAGCGGTTGCAGACCTGACAGAACAGCTCGGCGGTGCGCTCCGCGTCGTAGGCCGCGGAGTGCGCTTCGGTCGAGTCCCAGCCGATCCCCGCGGCTTGCAGCGCCTTGCCGAGCACCGTCTGGCCGTAGACCACGCCGGCGAGCGTCGCCGTGTCGAAGCTCGAAAAAGGGTGAAACGGATTGCGCTTGATCTGGGTGCGCGCGACCGCCGCATTCAGAAAGTTCAGATCGAAGTAGGCGTTGTGACCCACGAGGATCGCGCGCGTGCAGTCGTTCTCCTTCATCGCACGGCGCACTTCCTTGAACAGCCGCGTGAGCGCTTCCTTCTCCGGGATCGCCGGCCGCAGCGGATGGAACGGGTCGATGCCGGTCACGGCGAGCGATGCGGCTTCCAGCTTCGCGCCCGCGAACGGCTGCACGTGAAAGCGCCAGCTCTCGCCCGGCGCGATGCGGCCGTCAGGTCGCAGCTCGATCAGGACCGCGGCGATTTCCAGCAGCGCGTCGGTGTTGGGATTGAAGCCGCCGCACTCGACGTCGATCACGACGGGCATGAAACCGCGGAAGCGGCTGGCCAGAGGCAGGCGTTCGCTCACGCACGCCGCTCCTCGACCAGGCGCCAGGTCAGCTGCTCGCCGGCACGGAACGGCACCAGCTCGTCGCCGGCGAACGGATACGTCGGCGGCGGCGTCCACGCAGTCCGCTCGAGTGTGATGAGCTCGCGATTGCGCGGCAGACCGTAGAAATCAGGTCCGCGCTCGGAGGCGAATGCCTGGAGTCGCTGCAGCGCGCCGGCCTGCTCGAACGCTTCCGCATACAACTCGATGGCGGCATGCGCGGAGAAGATCCCGGCGCAACCGCAGGTTGTCTCCTTGGTGTGGCGCGCGTGCGGCGCGCTGTCCGTGCCGAGAAAAAAGCGCGCATCGTCGCTGGTTGCAGCTTCGATCAGCGCCCGGCGATCGTGCTCGCGCTTGAGCACCGGCAGACAGTAGTTGTGCGGCCGGATGCCGCCCTGGAAGATCGCGTTGCGATTCAGCAGCAGGTGCTGGGGCGTGATCGTCGCGCCGACGCCGCGGCGCGCGGCCGCGACGAACTGCACTGCTTCGCGCGTCGTGACGTGCTCGAACACGACGCGCAGACCCGGGAAGCGCTCGACGACGCGGGCGAGAATGCGGTCGATGAACACGCGCTCGCGATCGAACACGTCGACATCGCCATCCGTCACTTCACCATGTACCTGGAACACCAGCCCGCAGGCCTGCAGCGCTTCGAGTGCCGGATAGATCTTCTCGATGGCCGTGACGCCGGCATCCGAGTGCGTCGTCGCGCCGGCAGGGTAGAGCTTCGCGCCGACAATGAAGCCGCTGCGCTGCGCGGCCCTGATCTCGTCCGGCGAAGTCGTATCGGTGAGGTACAACGTCATCAGCGGTTCGAAGTGCGCGCCGGCCGGCAGCGCCGCGAGAATTCGCTCGCGATAGGCGACGGCCATGGCGACCGTAGTCACCGGCGGCTTGAGGTTCGGCATGATGATCGCGCGTGCGAATTGGCGCGCGGTGAACGGCAGGACGCTGGCGAGCTGCGCGCCGTCGCGGACGTGCAGATGCCAATCGTCGGGCCTAAGGATTCGCAAGGAGCTGGCCATTACCCAGCAACTCTACCGCGTATCGCACGCCAAATCCGGTGATATCGGTCGGCACGTGGCCGAGTCCGCCGCTGCGGTTGCTGCTCGCCAGGTCGATGTGAATCCAGGGCACTTCCTGCGGCACGAAGCGGCTCAGGAAGCGCGCAGCGAGGATGTGATCGCCCTTGCTGTCCGGCGTACATTGCAGGACGTCGGCGATCGCGGATTCCAGGTCGCTGTCGTAGTCCTCGTCCATCGGGAAAGGCCAGACCCGCTCGCCGCTGTTGCGACCGGCGGCACGCAACGCTTCGTGCCATTGCGGACGATTGGTGAATGCGCCGCTGTAGCGCTCGGTCAACGCATTCACGCAAGCGCCGGTGAGCGTCGCGAAATCGATCATCAGCTGTGGCTGTTCGCGTGCTGCGATCGCAAGCGTATCGGCGAGGACCATGCGGCCTTCGGCGTCGCTGTGCGCGACCTGGATGGTCACGCCGTTCGCGGCTTGCACGACTTCCTGCGGCCGGAAGGCGCGCGCCCCGATTTCGTTCTCGGTGATCGCGAGCCAGCAGTCGATGTCATAGGGCGCACGCAGCTCGCTCAGCGCGAGTAGCGTGCCGACGGCGACAGCGCTGCCCTGCATGTCCGTATGCATGTCGTACATGCTCTTGTGCGACTTGAGGTTGATGCCGCCGGTATCGAAGCAGATGCCCTTGCCGACGAGCGCGAGTCGTCGCGCATCGCGCCGCTGCGGCGCGCGGTAGCGCAAGCGGACGATGCCTGCATCGCGTTGCTGATTGGCGCGAGCGACCGCGAGAAACGCGCCCGCGTTGCGACGTCGTAACGCCGCCTCGTCGAGAAAGTCGAACTGCCAGCGCTCGCGACGCGCCAGATCGCGCAGCGCACGACGATAGCCGCTCGAGTTGAGCACGTTCGGTGGCAATGCAGTGAGCCAGCGCGCAACGTGATTGCCGCGATCGATCGCGATCGTGCGGGCGGTGTCCAGCTGCGCGCTGCCGTTGAGGATCGTGAACGCGGCGGGCACCGCGGGCTTTTCGCGCTTCGATTTCATCACCGGCATCGGAGCCGTCGCCGCGAGCGCTGCAGCCAGCACTGCCTCGAGCGCCGCGACGCCTGCTTCGCCTTCGAGACCGCTAGTTGCAAGCAGGACGCGAGCGCGAGCAGGCGGCGCGAGCGCTTTCCAGGCGCGCGCGGCGAGCAAGAGTCGTTCGAATGCCGATGCTGTACTTTTTGCGAATGCGAGGACGACCGGGATGGCGGCCGGCGTGACGCGGGCACTCAGCAGTGTCACAGGCCCGCGGCTGCGCGCGTCTCTATAGAGCCTTTGCCACAGTGCCGGCGACGGGAGCTCTCTCAGCGCTCCCTCAGCGCGCTCCCGCGGGCACACGACGATTGCTGCATCGTGCTTTTGCAGCGTGCGCTCGTCGAGCTGCGCCTTGGGCTGGGCGACACGAATACCCCGCCCTGCGGGAAGCAATTCCACCACACAACGTTCCTTGACCTGAAAATTTCAAACTCGGATCATACGCGGCCTCATCCCGCAGCACACCCGACATGCCCGAAGCCTCCCAGTTCGATGATCTGGATCCGGAAGAAACCAGGGAATGGCTCGAGTCGATGGACTCGGTGCTCAAGGCGCACGGCGCACAGCGCGCGCACTTTCTGCTGGAAAAGCTGATCGATTTCACGCGGCGCTCCGGCACGTACCTGCCGTTCAAGCCGAATACCGCGTACCTCAACACGATCTCGCCCGGGCAGGAGAAAGAGTATCCCGGCGACCGCACGATCGAGCGGCGCATCGAGTCGTACATCCGCTGGAACGCGATGGCGATGGTCGTGCAGGCCAACCGGCAGAGCTCCGAGTACGGCGGCCACATCGCGAGCTACGCGTCGGCGGCCACGCTCTACGAAGTGGGTTTCAACCATTTCTGGCGCGCGCCATCGGACAAACATCCGGGTGACATGGTGTACATCCAGGGTCACGCTTCGCCCGGCATCTACGCGCGCGCCTATCTCGAAGGCCGGCTGACCGAGAACAATCTGCGGCATTTCCGCAAAGAAGTCGCCAGTCCCGACGGGCTCAGCTCGTATCCGCATCCGTGGCTGATGCCGGACTTCTGGCAGTACCCGACAGTCTCGATGGGCCTCGGTCCGATGATGGCGATTTACCAGGCGCGCTTCCAGCGGTATCTCGAGCATCGCGGCGTCGTGCCGGAGAGCGACCGCAGGATCTGGGCATTCCTAGGCGACGGCGAGATGGACGAGCCGGAGTCGCTCGGCGCGATCACGATGCCGGTGCGCGAGCACCTCGACAACCTGGTGTTCGTGATCAACTGCAACCTGCAGCGCCTCGACGGGCCGGTGCGCGGCAACGGCAAGATCATCCAGGAGCTGGAAGCCGCATTCCTCGGCGCCGGCTGGAACGTCGTCAAGGTGATCTGGGGCTCGCGCTGGGATCCTTTGCTCGCGCGCGATACCAAAGGGTTGCTGCGCCGGGTGATGGAGGAATGCGTCGACGGCGAGTACCAGAACTTCAAGGCCAAGGGCGGCGCGTACACGCGCGAGAACTTCTTCGGCAAGTATCCCGAGCTGAAGGAGATGGTCGCGAACATGTCGGACGACGACATCTGGCGGCTCAATCGCGGCGGCCACGATTACAAGAAGGTATTCAACGCCTACCAGGCGGCGGTGACCCACAAGGGTCAGCCGACGGTGATTCTCGCGAAGACGGTCAAGGGCTTCATGATGGGCCGCTGGGGCGAGAGCCAGAACATCACGCACCAGCAGAAGAAGCTCGACGACGAGGCGCTCAAGGAATTCCGCAACCGCATCTTCATGCAGATCTCCGACGAGGAGATCGCCAACGCGCCGTTCAAGAAGCCGCCGGAAGACAGCGAGGAGATGAGGTACCTGCGCGAGCGCCGCAAGATGCTCGGCGGGCCTTTGCCGCAGCGGCGTGCCAATGCGCCGGCGCTCGAAGTGCCGCCGCTCGAAGCGTTCGACTCGATGCTGCAGAGCTCGGGTGACCGCGAGTTCTCCACCACGATGGCGCTGGTGCGCATCCTGCAGCTGCTCGTGAAAGACAAGAACATCGGCAAGCACGTCGTGCCGATCGTTCCCGACGAAGCGCGCACCTTCGGCATGGAGGGCATGTTCCGCCAGGTCGGCATCTATTCCTCGATGGGCCAGCTGTACACGCCGCAGGACGCGGACCAGCTGATGTTCTACAAGGAGGACAAGAAGGGACAGATCCTCGAAGAGGGCATCAACGAGGCCGGCGCATTGTGCTCGTTCATCGCAGCGGGCACCGCATACGCGAACCACGGCGTCAACATGGTGCCGTTCTACATCTACTACTCGATGTTCGGCTTCCAGCGCGTCGGCGACTTCATCTGGGCGGCCGGCGACAGCCAGGCGCGCGGCTTCCTCGTGGGCGGTACGGCCGGCCGGACGACGCTCGCAGGTGAAGGTCTGCAGCACCAGGACGGGCACAGCCAGTTGCTCTCGACGACCGTGCCGAACTGCGTCTCGTACGATCCCGCCTTCGCTTTCGAGCTGGCGGTCGTGGTCCAGGACGGCCTGCGCCGCATGTTCGCCGCGCAGGAAGACGTCTTCTTCTATATCACCTGCATGAACGAGAACTACGCGCACCCGGCGATGCCGAAGGACGCGCAGGCGGGAGTTCTCAAGGGCATGTATCTGCTGCAGGCGGGTGGGCGCGGCAAAGTGCGCGTGAACTTGTTCGGCTCCGGCACGATCCTGCGCGAGGTGATGACGGCGGCGGAGATTCTCGAGCGCGACTACGGCGTGCCCGCGGACATCTTCAGCGTACCGAGCTACTCGGAGCTGCGGCGCGAAGCGCTCGACATCGAGCGGCGCAACCTGCTGCATCCCGACCAGCCGGGGCAGCAGCCTTACGTGCGCCAGTGCCTCGGCGATCGCACCGGGCCATTCATTGCCGCGAGTGACTACATGAAGATCGTTCCGGACCAGATCCGCCAGTGGGTACCCGGGCGCTTCATCGTGCTCGGCACGGACGGCTACGGCCGCAGCGATTCACGGGCGCAGCTGCGCCGCCATTTCGAAGTCGATGCGCAGCACATCGTGCTGGCTTCGCTGCGCGCGCTCGCCGACGAAGGCAAGCTCGACGTCGCGACCGTCAAGCAGTGCATGAAGAAATTCGACATCGATCCCGAGCGGCCGAACCCGGTCACGCAGTAGGCTGCCATGGCTCAAGACATCACCGTTCCCGATCTCGGGGATTTCAAGGACGTGGAGGTCATCGACGTCCTGGTGAAAACCGGCGACACGATCGAAGTCGACACGCCGCTGATCACGCTGGAGACCGAGAAGGCAACCATGGACGTGCCCTCGACCGCGGCCGGCGTAGTGAAGTCGGTCGCGATCAAGAAGGGCGATCGCGTTTCGAAAGGGAACGTGATCGTGCAGGTGGAAGGCGCGGCAGGCGGCGAGAAGAAACCTGCGCCCGCTGCGACGCCGCCCGCGCAGTCCGCGGAGGCTGCGCCCGAGGCGGAGGCACCCAAGCCGCAGGCACCCGAACCACAAGCAGCTGCACCACAAGCAGCTGCTGCTCCACCGCCGCCGCGGCCAGCGGTCCCTGCCATCGTCATCAACGAGGCCGGCTTCGCGAGCGCGCACGCCAGCCCTTCGATCCGCAAATTCGCGCGCGAGCTGGGTGTCGATCTCGGCAGCGTCAAAGGCAGCGGCCTCAAGGGACGCGTCACTGCCGACGACGTAAAGGCCTGGGTAAAGCAGGCGCTCAGGAGCGGCGCACCGGCAGGCGGCGGCGCCTTGCCGAAAGTGCCGGAGATCGACTTCACGAAGTTCGGCGCGGTCGAGGTAAAGCCGCTCGGCCGCATCCAGAAGATCTCCGGGCCGCGCCTGCAGGCGAGCTGGGTCAACGTTCCGCACGTCTGGCAAATGGACGAGGCGGACATCACCGACCTAGAAGAGACCCGCAACCAGCTGAAGGGCGATGCGAGCAAGGCAGGGGTCAAGCTGACGCCGCTCGCATTCATTCTGCGTGCGTGCGTCAAGGCGCTGCGCGAGTTTCCGCTGGTCAACACTTCGCTGGACCCGTCCGGCCAGAACCTCGTGTGGAAGAAGTACCTGCACCTCGGCTTCGCTGCGGACACGCCGAACGGCCTGGTCGTGCCGGTCATTCGCGATGCCGACAAGAAGGACGTCTACGAGCTCGCGCGTGAGCTGGCTGTGCTGTCCGAGAAGGCGCGCGCGGGGAAGTTGTCCGCCGTCGAGATGCAGGGCGCGAGCTTCACGGTCTCCAGCCTTGGTGGCATCGGTGGCACGTCGTTCACGCCGATCATCAACGCGCCCGAAGTTGCGATCCTCGGCGTCGCGCGCTCCAGCATGCGACCCGTGTATCAGGATGGGAAGTTCGTGCCGCGTCTGATTCTGCCGTTCACGCTTGCGTATGATCATCGCGTGATCGACGGAGCGGCGGCCGTGCGCTTCACGACCTTCCTCGCGCAGAAGCTCGCCGACGTGAAGGGCTTGCTGGAAGCGGTGCCGTGAGCCGCGTCCTCGTTCCCGATCTCGGCGATTTCAAGGACGTCGAAGTCATCGACGTGCTCGTCAAGCCGGGTGACCAGGTCGAGCTCGAATCGCCCTTGATCACGCTGGAGACCGAGAAGGCGACGATGGATGTGCCTTCGTCCGCGGCCGGCGTCGTGAAATCGGTCGCGGTGAAGAAGGGCGATCGCGTTTCCAAGGGCAGCGTGATCGTCGAAGTCGAAGGCGGTCAGCCCGCTGCTGCGGAACAGCCGAAGGCGGCCGCTCCGGCTCCACAACCGGCTGCGCCAGCGAAGCAGCAACAATCCGCGGCACCCGCTGCGCCCCGGGCGGCAGAGCAGGCGCCGAAGCGCGAAGCGCAGCCTGCGGCTTCTTACGGCTTCGACGTGATCGTGCTGGGCGCCGGCCCAGGCGGCTACACCGCCGCCTTTCGCGCTGCCGATCTCGGCATGCGTGTTGCTCTGGTCGAGCGCTGGCCGCAACTCGGCGGCGTGTGTCTCAACGTCGGCTGCATTCCGTCGAAGGCGCTGCTGCATGCCGCCAAGGTCATCGAGGATGCGGAGGCGATGAGCAGCGCGGGCCTCGTCTTCGGCAAGCCGCAGATCGACGCGGCGAAGCTGCGCGACTGGAAGAACAAGATCGTCGGCAGGCTCACCGGCGGACTCACGACGCTGGCGAAGCAGCGCAAGGTGGAAGTGATTCGCGGCGCCGGCAAGTTCGTCTCGGCGCACGAGCTCGAAGTGGCCGGCAGCGGCGCGGCGCGCCGCGTCTCGTTCGCGAATTGCATCATCGCTGCCGGCTCGGAATCGATTCGCCTGCCGAATCTGCCGGACGACCCGCGCATCATCGATTCGACCGGCGCGCTCGAGCTCGATCTGCCGCAGCGCATGCTGGTCGTCGGCGGCGGAATCATCGGTCTGGAAATGGCCACGGTGTACGACGCGCTGGGCGTCAAAGTCAGTGTGGTCGAGCTGACCGACGGCCTGATGCCGGGCTGCGACCGCGACCTGGTGCGGCCGCTCGAGCGGCGCATCGCCAAGCGCTACGAGCGCATCATGGTCAAGACGAAAGTCAGCAAGGTCGAAGCCGCAAAGGAAGGCCTGCGCGTGACGTTCGAGGCCGAGCCGGCGATCGCGCCGGAAGTCTACGACCGCGTGCTGATCGCCGTGGGACGCAGCCCGAACGGTCGCACCATCGGTGCGGATGCGGCCGGCGTCCTGGTCAACGAGCGCGGCTTCGTGCCGGTCGACCGGCAGATGCGCACGAATGTGCCGCACATCTTCGCGATCGGCGACATCGCGGGTCCGCCGATGCTCGCGCACAAGGCGTCGCACGAAGGCAAGCTGGCCGCGGAAGTCGCTCATGGCGAAAAGCGCGCGTTCGATGCGCGCGTCATTCCGTCAGTCGCCTACACCGATCCGGAAATCGCCTGGGTCGGGCTCACGGAAACGGATGCGAAGGTGATGGGCACGGCGTACGAGAAAGCGACGTTTCCCTGGGCCGCGAGCGGGCGCTCACTGTCGCTCGGCCGTGACGAGGGCATGACGAAGCTGTTGTTCGATCCGAGCTCGCGCCGCGTCATCGGCGGCGGCATCGTCGGACCGAACGCCGGCGATCTGATTTCGGAGGTCGCGCTCGCCATCGAGATGGGGAGCGATGCCGCCGACCTCGGACTGACGATCCATCCCCACCCGACGCTGTCCGAGACCATCATGTTCGCCGCCGAGGCATTCGACGGCACGCTTACTGACCTGTACATACCAAAGAAGAAGAGCTCGCAGTCGGGCTAAAGCCCGACCTACAGCGTAGAATCCGGCCGATCCCGATAACGACAAACGGGGAGGCCAGCCGTGGACTTCAACAAGCTGATCGCACGGGTCAAGGGCATTCTGCTGACGCCCAAGACCGAATGGCCGGTCATCGCCGGCGAGCAGACCACCGTCGCCGAGCTGTACAAGGGCTACATCGTCTGGCTCGCGGCGATTCCGCCGATCTTCTCGTTTCTGCTGCTGGCGCGTTTCGCCGCGGGTCTCGCGCTGACGCAGCTCATTCTCTATTACGTGCTGACGCTCGCAATGTTGTACGTCATGGCGATCATCACCGACGCACTTGCGCCGAACTTCGGCGGCACCCGCGACCGGGTGCAGGCGCTGAAGACGGTTGCGTACGCTTCCACGGCGACGTGCGTCGCCGGTGTCGCTGCGATCCTGCCGCTGCTCGGCACGCTCATCGGGCTCGTGGCGCTCGGCTATGGAATCTACCTGCTGTATCTCGGGCTGCCGCACACGATGAAGAGTCCGCCGGACCGCGCGGGCGGTTACACGGCGGTGCTCGTCATCATCCTGATCGTGCTGGCCCTGGTCATGGGCGCGATCATCGCATCCGTCACCGGTGTCGGCATGTACTCGCGCGGCGGATCGCTGTTCAGCTCGTCGCACGATTCGACCGAGACGACGTTCGACAAGGACAGCACGGTCGGCAAGCTCGAGCAGTGGAGCAAGAACGTCGAGGCCGCCTCCAAGAAGCTGGAGGACGCGCAGAAGTCCGGCGACCAGCAGGCGCAGAGCGATGCGATGAAGACGATGATGGGCGCGGCAGTCGGCGGCGGCGAACAGGTCGAGTCGCTGGCGCCGGATCGTCTCAAGCCGTTCCTGCCCGAGTCGCTCGGCGACATGACGCGCGCGACGTTCTCCACTCAGCGCAACAGCGCGATGGGAATGCAGATGACCGAGGCGCGCGCGACTTATATGAACGACGAGGGCCGTTCGTGGGATCTGCAGATCACGGACACGGGAACTGCCAAAGGCCTGCTCGCGCTCGCCGGCTGGGCCGGCGTCGAAGGCGAGAACGAAACGGATACCGGTTACGACAAGACCTATCACGAGGGTGGACGGCTGATTCACGAGCAGTGGGACCGCACCAGCTCCCGCGGCCAATACGGCGTGGTGCTCGGCGATCGCTTCACGATCAAGATCGAAGGCGAGGCGGAGAGCATCGACGATCTCAAAGCGGCGCTCGCCGATCTGGATCTCGACGCGCTCGAGGCGTTGAAAGGCGAAGGGGTGGCGAAGAACTGATGGCCATCGCCGACCAGCGCATGCGAGTCATCGACGTGCCGCAGCCGGGCGGACCGGAAGCGCTCGCTCTCACCGAGCGGCCCGTGCCGCAATCCGCGCAGGGCGAAGTCTTGATCGAGGTGGCTGCGGCCGGTGTGAATCGCGCCGACGTGCTCCAGCGCCGCGGCTTGTATCCGTCGCCGCCCGGTGCGCCGTCGAATCCCGGTCTCGAGGTTGCGGGTACGATCGTTGCCGTCGGCGCCGGCGTCGCGGAGTTCAAGGTCGGCGACGCAGTCTGCGCGCTGCTCCAGGGCGGCGGCTACGCCGAGTATTGCAGCGTCGATGCCGGACAGGTGCTGCCGATTCCCGGAGCGCTCGACATGATCGAGGCAGCATCGCTGCCGGAAGCGATGTTCACTGTCTGGAGCAACGTATTCGGGTTCGGTCGACTGCAGCCGGGCGAAACACTGCTGGTCCACGGCGGGTCCAGCGGCATCGGCGTCACTGCTATTCAACTCGCCGCGGCGCTGGGGCACACCGTGTTCGCGACTGCGGGTTCGGCTGAGAAATGCCGGTTCTGCGAGAGTCTCGGCGCGCGCCGCGCGATCGACTACAAGAGCGAGGACTTCGTTGCCGCGATTGCCGCCGCAACGGCCGGGCGGGGCGTCGACGTCGTGCTGGACATGGTCGGCGGCAGTTACCTGTCGCGCAATCTGCAGGCGCTCGCCACCGAGGGCCGGCTCGTGATGATCGCCACGCAGGGCGGAGTGAAAGGCGAGATCGATGTGCTGCGAATCATGCAGCAACGGTTGGTGATCACGGGCTCGACGCTGCGGCCGCGCCCCGCGCAATTCAAGCGCGCGCTTCGTGATCAGCTGGTGGAGAAAGTGTGGCCGCTGCTCGCCGCCGGACGTATTCGTCCGGTGATCGATTCAGTGTTCGCGCTCCCTGAAGCGAGCCAGGCGCACGCCCGGATGGAAAACGGCGAGCACAAAGGGAAAATAATTCTCGATCTGATGCGAGCCGCCGCGGACGGATGATTTGACAGATGGCGCTGGAGCCGCGCGCGCCGTCGTGCATCGCTTACATGCACGTCGGCGAATTCGTCGTGTTGAATACGCACCAATCCGTATTTATCCTCTTGCACACATTTTTTGCCGAAATGTCTTGGCGAGCGTCGGCGCGGGTCTGGTAGATACCGTGGTCGGCAAATGAGCGGGTGTCCCGAATACTCTGCACAGGTGCGCACGGCACCGTGCAGAGGCTCGCCCGGTCCGCAGGGAAGCGGCGTTGTCGGTCAGGGCTCGAAAGGATGCGGATGTGACTCACCTCGATCGCGCACAATCGTTCATCGATCTTTGCCGCAGCGGCGCGGCGGCGAGCGAGCTGGCGGGCCTGTTCCAGCGCGAACTCGATGCATGCGGATTCCGGTTCTTCTCGTGCACCTCGCACGTCGATCCGCTGCGGCCGCCGCGCGGCGCGGTGGTCCTGCACAACTATCCGGCCGAGTGGATGCGCGCGTTCAGCGAGCTCGACTTCTACTACATCGATCCGGTCTTCCATTACGCGAATCGCTCGCTGACGCCGTTCTTCTGGGATGCGGACGAGTTTCGCGCGGAGCTGACGGCGCCGCAGCTGGAAATCATGGAGGAGGCGCGCCGTTTCGGCATCGAGCACGGCTACACCGTGCCGATCCACGCGCCGCGCTCGCCGGGTGCGTACCGCGCTTCCTGCTCAGTGGTGCCCGATTCTGCTGCCGTCGACGCTGAGAGCTACCTCGCTGTACAGCTCATGTCCTGCTACATGTACTCAGCGCTCAGCCGCGAGGCCGAGGCCGCTTCCGCAAGCGGCCTCCCGCGCGGCCTGACCCGTCGTGAGCGGCAGTGTCTGGAGCTCGCCGCGCAGGGCAAGAGCGACTGGGTCGCCGGCCGCATCCTCGGCATCAGCGAGCGCACGGTGCACAACCACATCGAGCACGCCAAGCGGCGGCTCGGCGTGGCGACGCGCGTTCAGGCAATCGTGCACGCGCTGGTGAGTCGACAGATTGCCTTCGGGGACGTCATCCGTTCGATTGCGGACGACGACGACGAGTCCCGCGAGGCTGGCCGCTCATAGCCGCGGCAGCGGCTCCCTCACAGCCGAATTGATCCGATCGGCTCAATTCCGCCGCCTCGGGAATTCGGTCAGTCTTGCCGCAACCAGGGAGCGGAGCGGGCGATGATCAGCACTCATTCAACGGGGAACGCCGCTCCCACCGGGCGTCTGTCCACCGCGGCAGGCCGCCACGGTGTCCGCTCCTCACAGGAACGCGTCACTGGCCGACGCAAACCCAGAGTCACATCATGAACACACTGGCACATATCTCATTGAAGCGACGGATTCCGCTTCAGCTCGGAAGCGAAGGTTCCAGGAAGAGCGACGAGGATCCCATGACAGAAGGTGCCGTCTACGAACGCATCAAGAACTGGCTCCTGGCGCAATCCCTGGTGCCCGGTCAGCTGCTGCAGATCGGCGTGCTCGCCGACGAGCTCGGCGTCAGCACCACGCCGGTGCGCGAAGCGCTCACGCGGCTCGCGGCCGAGCGGATGATCATGTCCGTGCCGAAGCGCGGCTTCTTCGCGCGGACCCCATCCGAGGACGACATCCTCGGACTGTATTGCGTCAATCGCACCATCCTCGACGCGGCTGTCGCGCGCTGGCCGGAAAGGAATCCCGCGCCGGTACCTGCGGCCGACGCGGCTGCCGCGGTTGGCGTTCAGGAGCGCAGCGCCGAACAGCTGGCGCGCCAGACTGGGGAGCTGTTTTTGCAGGTCGCGGTGCGCTCGGGAGTCAGCGAATTTGCGGAGATCGTCCGCAACATGAACGACCGCCTGCATCATGCGCGCGTACTGGAATGCGAGATCGTTCCGGACGTGTTCGTGGAGACGACTAAGCTCGCGGAGCTGATTGCGGCTGACCAGCGCGACCCGCTGCGCCAGGCGCTCAGGGCCTATCACGACGAGCGGTTGCGGCTCGTCCCGGCCATCTCCAAGGAGCTGCTGTTGCGGCCGTTTACGACTGCCGACTGGTAGCACCCCCGTCCTGCGGTGCAGTGCGCAGCTTGCACTGAAAAGCGCCGACAGGAGCTGACCCCGCCGCCTCGCCCGGTCTAGATCTGAGGGAGTTCAGATTTATTCCGTGAGCGCAGGCCGTTAGTGATCGAACGTCAGCAGCACGGCGAGCATGAGGCCGACCCGGCGGCGCAGCCCGAATCCGGCGCGCAGCCGCCCGGGCCCGAGACTCGCAGCGACCCTCGCAACCACCGCGTCATCGCCTGGTTCAAGCGCTGGCGCAAGCCGATCCGCCAGTGGCTGTCGCACCGCTCGTCCGTTCCGACCGCCGACCTGGACGATCTCGCCCAGGAAGTGTTCCTGCGCCTGCTGCGCTATAGCGACGACGTCGCGATCGAGAATCCGCAGGGCTACCTGTTCCGCATCGCCGCGAACGTCGCCAACGAATGGCAGGAGCGGGCCCGTCATCGCAGGCCGCATGACGACAGCTGGCTCGAAGATCTGCAGGTCGAGTTCGACGACGAGCCCGAGAACACCATCGCACGCGAAGTCGCACGCGAGTACCTGCAGGAGGCGGTCGACAAACTGCCGCGGCGACAGCGCGAGATCCTGTTGCTGCACGTGAACGATGGACTGACTTACAAGCAGATCGCGGAACGCCAGGGACTGACGTACCGGGTGATCCTGCGCGATCTCACGCGCGCGTACAGCCATCTGCGCAAGCAGCTCAGGCAGGACGACCTCGGCGGCATGGAGAACCGGTGATCATGAAGGAGCGTCCAGACAACGCGGCGGAGTCGGTCAGCGATCAGGCCGCCGAGTGGTTCATTCGCCTGCGAGATCGCGACCTCAGCCCGGCCGAGCGGCGCAGATACGTGCGTTGGCTCAAGCAGTCGCCGCAGCACATCGCCGAGTTCATGCGGACGTGCCGGATGTACGGGCGGATCAAGCGCGCGGAGCTGCCGTCGCTGCCGCCGGAAGACGCGGCCTCCAACGTCATTTCGCTGATGCAGAGCCAGGCGACGTCACCCATGCAGGAGCGGCGCCCGCGGTTGTTCGAGTCGCGCAGCCTGCGGTTTGCCGCCGTGGCGTGCAGCCTGGCGCTGGCGGGGGTGATCGCAAGTTTCGCGTTCTCCAGCAATACGATCGAAACCCACGCCGGCGAATGGCGCACGGTCCAGCTCGCCGATGGCAGCACCGTCAGCGCGGGCCCGAACACGCTGGTGCAGGTCGAGTACAGCCAACGGGTCCGCGGCATCAGCCTTCGCCGCGGCGAGGCGATGTTCAAAGTGACGAAAGACGCCTCGCGCCCGTTCCTGGTCGACGCTGGCGGCGCGGTTGCGCGCGCCGTCGGCACCCGGTTTGGCGTCGAGCGCCGCGCAGACCGCATTCGTGTCACCGTCGCCGAGGGCAAGGTCGCGGTCGTCCGCGGCAATCAGGCCGCCGCTCTGGAGCATGCAGTCGATCTCAGCGTCGCCACGGCGTTAGTCGCAAATGAAGGCCTCGAGGTGCCGCTCAATGCACCGTCCGTTCAGCTCCACGTCGAGAAGGTGAACTCCGCCCAGGCGCTGGCATGGGCAAGCGGTCAGCTCGTCCTCCAGACCGGCACGGTCGGCGAGGCCGTCGAGGAGTTCAACCGTCGCAACCGGCTGCAGCTGCGCGTCGATGATCCCGAGATTGCAAAATGGCACGCCTGCTGCGTCTTCGACGCTGCCGACCCGGAAGCGTTCGCCAAGCTGATCGCGGCCAGCGACAAGGACATCGTGCTCGAGCGTGACGGCGACACGCTGAGGATGAGCCGGCGACTGTCGGACGCGGTCGCGCAGTGATGCAGCGCGCCGATTCGCGAATTGCCCCGTCAAGCGATCCTGTGGCATAAGGGACGCCGGTCGGCGAACACGAAGACGGATGTGTCGTGTTTCTTGCACGATGCAGCCGAAGGCGCATGAGCGACGCAGATCAGCGCGACTCGGATCGTCGCGAAAACAGGAAGCGCGAATTGATCAGCCAGGAAGCTGCTGAGTGGTTCGCTCGCATGAAAGGTCCCCGTGTCCCGCTCGACGACCGCCGCCGGTTCCTGCGCTGGCTGAAGCAGTCGGAGCTGCACGTCGCGGAATATCTGACCGTTGCCGGCATCGACGGCGATCTGCGCCGCGCCCATCTGACCGGACTATTCGCCGACCACGGCACCTCCAACGTCGTCGAACTGTTTGCGCACGCGGTCGAGCGCGCTGACACTTCGCTCGAAGAACCGGCTGGCCGCTGGAAAGTTGCGGCTGCAATCGCAGCGTGCGCGCTTGCGGCGCTGCTGTTCGTTGCCGCTCGCTCCGCGTGGTCCGAGCGTTCGATCGGTACGGAGCCCGGCGAATGGAAGACTGTCACGCTCGCAGACGGCAGCCAATTGCAACTCGGGCCGAATACGCTGCTGCAGTTCGATCTCGGTGACGCGCGTCGCTCGGTCGCGCTCGTGCGTGGCGAGGCGTACTTCGAGGTTGCCAGGGATCCGGCGCGTCCGTTCTTCGTCGAGGCGAATGCCTTTGCCGTACGCGCGGTCGGTACCGCGTTCGCTGTCTCGAGCCGGAAGAGCGAGGTAATCGTCACCGTGGCCGAGGGTGTGGTGCGCGTTGCTCCGCGCGCAACGCCTGCGCACGAGTACGCAGGCGACACGCCGCCCGAGCTCAGCGTGCAGCTGGTCGCGGATCAGCAGTTGCGCATCAAAGACGCGTGGCCGCCGACGCCGGGCGAGGTCGACGTCCGCTACGAACTGGCCTGGCGCGACCGGCAGCTGATGTTTCGTTCTGGCGACACGCTCTCCGACGCGGTGGAGGAATTCAACCTGCGCAACCGTGTACAGCTGCGGCTGGATCCTGATGCAGCGACGGTGCCGGTGCGCGGCAGCTTCGATGCAGCGGACCCCGTCGCGTTCGCGCAGACCATGGACGGAACAGCGCCGATCACCGTTGAGAAACTCTCCCCGGACTTGCTGCTGATCAAGAGAGAGTGACGCCGCCGCGGCGGTGCCGGCGAGCCGGGATCATTGCGCGACCTGGAGGGGTCTTACCTCTTGAGTCGCGTCTTCGAACGCTCAGTTGCGACGATAATAATCATGGGGGCATACCGGTCTGCTGCGGCGGCAGAGCTGCGGACGCGCGATCTCATTACGCGGCGGTCCGCGCCGTCGCTCGATGATCCGCGCTTCGAAGCGCTGCTGCTGCGATTGCACGCGAGCATCGACATTCAAGCGTTCTGGACTGCATTGCTGTCGATACTCGACGCGCTGCTGCCACACGACGCATGTGTCGCCTATCTCGATTACGTCGACTACGCAACCACCTGGGATGCGGCGCGCATCCTCGCCACGCCGAATGCGAGCCGGTCGCGTGAATGGCTGCAGCGTCGGCGCGAAGTGAACGTGATGCCGGCGTTCGCGCTGGCGAATCCTGGGCTGAAGCTCTACCGGCTCTCCGAGGTCGTCACCGATCGCACCCGGCTGCGCGCGTCGGAATTTTTCCGCCGCTACATGGCCGCCGAAGGCTGGTATTACTGCGCGTGCTCGCTGTTCTGGAGTGCGGACAAGCTGGCCTCCGAGATCGCAATCCGGCGCACTGCCGAACAAGGAGACTTCACCGCGTCCGAGATGGCTATTCTGCAGCGCCTGCATCCGCACCTGGAGACGACCTTGCAACGTTTGTCGGCCGTGCAACGTCGTGCTGGCTCGACCGCGCGATCACAGGACGCGGCACCTCGGCACGACACGATCCGCGCGCTGCCTGGCCAGCTCACCGGTGCCGAGCGTGAGCTCGTGCAATTCGTGCGCATCGGGTTCAGCAACAAGGAAATCGCTGCGCGCCTCGACAAGAGCGTCCGCACGGTGAAGACGCAGCTGACGTCGGTCTACAAGAAGTGCGGCGTGCGCAGCCGTAGCCGGCTACTGGCGCTGATGATGCCCGGCTGTCACACGACTGATAACATCGTCGGGTAGAAAAATATATATCGCGGAAAATTTAGTGTGCCGCGCGTCGGTGGGATTGCGGCAGAATGCGCGCGGGCGGGGCTGACGTTTGCGGGTGCGGCGGTCTACACGTTTGTAAGGACCACCGGTATGGAACGATTCGACGACGACACGCAGTTTTCGATCCGGGAACACGCTGCAGAGTGGTTCCTGCGCCTGCACGCGCACGACCTGAGCGTCGCGGAGCGCTTCGCGTATCTGCAGTGGCTCAAGGCTTCGCCCGCGCACATCGGCGAGACGCTGCAGATCTGCAAGCTGTATTCCACACTGCATTCGCTGAAGCAGCAGCTGTTCTTCACGAACGAAGACGACGTTTCGAACGTGATCGAGCTGGCGGGCGAGGGCGCTGCGCCGCCAACCAGAACTCGCACCAGCTGGCACGTCCGCGCGCTGCTCGTCGTCGTGACGATCGGCGTGGCGCTGCTCGCAGGGTCGATCGTCAAGCGCACCTGGTTCGATCCGACGATCGAGACGCAGGCGAGCGAATGGCGCAGCCTCGCACTCAACGACGGCAGTCTCGTCAGCGTCGGGCCGCGCACACGGCTGCGCAACGAGTTCGGCGAGCAGCAGCGCTTGCTGCACCTCGCGCGCGGCGAAGCATTGTTCGAGGTTGCGAAGGACGCGTCGCGTCCGTTCATCGTCGATGCCGAGCTCGCCGTCGCCCGCGCGACGGGCACTAGATTCGCCGTCTCGCGACGCGACCTCGCAGTGATCGTCACGGTGGAGGAGGGCACCGTGCTCGTCAGCCAGGACGATGCTCCATCGCACACCGTTGCGCTCGGCGGCGGACAGCAGGCAATCGTGGCTGGAAGCTGGCCGCCAATCGTCCGGCAGGTGAACGCCGGGCGCGAGCTTGCCTGGTCCAGCCGGCATCTGGTGTTCGACGACGACACGGTGGCCGCCGCGGCCGCGGAATTCAATCGCCGCAACCGCGTGCTGATCCTCGTGGATCCGGCCGTGGGCGCGCAGCGCGTCTTCGGCCAGTTCGCGGCCGACGACCCGACGTCTTTCGCCGAAGCCGTCGCCGCGGCGAAGAAGGGCGTGGTCGTGCAGCAGTCCGGCGACGTCATCCGCCTGCAAGCCGCCCGCTGACGCCAGTCGCCTGAAACCCTCGCACAACCTCGCTAGAATGCGCGGCCGGGAACGACTTCCGGTTCGCTGCGAGGTACGGCTTTGGTCTCATACGCGCTTCGGATGTGTCCATGAGCGCTGTCCGCGTCATCGACTCGCATACCTGCGGGGAGCCGACCCGGCTGGTGCTGGAAGGCGGACCGGATCTCGGGAACGGGCCACTGAGCGAACGGCTGGGCCGCTTCCGCGATCACTTCGACAGCTATCGCTCCGCCATTGTCAACGAGCCGCGCGGCTCGGATACGATCGTAGGGGCGCTGCTCTGCCAGCCGCACCGCGCGGATTGCCGCTTCGGCGTCATCTTCTTCAACAATGTCGGCTTTCTCGGCATGTGCGGTCACGGCACCATCGGCCTGGTCGCCTCCCTCGCCTACCTGGGCCAGGTGCAGCCGGGACTCGTCAAGATCGACACGCCGGTCGGCCCAGTGGAGGCTGTGCTGCATGCCGACCAGCAGGTCACGGTCACGAACGTGACCAGCTTCCGCAAACACAAGCAGGTCGCCGTTCAGGTGCCGGGCCTCGGTGAGGTGCGTGGCGACATCGCCTGGGGCGGCAACTGGTTTTTCCTGGTAGAGCGCCACGAGCTGCGCATAGACCTGCAGAACGTCGAGGCGCTCACCGACTTCACCTGGCGCGTGCGGCAGGCCGTCAACGCCGCGGGTCATCCGGAAGTCGATCACGTCGAGATGTTCGTCCCATCGGCTGCCAGCGGCGCGAACAGCCGCAACTTCGTGCTGTGCCCCGGCAAGGCATACGATCGTTCGCCGTGCGGGACCGGGACCAGTGCCAAGCTGGCCTGTCTTGCCGCCGACGGCAAGTTGGCCGAAGACGAGGTCTGGGTGCAGGAGAGCGTGATCGGCAGCGTGTTCGCCGCCCGTTATCGCTGGTGCAATCGGCGCACGGGTGAGATCGCCCCGTTCATCACCGGGACCGCACACGTGACGGCCGAGGCCACGCTGCGCCTGGACCCGAGCGATCCTTTCCGTTGGGGAATCCGGCCGCCGCGCTCTGACGGCGGCGCATGAAACGTGTCCTGGTCTGTGGTGCCGGCGCCATAGGATTGTGCTCCGCGCTCTTTCTGCGGGAACGCGGCTACGAGGTCACCGTGATCGAGCGCGACAGCGCCGGCGGCGACGGCTGCTCGTTCGGCAATGCCGGCATGATCGCGGCTAGTCACTTCACGCCGCTGGCCGCCCCGGGCGCGATCGGACTCGGCCTGCGCTGGCTGCTGGATTCGGGGAGCCCGTTCTACATCCGTCCGCGGCTCGATCTCGAACTTGCCGCCTGGATCGTCCACTTCTTGCGGGCGGCGAACCGCGATCACGTCGAGCGGGCAGGGCCGGTCCTGCGCGCTCTGCTGCTGGCGAGCCGCGAGCTGTACGAGATGCTGGCCGATCGCTGCGATAACGGGTTCGGCCTGGTCAAGCGCGGCCTGCTGATGTTGTGTCGTACGCGCGCCGGCTTCGAGGAAGAGACGCGTGCGGCGCGCCGCGCTCGCGAACTCGATCTGTCTGCGGAGATCGTTTCGTCGTCGCGCGCGGCCGAGCTCGACGACGGCATCGGCATGGATGTCAGCGGGGGCGTGTTCTATCCGCTGGATTGTCATCTCGATCCGCGCTTGCTGATGCGCAAGCTGACGGAGCTGGCCACCGGCGCGGGCATCAAGCTGAGTTGGTCGACGCGGGTCGACGGATGGCGGGCCGAAGGTGTGCGCGTGACCGCTGCGCTGACCTCGCAGGGCGAGGTCACGGCAGATGAGTTCGTCGTGGCGGCGGGCTCCTGGTCGTCAGAGGTCCTGCGCACCCTCCACTGCAAGCTGCCGCTCCAGGCCGGCAAAGGTTACAGCTTCACGGTGCCGAATCCGCCGCAGCTGCCGCGGCTGTGCTCGATTCTCAGCGAGGCTCACGTGGCGGTGACGCCGATGGGCGGCGCGCTGCGCATCGGCGGAACCCTGGAGCTCGCCGGCCTGGACCGCTCGATCAGCGAGCGTCGGACTCAGGCGATCGCTGCGGCGACGGCGCAGTACTTTCCCGCACTTCGCGCGCAGGACATTGCCCAGGTGCGGCCATGGGCGGGTCTGCGTCCGTGCTCGCCGGACGGCTTACCGTACATAGGTCGATTTGCGCGATACTCGAACCTGTGCGTGGCTGCAGGGCACGCGATGCTGGGCATCAGCCTGGCGCCGGTGACGGGGCAACTCGTTGCGCAGATCCTGGCCGGCGAACAGCCGCGAATCGCGCTCGAGCCGCTCAGCCCGCAGCGCTACCAGTAGATAAAGACGACGCGGGCAATCTCATGAAGTGGAAGGGCGTCATTCCGGCGATCACCACGAACTTCGATGCGGCCGGCGCGATCGATCACGCCGCGCTCGGCCAGCATTGTGAATGGATGATCCGCAGCGGCTGTGCAGGCATCGTCTGCTGCGGCTCCCTTGGCGAAGCCGCCACGACGACCTCCGACGAGAAACTTGCGATCGCCGCCACCTGCGTGCGTGCCGTCGGCAGCGAGGCACCGGTGGTGCTCGGGATCGCAGCGTTGAGCACGGCGGAGGCGGTGCAACTCGCGCGGGGTGCGGAGCAGGCCGGATGCGCCGGTCTGATGGTGCTGCCGCCTTACGTCTACAGCACCGACTGGCGCGAGATGAAAGCGCACGTCGGCACCGTGATCGGCGCAACGACGCTTTCGTGCATGCTTTACAACAATCCTCCAGCGTACAAGACAGACTTCCTGCCGGAGCAGATCGTCGAGCTCGCAGCCGAGCGTCCCAACCTGCACGCAGTCAAGGAGTCGAGCGGCGATGCACGGCGGGTGACGGCGATCCGCGCGCTGCTGCACGACCGGCTGACCATCCTCGTCGGCATGGACGATGCCGTGGTGGAGGGCATCGCGGTCGGCGCAGAAGGCTGGATCGCGGGATTGGTGAATGCCTTCCCGGAAGAGTCGGTCGCACTGTTCGAGGCTGCCTCGCGCGGCGACAAGGTCCGTGCGCGCGAGCTCTACAACTGGTTTCTGCCGCTGCTGCGCCTCGATACGGTGCCGAAGTTCGTCCAATACATCAAATGGGTTCAGGCTGAAGTCGGTCGCGGGACCTACGTCGTGCGCGGCCCGCGACTGCCGCTGGAAAGCGGCGAGCTCGAAATGGTGAAGGGAATTCTGGCACAAGCGTTGAAGACGCGTCCCGCAGTCAGGCGATAGGCGGCGTGACGACCGCCCACATCCTTCTCGCGGTGCTCGCTGTGCTAGCGGCGTTGTTTGCGTGGCGCTGGTTCAGAACCGCGCGCGCCGAAGTGCTGGCTCCCGGCGGCGCGAATCCGGGCATGCTGCGCATGGCGATCGGCTTCGTCACGAACTTCTTCGATACGCTCGGCATCGGCTCGTTCGCGCCGACCACCGCGGCGTTCAAGTTCCGGCGCGTCGTCCCCGATGAATGGATCCCCGGTACGCTGAACGTCGGCCATACGCTGCCTACGGTCGTGCAGGGGCTGATTTTCATCGGCGTAGTGCGCGTAGGGCCGGCTACGCTGGTCTCGATGATGGCGGCCTCGGCAATCGGCGCGTGGCTCGGTGCGGGACTTGTCGCCAAGTTGCCACGTCGGGTGATTCAGATAGGCATGGGGGTTGCGCTCTCGGTCGCGGCAATCCTGTTCGCGCTGATGAACCTCAAGCTGATGCCGAGCGGCGGCGCAGCGCTGGAGCTCACCGGCACGACGCTGGCGGTCGCTGTCGCAATCAACTTCATGCTCGGTGCGCTGATGACGCTCGGCATCGGTCTGTATGCGCCCTGTCTCATCCTCGTCAGCCTGCTCGGAATGAATCCACTCGCCGCTTTTCCGATCATGATGGGCTCGTGCGCCGTGCTCATGCCGGTGGCCTCGCTGCGCTTCATCGCCAATCGCAAGTACGATCTGCGCGCTGCGCTCGGCCTGGCTCTCGGCGGAATTCCGGCGGTGCTGCTCGCGGCCTACGTCGTACGCTCGCTGCCGCTCGATTGGCTGCGCTGGCTCGTGGTGATCATCGTTTTGTACGCTGCCGCGCTGATGCTGCTCTCCGCGCGGGCGAAATCGTCGACTGACATAACTGCGGCTGCGCCTGCAACGTCTGCCGATTCTTCGCAATAGAACCGCCGCGCGTGCGCGCGAATCTAAAGCAGAAGCGCGGTGTGAGAGTATGTTCGGGCTGAAAACTGCCGTACGTATTCATCGCAGCGCGAGAAATCGTCGAAGGGGCTTATCACGAGACCTGAGCCGGTCTACATTTAAGGCAGTTCAGCTTTCTTGACATTCCAGCTCAGCGGACCCCGAGCGGCTCGGGGCGACGGATCGAAGAGCGATGTCGCAGAATCAGCGATCGAGAACAACAGCTGCTGGCGTGCAGTGATGGGGAGGGTGCGTCGATGTCCGATGCGCGAGGTGACGTGGGAGAGCGTGCGCAGGACCCTCGTGATGGTCGGTTGATTTCCTGGTTTCAGCGCTGGCGTCGCCCGATCCGCTATTGGTTGTCGAGCCGCTCATCGGTGCCGGCCGCGGAGATCGACGATCTCGCGCAGGAAGTGTTCCTGCGGCTGCTGCGCTATAGCGACGACATCGCAATCGAGAATCCGCAGAGCTACCTGTTTCGCATCGCCTCGAACGTCGCCAACGAGTGGCGCGAGCGCGCCCAGCGGCGTCAGCCGCACGACAACAGCTGGCTGGAAGACTTGCAGAGCGCGCCGGGCGCCGAGCCCGAGAACGCAGTCGCGCACGGCCGGGCGCGCGCCCACGTCCAGGCAGCAGTGCAGAGACTTCCGCCGCGGCAGCGCGAGGTGCTGCTGCTGCACGTCAACGAAGGGCTCACCTACAAACAAATTACGGAGCGACTGGGGCTCAGTCCGCGCATCGTGCTGCGCGATCTCACGCGAGCGTACAGCCACCTGCGCACGCAGCTGAACCTCGAGGATCTGGAGGACATGGATCAACGCTGAGGTAGGTTGTCATGACGGACCGCATCGACGAGAACCCGCCCCTGTCGATTCCCGAACAGGCGGCGGAGTGGCTGTTGCGTTGGCACTGCGGCGATCTGACGATCGCCGAGCGTTTCGAATATCTGCAATGGCTCAAGACCTCGCCGGTACACATCGCCGAGACCTTGCGCATGTGCCGGCTGTATTCGTGGCTCGAGAATACCAAGCTCAAGCTGTTCATCACGAACGAAGACAGTTTCTCGAACGTGGTCGAGCTGCCGCCGCGCGAGCGCGAGGCCGCAGCGACTCGCAGGGCGCGCACCGTGGGACTTTGGAAGGGCAGAATCGCAGCGGGCATCGCGGCGATCGCGCTGACCGGTGCGGTTTCTTTCGTAGTGAAGACCTCGTGGCTGGATCACAGGCTGCAGACGCATGCGAGCGAGTGGCGCAGCGTGCCGCTCAGCGACGGCAGCTCCATAGAGGCTGCCCCATACACCAGCTTGCGTCACGTCATCGGCGAGGAACGGCGGCTCATCACGATGGCGCAGGGCCTGGCCATTTTCCGCGTCGCGAAGGATCGCTCGCGGCCGTTCCTGGTTGAAGCCGGCGGAGTCGAAGTTCGAGCGACCGGCACGCAGTTCACGGTCGAGCGCCAGCCCGATCAGATCATCGTCATGGTGCGCGAAGGCTCCGTCGTCGTGAGCCCGTCGGACGCTGCCGCCGTGAAGTTCGAGCGCGTGGCGCTTACGGAGGATTGGCAGGTGACGATCTCCGGCTCGGGGAGTCCGAAGCTCGAGCGGGTCGACTCGAACCAGGCCTTCCGCAGAGCACAGGGCCGCCTGAACTTCGAGGTGGGTGACACGATCCAGGATGCCGTCGACCAGTTCAACCAGTTCAACGCCATCCAGATCGAGGTCGATCACGCGACGGGCGCCCGACAGATGCGCGGTTCGTTCGACGCCATCGATCCGCTGTCATTTGCTGCTTCCGTGGAACGCGCCACGGGCAGTCCGATGGTGCGGGAGTCGGACGAGCTCGTCCGCATCGGACGTCGCGAGTCGCACACTGACGCGCACACTGACTAAGCCAGCTCGCGGGTCCGCGATGAACCCTCACGCGAATGGACCTGCGCGCCGCCCGCTCTTCCTGGGCGCCGTCATCTTCGTGTCGCTCTGCTGGACTGCTGTCGCGCTGGCCCAATCGAGCGAGCGGCAGTACGACCTCAACATCGCACCCTTGCCGCTATCGCAGGCACTGTTGGAGTTCGGGAAGCAGACGGAGCTGCAGCTCTTCTACAGCCCCGACGACAAAACGGAGGAGAGCGCACCGACGGGAGGGCTGAAGGGCCGCTACACAGCGCAACAGGCGCTGGAAGCATTGCTGCCCGACGGCTTCACGTTCGTGTGGACCAACTCACGCACGGTCACCGTCCTTTCCCCGCCCGTGAATTCGCCACCGGGCGGCGTGAACGAGGCAGTCGCCGCGAAGGATCAGCAACGCTCCGAGCTGTCGAAGGGGCAGCAGCTGAGCATGGAGAACGGCGGCGGGAAGGGAGGCTCCAGCCGCGGGCCGTATGCGTTCGAAGAGAAGATGCTGGTCGAGGCCTCGCGCATCCTCTTCGATACACTCGACCTGGATGTTCCCATCACCGTGATGGATCGGGAACGGATCAAGTCGCTGGGCGCCTCAACGGTCACTGACCTCTTCAGATACGTTCCGCAGCAGACTCACACGATGGGTGAGTCTTTCCTCGGGGATGGAACTCAGTTCGCCGACTTGCGCGGCCTCGGGTTCGACACGACGCTGGTGCTCATCAATGGGCATCGGACGATCCCAACCGCGAGCAGCCTGAGCTTCAATGCGTTCGATCTGAACAGCATTCCACTCGGTGCAGTAGAGCGGGTTGAGATTGTCTCCGACTCCACCTCTGCAATGCATGGAGCGGACGCGATCGGGGGCGTAGTGAACATCGTCCTTCGTGAGGACGTTCCCGAACCGACACTTGATTTCGACTATGGCGCGGCGGCCGGGGGAGCAGTCGAGCGGCACGCGGCATTCAGCGCTTCAGGTTCGAGGGGTCGAGCGCGGGGTTCGATCGTGCTCGACTACTTCGACCGTAGTGCACTGCTGGGCGACGAGCGGAGCCGCTGGAACAACCAGGACTTCACGAGATTCGGCAGCATGGATTGGCGTTCGCCGACCGCGCCTGCGGGGAATGTCAGCTCGGTAACGCCGGACAACCTTCCGGGCCTGCCGTCGACGTTCGCAGCCATTCCCGATTCCGCACCGAATGCTCGGCTGACACCGGCCGATTTCCTGGCAACAGCAGGGCGACGGAATCTCGAGAGCTTGTACAAATATCAGACCATTTCGGCCGAGGGCACACGCAAGGGCGTAATGGCTCAGGGCGACTATGGATGGGGACCCCACCTGACGGCTTACGGGGAGTTCCTCTACGTAGCCCGGGACGTTGCCACCGCCTTTGAGCCGCCTGCTCTCAGCGGCGCTCTGGTTCCGAGAACGAATCCGTACAACCCATTCGATGAAGACGTCCTCGTTGACGTGCTGCTTGCGGACCTGGGTCCGAGATTCGCAACTCGCAGCAGCGAGCTGGTGCGCGCAGTCGGTGGCGTGCGCGGGCGACTCCGGGGTTGGGACTGGGACGTTGCACTTCATCGCAGCGAGGACGAGGCGGAAACGGTCCGTACCAATGATCTCGATCCGGCGAGAGTTGCAGCTGCGTTGGCCGAGACTGACCCGGAAACTGCGCTGAATGTCTTCGGCGGCAGCGGCGCAAACAGTCGCGTGCTCCTCGAATCTCTCTTGGCTGCGCCGGCACGAAGTCACTATCGCAGTGACGCGACGCAAGCGACGGCGTCGCTGCGAGGCGCGCCATTCTCGCTACCGATGGGAAGCGTCGAGGTAATAACAGGGGCCGAATGGCGCAGGGAGGGCGCGACGTACCAGCTCGCTGAGCCAGCGGATCTCGCCGGGTCGCACCATCGCACCGTGGCTGCGGCATTTGGCGAGGTGCGGGTGCCTCTTGTCAGTGAAATGGCGAAAGTTCCCGCGGCGGTCGATCTGTACCTGGTACTGGCGGGTCGCCTCGATGACTACTCGGACATCGGCGATAGCTTCAGTCCGGAGTTCACGCTGGTCTGGCGACCCGTTGCAGCGCTGACATGGCGCACGTCACTGGCACGGAGTTTCCGCCCGCCGCCCCTCTTTGACCTGTACCTGCCAGCCATCGAGCAACCAGTACCGACGGTTGATCCGGCTCGCGGCGATGAATTCGCGTTTCCGATCTGGCGAGGCGGGGGCAACACGGACCTGAAGCCATCTACTGCCAAGTCACTTACGACGACTCTCAAATTCACGCCGCCCGAAATGCCGGGCTTGAGCATGGCCGCAACCTACTGGCGAATCCGCATCGATGACACGATCACCATTCCTCAGGCGGCGCAGCTCCTGGCCGCTGAAAGCCGCTTTCCTGGCAGGATTGTGCGAGGTGCGCCCTCGGCCGCCGACGTTGCAGCGGGCATTCCCGGGCCTCTCGAGCTCGTTGACGTTACACGCATGAACTTCGGGTCGGTCGATACCAGCGGGATAGATCTCAGTGGGTCCGCCGTGCTCGAAACGGACATGGGCCGATTTGAGCCGACCTTGGCGATCACCTGGATCCATGATTTTGCGACCTCGGACTTGATCCAGGGCTCAGACTTCCGGCGCGTCGGCGTGGCAAATCTCCAGGGATCAGTTCCCCAGTGGCGGGCTGTGGGTGGTGTGAGCTGGAGTCGACATGGTTTCGGAGCATCGGGCACGGTTCGCTACGTACCGTCATACGACGACGTCGATGCCTTTGGGGTTCGGAATGAGCGCAGAGTAGGTGCGCAGACTCTGGTCGACGCGCAGCTTTCCCTGGACATTGGCAACCTGGTTGTCGACGGCTCTGCGTGGGATGGCATTGAGATCAGAATCGGTATGCTCAACGCGCTGGATTCAGAGCCGCCTTTCGCAGAAGTCTATGGACCGAGCGGATACGACTTGTCGCAGGGCGATCTGCGGCAGCGCTTCGCCTACCTCAAACTGACAAAAAAATTCTGAAGCATTGAGATCGGCAGCATGCTGCGGCATGCGAGCTTGCCACAGGGTAGGGGCGAGCCGGTCGAACGGTCCTGCTATTTTGAGTCCGGCTACTGACGCCAGACTCGACGGAACTCTGCTCGGTAGAACATAAGGATTACGCTGCCCCGACGGAGCAGCTGGCAACCACGACGGTTGCCGCGTGCCGGACCACGGTGCTCCCTCGTCAAGCTGAACCCGGCGCAGGGCAATCGTGTCTCTCGATACTCACAAGGGGAAATTATGGAAGAGCGACTAGAGATCCTCGACCTGGGCGATGCCATGGTCGAGACCCGGTGTTCGGCAGCGGGTGGACCGCAGCTGGATAACATCTACGGACCATTCCACTGGAATCATTGCTAGGACCCATCGGACGGGGTGTGCAGGCAACTGCACACCCCGTGTCTCACTGCAACGATCGATAACACACGTTAACGACTTATAGACTTCCGTGTCCGACCTCGGCGCGAGCAACACCAAGGCATTCTGGATGCCCCCTCACACTCGGGTTTGTGTGACAGCAACCGGCGCCGTCGTGCTCGACCTGAAACGCAATCGCTATTTCGGCCTCGGCTATCGCGAGGCGCGCTCGCTTTCCACGCTCGCGACGAACTGGACGGCAGCATCGACACCTGCTGGGCACGCGTTGGAGCCGATGCAGATGGATGAGGCGGCACGGCTCGCCGATGCACTGGTCAAAGCTGGATTTCTGACACCGATCGCGCCGAGCGAGCCGGGATTGAGCTTCGCCGCGCTCGAATCCAACGCGACGCTGACCAGCGTCGGCCACGAGCTCGCGACTGCAGTTCGACTGCATCTGCATCACATCGTCGCATTCCTGCGCGCATGCATCTGGGCAAAGCGAGCAGTCGACACGCGGCTGCTGTATTCGATCGCGTCCGAAGTTGCGGCTGCGAAGGCAGGCGCGCCGCGGACGCCCGACCTGGAGCGCACCATCGAACTCGTCTGCGCGTTCCGCCGCCTGCGCCCCTATGCGTTCGCAGCGAAGGATCAATGTCTGTTCCACGCTCTGGCGCTACTGAAGTTCCTTTCTCACTACAGCATCCACCCGACGTGGGTGATCGCCGTGCGGCCCAAACCCTGGGCGGCCCACAGTTGGCTGCAACTGAGCAGTTTCGTCCTGGACTGCAACCCCGAAGAAATCTGTGAATACACACCCATACTGGCCATCTGAGCTGTCGGGGAGCGGATCATGTTTCGCTACGTCGCGCTGATCTGGGACGCTCAGGACGCGCGGCAAGCCGATGCCGCACAAGCGGCGACACGTCGACTGAAGATGGCCGCACCGCAGTGGCAGGAAGCCCTCGACCGTGGCGGCTTGCGTGTGCTGTGTGCCGACATCCAGCCAGGCTCCCTCGAGCCGCGCCTCTTGGCAGGGAAGGTGGGTGTCGTGCTGGGCTCATTGTTCGCTCGCAACTTCGATCCCGCAGACGACACACCGTCGCGCGCATGTTCGCTGAACGAAGTGCAGACCGCAGCGATTGTCGACAGTCACGGCGAGTGGCTCGTACAAAACGCGTGGGGTAACTACGTTGCGTTCCTCAGCGATCCGCGGCAGAGCAGCGTCCAGATCGTGAAAGATCCTTGCGGCAGCCTGCCGTGTTTCAGCACAACGCTCAGCGGCATCACCGTGATCTTCTCAGCGATCGCCGACTGCATGCAGCTTGGTGCGATTCGCTTCACGGCGAATCGCTCGTTCATCGAGCGCAGACTCTACGGCGGCGACATGACCCATCAGTGGAATGCGCTCAATGAGGTCACGCAGATCCGCCGCGGCGAGCGCGTCGAAATCGATCCGCGGCGGCAGCCAGCCCTCGTCGCGCAGCGATTCCTATGGAGTCCATTCGACTTCGCGCGCGCGTACGACTTGCTCGACGATCCCGAGGTGGCAGCCGCGACGTTGCGCAACACGCTGCGTTCGTGCACCGCGACGCTGGCTGCATGTCATGAGAGCGCCCTGATGCGTATTTCGGGCGGGCTGGACTCGTCGATTGTCCTGGCCTGCCTCCGCGGCGCTCCACGCAGTCCGCAGTTGTTGGCTTATACGCAGTACTCTTCCGAAGGTCCCCTCGACCCGCGACGCTGGGCGCGCATGTCGGTCGCGCACGCTGGCTGTGAGCACGTGGAGATGGAAGCCACTTCGGCTTGCGTGCACCTGCCGGCAATCCTCGAAATGGCGCCCGCGGCGCAACCGTTCAGCACCCTCATGTACCTCGCGACGGCGGCGCACGAGCAGAGCCTGCTGGCGCGGCAACCCGCGAGTGCCACGTTCACGGGCGACGGCGGCGATTTCGTGTTCGGCAGCTTCTGTATCGGGGAAGCGGCTGCTGCATATCTGCGCAGACGCGGCCCTCGTCCTGCAGTCTTGCGCCTGGCCGCTGAGTCCGCTTTGGTTCTGCGACAAACGACGTGGCAAGCGCTCGAGCGCGCGCTGCGCATGTGGCTGACTGGTCGCTCGCTCATGAGCATCGACGCGGTCAACGCTGACGCCCGCAGGCTCGTGCCTGCGGACGTGGTTCGCGAATGCGAAGCGAACCCTGCGGTGCATCCATGGCTGGCCGGATTGCGGCACGTGCCGTGGGAAGCCGTCAGCAAGCTGGGCATGCTGCTCGCTGCTCCGGACCTCTACGCAGGCCAGGCGCAGCCGGCAGACGCCGGGCCGGAAATCGTCGCGCCGATCTACTCGCAGCCGTTGACCGAAGTGGCGCTGCGAATTCCCGCGGACGTGCTCTTCGCAGGCGGAGAGGATCGTGGCCTGGCGCGCCGCGCGTTTCGCGGCGACGTCCCCCAGCCCATCCTGAGCCGCGTCTGGAAGGACCGCGCCGGCAACTTCCATGACGATCTCATTCAGCGCAACCGCGACTGGTTGCGGGAGGTCTTCCTCGACGGCGTGCTGGTCAGCGAGCGGCTGCTCGATCGCAGCGCGCTCGAACGCGTGCTGCAGCCGGGACCGGTGAAGAGCGATGTGTTTCCGGGTGAGTTGCTGCGCCATCTCGATACCGAGATCTGGGCGCGGCAGTGGACGCCCAATGTGAACGGCGTGCTGCGAGCAGCCTGACCGCCTACATCAAGGATCGCGCCCAGATCTCGACGTCGAGGTGTCGATAGATCTCGACCGGCAGGACCTGCGTTTTCGTCGGACCGGGCGCAAGCGCTGCCTCGACCGCAGCGCGATCCAGCAAACCTTCCTTCACCAGCACGCCGTCCAGAAAAACCTCGCGGAAGAAATCGAGATTGCGCTCGAGGACTTCGCTGTGAAAGCCGGGCGCACGATCTTTCCACTGCCTGCGCAGGATCTGTTCAGGAACCTCGCGCGCGAAGGCCCGCCGCGCCAGGCCCCGGTCGCGGCCGCCTTCGGCGTGCACGTGAATCGGAATGCGCAGAAACAGCTCGACCGCGGGCTGGGCATACAACGGCGCCACGATCTCGGGCTCGGGCCTGGACGCGTCGGTGACGTTATAGAACTCGGGCGTGGACACCAGGATGCCGACACGCCGGATCACGTCCCACGGCACGTACCGCAGGTGACTGAACCAGGGATGCGGATAGCCGTCAGGAATCGTGAAGCCGTCGCGCACTTGCGCGCTCACGAGCTGCGAGCCCATGAGCAGTGCAGGGATCTGCTCGCTCATCTTGGCGCCAAACAGCCAGCGGCGCGCCGAGCGCAACAGAACAGCTCCGGTCGATTGCTCGGTGCGCAACGCGACGTCGGCTGCGAGTCGCAGCGCTGCCAGTCGCGGGCCATGCCGCCGGAGATAGTCGGTCACGGCATATGGCAGCGAATCGCTGCAGAAACCCGAATCGCCCCCGTCGCCGGTGAATATCGCGCTCGCCTCTCGCTCGGTCGCGAGACGTTCGTCGACGATGCGTCTTACGAGGTACCCGAGCAGCGACAGCGGCTCGCTTGCCGGCCGCGCTCTCACCAGATCGGCCAGGGGCACGTCCGCGGGCAGAATCGGGCATTCGAGGTGCTCGAAGCTCAAATGCTCTGCGGCCATGCGCGCCCATGGCCGCTCGTCCGAACGTCCCTGCGGATTGAAGAATGTGTAGCACGCGATCCGCGGCGGTGAGGAAGTGCGGCCGAGGCATCCGGCAACAATGGACGAATCCAGTCCGCCGGAGAGCCGATGCAACAGGCTTGCGTGACCTGCAGACAATGCCTGTGTGCACGAGCGCACCGTGGCACGCACAGCGACGGCGGCGCGGTCGGGATCCTCGATCGCCTGGTGCTCGCGGATGAATGTGAAAGGAGTCCAGTAGAAGCGCCTGGAGCACATGGCTGGCACGGCACTGGCATCGATCTCGATGCACTCGCCGCGTCGGACCTGCGAGATCTCCTCGAGCGGATTGCGCTCCAGGTTGTTGAAACCGAGCACGCGTGCGCGCAGATAGGCGCGATCGACGGTGAACGGTCCCAGTCCCAATTCGAGGCAGTCGCCGATGTGAGCGAACACTACGGTCACGCCATCGGCGCGGGTCGTGAAGCAGGGCAGGGTGCCCGTGGGATCCTTCAGCACTCGCACCGTGCCGGCAGCAGCGTCGCGTAACAGCGCGACATAGTTGCCCCAGCAGTTCTCGATCAGCCACTGCCCGCTGCTGGCCAGGATCGCCTCGCAGTTGCGCACACTGAGGCTGGCTCGTCGCGCCGCCGAGTCGTCATCGATATCGCGGTTGCGCTCGAACAGCGTGCCGAGCACGACGCCGGCGGCGTTCGCGAGCGGCATGGCCTGCAGCGTCGCTGACAGATCCATACAAAAAACCGTGAAGCCTTCGCGGCCGAACGCCACGGTCCAACGTCGCGCGCGCAGCCGCCCGTCCAGCGACTCGGCTGTGCGTGATTGCTGCTCGTTGGAGCCGTTCCAGACGAGCGCAATGTAGCGAAACATGCGCTGCCCTTTCGCAGGCCATTCTTGTTGTCGCCTGCGGACGATTTCCCGCTGTTGTTCGTTCGGATCTTGTCGTTCGTCAGACCGTCAGGATCGGCGTGTACTCGCAAACATGCTCCGGATTTGCGTCGAGCAGGAGCTTGTCCTGCTGCACCCAGGCATGCGCACCCCATGGCTTGGCGCGCACACCGATCACCCATGTCGGAAACACCGCGTGGCGCGACATGAATCTCACCAGCGCGAGAGAATGAAAGAGGCAGCGGTCCCGCGCCGCGAACGTGTGCGGGCGCAGCCGTCGAAAGATGCCGACCAGCTCCAGCGCGCGCCGCCGATCGAACGCGATGCTTGCGGCGGCCTTGCGATCGCGTACTTCGCACGCGATCGAGTAGAGAGAGCGCGATCGCAGCGCACGCCTCGTCCAGGCGAGCGCTGCGAGAAAGTCGACGATGTGTGCAAGACGCAGCGAGGTCTCGCGATTCAGCTCATGCCCCGCGCTGGTCAACGTGCCGTTGAGGTCAGGAGGACTGTCGCAGCGCACGGCACGATCGGCCGGTGCGTCGCGGCTGAGCAACCCGGCGTCGACGAGCGCGTCCGCCAATTCCAGGGCGGCGTTCGGCGCCAGCGGCACGATCGGCGTGCCTGGGCCGTTCGCTTCGTTCCAGTTGTGCGCGAGGGCTGCGATCGCGCGCGTTTCGTGCGTGCCGATGCCGAAGTAACGATTGTGCTTCAGGTCCAGCAGGATCGTGCTGGCGAGCAATGGACACACGCGAACGTGCGGAGGAATCCAGTACCGGGGCAGATCCGAGTGCATGCGCTGGGAGGAGCAGCGGGTGCGTGCGCGAGCACGCACCCAATTGTGGCCGCTCGATGCTTACGAAAGCGGCAGAAGGCCGAAGGCGCTGATGTTGTCGAGGAACAGCGGCATAATCGGCAACTGCCGCGTCTCGACCATCGCATCTCCCAGATCGACAATTTCGAGCTTGATCGTCATAACGGTCTCCTTGTTGAGTTACGTGGCTTGCGAACGATCTCCCTGCGCCGCAAACCTGCTCCTATGCACGCCGCTGTCAATAAGGAGCGATGTCAATCGCGCAATTTTGCGTGGATATATCTATGGATATCCGTAGTTAGGACTATTCGGCATCCAGGGACCGAGGCGTGCGCTGCCGGTGACAGTCTTGGGTTATTGGAATATTTCAGGCGCCCGCAGAGCGGGAGAAGCGCTGCGCTTCGCGGCATCGCAGAAGCCAACAACACCAGATCTGACACTGGCGCCTGCGACTGCACGCAGCCTGCGCTCAGAAGGCGATTACTGCTGCCATTGCAAGATCTTGCGCACATCTGCGGAGCTGTTTCCGGTCGCAGAGCGCGGTCTGCGGCAGCCCACGAAGCCCGAAGCGACGAGGCTGTGGCAGGTTCGCTGCGAAGGAGCAATACGATGTCAGTCGCAAGGTTCGGCATCCATCCGCCGGGGCGCCTCGAATGGCATCCCGCGCACGAGGACGCTGCTGGCAGCGATCCCGAGACGTTCTGCCTGCACGTCGAGTTCATGCATGCCCATGGCATCCCGAAGGGCGAATTCACCACGTTCTCGAACGCCTGCACGGCGGCGAGTGGTGAGCATGTCGCGTCAGACACCGGCAACTCATCCTGATCGGCGCGGACAGCCCTGCAGACCTTGTGCGCGGCTGTGCAGCTATTCCGGGTTGTGGCTGACGGCGATGCGTACCGAAGACTGTTACTGGCGCCTGTTCTGGTGGCGGCCGGATCCGTGCTCGCGCCGCTCGCGCCGCTCGACCTGCATCTGACGAGAAAAGCTCCCGCTCCGACTGCCCGTCGAACGGGTAGCGGAGCGGGAGCGCAGACAGAGAGATCCGGTCAGCGGCGGGCCCCTGCGCCGACGCGTGCGGCTGTAGCCGTGGCGCGACCTGCGCTCGTGTAGAGCTGTTCTTCCTCAGACTCTTCTTCCATTTCGTCCGCCCACTGCGGCTCAGATACCTGCAGCCGCATTTGCGCGAGTGGAACGACGTCGTGCAGCGCCGTCAGCTTGAACAGCTCGGGGCGGCACAGACGGTAGCGGCTCACTGCTACGGACAGCGTCGAGGGATCGCGTCGCAGATAGCGCGCGACCTCGCTCAACGTCGCCACGCGACGCTCGGTTGCGTACCAGGCGATCAAAGCGCGAGCCAGCGTGACTTCGCGCTGCCGCGAATTCGACAGCACGTGCTCGCGATCGACGCCCAGCCGGCAGGTCACCGTCTGGATGATCTGATCGAGCGTGAGTTTGCTGCGATAGACACGCAGGTGACGCGGCAGGTTCTCGAGGAACTCCGTGCTCGCGACGATGCGCGCATCGTGCTTGCTGCCGTGCTCGAACAGCGCGCGGTCCTCCTGCGACGGAGGCACCGCCATGAGCTCCGCGTACTCGCTGTTCTGGTCGCAACCATCGATCATCCGCAACGCCGTGCGCGTGGTCAGCCATGGAATCTCGCTGCGCCCGAGATAAGCGGCATGGCTGGTGAACTGATACGAGCCGGGGTCGCTGCTCAGCGCATCGAGCACCGGCAGGTGGTGGATGTACCGCACCAGCTTCAGCAGGTAGGCATCCGGATCGATCAGGATCGCCTTGTAGCGCTGACGGAAGAAATGTCCCGATTCGGCTGCGCGCTCGTGAATGCTGCGCGCGTAGCGGCTGGTGATTCCCTGCATGAAGCGACCGACGGAAACGCTGTCGATCTGCAACGCGATGTGAATCGCGTCCGGTGTCCAGCAGTACGCATGCAAGCGTGCGCCGGTGCGACGGAGCGCCGTCGCGAGCAAACGTTCGAAGAGCTGGTAGTCCTGGTGCTGGGAGAAGAGCGGGCGAGTCGTGCTGCCCCGCTGGACTACGTAGTACGTTCCTCCCGGAACGTGTAGTCGTTGACGACGCGACATTCTGCCACCTCCGTATGAAAGCAGTGTTGTAGACAGGGCCGCCGTGGCCCCGGGTTCCGTCGATCACTGTACGAGCGCGAGAAAACGTATCCACCCATATTTTTCGGATGTGAGCCGATCGCTGCCGAAGCCGCAGCGCGCGTTCAGCGCCTGGCGAGCAGGCGCGGCGGCAGCGAGCGCAATCGTGCTGGGTACTCTAGATGCTCGGGCGCGCTCTCTCCTACGAAATTCCGGTAAAAAGGATCCCATGGCAGCACCATCGCAGTGTGCTCTTCGTAGATCATCTTCGGCAGGATCGCGACGACGTTGCGCTGCGCCTCCGCGGCGAGCAAGGCTTGCAACGAGCCGTGCTGCTGCAGGCTGAGCTCGAGCTCCATCAAGTTGTAAAGCGTCGGATGTGAAACTGTCATGCTGCCGGCGTGCGCTGCGGCGATGAGGTCGGGCGGACTCATCCACGCGTGGTCGACTGTTTCGGTGCTGTCGATGACGGCGCTTTGATCCGACGGCACCGCTGCGATGAAGAAACGCGTATCGAAGCGTCGCGGCACGACCGACGGCGTGATCCAGTGAGCCCAGTAAACGAGTCGCTCGACGCGCAGGAACAGATTCTCGACGCGCAGCAGCTCTGCAAACAGTTCCGGCTGCGACGCAATCGCCCGCCGTCGATCCTGCAGACGCGCCGCGACCTCGCTGCTCTGATTTCCCGTTGCGTCGCTCGCGAGCAGCACGCCGGTTTCCTCGAACGTCTCGCGACACGCCGCCACGGCGAGCGCGAGACAAGCGCTCTCGTCGAGCGGCTCGCCGTTCAGGCTGGCAAGGCGGGCGCAGCCGGTCCGCGAAGGCGCGGGAATGCGCGCGAACGCGTCGGCGGATGCATCGGCCGCGCAGACCGACCCGCCGGGAAATACCCACATCCCGCCCATGAAGGCGAGCTTCTCGTGACGCCGGATGACGAGAACTTCGACGCTGGCGCGTCCTTCACGCAACGGCAGCACCGTCGCCGCAGGACGCGGCACAACCGGCGCAGTGCGCTCGTCGCTCACGGCTAGAGAACGACGACGGAGCGAATCGATTCGCCGCGCTTCATCATCTCGAAGCCCGCGCCGATCTGGTCGAGCCGCAGGCGGTGAGTGACGAGCGAGTCGAGATCGATCTTCTTCTCGACGTACCAGTCGACGATCTCGGGCAGCCGGCCGAGGCGCGCGCCGCCCATGTAGCAGCCGGTCCAGTGACGTCCCATCATCAGGTTGCCGGGAATTGCCGAGACTTCCGCGCCGTGCGGCGCCACGCCGACGACGTAGCTCGTGCCCCACGCGGGATTCGTGCACTCGAGCGCCTGGCGCATCACCTGCGGGATGCCGATGCACTCGAAGGTGTAGTCGGCGCCGCCGCCGGTCATCTTCATCAGGTGGCTGGTGAGCTTCTCGACGCTGCGCGGATCGACGAACTCGGTCGCGCCGAAGCGCCGCGCGATCGCTGCCTTTTCAGGATTGGTGTCGACGCCGATGATCGTCTTCGCGCCCGCGAGTCGCGCACCCTGCACGACGTTGAGGCCGATCCCACCCAGACCGAAGACCACGACCGACGCGCCGCGCTCGATCTTCGCCGCGAACAGCGCGGCGCCGAGCCCGGTCGTCGCGCCGCAGCCGATGTAGCAGATCGGATCGAACGGTGCGTCGTTACGAACTTTCGCGATCGTGTCCGTCGGCAGCACTGTGTACTCGGCGAACGTGCCGAGTCCCCACAGCTGCGTGACAGGCTTGCCGCCGAGCGAGAAACGGCTCTCGCGTGGTCGCAAGCGCGCGAACGCTTCGACGCACAGGTTGGTCTTCGGCGAATTGCAGAACGCGCACTTTCCGCAATGTGGAATGAGGAACGGAATGACGTGATCGCCCGGTTTGAACTGCGTGACATCCGGCCCGCATTCGACGATGACGCCAGCGGCTTCGTGGCCGAGAATCGCGGGAAATTGCCACGGCACCTTGCCTTCCAGCGCGTGCAGATCGGAGTGGCACAGGCCGGTCGTCTTCACTTGCACGAGGACCTCGCCGGCGCGCGGGCCTTCGAGCTGCACTTCCTCGATGACGAAAGGTTGATTCGGGCCGTGCACGACGGCCGCGCGGACATTCGGCACGCGGAATCCCTTTGGCGATGATGAGAGCGGAAGGACTCTACACCATCAACCCGCGCGAGGCCGCTATTCTTTGCAGGCCGGCTGATGCATCAGCGCCGCCATCGCGGCACAGAGATTCACGCTCGCTGCTTCTCCTTGCGCAGTGTTGATCGTGCGAATCGACCGTGCGAGGAGATCGCGCGCGTTGTCCGCACGCAGGTTGCGATCGCGTGCGAGCAGCAGCGCGATGCCGCCGGACACGCTGGCTGCCGCCAGCGAGCTGCCCGATAGAAAGTCGTAGCGACCATCCGGTACGAGCGTCAGCACCTCGTCTCCTGGCGCAAAGAGCACTGAGTCCGCGGACGCCTTGGCACCGGCAGCGTCGACGCCGATCACGCCGGGGATGCCGGTCGGAAAGACACTGCCGTCGCTGTTCGCGGGCGTGGCGCCGACGAACACGACGCCGCGACGCAAACCGACTTCGATCAGCCGCGTCAGCAGCGGATCGGACGGGCCGGTCAGGCTCAGGTTGACGATATCCATGCGCGCTTCGATCGCCGCCGAGAGCGCTTTGGCGAGCGTCAGCGTGCTGCAGACCGCGCCCGAATTGTCGCGAGGAGCGGGCCAGCAGGCACGCATCGCATAAAGCTTCGCAGCCGGCGCAACTCCGACGATTCCCTGGCTGTTGTTCTCCACAGCAGCAATCACGCCGGCGACTGCGGTGCCGTGACGATCGCGGGCGCTGTTCTTGCTGCCGTCGACGAAGTTCTCCTGCTTGACGACGCGCCCGGCGAGATCGGGATGGCTCGCGTCGATGCCGGTGTCGATGATCGCGACGCGTACACCTTCGCCGCGCGACCACAGGTGCGCGCCGGCGACGTCCATCATGTCGAGATTTCGCTGCAGAGGGCGATAGGGGTCGCTCGAAGCGATCTCACCCGAGTCCGTCGTCAACGTCGCGAATGACTGATAGGGCTGCGCGGTCTCGACGCGGCTATCGCGTCGCAGCCGTTCAAGCGCAGCGTTGCGGTCCGCGCCGGGCGGCAGCTCATACACGATGCAATGAATGCCGAGCAGGCCGATCGGCCAGGCAGCGACTTCGCGCAGGCCATGCGCCGCTGCCACGGCCTTGGCGTTGGCGCGCGTCGCCGGCGCGAGCGAATAGGACGCCGGTGACTCGTAGCCGCGCACAGTCGATCCGGCGCGTGGTATCGACGGCACGGCGTCGTTGCGCAGCGTGACGACGACGAAGCGCGTCGGATCCGAATCGGTCAGCGGCTCGGCAGGACTGGGCGAGGTCGCGCATCCTGCGACCAGCCACAGACAGCCGAGGATGCAGAGCAGGCGGTTCATGGCGCCTCGGAGGTGACGACCAGCTCGGCGAACCTGACGTGACTGTCGGCGCGAAGTTGCGCGAGGGCTTTGTCGACTTCCGCCTGGTCGTGCGTGCCGGCGGGCAAGCCCAGCGTATACACGTCGGCTTTGCTCGGGCCCGCGATGACCTGCGCGTCGATCGATCGCAGCACGCGATTCATGTCGTCGAGTGCGACGCCACCGGCGAACACGACGCGAATGACTTGGCCGTGCGCGACCGGCTTCTCGGGCGTGAGCAGCATCGTATAGCGCGGGGCGGTCAGCGTATCGGGCTGCATCCACAATGCCGCCAGCAGCGCGGTGATCACGATGCCTTGCACCGCTGCCGCGATTGGCAGCCAGCGCGACCAACGCATCCGCTCGCGCCGCGGCGCGGCGATCGTCTCGGTGGTTGCCGCCTCGGGCTCATCGTAGATATCTTCGACGGTGTCGATGCGCTGCATGAGCTTCTGCAGCGAAGTCTGCGGCGCGAGCACGACCGCTTCCTCGGAGCGGATCGCGTTGCGCAGCTGGCGCTGGAACTCCAGCTCCTCCTGGCATTCACGGCAGTCGCGCAGATGCGCCTCGACCTGCGCGACATCCTTCGCCGTCGCACTTTCGTTGGCGATCCACGGCAGCAGATTCCAGCATTCGCCGTGCGCGCCGAGAGGTCCAATATGGTCGTTGTGTGTCATTGCGTCCGTTACTTGTTGGTGCCGGCCAGCCGGGGCAGCGAGCGCCGCAGCTTCTCGCGTGCGTGGAACATCCGCGTCTTCACCGTGTTGACCGGACACTGCATGATCTGCGCGATCTCCTCGCACGAATGTCCCATCAGGTACGAGAACTCCATCACCATGCGCTGCTCGAGCGGCAGCTCCGCGAGGGCCTGCCCGAGCCACTGGCGATTTTCGTCCTCCGTCTGCACGTCCGGCGCCACCGCTGCCTCTTCGGCCAGCATCGGCCGCGCCGTGCCGTGCCGCCGCAGCGCCTTCAGCGCGCGCCGGTACGTGATGCCGACGATCCAGGTCGAAACCAGCGAATCGCCGCGGAAGTCTCCGGCCTTCTGCCACACCGTCCAGAGCGTGTCATTGATCACTTCCTCGATCAGGTCGTGACGCGAAGTCATCCGCATGAGGAAACGCGCAAGACGACGGTGATAGATCAGGTACAGCTCTTTGAAAGCCGCCCGATCTCCCGTCGCGACCTGACGCAGCAGCTCGAGCTCGCGAGCGTTCGACTGACTGCCGCCGGACGTACTGGGTGAATGACCGCTGGAAGGCACCGAATTCATTTGCAGCCGTGGCCGTTATCAATGAGTACCCCGGGCGCAAGGCCCGGTTCTAAAAGCGCCACGTCAGCGCCGCCGTCCAGCGGCTGCCGCCGTCGAACAGGCGCGTAGCCGTGTTGTCCGTGTTGATGTGCAGCAGGTCGAGCTGCATGTCCTGCCAGGTGAAGGAGAATCCCGCGCTCCAGTACCAGTAACCGGTGTCGACGAGATCGTGCAGGTCGTAGTAGCCGACGCCTGCGCACAGCGACCAGTTCGGGTGCAACGGCTGGAGCATGGAGAGCTCGTACGCCAGCGCCTGCTTGTCCGAGATCAACCCCCAGTAGGTGTGCTTGGAAGTGTTCGGCGACCACGCCACGCTCGCCGTCGCGCGCTGCTGATAGCTGATCGAAGCGCTCACCTCATCGTAGTCGTAGCCGGAATCGTGGTCGTCCAGATACGCGTAGTGGACGTAGCCGAGCTGCATCGACCAGTCGGGACTCAGCGACCACGAATAGCCGCCGTGCAGGTCGAGCTCGTAAGCGATGCCAGCGCCGTTCTGGAAGTCGACGCTCGAGCCCCACAACCCAGCGTTCCAGCCGGAAAGAGAATGGAACTGGACGCCGGCCTGGCCGGCAGCCTGGCCGTCCGTCTGCGACAGGCCCCGGTAGATGTAGTCGGTGGTGAGCGCGAGCGAGCCGCTGACGTCGCCCGCGGACGCCGGCAATGCGGGCAATAGCCAGCCCGACATCGCCGCGCTCACGATGCAGGTAACTCTGGCCGACCGCACTAACATCGCCGCATTCCGCCCAAGGTCTCCCTGGCGCGAGTATACGGCGATGTTCAGGCTGCCGGCGCGACCGTTCGTGCTAGTGACTTCCATGCCTTTCGGCAGTGCCCGGCGGCGTGAGGGAACTGCCCACGATGCGCGGAATTACAGTGGCCCGCGGTGCAGTTACAATCGCGGCGAATGACTACCGACTACCCCTCACTGGACACCCTGCTCGATCGCAACCGGTCGTGGGCCGAGCTGATGACGAGCTCGGATCCGGACTTCTTCGCCCGCCTGGCCCGCCAGCAGGCGCCGCGCTACCTGTGGATCGGCTGCTCCGACAGCCGCGTGCCCGCGAACCAGATTCTGGGATTGTTGCCGGGCGAGATCTTCGTCCACCGCAACGTCGCCAACGTGGTCGTGCACAGCGACCTCAACTGCCTCTCCGTCATCCAGTTCGCCGTCGACGTGCTGAAGATCAATCACATCATCGTCTGCGGGCACTACGGCTGCGGCGGCGTCGCGGCCGCGATGCGCGACGACAAGCTCGGACTGATCGACAACTGGCTGCGTCACGTGCAGGACGTGCGCAACCGCAATCGCGACGAGCTCGCGCGTCTGACCGACGGGCACAGCCGGATGATGCGGTTGTGCGAGCTCAACGTGCTGTCACAGGCGATCAACGTCGCGGAGACGACGCTGCTGCACGATGCCTGGGGACGTGGCCAGGAGGTCGCGATCCACAGCCTGATCTACGGACTCGACAACGGCATCCTGCATCAGCTGGGACCGTCGCTCGAAGCACCCGCAGCGGTCGAAGAGCGCAAGCGCGCGCTCGGCTGGTGATCAGCGATACGTGATGAGTTGCCGCCGGCCATCCTGGTCGAGGTGCGGCAGGCCGTTGAACATCGACAGTGAGACCTTGTCCGCGCTGTAGATCAGCCGCGTGATCGAGGCATTGTGAACGGCCCAGTTCAGCTCGATCCCGATGTGGTTGGCGAGGCCGAGCACGTGCGCGACGATCGTGCCGATGACGCCGCCTGAGGTGCTGACGAGCAGCGTTTTCGCGCGACCCTCCGTGCGCATGATGTTCTCGAGCGCGGCGATGATGCGGCCATGAAAGCTCCGCCACGGCACCATGCCTGCGGCCTCGATCTGCGCTTCGACCCAGGCGCGCGCGGCGCGCTCGAGGAAGAACTGGAAGCGCCGCCGGTCGGTCTGCAGGCCCGGCCAGCCGGCTTCCGCGAGTTGTGCGGGAGTCAGGGACGAAGCGAAGGCGCTGAGGATGGCCTCACTGTGGTATTCGTCGAACGCCGGCTCGATCGTCAGCGGCGGAGCCTGCGGAGCGAGCGCGTCGGCGATCAGCTGCGCGGTCGCGCGCTGGCGGGCGAGGGAGCCGGTGTAGATGCGGTCGATCGGTTCGCCGAGTCCGGCGAAGTAGCGGCCGAGGATCGAACTTTGCTCGCGGCCGAGCGCGGAGAGTTGATCGTAGTTATCGGTGCCGAAAGAAGCCTGGCCGTGCCGGATGAGGTAGATGACGCTCATCCGGCCATGATGCCAGAAGGTATGCGCGTCAGCGGTTCGCCGCCGTCCGCGCCGTGTCGGCGGTGTCGGCCGCGCCGAGGTCCTTGACCTCGACCGTCCAGGAACGCTCCTGAACCTGCGTCACTTCCACGCTCCCACGCTTGCCCGGCTGCTCAGCCGGCGGTGAAAGCAGCCACAGCGCAAGCCCGGCCACTGCAAAGGCGCCTGCTGCTCCGACTATCGTCCGCGCGTCGATTACCATAACCCCTCCCGGTGCAGCGCGCCTTGCCTCCCCGGTGATGGCGCACTCGATCTTCGAACCTGGGATGCACGATAGTCCTTGCACGATTTGGGACCGTGTTGCAGGTCACACTGATCGCGCCGCGAATTCGTGTAAGGGATGTGATCGCGACGCAGGTCTCAGCCTAATTGCTGCTCGTCCAACTCCCTACGGCGACGCTGCAGACCTTACGATCTTCTGTCACATCGCCGCTTGGCGCGGCGTCCCATTTTTCAGAAGAGCTCGATCTCGCCGGTCGGCGCCGAGCGCAGCGTGAGCGTCGACTGCTGGATGTGCTCGCGCGCCTGCTCGGCTGTTGCGCCGTCCACCATGAGCTTGAACAGTTGCCGCTCCTCGTCGGTGCGATACAAGCGGCGCAGCGTCGAGAACAAGCGGCGCCACTGGTCGCGCTCGCTCGACTTCGCGCGATCGCACACGAACATCGCCAGGGCGGAAAGGCTGTAGCGCACGTGGCCGAGACGTTGCGTCAGCTTGTCATAGAACTGGAAGGCGACGACTGCGGCGGCCGTCTGTTTGCGCAGTGCATCGAGCTGCCGCGCGAGGTCGGAGGAGTCGTCGCCGAGAGAGCCGAGCGCCTGGCCGGCTTCGATCAATCCCGTGAACGACTTGATCAGCTCGTCCACCGCGACGTCCGACTCGGACAGCGCGGATTCCATCTGCGCTTCGCACAGCTCGAGCATCCGCGCGATCTGCTGCTCGGGCGTCCACGCGATCGGCGCGATCATCGTGTCGTCCGAGGACGGCTCGCTGGGATTCGGCGCTAGGTGGGCGAGATCCATGCGTTCGCCTCACAGCACCCGTGCAATCGTCGACAGCAGCTGCTCGGGGCTGAAGGGCTTCACGATCCAGCCGGTCGCGCCCGCCTGCTTGCCGCGCTGCTTGGTGTCCTGGCCGGACTCCGTGGTCAGCACCAGCATGGGCGTGAACTTGTAGGAGTTCAGCCCGCGCAGCTCGCGCACCAGGGTGATGCCGTCCATGCGCGGCATGTTGACGTCGGTGAGCACCAGGTCCACGGCGCTCTGTCTGGCGTAATCGAGCGCCTCGACGCCGTCGGTGGCCTGCACGACTTTATAGCCGGCGCTCTCGAGCGTGAAACGGACCATCTGCCGCATGGAAGCGGAATCGTCCACGGCAAGGATCACGCGACTGCGGTGGCTGGCACTGCCCGACATTGCTCACTCCGATCGATCTGATGCGTACCGTGTAACGGCACGTGGGCTGCGGAGTTGAGCCGAAGCGGCGTTGGACATAACGCGCCGTGGCGCGCGCGTGAACAGAACTGCCAACTGCGTACGGGAGCGAACGAAGTGTGACGCAGTACAGTCCGGCGCCTGAAACCGGACATAACGATCTGCAGCGGATAGCTAGAGGACTTGCATGGGCCTTTCCGAGACGATCCTGGCGGCGATGATCGGTGCGATCGCGACGGTGTCGGGCGCGCTGTTCCAGCTGGTCATGGCCTGGCGCTCGAAGAGCAAGGTCGACTCGCGGCCCAAGAAAGGCACGGCGCTGCGCTCCATCGTCTCCGTCATGGCGCTGATGGTCGCTTCGGCGGCGGGCGGGTTCCTGTTCTCGGAGTTCCTCAAGCAGCGCAATGGCGAGGACTTGCGCGCCATGCGCGATGAGTTGAAGGATCTGCGGGCGCTGATCGCGCAAGGTCGCGAGCAGGCGCGCGGGAGCGACGCCGACGGTGTGCAGCCCGCCGGTGCGGTGATGCCGATCGCGATGGGCGGCGAGGGCGTCGAAGACACCGTCGAGTCCATCGCCTACGTCCCGGCGTGCCGCCGCACCGACTCCGCTACTGCGTGCGCCGAGGCGGATGCGCAACGCATCGCCCTGTGCGGAACAGTCCCGGCTTACGCGCGCGTCGATCGCATCGAGCTTTTTGCACAGCCTGACGCTGTCCAGCATCCGTGGGAATCGCACCAGGCTGCTTTCGAGCAGGACCTGGGCGGGGCGCGCTTCACCGGCAAGTCGTTCGAATACGCGCAGGCCAACGAGCTGAAGGCCGTGTGCGTGAACTTCATGCAGTGGAGCAGCGAGCACCCGCACATCGCGCGCATTCTCGTTCAGTACGGCTTCGGCGACGCACCGCAGTCGGCTGAACCCCCGGCCTCGGCCCCCGCCGAGGGTGCCCGGTCGGAAGGCCATACCTCGGCGGTGATCGCCGCGGACAGCCAGCCCGCCATTCCGAACGCCGCTTCGCTCGCCACGCCTGTCAGCACGCGGTAGCCTTACCGGGAGCTGGCTCCCGGGGGACTCGCATGTTCGGACAGATGATGGATCGGCCGCTGCTGATCAGCGCCATCCTGCGCCACGCAGAGCTGCAACATCCGAATCGCGAGATCGTTTCCCTCACGGCCGACCACCCGCGGCATCGATACACGTTTCGCGAGGCGTTCGCGCGCACCCGCAAGCTTGCTAACGCGCTGCAGCGTCTCGGCCTCAAGCACGGCGATCGCGTCGCCACGCTGGCCTGGAATGACTTCCGGCACTTCGAGGTCTACTACGGCGTCTCGTGCTCCGGCTTCGTCTGCCACACGATCAATCCACGGCTGTTCGAGGACCAGATCGCTTACATCGTCAATCATGCCGAGGATCGCTGGCTGTTCCTCGATCCGGCGTTCGTGCCGCTGATCGAGAGGGTGCTGCCGCGGTTGCCGAAGCTCGAAGGCTGCGTGGTCCTCACCGACGATGCGCACATGCCCGCGACCAGGCTGCCGCAGGCTCGCAGCTACGAGTCGCTGATCGCGTCCGAGCCGGCGCAATTCGCATGGCCCGAGCTGGACGAGCGCACCGCCAGCTCGCTCTGCTACACCTCCGGAACCACCGGCGATCCGAAGGGCGTGCTCTACAGCCACCGCTCGACGTTGCTGCACACGTATGCCGCCGCGCTGCCGGACGCGATGGGCCTCGCCGGAGCAGATGTGGTCTTACCGGTCGTGCCGATGTTCCACGTCAACGCCTGGGCGCTGCCGTACGGCTGCGCGATGGTCGGGGCCAAGCTGGTGTTTCCCGGCCCGAAGATGGGCGATCCGGAGACCCTGCAGTCGCTCATCGAATCAGAGCAGGTCACTTTTGCCGCCGGCGTGCCGACCGTCTGGCAGGGCTTGATTGCCTACCTCGAGAAGACCGGCAAGCGCATCGACAGCCTGAAGCGTGTGCTGTCGGGCGGCTCGGCCGTGCCGGTGACGCTGATGAATCAACTGCGCGAGCGCGGCGTCGAAGTCGTGCATGCGTGGGGCATGACCGAGATGAGCCCGATCGGCACGATCCGCTGCGAGTCGCCCGAGGCGGCGAAACTGCCGGCCGCCCAGCGCGACGCGCTGCGGGCCAAGCAGGGCCGGACGGTCTTCGGTGTCGAGTTGAAGATCACCGATGACGACGGCAAGGAGCTGCCGCGCGACGGCAGGGCGTTCGGTGCGTTGAAGGTGCGCGGCCCGTGGATCGCCTCGGGCTACTACCGGCGCGACGGCGATGCGGCATTCGAGTCCGACGGCTGGTTCAACACCGGCGACGTCGCCACGATCTGCCCGCTCGGCTACATGCAGATCACCGATCGCACCAAGGACGTGATCAAGTCCGGCGGCGAATGGATCAGCTCGATCGAGCTCGAGAATCTCGCGGTCGCGCATCCGGCGGTAGCGCAGGCCGCGGCGATCGCCATTGCGCACTCGAAGTGGCAGGAGCGCCCGCTGCTCGTCGTGGTCCTCAAGCCCGGCGCGTCGGCGACGCGCGAGGAGCTGATCGAGTTCTACAGCGGCAAGGTCGCGAAGTGGTGGATTCCGGACGACGTGGTGTTCGTCGACAAGCTGCCGCTCACGGCCACAGGCAAGCTCAGCAAGCTGCAGCTGCGCCAGCAGTTCGCGGACTACAAACTGCCGACCGACTAGTCGGCCATCACCAGCCTGACAGCGAACACGCCCCACATCACGTAGAGCACGATCGTGCTCGCAACGAACGTCTGAAAGCGGCGCACGACCTTGTTGTTGGTCAGATGAATGTACATGTGCGCCGCTCGCAGCACGACGTAGCCCCAGGCGCACGCGAGCAGGAACAAAGTCGTCAGTCCCGTGATCGCGATGAAGGCGCACAGCGCGTAGAACAGCACCGGCACTTCGAAGAGATTGCGAAAGTGGTCGGCGGACTGCGTGTTCTGCAGCGTCTCGCTCATCTGCTTCGACGTCGCGACCTGCTGCGGATGAATGCGGCGCGAGCGCAGCTCGCCGAGCCGATCGGAGCCCATGCGCAGCCAGACGAAGCCGGTCAGGAATGCCAGCGCTGTCGGCGGCAGCAGGATGGCGTAGTGGAACGTCATGAGGCGGCGGTCTTGACCGGGATGCCCTTGATGCGGCCGCGCCATTCCGCGGGACCGGTTTCGTGCACCGACTCGCCGCGCGCGTCGACAGCCACGGTCACCGGCATGTCCTTCACTTCGAACTCGTAGATCGCCTCCATGCCGAGATCGCCGAATGCCACGACACGGCTCGCGCGGATCGCTTTGGAAACGAGGTAGGCCGCGCCGCCGACAGCCATCAGGTATGCGGCCTTGTGCTTTCTGATGGCTGCAATCGCTTCAGGACCGCGCTCCGCTTTGCCGACCATCGCGAGCAGGCCGGTGCGCGCCAGCATCATCTCGGTGAACTTGTCCATGCGCGTCGCGGTGGTCGGACCGGCCGGACCCACCGCTTCGCCGCGCACCGGATCGACGGGACCGACGTAGTAGATGACGCGATTCTTGAAATCGAGCCCGTCGGGCAGCGGCTTGCCTGCATCCAGCAGCTGCGCCAGGCGCTTGTGGGCCGCATCGCGACCCGTGAGCATCTTGCCCGACAACAGCAGACGCTCGCCCGGGCGCCATGCTGCGACGTCCTCGCGCGTCAGCGCGTCGAGGTTGACGCGGCGCGAGTCCGGCGCCGCTTCGTACGTTAGCTTCGGCCACAGCCCGAGATCCGGCGGATCGAGCTGCGCCGGACCGGAGCCGTCGAGCACGAAGTGAATGTGGCGCGTCGCTGCGCAGTTCGGAATGATCGCGACCGGCAGGGAGGCCGCGTGCGTCGGATAGTCCTTGATCTTCACGTCCAGCACAGTCGTCAGGCCGCCCAGTCCCTGCGCGCCGATGCCGAGCGCGTTCACCTTGTCGAGAATCTCCAGCCGCAGCGCCTCGACGCGATTCTGCGGACCGCGCGCCCGCACTTCGTGGATGTCGACGGCCTCGAACAGCGATTGCTTCGCGAGCACCATCGCCTTCTCGGCGGTGCCGCCGATGCCGATCCCGAGCATGCCCGGCGGACACCAGCCGGCGCCCATCTGCGGCACCGTCTCCAGGATCCAGTCGACGATCGAATCGGACGGATTGAGCATCGTCATGATCGCCTTGTTCTCCGAGCCGCCGCCCTTGGCGGCCACCGCGATCTCGAGCTCGTCGCCCGGCACGAGCTCCATGTGGATCACCGCCGGCGTGTTGTCGCGCGTGTTCTTCCGGTCGAACGCGGGGTCGGCGACGATCGACGCGCGCAGCTTGTTGTCGGGGTGATTGTAGGCGCGACGCACGCCTTCGTTGATCATGTCGGCGAGGCCCATGCTCGCATCCCAGCGCACGTTCATGCCGATCTTCGCGAACACCGTGACGATGCCCGTGTCCTGGCAGATTGGGCGATGGCCCTGCGCGCACAGCGCCGAGTTCACGAGGATCTGTTTGATCGCGTCCTTCGCGGCCGCGCTGGCTTCGCGCTCGTAGGCGGCGGCCATGGCCTGGATGAAATCGGGCGAGTGGTAATAGGAAATGTACTGAAGCGCGTCGGCGACGCTCTGGATCACGTCGTCCTGCCGGATCGTAGTCATGGGATGTCGGGCTCGCGGTGGGGGCGAAAATATATCAGGTCAACCGCAGCACTGCCTCCAGGTACGCCTTTTCGTCCGGCGGGCGTCCCGAGCCCTGCGCTTCCCACATCGCCTCGGCGAGGCACTCGATGATGCGGTGCTCGGCCTCGTGCTCGGAGCCCAGATGCTGCGCGAGGCGGGTGAAAGCCCGGCGCATCCCGGCCGGACGATCGGTCGCAATCTGGTCGCGCACGGCCAGGTGCAGCCCCATGTGCAGGAACGGGTTCGATTGGCCGCCTTCCGGCGTGTAGTCGCGCGCGAGTGCCTCGTCGCTGCGCTCCAGCGCTGCGTGGTACTCCGGATGCAGCGCGACTACGTCCGCGACCTGCGCTTCCAGCGGCTCCATCGGCACGCCGGCGCGATGCTTGCGCCAGGCCTCGACATACACGCGGCGCAGCTCGTCGCGCGACTGGTTGTCGAAAAACGGCATGGCGCGAATTCTAGCCTGTCGGACTGAAGTCCGACCTACGGGATCGCTGTAGGTCGGGCTTTAGCCCGACTCTATCGACTCTTCTTCTTCGGCTCCGAGCGCGTCTTCTCGCGGAATTCGCACAGCTGCAGGATCGGACACTGCGGGCACTTCGGCTTGCGCGCAATGCACGTGTAGCGGCCGTGCAGGATCAGCCAGTGATGCGCATCGTGCGCGTACTCCGGCGGCACGATCTTGAGCAGATGGTCTTCGACTTCGCGCACGTTCTCGCCGGGCGCGAGCCCCGTGCGGTTCGCGACCCGGAAGATGTGCGTATCGACCGCGATGGTCGGGTGTCCGAACGCGGTATTGAGGATCACGTTCGCCGTCTTGCGACCGACGCCGGGCAGCGCTTCGAGCGCCTCGCGCGATTCGGGCACCTTGCCGCCGTGCTGTTCCAGCAGGATGCGGCACATCTCGATGACGTTCTTCGCCTTCGTGTTGTACAGCCCGATCGTCTTGATGTACTCGGACAGTCCCGTGACGCCGAGCTCGAAGATCGCCTGCGGCGTGTTCGCATGCTTGAACAGCGTGCGCGTCGCGAGGTTCACGCCCTTGTCTGTCGCCTGCGCCGACAGGATCACGGCGACCAGCAGCTCGAACGGCGTGCTGTGTTCGAGCTCGGTGGTCGGATGCGGGTTGAGGGCTTTGAGGCGCTCGAAGATCGCGACGACTTTTTTCTTGTTCATGAGCGAGGACGAAGCAGCCAGTTGCGGGCGGCGAGCAGCAGTCCGAACGAGATGAAGGCGCCCGGCGGCAGCATCGCTAGCATGAATCCCATGTCGACGCGGAACACATTGATCTCGGACCAGCCGGCCCACGAGCCCAGCAGCGTGCCGGCATCGTGCAGCAGCGAGCCGCGGCCCACGAGCTCGCGCGCGATGCTCAGCGGCAGCAGCGTGATCGCGATTCCCACCGCGATCTTGAGACTTCCCAGGAATGCGGTGCCGAGGGCCTCGTGCCGGCCCTGCAAGTGGTGAACGACGATGAGGTTGGACACGATGAGCGGCAGAAACAGATTCAGCGCGCCTCGCAGGTCGCTCAGCCACGCGCTCATCAGCAGCTCCACGCATGCGACCAGCGCCGCAACCGTCAGCATGGTCGCGGCGAGCGCGGTCTCGTTCGTCAGTCGCGATCGCAACAGCGAGAGCAAGACGGCTGCCAGCGGCACGACGATCAGCACGGCGGCACCGATGCCGAGCGCGTCTGCAACGGTGTCGCTCATCGCGAGCAGCGGACACACGGCGATCAGTTGCGCAACGCTGCCGAACAGTTGGGGAGTGCGGGCGCTCATTGCGAGGGCAGGTCGAAGATTCGCTGGCTGTTGCGCCGATAGTACTCGAGCGTGTTGCGCACGGCCTTGATGATCGCGCGCGGAGTAATCGTGGCGCCGGTGAAGGCGTCGAAATCGCCGCCGTCGCGGCGCACGGTCCAGCGCGGCGGCGGCGGATCCGTCAGCGAGCGGCGCCGGAAGCGGTCGAGCCAGTGCACGTCGCGCGATTCGAAGGCGTCGCCGAGGCCCGGCGTTTCGTTGTGTCGGATGACCTGTACGCCGATCAGACGCCCCTCCGGGCCGATCGCGACCAGCAGCTCGATCGGCCCGCGATAGCCGTCCGGCGCGATCGAGCGAATGACCGCGGCGACCGGTGCGCCGGCACGCCGCGCGCGATAGATCTGCACCGGTTGCGAGGAGCCGAGCAGATCCGGCGCCGTGACGGCGATCGAGTCAGTGAGCAGGTCGTTGTCGTGGCTTGCGGGCGACACCAGCGCATCGAGCCTCTGCTGGATCCACGCTTGCTCGTTGTGCTTGATGCGCTCGCGCGTGACGTTCGCCACCAGCGCGATGATCGCTGTGAGCGCCGCTGCCAGCAGCGCCAGCACGAGCACCGGCTTCGCAGCTTCAGCGCGCATGGCCGTAGATCCGCGGAATCGTGTAGCGATCGATGAGCGGCACGGCGAGGTTCATAATCAGCACCGCGAACGCGACGCCGTCGGGATAGCCGCCCCAGGTGCGGATCACGTACGTCAGCACGCCGATGCCGGCACCGTAGATCAGGCGTCCGCGGTCGCTGGTCGCCGCCGACACCGGATCGGTCGCGATGAAGAATGCGCCGAGCAGGCTCGCCCCCGACGTCAGGTGAAACAGCGGCCCGGCATAGGCGCCGGGATCGACAGCCGACAGGGCGGACGCGCAGACGAACAGCGCGCCGAGCATCGCGACCGGAATCTGCCAGCGAATGATTCGCAGCACCAGCAGCCAGGCGCCGCCTGCCAGCGTCGCGAGGTTGATCCATTCCCAGCCCTTGCCGCCGAACGTGCTGAACAATGCGCCGGCGTGCGCCTCGCCCATCGTCATGCCGAGCGCGAGATCGGTGCGCAGCGCATCGAGCGGCGTCGGTGACGTGATCGCGTCCCAGGTGAAGCGCGCCGGCGGCGAGCCGGTGAGGATCGTCGTCAGGGTTTCCGTGAACGACAACGCCGCGGGCTCGAACCCGGCCGTGTCCGGCGGCAACCATTGCAGCAGCCGCGCCGGAAAAGAAACGAGCAGCACGGCGTAGCCCACCATCGCGGGGTTGAAAGGATTGGCGCCGAGACCGCCGAAGAGATGCTTGGCGAGCAGGATCGCGAAAGCGACGCCGCTGACAACGAGCCACCACGGCGCGAGAGGCGGCAGACACAGTGCGAGCAGTACCGCAGTAATGATCGCGCTGCCGTCGAGCAGGAAGGGTGGCAGCGGCTTGCCGCGCAGGCGCAGCGCAGCGGCCTCGCACAGCAAACCCGTCGCGACGCCGAGCACGATCTGAATCAGCAGGCCCGGTCCGAAGAACACCACGTGCAGCGCGACCGTCGGGACCAGCGCGTACAGCACCTGGCGCATGACGCGTCCGACGCTGCTCGGTGCGACTACGTGCGGAGCGGGTGCTGTGACGAATGGTGCGCTCACGATTTCCCCCCGAGGCGCGGCGAATGCTGCGCCGGGGGATCCCGCGGGATTGCAAGCTCCTGGCGCTTCTTTGCCAGCGCGGCATCGCGCTCGCGCTCGATCCGCTCGAGGCGTGCTGTCCTCGCATCGAAGCGCGTGCGGGCAGCGTCGGCGCTCGCTCGGGCGGTCAGCGTCTCGAGCAACGCCGGCTTCATATCACGAAAGCGCTCGGCGAGCGGAATCTGGCTGGGACAGACGTAGTCGCAGCAGCCGCACTCGATGCAGTCCATCAGGCCGTAGGTTTCGAGCGCCGCGAAGTCGCGCGCCGCTGCATACCAGTGCAGCTGCTGCGGCAGCAGGACCGCCGGACAGACTGCCGAACAATTGCCGCAGCGGATGCACGGCATCTCGAGCCCGCGCAGCTGCAGGTCGAGCGCGGAAGCGGCGATGATGCAATTGGTCGCCTTGATCACCGGCAAGTCGTCATGCGGCAGCGCCTGGCCCATCATCGATCCGCCCATGATGAGACGCGACATCCGTCCGGTGTAGCCGCCGCAGTCGTAAATGAGAGCCGCCATCGACGTGCCGAGCGGCACCTCGAGATTGCGCTGCTCGCGCACACCGTCGCCGGTCACCGTGACGATCCGACTCGTCAGCGGCTGTGCATCGCGAATCCATTGAGCGACGGCCGCTGCGGTGCCGACGTTGAGACAAGCAGTGCTCACATCAGCAGGCAGGCCGCCGTGCGGCACTTCGACGCCGAAGACCGCAGTAATCAGCTGGCGCTCACCGCCGGCGGGATAGACGCTCGCGACGAATCGCAACTGAATGCGCTCGTCGCGCGCCTCGGCGATCGCAGCACCGAGCGCCGCGGCGGCTTGCGGCGTGTCGTCCTCGATTGCGATGACGCATACCTGCGCCGCGAGAGCATGCAGCAGGATCTGGGCACCGAGCACGATGTCGCGCGCTCGCTCGCGCATCAGCATGTCGTCGCAGCTGATGTAAGGCTCGCATTCCGCGCCGTTGACCAGCAGCCGCAGACCGTTCGCGCGTGCGGCGCTGCTCAGCTTCGCAGCGGTCGGGAATACAGCGCCGCCGAGCCCGACGATGCCGCCGCGCCCGATGGCTTCGCGCAGTTGCTCCGGCGACAGTTCCTCGAAGCGCGACGTTGACGATGAGGCGTAGTGTTCGTCGCGCCGGTCATTGGCGATCACGATGCTCAGCGTCGGCGCGCCCATGCGCTGCGGCGCGGGGCGCGGCTCGATCGCGGCCACGGTTCCCGACGCAGGCGAATGCAGCCACGCACTGATTTCTCCGCCGGGCTCGGCAACGGGCTCCCCGCGCAGCACTCGGTCGCCGGGCTTGACCAGCGGGACCGCCGGCGCGCCTGCCTGCTGATCCAGCGGCAGCACGAGCGAATCGACAGCGCTCGCGGGCCGCAGCGGCTGTTCGGTCGAGCGCTCCTTGTGAGCGCTCAGCCGCAGTCCGCCGCGCACTGCCGACCTGGCCATCGCTCAACCCGGCGCCGGCCGCATGACGATGCAGTCGACGGGGCACGGCGGGATGCACAACTCGCATCCAGTGCATTGCTCCGCAATGACTGTGTGCATGAAGCGGGAGGCACCGACGATGGCGTCGACCGGGCAAGCCTGGATGCATTTCACGCAACCGATGCAGGCGCTCTCGTCGATCCACGCGACCATGGGTTGCGTCGGCACGATGCCGAATCGGGGATCCACCGGCCGCGGCTCGCGCCCCAGCAAGGTTGCCAGCGCGGCCGCCGTGGCGTGACCACCGGGCGGACACTGATTGATGTCGGCTTCGCCGTTGGCGAGTGCGGCGGCGTAGGGGCGACAGCCGGCGAATGTGCAGCGGCCGCATTGCGTCTGCGGCAGCAGAGCGTCGATCTCATCGACGAGCCGGTTCCGGTCGCGCTCCGAGCGTCGCGCAGCCAGGGCAGCGGCGCCGCCGGCCGCGGCGGCCAGTCCAACCATGGTCAGCAACGCCGGCAGCATCGCTCTTATTCCTGGATCAGCCTGCTGAAGCCCATGAACGCCAGCGCCATGATACCGGCAGTGATGAGCGCAAGCGGAGCTTCGCGAAAGGGCGCGGGCACGTCAGCCTGTTGCAGCCTTTCGTAGAGCGCCGCGAACGCGAGCAGCAGCACGGCGAGCGCAGCCGCGGCGCCGATGGCGAGAAGCACGGCCGCGCCGAACGTCGCTCCCCGCAAGTCTGTGATCAGCGCGATGCCGAGGAGCGCGGTATTCGTGCTCATGACGAGCGCGAACCCAGGCTGTTGCGTGAGGAGCGTGCCGCGCCGCCGCAGCACGATCTCGACGAGCGGCACGACGATCAGCACGACCGCGACCAGCGCCGGCGTACGCAGATACTCCAGGTGCCACGGGCCCAGCACGAGCCTGAGGAGCAGCCAGCCGAGCAGCGCTACTGTGGGCACCGCCGCCATGCAGAGGATTGCGATCACCCGCGCGCCGCCGAAGACATCGGTCGGCGCAACGAACGGTCGCCACTGCGGCAGGTGCGCCAGCACCACGGTCGTGACCAGCACGCTGCTGAGGAGCACCAGGAGCAGGGCAGCCATTGTCCGCTACTTCACTTTCATCCCCGGCGTCGCGCCGCTGTCGGGTGCCAGCAGGAAGATGTCCTTCCCGCCCGGACCTGCCGCGAGCACCATGCCCTCGGACACGCCGAAGCGCATCTTGCGCGGCTTGAGGTTCGCCAGCACGAGCGTCATGCGCCCTGGCAGCTTGTCGGGCGCGTACGCGGAGCGGATCCCGGCGAACACCGTGCGCTGGCCATCGCCGATGTCGAGCGTCAGCTTCAGCAGCTTGTCGGCGCCTTCCACGACTTCGGCGGCGAGGATCTTCGCGATGCGCAGGTCCAGCTTCGCGAAGTCTTCGACCGTCACCTCGCCGTTGCCCTGCGCCACAGCTGCTGCGGGGGCAGTTGCGGCGGGTTGGGCCGCCGGCTGATCGAGACCGAGCAGTGCATCCAGCTGCTTGGTCTCTGCGCGCGTCATCAGGTGTTCGTACGGCGCGACTTGATGACCCACCGGCAGCGATGCACGTTGATCCCACTGCATCTGCGCATCGGTCAGCCGCAGCATCGCCTGCACTTTGTCCGCGGTCACGGGCAGAACGGGTCGCAGCAGTACGGTGAGGTACCAGAAGAAGTTGAGGCTCGTGGAGCAGACGGCGTGCAGATGGTCGCGCTCGCTTTCGACCTTCGCCAGATCCCAGGGTCGCTGCGCATCGATGTACTGATTCACTCGATCCAGTAGCACGCCGATCTCTCGCAGGGCCTTGCCGAACTCGCGGTCCGCATAGAGCGACCCGATCTGACTCCAGCTTTGACTGTGAAAGTCGTTCAGCAGTCCCTGCGCGCTTGCATCCATGGCTGACAGGCGGCCGCCGAAGCGCTTGCTGATGAAGCCCGCGGTGCGGCTGGCGATGTTCACATACTTGCCGACCAGGTCGCTGTTGACGCGCGCCACGAAGTCGTCGGGGTTGAAATCGATGTCCTCGACGTTCGCGTTGAGCTTGGCCGCGATGTAGTAGCGCAGCCATTCCGGGTTCAGGCCGAGCTCGAGATAGCGCAGCGGGCTGAGCCCCGTGCCGCGGGACTTCGACATCTTGACGCTGTTGAGCGTGATGAACCCGTGCACGTACACGTGATCGGGCACCTTGCGGCCCGCGAAATGCAGCATCGCCGGCCAGAACAGCGTGTGGAAATAGATGATGTCCTTGCCGATGAAGTGGATCTGCTCCACCTCCGGCGCCGCCAGGAATTCCTCGAAGCTGCGCTGCTCGCCTTTGGCGCGCGCCTTGCCGGTGTCGAAGTAATTCTTGAGCGAGGCGAGATAGCCGATCGGTGCGTCGAGCCAGACGTAGAAGAACTTGCCCGGCGCGTCCGGGATCGGAATGCCGAAGTAGGGCGCGTCGCGCGAGATGTCCCAGTCGCTCAGCTCCTTGTCGCCGGTGCCGCTGAGCCATTCGCGCGCCTTGTTCGCGACCGACGCTTGCAGCCGTCCTGGCGTGTCGAGCCAGCTCTTCATGAACTCGACGCACTTCGGGTCGGACAGCCGGAAGAAGAAGTGGTCGGAAGACTTGCGCACCGGCGCCACGCCCGACAGCGTCGAGTAAGGATCGATGAGGTCGGTGGGCGCGTAGACCGAGCTGCAGTTCTCGCACGCATCGCCGTACTGATCCTTCGTGTGGCACACCGGGCATTCGCCCTTGATGTACCGGTCCGGCAGGAACATCTGCTTCACCGGATCGAAGAACTGCTCGACCGGCTTGACGTAGATCAGGCCCGCGTCCTCGAGGCGCCCGTAGATCTGCGTCGAGAGCTGGAAGTTCTCCGGCGAGTGCGTCGAATGCCAGTGATCGAAGCTGATGTGGAAGCCGTCGAGATAGCGCGGCCGGTCAGCGGCGATCCGCCGCACCAGCTCCTCGGGCGTGATGCCCTCGGCTTCGGCCTTCAGCATGATCGGCGCGCCGTGCGTGTCGTCCGCGCCGACGAAATGCACCGGGCGACCCTGCATGCGCTGGAACCGCACCCAGATGTCGGCCTGGATGTATTCCATGATGTGGCCGATATGGAACGGGCCGTTGGCGAACGGCAGCGCAGTCGTGATGAAAAGAGGGCGCGATGCGGTCATTTCGAGGGACAGAGTGGCGTCCGGCAAAGGAGGCCGAAATTATGCCACGCGGGCAGTGACGAGGGTCACGAGGGTCACGTGAGTCACGAGCCTCTGACCCTCGTGACTGTCGTGACTCACGTCACCTCGTCACCCGTTGTCTTTCACCGGCTCGAATTTCGCCTTGTTGATGCCTTTCTTGTAGGCGTCCTTGCCGGTGATCAGGGCCTTGTCGAGCAGCTCCTGGATTGCCGAGTCCATGGTGCGCATGCCGTGCGCCGCACCGCTCTGCATGGTGTTTTCCAGCTGGTCGAGCTTGCCCTGGCGGATCAGGTTCGCGACCGCGGGCGTGTTCACCATGATTTCCAGCGCCGCGACGCGGCCGGGCTTGCCCGCGCGCGGGATCAGCTGCTGCGAGACCACGCCGCGCAGCGACGTCGAGAGCATCGCGCGCACGTGCTGCTGCTTGTCGGCGGGGAACGAGTTGACCATGCGATCGACGGTCGGCGCGGCGCCGTTGGTGTGCAGCGTGCCCATCACCAGAATGCCCATCTCGGCCGCGGTGACCGCGGCGCTCATCGTCTCGTAGTCGCGCAACTCGCCGACCAGGATGACGTCCGGATCCTCGCGCAGAGCCGACAGCAGCGCTTCGTAGAACGAGGGGCTGTGCGTGCCGATCTCGCGCTGACTGATGAGACAGTTCTTGCGCGGATGCACGAACTCGATCGGGTCCTCGATCGTCAGGATGTGGCCCTTCATCCGCAGGTTCATGTCGTCGATCATCGCGGCGAGCGTCGTCGACTTGCCCGAGCCGGTCTTGCCGGTCACGAGGATCAGGCCGTTGTTGACCTTGCACAGGTTGCGCACCGCGTCCGGCATGTTGAGCTGGTCGAGCGTCAACGCCTTCGACGGAATGGCCCGGCAGACGCAGCCGAGGCCGTACAGATGGCGCATGACATTGACGCGGAAGCGCGAGACGCCGGGAATGATGTAGGCGAAATCCGCGCCGTGCTTCTCTTCCAGCCGCTGCTGCGCGGCGCGCGGCATGATCTCGCGCAGCGTCTCTTCGACGAACTGCGGCGCGAGAATTTCCGGGCGCAGCGGCTGCAGCTCGCCGTACAGGCGGATGCGCGGCGGATCCCCGGCGATGAAGTGCAGGTCGGAGCCGTTGCGCGTCAGCACTTCCTTCAGGTACTCGTCGATGCGCCGCGGGACGTACTGGCTGGCGCTCGAGGTGGAGACGGGGTCGGTGCTGCTCATAAGGTCGTGGGTTCAGTCGTCAGCCGGGTGCCAGGTCGAACTTCGGCAGAACGCTGGTGTCGGTCACGAACTTCGAGAACAGGCGCTTGTCGCTCGCGTACACGTAAGCGTCGTCCGGATCGATTTCCTTCGCCTGCACGTTCGCCAGCAGCGCCTGGTCGAGCATCTGCATCCCCAGGTCCTTGCCGGTCTGCAGCTGCGTCGGAATCTGGTGCGTCTGGTCGGTCATGATCAGCTTGCCGATCGCGCGCGTCAGCACCATGACTTCGCAGACTGCCTTGCGGCCGCGCTGGTCGGCTGTCTTGACCAGCACCTGCGTGATCACGGCGATCAGGCTCTGCGACAGGAAGCTCTTGGTCTGCTCGCGCTCGTCCGCGGGCAGCGCGTCCACGACGCGGTCGATGGTCTTGACGGCACCGGTCGTGTGCAACGTGCCCAGCACCAGGTGGCCGGTTTCCGCCGCGGTCATCGCCCAGCGGATGGTGTCCGCGTCGCGCAGCTCGCCGACCAGGATCACGTCGGGATCCTCGCGCATCGCCGCGCGCACGCCCTCCGCGAACGTCGGCAGGTGCGTGTTGAGCTCGCGCTGGATGATCTGGCTCTGCTTGCTCTTGTGCACGAACTCGATCGGATCCTCGAGGCTGACGATGTTCACGCGGCGCGTCGAATTGAGGTGATCGATCATCGCCGCGAGCGTGGTCGACTTGCCGGTGCCGGTCGAACCGGTGACCAGGATCATGCCCTGGTGGTAGTCGCACAGCTTCCGCACGATCGGCGGCAGCCCGAGCCGGTCGAGCGTCGGCGGATCGGCCGGGATCGCGCGGAACGTGGCGCCGACGCCGGTGTCCTTGCGGAACACGTTGACGCGAAAGCGCCCGCCGTTCGACGACACGTACGAGAAGTCGACGTCGTGGCCCTTGCGCAGCCGGTCCTGGTTCGGCTTGCTGACGACCTCGGCGATGTAGCCTTCCAGCTCCGCCTGGCTCAGGTCGCGGAACTTGATCGGCATCAGGTCGCCATGCATCCGCAGGAGCGGCGGCAGGCCGACGGCGAAGTGGATGTCCGAGCAGCCCTGGTCGGTGCCCAGCTTGAGGAATGCGTCGATGCGTGCCATGCGGGGCGGAGCGTACCGCTACTGGCGCATCTTCTCCAGTTCCAGGCGCAGCTCTTCCATGCTCTGGTGGCGCTTCATCTTGTCGACCGACATGGCGCGGCCGACCAGGTCGGAGATCGGTCTCGGCAGCTGCGGGTTCACGTCGATCGCCGCTTTCGCCTTGCCCTGCACGTGCTGGTACATGACCGACATGTGGTCGCCGCGGCTGTAGGGCGGCTGCCCGGTGAACATCTCGTACATGATCACGCCGACGCTGTAGATGTCGGCGCGCTGGTCGA
>Ga0209382_10000251_pt1 | contig 87007 bp, 92 predicted proteins | sample SoiMetdeltSBSDD5_FD_187599 | JGI IMG/M metagenome (GOLD analysis project Ga0209382, IMG submission 187599) | Bulk soil microbial communities from a Populus tree surrounding site in Tennessee, USA - Soil MetaG P. deltoides SBSDD5 (SPAdes) (version 2) | ecosystem: Environmental > Terrestrial >... | reverse complement strand
GCATCTGGCTCCGTCGTTCGGCGGCATCAACCTGGAGGACATCGGCGCGCCGCGCTGTTTCGAGGTCGAGGAGCGCCTCCGCAAGGAGCTCGACATCCCCGTCTTCCACGACGATCAGCACGGGACGGCCGTGGTGGTCCTGGCCGCCCTGCTCAATGCGTTGCGCATCGTCAAGAAACCGCTGCGGTCTTTGCGCGTCGTGGTTACCGGGGTGGGGGCGGCGGGGACCGCGACGATCAAAATCTTACAGTCGAGTGGGGTGCGCGACATCGTGGGGGTGGACGAGCACGGCACCCTGCACCGCGGCCGGACCCAGGGCATGGACTTCATGAAGCGCTGGGTGGCGGAGGCCACGAACCCGCGCCAGGTGAAGGGCGGCCTCGCGGAGGCGATGCGGAGGGCCGACGTCTTCATCGGCCTGTCGGTCCCGGGCATCCTCACGGTGCGGGACGTGAAGCGCATGGCGCGGGACCCCATCGTCTTTGCGATGGCCAATCCGAACCCGGAGATCCAGCCGGAGGACGCCGAGCGCCACGTGCGGGTGATGGCGACCGGCCGGTCCGACTACCCCAACCAGATCAACAACGTCCTCTGCTTCCCGGGGTTCTTCCGAGGCCTGCTGGACAGCCGCGCCCGCACCGTCGACGACGAGATGAAGCTTGCCGCCGCCCGGGCGCTGGCCGCGTGCGTCACCCGCGGCGAGCTCAGCGCCGAGTACATCATCCCGAGCGTCTTCAACAAGAGTGTGGCGCCGGCGGTGGCCGAGGGCGTGGCCCGGGCGGCCTGGGAGACGGGCTCGGCGCGGCGACGGCGCCGCTTCGACGTCTCGACCCTCACATGACGGCGCCGGTGAATCTCGCGCGTCGGCTGGAGGAGATCGAGCCGTTCCTGGCGGTCGAGGTGGCGGAGCGCGCCCAGGAGCTCGAGCGCCGGGGTGTGGACGTCGTCCACCTCGGCTACGGCGAGCCCGACTTCGCACCGCCGGCCGTCGTGCAGGCGGCGCTGGCCCGCGCCATCGAGCAGGGGCAGATGCGCTACACGCACAGCCTCGGCATCCTGCCCCTGCGCGAGGCCATCGCCGACCACTACCGCGCGACGTACGGCGTGAAGGTCTCGCCGGAGCAGATCCTCGTCACGCCCGGCACGTCGCCCGCGATGCTGCTGCTCTTCGGCGCCCTGCTCGACCCCGGCGACGAGGTCGTGCTGAGCGATCCGTACTACGCGTGCTATCCGAACTTCATCAAGTACGCGGAAGGCGTGCCGGTCTACATCGACACGACCGAGGAGGACGGGTTCCAGTACCGGCCGGAGGCCATCGCGCCCCGCCTGGGGCCGCGCACCCGGGCCATCCTCGTGAACTCGCCGGGCAACCCCACCGGGGCGGTCCTGGCCCCCGACCGCATGGCCGCCGTCGCGGCGCTGGCCGAGTCGCGCGGCGCCTTCGTCGTCGCGGACGAGATCTACCACGGCCTCACCGACGGCGGACGCGACCGCTCGATCCTCGAGTTCACGGACCGCGCCTTCGTGCTGAACGGCTTCTCCAAGGCCTTCGCGATGACGGGCTGGCGGCTCGGCTACCTCATCGCTCCGCCCAGCCACGTGCGGGCGCTGCAGCGCCTCTACGGCAACTTCTTCATCTCGACCAACGAGTTCGTGCAGTGGGCGGGCGTCGCCGCCCTGCGCGAGGCGGCCGGCGAGCCGGCGCGCTTCGCCCGCATCTTCGCCGAGCGGCGGCGCATCATGATCGACGGGCTGCGCGCGCTCGGGTTCGGCGTCGGCTTCGAGCCGGCCGGCGCGTTCTACATCCTGGCCAACGTCCGGCACCTCACCGCCGACTCACTGCGGTTCGCCTACGAGATCCTCGAGGAGAGCCACGTGGCAGTCACGCCGGGCGTGGCCTTCGGCCGCAACGCCGAGGGCTACCTGCGCTTCTCCTACTCCGCGTCCGTCGAGCGGATCCGCGAGGGGCTCCAGCGGCTCGGCGCCTTCCTGGCCCGACGCCGATGACCGAGCCCGCGTGTCCGGCCTGCGCGGGGCAGTGGCCGTCGTCTGAGTACCGGATCGTCGACTGCGGCCTCACCGTGGCCTACCTGCACGACGACCAGTTCTTTCCCGGGTGGACGTACCTCGTCCTCAAGCGCCACGCCACCGAGCTCTGGCAGCTCACGCGGGACGAGCGGGCGGCGCTGATCGAGGAGGTGGCGCGGGTGGGGCGCGCGGTGGGCGCCGCCTTCGAGGCCGTAAAGCTCAACTACGAGCTGCTGGGGAACCAGATCGCCCACATCCACTGGCACCTCGTCCCCCGACGCGCCGACGACCCGGCGCCGCGCGCGCCGGTGTGGACCGTCGAGCACGAGCCGCGCCGGCTGCCCGCCGCCCAGCTCGCCGAGCGGATCGCCCTCATCCGCTCGCATCTGGCCGGCGCCTGAGGACCCGATGCGCGAGACGACGACGGCCAAGCGCGCGCGGGCCCGCAAGATCCTCCAGCTGCTGGACCGTGCGTATCCCGACGCGAAGATCGCGCTGAACTTCCGCACGCCGTACGAGCTGCTCGTCGCGACGATCCTGTCCGCGCAGTGCACCGACGAGCGCGTGAACATGGTGACCCCCGGGCTGTTCCGCGCCTACCCGACCGCGCGCGAGCTCGCTCGCGCCAACCCCACGAAGCTCGAGGCGCAGATCCGCTCCACCGGCTTCTTCCGCGCCAAGACCCGCTCGCTGCTGGGCATGGCGAAAGCCGTCGTCGAGCGTCACGGCGGCGAGGTGCCTCGGGAGCGCGAGGCCCTCACCGAGCTGCCGGGGGTCGGGCTCAAGACCGCCAACGTGGTGATCGGGAATGCCTTCGGCGGCGACGCGCTCGCCGTCGACACCCACGTCTTCCGCGTCTCTCAGCGGCTGGGCCTCGCGCGCGCCGATGATCCCGACGAGATCCACGACCAGCTGGTGGCGCTGCTGCCGAAGGGGACGCTGACCCAGGCCACGCACCTGCTGATCGTCCACGGCCGCCGCACGTGCCTGGCGCGCAAGCCGGCGTGCCCGGTGTGTCCGGTTCGTGCGCTGTGTCCGTGGCCCGACAAGACCCGGGCGTGAGCGCCGACGCGCCAACGTTCCGCCCGCTGTTCGAGGCGCAGGTCGAGCTCGCCGACATCGTGAGCGTGGGCCGCACGCCGCTCGGTGAGCGACGCGTCGTGCACATCCTGGGCGGCACCGTGCGGGGCGAGCGGCTGCGCGGACGGATCCTATCGGGCGGGGCCGACTGGCAGATCGTGCGGACCGACGGGGCCGCCGAGCTCGACGCGCGCTACACGCTCGAAGTCGACGACGGGGCCCTGATCCAGGTCCGCAGCCAGGGCCTGCGCCACGGACCGCCCGACGTGCTCGCGCGACTGGCCGCCGGCGAGCCCGTCGACCCCGGCGCCTACTACTTCCGCACCACGCTCCGCTTCGAGGCCGGCGCGCCCCGTCTCGACTGGCTCAACCGCGTGCTCGCCGTCGGGCTCGGGGCCCGCCGTCCCAACACCGTCGAGCTCCGCGTCTTCGAGCTGCTCTGAGCGTCGTCAGAGCCCCCCGGTGACGTCGATGGTGACGCCGGTGACGAAGTCCGCGTCCCGCGACGCTAGGAAGCAGATGACGCGTGCCTGGTCGGCGGCCTCGGCCATGCGGCGCAGTGGGGTGCGTCCAATCTCCCGGGCCTGCTGGTCGGGCGTGCGCTGCTCCCAGCGCGGCCGGATGCGCTCGGTGAGCGTCATGCTGGGCGCGATCGCGTTGACGTTGATCCCGGAGGGCCCGAGTTCGTGGGCGAGCTTGCGCGTGAGCGCGATGATCCCACCCTTGGCGGCGGCGTAGGCGCTGCTGCTGCTCTCGCTGATCCCGTGGCCCGCGATCGAGGAGAGGTTGACGATCTTGCCGTGGCCCTGGCGACGCATCACGGGCGCCACCGCGTGGCAGAAGAGGAAGGTGCCGGTGAGGTTGAAGTCGAGCAGGCGCTGCCAGTCGGCCAGGCTGAGCGCGTCGACGTGCGCCGCCGGCTCGCGGATGATCGTGCTGCCGCCCACCGCGTTGACCAGGATGTCGATGCGGCCGTGGTCGCGCACGACGCGGTCCACGACACCCTGCACCTGGCCGGCGTCGAGGGCGTCGGCGCGGAGGCCGTGGGCGCGGCCGCCGGCGTCCCGGATGTTCGCGACGAGCTTGTCGAGGCGTCCCTCGTCGACGTCCACGCCGACGACGGTCCCGCCCTCGGCCCCGATGATCTCCGCCGTCGCCTTGCCGATCCCGCTCGCCGCCGCGCTGATGAGCGCTACCCGGTCCGTGAAGCGCATGGTCCTCGTCCTCCCGCGCGCGACACTAGCATCCGGCCCGCTTCTTGACACCCCCCGCCTTTTGCCGTAGAGTTGTGCGTTGCAAAATTGCTATCACTGACAGCCATTTACACCGCGACGCAAGAAAACGCCGTGAAAGGGACATGATGCCGACGCCGGTTCCGAAGGAGCGGGAGATCGAGCGCAAGTGGTTCGTCGTCGACGCCGACGGTCAGGTGCTGGGTCGCCTGGCCACGCGGGTCGCGTCGATCCTGCGCGGCAAGCACAAGAGCACGTTCACCCCCCACCTGGATGTCGGCGATCACGTCGTGGTGGTCAACGCCGAGAAGATCCACGTCACCGGCCGCAAGCGTACCGACAAGATGTACCGGTGGCACTCGGGCTACATCGGCGGGCTGCGCGAGGTGCCGTTCGAGAAGATGGTGAGGTCGCATCCGGAGCGGGTCATCGAGTGGGCGGTGCAGGGGATGCTGCCCAAGAACCGGCTCGGGCGTGCGATGGCCAAGAAGCTGAAGGTCTACCGGGGAGCCGAGCATCCGCACGAGGCGCAGCAGCCTCAGGCCTTGCCGGTGTCGTCCCGCGGCGGGGAGGGGCGCTAGATGGCGACCGTGCTCGACAGGTTCTATGGCACCGGGCGGCGCAAGACGTCGGTGGCGCGCGTGTGGATCCGCCCCGGCTCGGGCCGGATCACCGTCAACCGGCGGGAGTTCGCGGATTACTTCCCGCGCGAGACGCTGCGGATGATCATCGCGCAGCCCTTCCAGGTGACGACCACCGAGGGGCAGTTCGACGTCGTCTGCACCGTCGCCGGCGGCGGGCCGACCGGCCAGGCTGGCGCCGTCCGTCACGGGCTGGCGCGGGCGCTGGCGCGCTTCGACGAGAAGCTCCGGTCGCCGCTCAAGAAGGCCGGCCTGCTCACGCGCGACCCGCGCATGCGTGAGCGCAAGAAGTACGGGCAGCCCGGTGCCCGGCAGAAGTTCCAGTACTCCAAGCGCTGACAGTGGCGACGACCGACCGGATCCGCGTTGCCGTCGCCGGCGCCAGCGGCTACATGGGCGCCGAGCTCCTGCGCCTGCTGCTCACGCACCCGCGCGTGGCGCTCACCGGTGTCACCTCGGAGCGGCTCGCCGGCGAGCCGCTGACGAAGTCCTATCCGCACCTGCGCGGGCTCACCGACCTCGCGTTCCACGACCTCGACACCGACTGGCTGGCCGACGTCGCGGACGTCGTGTTCCTGGCGCTGCCGCACATGGAGTCGCAGGGCGCGGTGCCGGTGCTGCGCGCGCGCGGCCGCAAGGTCGTCGACCTCTCGGCCGACTACCGGCTCCGCGACGCGCAGGACTACGTGACGTGGTACAAGGCGCCGCACATCGACCCCGCCGGGCTCGCCGAGGCGGTGTACGGCCTGCCCGAGCTGCACCGCAAGGCGATCGCGGGCGCCTCGCTGGTCGCCTCGCCTGGCTGCTATCCGATGGGGGCCATCCTCGCCATCGCGCCGCTGCTCAAGAACGGTCTCGCCCGGCTGGACGGGATCGTGATCGACGGCAAGTCGGGCGTGACGGGGGCCGGCGCCCAGGGCCGCAAGATCGACCCGATGTACCTCTACACCGAGGCCAACGAGAATCTCCAGGCCTACGGCATCGCGACCCACCGCCACACGCCCGAGATCGAGCAGGAGCTGTCGGCGCTGGCGGGCGGCCCCGTGCGCGTGAGCTTCACGCCGCACCTGGTCCCGCTCAACCGGGGCCTGCTCACGACGGCCTCGGTGCCGCTGGCGAGCGCGCTGGCGACGGCCGACCTGCTGCGGGTCTACCGAGACTTCTACGCCGGCGAGTCGTTCGTCCGCGTCCTGGGCGAGGGCGAGCGGCCGACGACCCGCCACGTGGTGGGCTCGAACTACTGTGACGTCACCGTCGTGGCCGATCCCCGCGTCGGGCGCGCCGTCTGCGTGTCGGCGATCGACAACCTCGGCAAGGGGGGCTCGGCCAACGGGGTGCAGAACCTCAACGTCCTCTTCGGGTGGAACGAGCGGACCGGGCTCGACGCCGCCCCGGTGTACCCCTGAACGACATGGCCGAGATCGAGTGGCTCGAGGGCGGCATCACCGCGGTGCCCGGCATCCATGCGGCCGGCGTCGTGGCCGGCATCAAGCCGAGCGGCAAGAAGGACCTCGCCCTGATCCACTCGCCGACGCCGGCCCGCTCGGCGGCGGTGTTCACCTCGAACCAGGTCAAGGGGGCGCCCGTCCTGGTCTCGATGGAGCACGCGCGGAGCGGTGCCGCCCAGGCCATCCTGGCCTCGGCCGGCTGCTCGAACGTGTGCACCGGTGAGCGCGGGCTCCGCGACGCCCGGGAGATGACGAAGATCGTCGCCGACCTGCTCCGCATCCCGGTCAACCACGTCCTCATCGCCGCCACCGGCGTGATCGGCGTGCCGCTGCCCATGGACCGCGTACGGGCCGCCCTGCCGAAGGTCGTGAAGGCGCTCTCGCCCCAGGGTGGGCGGGCCGCCGCCGAGGCCATCATGACCACCGACACCCGCGCGAAGGAGGCGGCGCTGCGGGTCGAGGTCAACGGCAAGTCGGTCACGATGGGCGCGATCGCCAAGGGCGTCGGCATGATCGAGCCGCACCTGGCGACGATGTTCTGCTTCGTCGCGACCGACGCCGCCGTCGCCCGCGGCGTCCTGTCCGGCGTCGTGCGCCGGGCGGTGGACCGCTCGTTCAACCGCGCCACGGTCGACTCCGACCAGTCCACGAGCGATACGGTCGCGGTGCTGGCCAACGGCCAGGCCGAGAACCGGCCGGTGGAGGTCGGGGGTCGGGGGCTGCGCCAGTTCTCGGCCGGGCTCGAGGCGCTGATGACCCGACTGGCCCGCATGCTGGTCGCCGACGGCGAGGGGGCGACCAAGCTCGTGGCGGTGACGGTGCGGGGGGCGGCCAGCCGCAAGGATGCCCTGGCGGCGGCCCGCAGCGTGGCGAACTCGCCCCTGGTCAAGACCGCCATCAACGGCGCCGACCCCAACTGGGGCCGCATCATGATGGCGCTGGGCAAGTCGCCGGCCCGGGTCGACCAGGACAAGGTCGGCATCGCCTTCGGCGACGAGTCCCTGGTCGAGCGGGGTGTGCTCAGGGAAGGCGTGCGCGTGGAGCGCATCCGCGAGATCATGGGAGGGCAGGAGTTCGAGATCACCATCGATCTCGGGCTCGGTCGGGGCGAGGACCGTGTCTGGACGTGCGACCTCAGCGAGGAGTACGTCCGGATCAACGGCAAGTACACGACCTAGCAGCACCATTACGCACGCCGCGCTTCCTCGGTGGGCCTCGACACGGGTCGGGGCCGTCGCGCGGCGGAGGATCCAACCGCAGGAGGACAGATGGCAGCACTCACCATGAAGGAACTGCTCGAGGCCGGGGTCCACTTCGGCCATCAGACCAAGCGCTGGAACCCCAAGATGCAGAAGTACATCTTCGGCGAGCGCAACGGCATTTACATCATCGATCTGCAGAAGACCCTGAAGAAGTTCCGTGAGGCGTACGGATTCGTGCGGGATCTCGCCGCCGGTGGCGGCACAATGTTGTTCATTGGGACCAAGAAGCAGGCCCAGGAGACGGTGTTCGAGGAGGCCGGCCGCTGCGGGATGTTCTACGTCAACCAGCGCTGGCTCGGCGGCACCCTCACCAATTTCACGACGATCCGCAAGTCGATCGGTCGGCTCAAGAAGCTGGAAGAGATGAAGGAGACGGGGGAGTACGAGCGGGTGCCCAAGAAGGAGGCCCTCGAGCTGGACCGCGAGCGCGAGAAGCTCGAGAAGGCCCTGATCGGCATCAAGGTCATGGACTCGCTGCCCTCGTCCGTCTTCATCATCGACCCCCGCAAGGAGAAGATCGCCGTGGCCGAGGCCCAGCGTCTGGGCATCCCCATCGTGGCCATCGTGGACACGAACTGCGATCCAACCGGCATCGACTACCCGATCCCGGGCAACGACGACGCGATCCGGGCCGTGCGCTTGATCACCTCGCGGGTGGCCGACGCCATCCTCGAGGGTCGCGGCACGCTCGCCAAGGACGAGGCGGAGGGCGAGGGCGAGGCCGACGAGGTCGGCGAGATGGCGGAAGCGGCGGCCGAGGCGGAGGTGTCCTGATGGCGGCCGACGCCAAGACCGTCATGGAGCTGCGCGAGCGTACCGGCGCGGGCGTGATGGACTGCAAGGCGGCGCTGCAAGCCAGCGACGGGAACCTCGACTCGGCCGTCGAGTTTCTCCGGAAGAAGGGGCTGGCCGACGCCAAGAAGCGCGAGGGCCGCGACGCCAAGGACGGGCTCGTGCACGCGTACATCCACCCGGGCTCCAAGCTCGGCGTGCTGATCGAGGTGAACTGCGAGACCGACTTCGTGGCCAAGACGGACGCCTTCCAGGGCCTCGTCCGCGACCTCGCCATGCAGGTGGCGGCCAGCAACCCGGTCTACGTGGCGCGCGAGGACGTCCCGGCGACCGTGCTCGAGAAGGAGCGCGAGATCTACCGGGGCCAGATGGCCGACCAGAAGAAGCCGCCCCAGGTGCTGGACAAGATCGTCGAGGGCAAGCTCGAGAAGTTCTTCGGCGAGCAGTGCCTGCTGGAGCAGACGTTCATCAAGGACGCGACCGGCAAGACGCGGGTGAAGGATCTCGTCGACCAGGTGAACGCCGCCACCAAGGAGAAGGTCGTCGTGAAGCGCTTCGCGCGCTTCCAGGTGGGCGGAGGCGGCTAGCCGTGGCGGCGGAGGCGGGCAGCCGGCGCCCGGCGTACCGCCGCATAGTCCTCAAGCTCTCCGGGGAGGCGCTGGCCGGGAGCCAGGGCTACGGGCTCGATCCGGCGATGCTCGGCCGGATCGGGGCCGAGGTACGCGAGGTCACCGAGCTCGGCGTGCAGATCGCCATCGTCATCGGGGGCGGCAACATCTTCCGGGGCGTGGCGGCGAGCGCCGGCGGCATGGAGCGGGCGACGGCCGACTACATGGGCATGCTCGCCACGATCATCAACGCCCTCGCCCTGCAGGACTCGCTCGAGAAGGCCGGCTGCCAGACCCGCGTGCTGTCGGCCATCGAGATGCGGGCCGTGGCCGAGCCCTACATCCGGCGGCGCGCGATCCGGCACCTCGAGAAGGGCCGGGTCGTGATCTTCGCGGCCGGCACCGGCAACCCGTTCTTCACGACGGACACCGCGGGCGCCCTGCGCGCGGTGGAGATCGGCGCCGACGCCATCATGAAGGCGACCAAGGTCGACGGCATCTACTCCGCCGACCCCGCCCGCGACAAGACGGCCGAGCGGCTGCCCCGGGTGACCTACATCGAGGTGCTGAACCGTCGCCTCGAGGTGATGGACACGACCGCGATCTCGCTCTGCATGGACAACAAGCTGCCGATCGTCGTGTTCGACCTGACCCGGCCCGGCAACATCGCGCGGATCGTGTGCGGCGAACCGGTGGGCTCGGTCGTGACCTCGTCGGCGTGAGCCGGGCGGGGCGGGGGCGCCGCCCACGGGCGCTCCCTCAATGAGGAGGTCGTCATGCAGACCGTGTTGAAGGACGTGGAGTCGCGCATGAACACGGCGCTCGAGGCGCTCGGTCGCGAGTTCGCCAGCGTCCGGACCGGGCGCGCCGCGGCGGGGCTGCTCGACTCGATCCGGGTCGACTACTACGGCACTCCGACGCCGATCAACCAGATGGCCTCGGTGTCGACGCCGGACGCCCGGACGCTCGTCATCCAGCCCTGGGAGGCGGGCCAGATCGGCGCCATCGAGAAGGCGATCCAGAAGTCCGACCTGGGGCTGACCCCGGTCAACGACGGCAAGCTGATCCGCCTCACGATGCCGACGCCGACCGAGGAGCGCCGCAAGCAGCTCGTCAAGACCATCGCCAAGATGGCCGAGGACGCCCGGGTCGCCGTGCGCAACGTCCGGCGCGAGGCCAACGACAAGCTGAAGGCGGTCGCGAAGGACAAGAAGGCCTCGGAGGACGAGGAGCGGCGCGCGCACGAGCAGGTCCAGAAGACGACCGACCGCTTCATCGGAAAGGTGGACGAGCTGCTGAAGAAGAAGGAGCAGGAGATCCTCACATTCTGAGGCGCGCCCCCGCGCCGGCCACGCTCGACGGGCTCGGCGAGCAGGAGTTGCTCTCGCTGGTGCAGGCCCGGCCCGTGCCGGCCCACGTCGCCGTCATCATGGACGGCAACGGGCGCTGGGCGACGGGGCGCGGGCTGCCCCGCGTCGCCGGTCACCGGGAGGGCGTCAAGGCCGCCCGCACCCTCGTACGGGCCGCCGACGCGGTGGGGCTGCGCTTCCTCACGCTCTACGCCTTCTCGACGGAGAACTGGAACCGGCCGGAGGACGAGGTCACCACGCTCATGCGGTTGCTGGAGGAGTCGATCTACCGCGAGCTGCCCGAGCTCATGGAGCGCAATGTGCGCCTGCGGGTCATCGGCCGCCCGACCGGGGTGCCGCTGCCGGTGCGCCGCGGGATCGACCACGTCGTGCGGGAGACGCGGGCCAACACGGGGCTCACCCTGCTGATGGCGTTCAACTACGGCGGGCGCGACGAGCTGCTCGACGCCTTCCGGGCGCTGGCGGGGCGGGTCCGCACGGGCGAGCTGAGCCCCGAGGACATCTCCGAGGCCCACGTCAGCCAGGCGCTCTACACCGAGGGCGTGCCGGACCCCGACCTGCTCATCCGCACCAGCGGCGAGATGCGCATCTCCAACTTCCTGCTGTGGCAGATCGCCTACACGGAGCTGTGGATCACGACGACGCTCTGGCCGGACTTCGGCCCCGGCGACCTCTACCGCGCGCTGGCGGAGTTCCAGCGGCGGAGCCGCCGGTTCGGTGGAGTGTGACGTGGCCGCGGTGGCGTCCGCGGGGACGCTCGTGGCCGGCGCGCGGCGGCCGGCCTTGCTGAAGCGCCTGGCCAGCGCGCTGGTCCTGCTCCCGGTCTTCGTGCTGATCGTCGTCAAGGCGCCGGGCTGGATGTTCAACCTCCTCGTCGTGCTGGCGAGTGCGGCCGCGCTGTGGGAGCTGACCCGCATGCTCGAGCAGGGCGGCCGGCCCGTCGAGCGCTGGCTCGCGGTGCTGGGCGGCGTGGCGGTCACCGCCGCCTTCGCCGCCTCGCGGCTCCTCGATCCGCTCGTGCTGCCGACCGTGGTGCTCACGGTCGTCGCCGGGCTGGTGCTCGCGGCGCCGTTGTGGCGGCCCGGGCCCCCGGCCCTGGAGCCCACCGCCAACACGCTGCTGGCCGTGCTGTACGTCGGCTGGCTGCTCGGCTACGGCATCCTGCTGCACCACACCTCGCCGCGCGGGGACGAGCTGATCCTCTTCGTGGTCGGTGTGACATGGGTGGGCGAGACCGCGGCCTACCTGGTCGGCTCGACCCTCGGTCGTCACCCGCTGGCCCCGGTGATCAGCCCGCGCAAGACGCTCGAGGGTGCCGCGGCCCAAGTCGTCGCCTCGCTCGGCGCCGGCGCGCTCCTCGGCGCCTGGCTGCTGCCGAGCTGCGGGAGCGCGGTGGCCGTGCTCGGCGGCGGCGTGCTCGGCATCGTCGGCCAGGTCGGCGACCTCGTGGAGTCGGTCATGAAGCGCAGCGTGGGCACCAAGGACACCGGCGGCCTCATCCCCGGGCACGGCGGCGTGCTGGACCGCATCGACAGCCTGCTGTTCAACCTGCCCGCCTTCTACTACGTCTCCGTGCTGACGGGTTGCCGATGAAGCGCGTCACGATCCTCGGCGCCACCGGCTCCATCGGCCTCAGGACCCTCGAGCTCGTCTCGAGCTTTCCCGACGAGTTCACCGTCGGCGGCCTCGCCGCCCGCGGCTCCAACGTCGAGCTGATCGCGGAGCTGTGCCGCAAGTACGCCCCGACCGCGGTGGCCCTGCTCGACGTCGCCGCGCGTGATCGCCTCGCCGCGCTGCTGCCGTCGCCGCGGCCGGAGCTGCTGGCCGGCGTCGACGGGCTCGTCGCGCTGGCCGGGCAGGTCGAGGCCGACGTGGTCGTCTCCGCGCTCGTGGGCGGCGTCGGCCTGCTGCCGACGATGGCCGCGATCGAGGCCGGGCGCACGATGGCCTTGGCCAACAAGGAGACCCTGGTGATGGCCGGCCCGCTCATGACGGCGGCCGCCCGGGCCCGCGGCGTCGCGCTGCTGCCGGTCGACTCCGAGCACAGCGCCATCTTCCAGTGCCTCGTCGGTCACAACCGGGGCGACGTCCAGCGCATCCTCCTCACGGCCTCCGGCGGCCCGTTCCGCGAGTGGCCGGCCGAGCGGTTCGCGGCGATCACGGTGGAGGACGCCCTCAAGCACCCGACCTGGAAGATGGGCGCCAAGATCACGATCGACTCCGCGACCCTGATGAACAAGGGGCTCGAGATCATCGAGGCGCGCTGGCTCTTCGACCTCGCCCCCGATCAGGTGCAGGTGATCGTGCACCCGCAGTCGATCGTGCACTCCATGGTCGAGTACGTCGACGGCTGCGTCATCGCCCAGCTCGGCGTGGCCGACATGGGCATCCCGATCCTGTACGCGCTCACGTATCCCGAGCGGCGGCCGACGCCGGCGGCCCGGCTCGACCTCAGCCGCGTGGGCGCGCTCACGTTCTTCGAGCCGGACCCGGGGAAGTTTCCCTGTCTGCGCCTGGCCCGCGAGGCCCTCGAGGCCGGCGGGCCCGCCCCGATCGCCCTGAACGCGGCCAACGAGCTGGCCAACGCCGCCTTCCAGGAACGTCGCATCCGGTTCGTGGACATCCCACAGCTCATCGAACGCGCCGTCGACGCCGAGGGGACGGACGCGATCACGTCGATCGAGGCCTGCATCGAGGTCGACGCTCGCACGCGGCGCCGGGTCGAGGAGTGGCTCGGCCGCGCTGGAGGAGTCTCGCAGTGGAAGTGATCACGCCGTTCCTGCTCGCGATCCTGCGGTTCGTCGTGGTGATCGGCATCCTCATCCTCGTCCACGAGCTCGGGCACTTCTTCGTGGCCCGATGGACGGGCGTGGGCGTCGAGCGCTTCTCGATCGGCTTCGGTCCCCCGCTGTTGCGCTGGCAGGGGCGCGAGACGGAGTACGTGCTCGCCGCGATCCCGATGGGCGGCTACGTGAAGATGGTCGGCGAGGAGAATCCGCTGGAGGGCGGGGGCGGCCCGACCGTCGACGCCACCAAGGCCTTCGCGCTCAAGCCGCTGTGGGCCCGCTTCCTGATCGTCTTCGCGGGCCCGGCGATGAACCTCGTGCTGGCCGCCGTCATCTTCGCGGTGGTCCTCGCCACCCTCGGGCGGGCGGTGTGGCCGGCGATGGTGGGCAAGGTCGTCGACGCCAGCCCGGCCGCGACCGCTGGGCTCCGGACCGGCGACGTGATCGTCGCGGCCGGCGGCCAGCCGATCACCTACTGGGAGGATCTCGATCGCGCGGTCACGGCATCCAACGGCCGCCCGCTCGAGCTGCGGGTACGCCGGGACGGCGCGGAGGTCCCCCTCACGGTCACGCCGCGCCTGCGCACGGTGCCCGACCCCGTCTTCCGCGAGCCGCGCGAGGTGTGGGACCTCGGCGCCGGGCCCCAGCTGCTGCCGGTCATCACGTCGATCGGCCCGGGCTCGCCGGCCGAGCGGGCCGGGCTCAAGTCCGGTGACGTCGTGGTCGCGGTCGCGGGACAGCCGCTCTACACCCACGACGACCTGCTGGAGGCCATCCGCACGCGCCCGGGCCAGTCCTTCGAGATCACCGTGGAGCGCGACGGCAAGCCGCTCGCGCTGACGGTCACGCCCGACCCGGTGAAGGAGCGCACGCCGACCGGCGAGGAGGTCGTGGTCGGGAAGATCCAGGCCGGGCTCGCGCCCAAGGCGGTGAAGTTCGAGCCGTACTCGCCGCTCACCGCGCTGTGGCAGGGCACGGTCAAGACGTGGGACATGACGGTGCTCACGGCCAAGGGCCTGTGGAAGCTCGTCACCCGGCAGATCGACCTCTCGAACATCGGCGGCCCGATCCAGATCGCCACCGAGACCACCCGGCAGGCCAACGAAGGGCTCGTCTCGGTCGCGGTGTTCGTGGCGGTCATCAGCGTGAACCTGGCGGTGCTCAACCTGCTGCCGATCCCGATGCTGGACGGCGGCCACCTGCTGTTCTTCCTGATCGAGGCGATCCTGGGGCGGCCGCTGTCGCTGCGCAAGCGCGAGATGGCCCAGCAGGTCGGCTTCGTGCTCCTGATGATGATCATGGTCTTCGCGCTCTACAATGACCTCACGCGGCTCAACGTGTTCAAATCCCTCCGATAGGAAGGGGCGCATGATCACTCGGCGCAAGACGCGGCAGATCACGCTCGGCAGCCTCAAGGTCGGTGGGGACGCGCCGCTGACGGTGCAGTCCATGACCAAGACCGACACCCGGGACGTGCAGGCCACGCTCCTGGAGATCTGGTCGCTGGAGGCGGCGGGCTGCGACGTCGTCCGCTGTGCGGTGCCGGTGCGAGAGGCGGCCGAGAAGCTGGGCGAGATCAAGCGACAGATCCGCATCCCGCTCGTGGCCGATATCCACTTCAACTACAAGCTGGCCCTCATCGCCCTCGAGCAGGGCGTCGACGGCCTGCGGCTGAACCCGGGCAACATCGGGGGCAAGAAGTTCGTCATGGAGGTCGTCAACCTCGCCAAGGACCGGAAGATTCCGATCCGGATCGGCGTGAACGCGGGGTCGCTGGAGAAGGATCTGCTGGAGAAGTACGGTGGCCCCACCGCCAAGGGCATGGTGGAGTCGGCCCTGCGTCACATCCACATCCTCGAGGAGTGTAGCTACCCCGAGATGAAGGTGTCGCTCAAGGCCTCGGACCCGCGGATGATGATCGAGGCCTACCGCCTGCTGGCCGACCAGGTCGACTATCCGTTCCACCTCGGCGTCACCGAGGCGGGGACGCCGGGCGTGGGCACGATCAAGTCGGCGGTCGGGCTGGGGGCGCTGCTCAGCGAGGGCATCGGTGACACGATCCGGGTGTCGCTGTCGGCGGATCCCACCGAGGAGGTGCGGGTCGGCATCGACATCCTCAAGTCGCTGGGGCTGCGCAAGGGCGGGCTCACGTTCGTGTCGTGCCCGTCGTGCGGGCGCGCCGACGTGGACCTGGTCAAGCTGGCCAAGCAGGTCGAGGACGAGTTCCGCGGCCTCAACGAGGAGATTCACATCGCCGTCATGGGCTGCGAGGTCAACGGCCCCGGCGAGGCGCGGGCGGCCGACATCGGCGTGGCCGGGGGCCGGGGCATCGGGCTCATCTTCAAGGGCGGTGAGGTCATCCGCAAGGTACCGGAGAAGGACATCGTGACCGCGATGCGCGAGGAGGTCGACAAGTTCCTCGCCGAGCGACGGGCCGCGAAGGATGCGGCGGGAGCGACGGCCTGATGGGCCAGTACGAGACGCACGTCTTCGTGTGCACGAGCGGCGACGACTGTCCGAAGGACGGCGACGTCGAGGGCTTCGTGAAGTACCTGCGCGGCGAGGTTGCCAAGGCCGGCCGCCAGCAGGACATCCGCATCAACAAGTCCGGCTGCTTCTCGCAGTGCGGCCACGGGCCGATGATCGTCGTCTACCCCGAGGACGTCTGGTACGCCGGGGTGCAGGAGTCCGACCTGGCGGAGATCGTCCAGTCGCACATCCTCGGCGGCAAGCCGGTCGAGCGACTGGTCTACGCGCCGGGCGTCAAGGGCGCCAACAAAAAGAAGAAGGCCACCCCGTAGGATGCGGGCCGCGAAGTCGCTCGTCCCCACGCTGCGGGAAGACCCCGCCGACGCCGAGGCCGTCTCCCACAAGCTGATGCTGCGGGCCGGGCTGGTCCGGCAGCTCGGCGCCGGCATCTACGTCTACCTGCCGATCGGCCAGCGGGTCATGGACCGCGTCACCGCGATCATCCGCGAGGAGATGAACGCGATCGGCGGCCAGGAGATCACGATGCCGGTGATCCAGCCGGCGGAGCTCTGGCAGAAGACGGGCCGCTGGGACGGCATCCCCGAGATGTTCAAGCTGAAGGACCGCTGGGGCCGCGACATGGTCCTCGGCATGACCCACGAGGAGGTCATCGCGTGGCTCGCCGCGCGCGAGATCCGCTCGTACCGGGACCTGCCGCAGATCTGGTACCAGATCCAGACGAAGGAGCGGGACGAGGCCCGGCCGCGCTCGGGCGTGCTGCGCACGCGCGAGTTCGTCATGAAGGACTCCTACACGCTCGACCCCGACGTCGCCGCGCTCGACCGGTCTTACGCCGCCCACGAGGGCGCCTACCGGCGGATCTTCGAGCGGTGCGGGCTGCGCTTCTACATGGCGCAGTCCGACACCGGCATGATGGGCGGCCTCGGCGCCCACGAATTTCAGGCCCCGTGCGCGGCCGGCGAGGACGAGATCGCGGTGTGCGCGGCGTGCGGCTACGCCGCCAACGTCGAGATCGCCCGCGGCGTGGCGGTCGCCCCGGTGTTTCCGGCCGGCGGGCGCGAGGAGGTCGCCACGCCGAACGCGAAGACGATCGCGCAGGTGAGCGAGCTCCTGAAGATCGACCCGCGGCTGACGATCAAGTCGCTGCTGTACTGGACACCGGCCGGCTTCGTGCTGGCGCTCGTGCGCGGCGACCACGCGCTGCACGAGCGCAAGCTCGCGCGGGCGGTGGGGCCGGAGTTCCGCGCCGCGCACCCCGACGAGGTCGCCCAGCAGCTGGGAGCGCCGGTGGGCTCGGTGGGCCCGGTCGGGGCCCGCGTGTCCGTCGTCGCGGACGAGGCGCTGCGCGAGGGGGCCTACGTCGTCGGCGCCAACCGCGAGGGTGTCCACCTGCGCGGCGTGGTGCCGGGGCGCGACTTCGAGGCCCGCTTCGTCGACCTGCACACCGTCGCCGCCGGCGAGGCCTGCGCCCAGTGCGGCCAGCCGCTTGCGGTCGAGAAGGTGATCGAGGTCGGCAACATCTTCAAGCTCGGCACCAAGTACTCCGAGGCGCTGGGGGCGATGTACCTCGACGAGTCGGGCAAGGAGCAGCCGGTCGTGATGGGCAGCTACGGCATCGGGCCCGCGCGCATCGCGGCCGCCGCGATCGAGCAGAACGCCGACGCCGACGGCATCGTGTGGCCGGCGGCGATCGCCCCGTTCCAGGTGCACATCGTCGTCGTCAGCCTGCGCGACGCCGGCCAGGTTGCCGCCGCGGAGGAGATCTACGCGGCCTGCCGGGCCGCCGGGCTCGACGCGCTCCTCGACGACCGCGACGAGCGCCCCGGCGTGAAGTTCAAGGATGCCGATCTGCTCGGTATCCCGGTCCGGGTCACGATCGGCAACGCCCTCGCCAAGGAGGGCGTGGTCGAGATCAAGGAGCGGCGCGCCCCGCGCCGCGAGAGCCGGGTCCCCAAGGCCCAGGTGATTCCCACGCTGCAGGGTCTGGAGGCTCTCCGCCAAACCCGCTGAGCCGCGGTCCGACCGCATCAGAGGCCCTGCATTGCTTGCCTCTGTGGGAAACACGTGCTAAAGTCCCGAAAAAGTGGGCGTTGCCCACTTTTTTACTTTTGCAGGTGGCATGCAAGACGACGAACGCGAGCTCCAGATCGAGGAGGTCGTGCAGCCCGTACTCCGCGATCACGGGCTCACGCTCGTAGACCTCGAGTGGCGGGGGCACCGTCCGCGAGGCATGCTGAGGGTGTTCGTCGACAAAACGGGCGGGGTCCGCGTCGAGGATTGCCAGCGCGTCAGCCGTGAGCTGGGTGACGTGCTCGACGCCGCCGCGCTGATCGAGGAGGCGTACGATCTCGAAGTGTCGTCGCCGGGGCTGGACCGCCAGCTCCGGAAGGACCGCGAGCTTCGCTGGGCGGTGGGCAAGCGCGTACGGTGCTGGCTGGCCGGCGGCGAGGAGCACCGAGGGCGTCTCGTCGACGTCGACGACGCTCGGCTCACGCTGGAGGACGGCGGCGGGCAGGTGGAGCTGCCCCGGGCTCGCGTCACGAAGGCTCGTCTGGATATCGAGGTGCCCTGGCCGCGACGGCCGGCAGGATGATGAATCGCGAACTGATCATGGTCATCGAGCAGCTGGGCCGCGAGAAGGGGATCGACAAAGAGATCCTCTTCGAGGCGCTGGAGTCTGCCCTGCTGTCCGCGTCGCGGAAGTCCCTGGGGCCGGCGGACAACGTCCGCATCCATATCGACCGCAAGACCGGGCAGCTGCGCGCCTACGCCCGGCGGAAGGTCGTCACCGAGGTTTCTGATCCCAAGCTCGAGATCAGCCTCGACGAGGCCAAGGACCTGAACCCGGAGGCGGAGCTCGACGACGAGCTGGAGCTCGAGCAGGAGCGTCCGCCCCAGGACTTCGGCCGCATCGCCGCGCAGACGGCCAAGCAGGTCATCCTCCAGAAGGTCCGGGACGCCGAGCGCGAGGGCATCTACTCGGAGTTCGCCGGCAAGGAGGGACAGATCCTCCGCGGGGTGGTCCACCGCATCGAGAAGCGCAACGTGATCCTCGAGATCGGCAAGGCGGAGGCGATCCTCCCCGAGCGCGAGCAGATCCCGGGCGAGCGCCACAATCCCGGCGACCGCATCCGCGCGTTCGTCCTCGAGGTGCGCCGCTCCGCCAAGGGGCCGCAGATCACGCTGTCGCGCACGCACCCGGGCTACCTGGCGCGGCTGTTCGAGACGGAGATCCCCGAGATCCAGGAGGGGATCGTCGTGGTGAAAGCCACGGCGCGCGAGGCCGGCGAGCGGGCGAAGGTGGCGGTGGCCTCCACCAAGCGCGACGTCGACCCGATCGGCGCCTGCGTGGGGCTGCGCGGCACCCGGATCCAGGTGATCAGCCGCGAGTTGCGCGGCGAGAAGATCGACATCATCGAGTGGTCGCACGACCCGACGACGTTCGTCGCCCGGGCGCTCTCGCCGGCGAAGGTCTCCTCCGTGACGATCGCCGAGGAGGACCCCGAGACCCAGGCCTCAGCGCTGGTGATCGTGCCCGACAACCAGCTCTCGCTGGCGATCGGCAAGAAGGGGCAGAACGCGCGTCTGGCCGCCAAGCTCACCGGCATGCGGATCGACATCAAGAGCGAGTCGGAGGTCGAGAGCGAGCGGGCCGACGCCGAGGAGGCGCGCTCGGCGCTGGCGCGCGTCGCCGGCGCGGCGCCGGAGGTCGTGGAGGCGCTGGAGGCAGCCGGCCTGGCCTCGCCACGGGCGATCGTCGAGGCGGGCGTCGACGCGCTGCGGGCGTTGCCCGCGCTGGCCGACCGGGCGGAGAAGATCTACGCGGCGGCCGAGGAGTGGCTGGCCGCGCGGGCCGAGCCGACGCCCCCGGCCGAGGCGCCGGCGGCGCCGACGGACGACGCCGAGCCGCCGTCGAGGGACGCGTGACGCATGTGCCGATGCGCACGTGCCTGGGATGTCGGCGGCGCCGCGCCAAGCGCGAGCTCGTCCGCCTGGCCCGTCGTCCCGACGGGATCGTCGTGGTCGACGCCGCCGGCACCGGGCCTGGCCGCGGGGCGTACGTGTGCGGCGAGCCCGAGTGCGTGGAGCGCGCGTTGAAGACGGGTCGCCTCGCGCACGCGTTTCGAGCGGCGTGCCGGGTGGGCGAGGCACTTGAAGCATCCGTGCGGGCCAGACGACACGACGGTGTTCGTGCCTAGGACCCGGCCGGAGTGGGTAGTCGAGGAGCGCCACGGCTGTGCCGGGGCGCGACGAGCATCGGGGGGTTTGGGGGCCGTCTCGGGGCCCCCATCTTCCGCGAGGAGGTGAGGGGGACGTGGCAGCGACGAAGATCAAGGTGATCGAGCTCGCGAAAGAGCTCGGCGTGACCAGCAAGGACCTGATGGTGGCCGCCGAGGAGATGGGGCACAAGGGCGTGCGCGCCATGACGCCCCTCGACCAGAAGCTCGCCAACGAGCTGCGCGTCAAGCTCGGGAAGGGGCGCGAGCTGCCCGAGGAGCCGAAGCCCAAGCGCGCGGCCAAGCCACGCGCGATGGGCGATGGCGCCCCGAAGCCCGCGGTGCGCGCGCGCAAGACCGCGACCGAGGAGGGCGGCGAGGACGCCGAGGTGCGTCCGGCGGCCACGATCGTGAAGCCGAAGCCCGCGGTCCCCGCCGAGATCGCTCCCGAGTCGCCCGTGATCGCGGCCAAGCCGGCCGACATCGCGCCGGAGCCCCCGCGCGTGGCCCCGCCGGCCCCAGTGATCCCGCCGCCTCCGGCGGAGCCGATGAAGCCCGCGGCCGCGGCGCCGCCGGCCGCACCGCCGGTCCCGCCGACGCCCGCGCCGACCGTGCCGCCGGCGGTGCCGCCGACCGTGCGCCGACCGGATCCGAAGATCGTCCCGTTCCGCCCGCTGGAGCGGACCGCGCCGCCGCCGTCGCGGCCATCGCCGCGCGGACCGGCTGGGCCGTTCTCGCAGCCGCGCATCACGCAGGGGCCGCCGCGGCCGGCCGCGCCGCCGCCCCCGCCGCGCCCGGCCCAGCCCGCGGCCCCGCCGGCCGCCGCCGTCGGTGCGCCCCCGCGGCCCACGCCGACCGCACCAACGGCGCCGCCGCCTTCGCCGCCGGTCGAGGTCACGCGTCCTGCGGCCGCGGCGGTCGTCGAGCCCCCGCCGCCTCCAGCGCCGCCGGTCGAGGTGAAGCGCGAGGTCGTCCGCGTCGGCGAGTCCGTGACGGTCGCGGAGCTGGCCGAGAGGATGCGCCGCAAGTCGGGCGAGGTGATCAAGGCGCTCATCGAGCTGGGCGTGATGAAGATGGTCAACGACCTGCTCGACCCGACCGAGGCCAAGCTGGTCGCCGACAAGTTCAACTTCGACCTCGAGATCCGCTCCGTCGAGGGTGACGTCATCGAGGAGGAGGAGAGCGACCCGGCCCAGATGCAGCTCCGGCCGCCGGTCGTGACGGTCATGGGCCACGTCGACCACGGCAAGACGTCGCTGCTCGACGCGATCCGTCGCACGAAGGTGGCCGAGAAGGAGTTCGGCGGGATCACGCAGCACATCGGCGCCTACCAGGTCATGACCGGCCACGGCAAGGTCACGTTCCTGGACACGCCGGGTCACGAGGCCTTCACGGCGATGCGCGCGCGCGGTGCCCAGGCCACCGACATCGTCATCCTGGTAGTCGCGGCCGACGACGGCGTGATGCCGCAGACGGTCGAGGCAATCAACCACGCCCGCGCGGCGAACGTGCCGATCATCGTCGCGGTCAACAAGGTCGACAAGCCCGAGTCCGACCAGGATCGGGTGAAGCGTGAGCTGGCCAACCACAACCTCGTGCCCGAGGAGTGGGGCGGCCAGACGATCTTCGTGCCGACCTCGGCCAAGCGGGGCACCGGCATCGACCAGCTCCTGGAGATGACCGCGCTGCAGTCGGAGGTGCTCGAGCTCAAGGCCAACGCGGCCCGCGCCGCGCGCGGGGTGATCATCGAGGGTCGGCTGGACCGCGGCCGGGGGCCAGTGGCCACCGCGCTCATCCAGAACGGGACGCTGCGGGAGGGCGACGCCGTCGTCGTCGGCTCCCACTCCGGGCGCATCCGCGCCCTGATCGATCCGGCCGGGCGCAAGGTGAAGGAGGCCGGGCCCTCGGACCCGGTCGAGCTGCTCGGTCTGTCGGGCGTGCCGTCGGCGGGCGACGTCATGGTAGCGGTGTCCGACGAGCGCAAGGCGCGGCAGATCGCCGGCATGCGGGCCGACCGCGACAAGAGCAAGGTCAAGGCGGCGACCCGGATCACGCTCGAGGGGCTGCAGCGGCAGATCCAGTCGGGCGAGGTCAAGGAGCTGCGGCTCATCCTCAAGGCCGACGTGCAGGGCTCGGTCGAGGCGGTGGCGGAGGCCCTCGAGCGGCTGTCCACCGACGAGGTCAAGCTCAAGGTCATCCACAGCTCGGTCGGCGCCATCAACGAGAGCGACGTCATGCTCGCGTCGGCGTCCAACGCCATCGTGCTGGGCTTCAACGTCAAGGCCGAGCCCAAGGCCGCGACCCAGGCTCAGGCCAACGGCGTGGACCTGCGCTTCTACAACGTCATCTACGAGGCGGTCAACGACGTGAAGGCCGCCCTCGAGGGGTTGCTCGCGCCCGAGATCCGGGAGACCGTGCTCGGCCGCGCCCAGATCAAGCAGATGTTCGTCATCTCGAAGCTGGGGCCGGTGTGCGGCTCGATGGTCCTCGAGGGCCGCATCGTCCGGGGCGCCAAGGTGCGCGTGCGGCGTGGCAACAACGTCACCGGGGAGGGCACGATCACCTCCGTGCGCCGCTTCAAGGACGATGTGCGCGAGGTGGCGGCGGGCCTCGAGTGCGGTATCGGCGTCGACATCCGGGACACCCAGCCGGGAGACATCCTCGAGGCGTACTCGACCGAGGAAGTCGCGCGCACGCTCTAGCGCGACGGCGGCGGGGACCATGTCGACGGCGCGGGTCGCGCTGGGGATGGTGGAGTTGCACCTGCCCGACGTGGACTCGCTGAAGGGCAAGCGGCATGTCCTCAAGGGGCTGAAGGAGCGCGTGCGCGCGCGCTTCGAGTGCTCGGTGGCCGAGGTCGACCACCAGGACTCCTGGCAGCGTGCGACGCTCGCCGTGGCCTACGTGTCCGGCGACGCCCGCCACGCCAACGAGGTCGTTTCCAAGGCCATGGACTTCATCGAGGAGCACGTCGAGGGGCGCGTCATCGAGACGTTCCTGGAGATTCTCTGATGCAGGGTAAGAGGCTCGATCGGGTGAACCAGCTCATCAAGGAGGAGATTTCCACCCTCCTGCAGCGCGAGCTGAAGGACCCGCGGCTGGGGTTCGTCACCGTCACCGAGGTCGAGACCTCCAAGGACCTGCGCGTGGCGAAGGTGTTCGTCTCGGTGCTCGGCGACGAGCGGCAGTGGGCGAGCTCGCTGGCGGCCCTCGCCAGCGCCCGGGGCTTCGTCCGCAACTGGCTCCGCCAGCACCTCGACCTGCGCGTCACGCCCGAGGTCGACTTCCGGCCCGACCGCTCGATGGAGCACGCCGCCAAGATCCAGTCGCTCCTGAAGCAGGTGCAGGGCGACCGGTGAGCGGGGCTCCCACGACGCCGCCCGAGGTCCTGGCGGCCTTTCGCCGCGCGCCTGGACGGGCCCTGATGCTCGGCCACGTCCACCCCGACGCCGACGTGCTCGGCACGCTGCTGGCGCTGGGGCTGGCGCTGGAGGCGCAGGGCTGGGAGGTCGTCTACGGGGGCCCGCATCCCGCGCCCGGCGCCCTCGGCTTCCTGCCTGGCGTGGAGCGCTACGCGGTGCTGCCGTCGGTGCCGGGGCGCTTCGACGTGGCCGTGCTCACGGACTGCCCCAACCCGGGCCGCACCGAGGGGCTGATCGACCAGGCCCGCGCGGCCTCGACGGCCGTCGTCAACATCGACCACCACCCCGACAACCGGCGCTACGGGCACGTCAACTGGGTGGACACGACCGCCGCCGCCACCGGCGAGATGGTCTACAGGCTGCTGACCGACCTCGGGCTGCCCCTGACGCCGCCGATCGCGACGAACCTCTTCACCGCGGTCCACACCGACACCGGCTCGTTCCGGTACTCCAACGTGACGCCCGCGACCTTCCGCATCGCCGCCGAGCTGGTGACGGCCGGCGCCGACCCGGCCGCGGTCTCGTCGGAGATCTACGAGCGGCGCGCGACCGACGCGCTGCGCTGGCTCGGGGAGAGCTTGGCCCGGGTGCGCGTGAGCGACGACGGGCGCGTCGCCTGGCTGGCGCTGCCGGCCGGCGCGGTGCCGGAGACGTTCATCGAGTCCGAGGAGCTCGTGAACTACCCGCGGTCGATCGCCTCCGTCCGCGTCGCCTGTCTGCTGCGCGAGCGGGCCGGGCAGGTGAAGGTGAGCCTGCGCGGCAAGGGCGACGTCGACGTGCAGCGGATCGCGGCGCGCTTCGGGGGCGGCGGCCACCCCAACGCCGCCGGCTTCTCGGTCCCGGGCACGCTCGACCCGGTGACCCGCGACGTCCTCGCCGCCGTGTTCGAGGCGGTCGAGCGGTGACCGAGGCAGGCGTCCTCGTCGTCGACAAGACGGCCGGCGTGACGTCGTTCGACGCCGTGGCGCTCGTGCGTCGCCGGCTCGGAATCAAGCGGGTGGGCCACGCGGGCACGCTCGACCCCGACGCCACCGGCGTGCTGCCGATCCTGCTCGGCGAGGCGACGAAGCTGATGGCGTACCTGGCCGACCAGGACAAGGAGTACGTGGCCACGCTGCGCCTCGGCGTCACCACGGACACCGGCGACATGAGCGGCCGCGTGCTGGCCGAGGCGGCGGTGCCGGCGCTCGACCGCGCGCAGGTCGAGGCGGCCTGCCGGCCGTTCGTCGGGCGGATCAAGCAGGTGCCGCCGATGTACTCGGCCGTCCACCACGAGGGCCGCCGCCTGTACGAGCTCGCGCGCGAGGGCGTCGAGGTCGTACGCGAGCCGCGCGAGGTGACGATCCACGCCATCGAGGTCCAGGACGTGGCCGCGGCCCACGTCCGGGTGCGGGTGGTCTGCGGCAAGGGGACCTATTTGCGGTCGCTCGCCGCCGACCTCGGGGCCGCGCTCGGCTGCGGGGCCGCCGTGGAGCGGCTGGTCCGCACGCGGGTCGGCCCCTTCGCGGTGACCGACGCCGTGCCGTGGCGAGCGCTCGCCGACGAGCCCGCCGCCGCGCTCTGGGCGCGGGTCCACGCGGCGGAGTCCGCGCTGGCCGGCTGGCCGGCCGTGCGGCTCGACACGAGGGCGGTGACGCGCTTCGAGCACGGCCAGCCCGTCGAGATCGCGCCGCCCCGAACCAGCGCGGGCACGCTCGTGCGCGTGCACGCCGCCGACGGAAGGCTGCTCGGAGTCGGTGAGGTGATGGACGGCGCACGAACGCGCCCGGTGCGGGTTCTCCATGCGGATCGCCCGGGGACTCGAGTCCGTCCCGCCTGAGGCGCGACCGAGCGCGGTCGCCCTCGGCATCTTCGACGGCGTCCACCTCGGCCACCGCGCGATCCTCGGCACCGCGTTGACCCGGGCGCGCGCCGATGGCCTCGAGGCCATCGCCTGTACCTTCGATCCGCACCCGATGGAGGTGTTACAGCCCGACCGGGCGCCGCGACCGATCACGACCCTCGAGGAGCGCCTGGCCCTCATCGGGGAGACGGGGATCGACGCCGTCGTCGTGCTCGCGTTCACGCGCGAGCTCGCCGCGGTCGAGCCCGAGGCCTTCGTGAAAGAGGTCCTGCTCGAGCGGCTGCGCGCCCGCGAGATCGTGGTCGGCTACAACCACCGCTTCGGCCGGGGGGCGCGCGGCGATGCCCGGTTGCTCCAGGAGCTGGGCCCGCGGATGGGCTTCCAGGCGCACGTGGTGCCGCCCATGACCGTCGAGGGGGCCCCCGTGTCCTCGAGCGAGATCCGCGCGGCGTTGCAACGGGGAGACGTGACCCGGGCGGCGCGCGATCTCGGTCGCCCCTACTCGATCGCCGGGCCCGTGACGTCGGGGGCCGGGCGCGGCCGCACCCTGGGGTTTCCGACCGCGAACATCGAGTCGGAGCGACCGGTGCTCGTGGCGAGAGGCGTCTACAGGGGCCGCGTGCTGGTCGACGACACCGGCCATCCGGCCGTCGTCAACGTCGGGGTGCGCCCGACCTTCGGAGAGACTACTTTGGCTGTCGAGGCGCATCTGCTGGATTTCTCGGGTGATTTGTATGGTCGCCGGGTCCGACTGGAGTTCCTCGAGCGGCTGCGTGAGGAGATGCGCTTCCCCTCCGTGGAGGCCCTGAAGGCCCAGGTCGCCCGCGACATCGAATCCGCGCGGGCGCGCTCGTGACGCAGTGAACTTTACTTCACGGGCACCCCGTGGTACCCTCCCTCGTATCTGCTGACAAAACAAAGTCTTTTTGAACCCTCCCTGGGGAATTGATCTCTGGGGTGAGGCGATTGGAGGAGATCCCGCCCATGCCGCTCGCTGTCGACCGCAAGAAGAGCCTGATCGAGCAGTACAAGACGCACGAGGGGGACACGGGTTCGCCCGAGGTCCAGATCGCGCTGCTGACCGAGCGAGTCAACAGCCTGACGGAGCACTTCAAGCTCCACGCGAAGGATCATCACTCACGCCGGGGGCTGCTGATGCTCATCGGCAAGCGGCGGGGACTCCTCGAGTATCTGAAGCGCAAGGACGCAGAGCGTTACCGCACGCTCATCGATAAGCTGGGCATCCGCCGTTGACGGCGGCCCCCCTGTTGTACATGGCCGGTCCTCGGACGGAACGAACCCGGGGGCCCTTCGGGCGAGGCGCGCAGGCGCTGACGCCCCTCACACTAGGTGTTCGCCGGGTGACCGCGAACCGAGGACAAATGTTCGTATGAGCCATACCACGCAGATCGAGATCAACGGCCAACCCTTCTCCATCGAGACGGGGAAGGTGGCCAAGCAGGCCGACGGCAGCGTCGTCGTGCGCTTCGGCGACACGATGGTGCTGGCGACCGTCGTCGCCGCCAAGTCCGCCAAGGAGAGCCAGGACTTCTTCCCGCTGACGGTCGAGTACCGCGAGCGGGCCTACGCCGGCGGGCGCATCCCTGGCGGGTACTTCAAGCGCGAGGGTGCTCCGGTCAAGAAGGAGATCCTGACCTGCCGCCTCATCGATCGTCCGGTCCGCCCGCTCTTCCCCGACGGCTTCCGCAACGAGGTGCAGATCGTGTGCCTGGCCATCTCGGGTGATCCCAGTAACGACCCCGACGTGCTGGCCATGAACGGCGCCTCGGCTGCCCTCTGCCTGTCCGGCATCCCCTTCGCGGGCCCGGTCGGTGCCGTGCGGGTGGGGCTGGTCGACGGGCAGTTCGTCGTCAACCCGACCACCGCCCAGCAGGCGGCGTCCGAGCTCGAGCTCGTCGTAGCGGGGACGGAAGAGGGCGTGCTGATGGTCGAGGCCGGCGCCAAGGAAGTCTCCGAGGACAAGATGCTCGAGGCAATCGCCTTCGGCCACGAGCAGTGCAAGCGGCTGGCACGGATCCAGAAGGAGCTGGCGGCGAAGGCGGGGAAGCCTCGCTGGGCCTACGAGGCGAACGCGGGGCGTGATGCCGAGCTCGTCGCCCGCGTGCGGGACCTGGCCGCGCCGAAGATCGCCGCGGCGCTCGCCGTCCACGAGAAGCACGCGCGAGCGGACGCGGTGGGCCGCGTGTTCGACGAGGTCTGGGCCGCCCTCGGCCTCGAGGACGCCAAGAAGGGCGCCGTCCGCGCGGCCTTCGAGGAGGCCGAGAGCGCCGAGGTCCGCAGGATGATCGTCGAGCGGGGCATCCGCGTGGATGGCCGCAAGGTCGACGAGATCCGGCCGATCTCCATCGAAGTCGGTTACCTCCCGCGCGCCCACGGCTCCTCGCTGTTCACCCGCGGCGAGACCCAGGCGCTGGTCTCGGCCACGCTGGGGACGAAGGCCGACGAGCAGAAGATCGAGGCGCTGGAGGGCGAGTCGTACCGTCACTTCATGCTGCACTACAATTTCCCGCCCTTCTCGGTCGGTGAGGTCCGCCGCTTCGGCTCGCCGTCCCGCCGCGACATCGGCCACGGCGCCCTCGCCGAGCGCGCGGTCGAGGCGGTGATGCCGCCCAAGGAGGAGTTCCCCTACACGGTCCGGGTGGTCTCCGACATCATGGAGTCCAACGGATCCTCCTCGATGGCCAGCGTCTGCGGCGCCTCGCTCGCCCTCATGGACGCGGGGGCCCCGCTCAAGTCGCACGTGGCCGGTATCGCCATGGGGCTGGTCAAGGAGGGTGAGCGGTTCGGGATCCTGACCGACATCATGGGCACCGAGGACCACTACGGCGACATGGACTTCAAGGTCGCCGGCACCGAGAAGGGCGTCACGGCCCTGCAGATGGACATCAAGATCACCGGGGTGTCCATCGACATCATGCGTCAGGCCCTGCGCCAGGCCCGCGAGGCCCGGCTGACCGTGCTGACCAAGATGCGCGAGACCCTGGAGAAACCACGCACCGAGCTGAGCCCGTACGCGCCGCGGTTCGTGACGATCAAGATCCGCCAGGAGAAGATCCGCGAGATCATCGGCCCCGGCGGCAAGGTCGTGCGCGGTATCCAGGAGGCCACCGGCGCCAAGATCGACATCGAGGACGACGGCCGGGTGACGGTCTTCTCGCCGGACAGCGCCTCCGTGCAGAAGGCGGTCGGGATGATCCAGGACATCTGCCGCGAGGTGGAGCTGGACCGGATCTACCTGGGCAAGGTGAAGAAGATCGTCGAGTTCGGCGCCTTCGTGGAGGTCATCCCCAACACCGAGGGGCTCCTGCACATCTCGCAGATCGCCGAGTCCCGCATCCGCTCGGTGCAGGACGTCCTCACTGAGGGCGACGAGGTGCTGGTCAAGGTCATCGAGATCGACGGCAACGGCAAGATGCGCCTGAGCCGCAAGATGGCGCTGCGCGATCAACCGGCCCTCGGCGACAAGGAGCGGCTGAAGAATCCCCAGGCCGCCAACCCACCACGTGACTGAGGGCTACCGCAAGAGCGTCCTGCCGAACGGCATCCGCATCCTGACGGAGCGGATGCCGCACGTGCGGTCCGTCGCCGTGGGGGTCTGGGTCGAGACGGGCTCGCGTCACGAGCCCGAGCCTCGCGGCGGCGTCTCCCATCTCATCGAGCACCTCGTCTTCAAGGGCACGGCCACCCGTAGCGCCGAGACCATCGCCCGCACGATGGACTCGGTGGGCGGCCAGATGGACGCCTTCACCACGAAGGAGAACACCTGCTTCTACGTGCAGGTGCTCGACGAGCACCTCCCGCTGGCCGTCGACCTGCTCACCGACATCCTGCTGCACCCGCTCTTCGACGCCGAGGAGCTCGAGCGCGAGAAGTCGGTGGTCCTGCAGGAGATCCGGATGGTGGAGGACACGCCGGACGACGTCATCCACGATCTCTTCGCCGCCCAGGTGTGGGGGAACCACCCGCTCGGGCGGCCGATTCTCGGTACCCGCGAGCTCGTGAGCGGCTTCGGCCGCGACGCGATCGCCGAGTGGTTCGGCGCCGAGTACGTGCCGCCGCGGATCATCATCGCCGTGGCGGGCAACGTGACGCACCAGCAGGTGCTCGACCTGTTCGGGGCCGGCTTCAACGGCTACGCGCGCGACGCCCGGCCCCGCGACCGTCAGGCGGTGACGCTCGCGCCCGGCGTGAACATCGTGCACAAGGCGCTCGAGCAGGTACACCTGGTCATGGGCTTCCCGGGCCTGGCCCACGCCGCGCCCGAGCGGTACGCGATGTTCCTGCTCAACGACGTCATCGGTGGGAGCATGTCGTCCCGGCTCTTCCAGGAGGTGCGGGAGCGCCAGGGGCTCGTGTACTCGATCCACTCGGGGGCCCAGGCGTTCGCCGACACCGGGATCGTCTACCTCTACGCCGCCACGGACGCCCAGAACTTCGCCAAGGTGCTGAAGTCGATCCTCAAGGAGCTGCGCGAGCTCAAGAAGACCGGCGTCACCGCCGAGGAGCTCAAGCGCGCCAAGGACCACCTCAAGGGCAGTCTCATGCTCTCGCTGGAGTCGACCTCCAGCCGCATGAACCGCCTGGCCAAGCACGAGCTGCACCTCGGCTCGTTCCTCACCATCGACGAGATGCTGGCCTCGATCGACGGGGTCAAGCACGAGGAGGTCCAGGCGCTCATCACCGAGCTCCTCGACGAAGACCGCCTCGCGCTGACGACCCTCGGGCCGCTCGACCGCCGCAACCTGCCCGCGGAGCTCCGCAACTAACCTTCGCGTGGCGCGTGGTGGGCGGCCGTGGGTTAGCCCCGGCGCGCCACAGATGGCTCGCCTGTCGCCGTAACTCGCTCCGGGCCTCGGCATGCGCGGCCCCCCATCCCCCTGAGGACTGTCTTGCGAGTCAAGCGGGTTGCCATGGGCGTCGGTCCCGGAGCATCGCGTTGAGGATGGTGAGGAGCTTGCGCATGGCGGCCGTGACGGCGACTTTGCCCGGGCGCCCGGCAGTGACGAGCCGCTGATGGAATTCGTGGATCGCAGGGTTGAACCGAATCGCGGCGAGCGTGGCCATGTAGAGCACGCGCCGGACCTGGGGGCGGCCGCCCGCAATCATGCGTCGCCCCCGGACAGCGCCGCTGTCGCGCGCGAAGGGCGCCAGGCCCGCGCGGGCCGCGATGCGCCGACGGTCGAGGCGGCCCAGCTCGGGCAGATCGGCGATCAGGGTGCACGCGGTGACCGGGCCGATCCCCGGCACCGAGCGGAGCCGGTCGTCGGTCTCTCGCCCCGCGGGGGTCGTGCGGATGAGCGTGGTCAAATCATGGTCCAGCCGCCGCAGCGCCTCCTCGAGCCAGGCGATGTGAGCGTCGACGTGGCGCTGCAGGCGACGGTCGCGCACGAGCAGCCGCCGGTTCTGCTCGGCCACGAGCATGTCCACCAATTGGCGCCGGCGGGCGATGAGTTCGCTCAGGGCGCGGGCTTGCTCGTCGGGCACGGGGCGCGCCGCGGGGCGCACGGCTTCGGCAAAGAGCGCAATCACCCGGGCATCCAAGCGGTCCGTCTTGGCCAAGTGACCGACGGCCCGCGCGTAGGCCCGGATCTGGCGGGGATTCACGACCGCGACGGGCAGGCCGGCGCTGGCCAGCGCGGCGACGAGCGGCACTTCATAGCCGCCGCTGGCTTCCAGGACGACGACCATCGGCCTCCGGGCGTGCCGGCGCCTGACCAGGCTCGCCAACCCGGCGTCGTCGTTGGTGACGCGAAAGACCTCGTCAGTGGGGCGCACATGGACGTCGAGATGCTCCTTGGCGACATCGATGCCGACGACTGTGGACTGTTCCATGACCCGTCCTTGCGCATGCGGGCTCTGGCGGCCCCGGCGACTGTTCGGGCTCAAAGATGGAACAGTGGGCGGGGCGCCAAGCTCAGGGACGGTCTTGGAGACCTCGGGGGTGCCGGGCTCCCGCCCACCTTCACCCGGCTCAGCTTAGCGCTGGGCCGTCGACCAGACATACAAGGGGGTTGTCGGCGGTGAGTCGAATCGTCGGCGACGCGCTCCGCCACACCCGGAGCGAGCGCGGCGGCGACGGCTCGTCATCGAATGGCGCGCCCGGGGTTCACGCGGCCAGGCGCACCCCGCCCACGTCGGCGGCCCGGCGATCGTGGTTGCGGTCTGCTGCTACAACAGCTTCCGCTACAACAACTTCTCCATCACCACGGTGTCGACCCAGTGGCCGTCGAGGAGGCCTTGTTCGTGGTAGGTGCCGACGTCGCGGAAGCCGCAGTGGTGGTAGAGGGCGATGCCGGCGGGGTTGAAGGGGAAGGCGGCTAGCACGAGCTTGTGGTAGTCGAGGGCGCGGGCGAGGTCGGTGAGGTGGTCCAGGAGGCGGCGGCCCACGCCGCGGCCCCGCCAGGCGCGCTCCACGTAGACCGAGATGTCCGCCACGTGGTCGTAGGCGCGCCGTGGGTTGAACGCGTTCAGGCTCGCCCACGCGACGGGCGCGTGCTCGGCGGCCTCGGCCACGACGACCGGGTGGCGTGGCCCGCGGGCCGCGAGCCACTGGCGACGCTCCTCGAGCGTGCGGAGCTCGGTCTCCAGTGTGGCGAGCCGGTCCTCGATGCCCTGGTTGTAGATCGCGCAGATGGCCGCCGCGTCCGCCGCGGTAGCCGGTCGTATCGTGACTTCGCCCATGGCCTTCTCCTGCTCCCACGATGCCCGCCGCGGGTGGCGACGAGAAATGAATTGTCCGAATCCGAACGATTCGCCATATTGCTCGACATGAACCCGGTCCACGTCCGCACGCTGCAGGAGATTGCGCGACACCAGAGCTTCGGGCGCGCCGCCCAGGCGCTGCACCTGAGCCAGCCGGCGGTGAGCCATCACATCCGCCACCTCGAGCGCGAGGTCGGCCAGCGCCTGCTCGAGCGCGTGGGCAAGCGCGCGTTCCCCACCGCGGCCGGCAACCTGCTCCTCGCCCACGCCGCGCGGGCCTTCGCCGAGCTCGAGGCGGCCCGCCAGGCGCTGCAGGAGCGGCGGGGCGTGGTGGCCGGCCGCCTGCGCGTCGGCACCGGGGCCACCGCGAGCACCTACCTGCTGCCGCCCCTGCTCGGCCGGCTGCGCGCCCGTCACCCCGAGCTGGAGCTCGTCGTCGTCACCGGCAACTCCGCGGCGATGGCGGCCGCGGTCATCGCCGCCGACCTCGACGTCGCCGTCGTCACGCTGCCCGTCCGCGGACGCGCCCTGCTGATCACCCCGCTCCTGCTGGACCCGCTCGTGGCGATCGCGGCCCCGGCGGCCCGATGGCGCCGGCGGGGGCCGCTCGCCGCGGCCGAGCTGGCGCGCGAGCCGCTCATCCTCTACGAGCGTGGGGGCACCATCCGGCGTGTGATCGACGGGTGGTTCCGGCGCAGTGGCGCCACCCCGCGCGTGGTCATGGATCTCGGCAACGGCGAGGCGATCAAGAAGCTGGTGGCGGCGGGGCTGGGGCTGTCGCTCGTGCCCGCGATGTCCGTACGCGCCGAGACGCGCGCGGGCGAGCTGGCCGCGCTGCCGCTGGCCCCGCCGCTCGGCCGCCGGCTCGGCGTGATCCGCCGCCGCGACCGGGCGCCGAGCCCGGCGCTGCGCGTGTTCCTCGACGGCCTCGACGACCTCGTCAGCGCGCCGGCCCGGGGGCGGCCGACAGCCAGCGCCAGACGGCCTCGGGGGTGATCGGCAGCGCGCGCACGACGACGCCCAGGTGCGCCAGCGCGTCGTCGACGGCGTTGGCGACCGCGGCCGGTCCCGGGATGGCCCCGCCCTCACCGACGCCCTTGGCGCCGAGCAGCGTGAACGGCGAGGGATGCTCGAGGCTGCCGACCTCGATGTCGGGCACGTCGAGCGCGGTGGGCTTCAAGTAGTCCATGAACGTCGAGGTCAGGAGCTGGCCGGCCGCGTCGTACCGGAACTCCTCGAGCAGCGCGGCGCCGATCCCGTGCGCGGTCGAGCCGTGGACCATGCCCTCGACGATCAGCGGATTGAGCTCGCGCCCGCAGTCGTGGACGACCACGTACGCGAGGATCCGCACGCCGCCGGTTGCGGGATCCACCTCGACGAGACAGCAGTGGGCGGCGTTGGCGAAGACGAGCTGCGAGGGCACCCGCCGGGCGGCGTCGATCGGCCGGGCCAGCGGGTTCTGGTGCGCGTGGCGCGCCTCGAGGCCCGGCTCCTCACCCGGCGGCAGCCCCAGCACGTCGGCGTAAGCCGTGCGAGCCAGCTCCCTGAGCGTCAGGTGCCGCTCGGGCGCGCCGCGAACCCGCACCGCCCCGTCGCGCAGCTCGAGGTCGTCGGCGGCGATCTCCAGCCGGAACGCGGCCAGCCGGAGGAGCTTGTCGCGCACGCGGCGGGCCGCGCCGACGACGGCGCCGGTGTCGGTCACCGCGAACTTGTTGGAGTAGTTGCCGGACAGGTAGAGCCACGGCGTGGTCGTCGAGTCGAAGCCGCGCGCGACCGAGACGTCGGCCGGGCTCAGTCCCAGCTCGTCGGCGACGATCTGCGCGACGACCGTCTCGTAGCCCTGGCCGCTCGGCGGGTCGCCCAGCGCCGCACGCACCTGGCCGTCCGGCTCGACCCGCACCATCGCCGCCTCCGCCGAGCCGGACGCCGCGCGGCGGCCCGTGATGATCTCGTAGGAAGCGAGGTTCGTCCCGGCCGGCTCGACCGACGTGGCGATCCCGATGCCGAGCAGCCGCCCCGACACGCGAGCCGCCGCCTGCTCGCGCCGGCGGGCCTCGTACCCGAAGCGCGCGAGGGCCGCGCGCAGCGTGGCGGGGTAATCGCCGCTGTCGTACTGGGAGCCCGTCGGCGTGCGGTACGGCATCTCGTCGGCGCGGACGTAGTTCCGCAGGCGCAGCTCGACCGGATCGACGCCGAGCCGGCGCGCCAGCACGGTCATGGCGCGCTCCATGGCGAAGCACATGAACGGCTTGCCGATCCCGCGGTTGGCGCCCGCCGGGCACTTGTTCGTGAGCACCGACCACGCCTCGTAGCGGATGGCCGGGATGCGGTAGCCGTTGGCGATGTTGCCCAGCTTGATGAGGTTGTGCTGGGCGGGCGAGACGAGGTTCTTCCCCTCGTCGGTCACGTCGCGCACCGACAGCCCCAGCAGCGTGCCGTCGGCGCGGTACGCGAGCGCGACGTGCATGACGCCTCCGGCCGCGTGCATGAGGGCCGTGAGGTTCTCGCGCCGGTCCTCCACGAACTTCACCGGGCGCCCGGCCCGACGGGCGAGCAGCGCGCAGATCAGCAGGTAGGCGGGGCGGCGCTTGTTGCCGAAGCCGCCGCCGATGTCGGGACACGACAAGCGCAGGCGCGCCTGCGGCACGCCGAGCGACTCGGCGAGGATCGCCAGCGTGAGGCCGGGCCGCTGGTCGTTGGTGACGAAGGCGTAGGCGTCGGTCTCCGCGTCGTACTCGGCGATGCATCCGAAGGTCTCCAGCGGCGTGGACGCGTAGCGCTGGATCTCGAAGCGCTCCTCGAGGACGCCGTCGGCCGCCGCGAAGTGCCGCGTCCACGTCGCCGTAGGTCAGCGTGTCGTGCCAGACGACGTTGCTGCCGAGCGCCGGATAGAGCAGCGGCCCCTCGCCGCGCGCCGCCGCCTCGACGTCGACCGCCGCCGGCAGCGGCTCCCATACGACGCGGACCAGCTCCACCGCGTCCTCGGCCGTCGCGCGGTCCACCGCGGCCACCGCCGCCACGGGCTCGCCGACGAACCGCGCGTGGTCGACGGCCAGGCAATAGTCGTCCACCGGCGCCGCGGTAGGGATGAGCGGGCGGATCGGGCGCGAGGCGGCGCGGGCGTCGGCCCCGGTCACGACGGCGACGACGCCGGGCAGCGCGGCGGCCGCCGTCGTGTCGATCGCGACGATCCGTGCGTGGGCGTGCGGGCTGCGCAGCATCGCGACGGGCAGCACGCGGCCGGGGGTGAGGTCGTCCAGGAAGCGGCCGCGCCCGGCCACCAGGCGCGCGTCCTCCTTCAGCGGGACGGGACGCCCCACCCAGCCGCCCGGCGCGGGCGTCGTCACCGCGTCGCGGCGCGCGCCACGGCGCGCACGATGTTGACGTAGCCCGTGCACATGCACAGGTTGGCGGCGAGGGCCTCGCGGATCTCCTCGACGCTCGGCGCGGCGGTGCGGGCCAGCAGCTCGTGGGCGACGACGATCATGCCCGGGGTGCAGAACCCGCACTGCAGGCCGTGGCACTGACGGAACGCCTCCTGCAGCGGGCTGAGCCCGTCGGCCGGGGTGAGCCCCTCGATCGTCCTCACCGCGGCGCCCTCGAGCTGCACGGCCAGGAGCAGGCAGCTGCGCGCGCTCTCGCCGTCGACGAGCACCGTGCAGGCGCCGCACACGCCGTGCTCGCAGCCGACGTGGGTGCCGGTGAGGCCGAGGTCCTCGCGGAGGAAGTCGCCGAGCGAGCGTCGCACGTCGACGACGCGGTCGACGGCCTGCCCGTTCACGGCCAGCCGGACGCGCGTCTCCATGGGGACCTATGATAGCGTCTTCCGCACGGTGCCCCTGCTCGACGTCCGCGGTCTGGAGCGAAGCTTCTACGGCATCCGTGCCCTCGCCGGCGTCGACCTCGCGGTCGAGCCCTGCACGATCACCGGGCTCATTGGGCCCAACGGCGCCGGCAAGACCACGCTCTTCAACTGCGTCTCGGGGCTGATCCCGCCCGAGGGCGGGCGCGTCGTCTTCGACGGGCGCGACGTCACCGGCTGGCGTCCGGATCGCGTCACCCAGGCCGGCCTGGTGCGTACCTTCCAGATCGCGCGCGGCTTCCCGCGCCTGTCCGTGCTCGAGAACCTGATGCTCTACGGCGACCGTCAGCCGGGCGAGCGCCTGTGGCGCGCGGTGGCGGGCGGCGGCGCGGCGCGCCGGCGCGAGGCCGAGCTGCGCGAGCGCGCCCGGGCGGTGGCCCGCCGGCTCAACCTCGCGCGCGTCGCCGACGACCCCGCGTCGGATCTGTCGGGCGGACAGAAGAAGCTGCTCGAGCTCGGTCGCGCACTCATGACCGACCCGAAGCTCATCCTGCTCGACGAGCCGATCGCCGGCGTCAACCCCACCCTGGCCCGCGAGATCGGCGACCACCTGCAGGCGCTGCGCGAGGACGGGCTCACCTTCCTGATCATCGAGCATCACCTCGACGTCATCGCGCGGCTGTGCACGCCGGTGATCGTCATGGCCGAGGGCCGCCACCTCGCCGAGGGCTCGTTCGCCGATCTCGCCGCCGATCCGCGCGTGCAGGAGGCCTACATGGGGCGGCGGCGGTGGGCCTCCTGACGGTCGAGGGCGTCGTCGCCGGCTACAGCGCCGCCGACGAGGTCCTCAAGGGCGTCGACCTCGAGGTCGAGCGCGGCGAGATCGTGAGCGTGATCGGCCCCAACGGCGCCGGCAAGTCGACGCTGCTGAAGGTGATCGCCGGCGTGCTGACCCCGAGCCGCGGCCGCGTGCGGCTGGGCGACACCGCGATCGAGGGACGGCGACCGCGGGAGATCAGCGCGCTCGGCGTGTCGTTCGTGCCCCAGGAGCGCAACGTGTTCCCGACCCTGTCGGTGCGCGAGAACCTCGAGATGGGCGGCTACCTCGACCCCGGCGCCGCGCGCCGTCGCATCGAGGCGATCTTCGCGCGCTTCCCCCTGCTCGCCGAGCGCCGGCGCCACGCCGCCCGCACGCTCTCGGGCGGCCAGCGCCAGATCCTGGCCATGGCCATGGCGCTCATGGTGGAGCCGAGCCTGCTCCTGCTCGACGAGCCCTCGGCCGGCCTGGCGCCGATGGCCGCCGAGCGGCTCTTCGAGACGATCGGCGCCATCAACCGCGACGGCGTGGCGATCGTGATGGTCGAGCAGAACGCGCTGGAGGCGCTCGCCATCGCGGCGCGCGGCTACATCCTGGTGGATGGGCGCAACAGCCGCACCGGCCCGGCGGCGGCCCTGGCCGCCGACCCCGACGTGCGCCGGATCTTTCTGGGTGGGTGAGGGCGCGCTATGATCCTCGCTCACCAGCCGACGACGACCACGAACGAAGGAGACACGCGCATGTCGCACCACGGCCGACGCCTCTCACGGCGCGCCCTCTTGCGGGCCGCCGGCTCGACCCTCGCCCTCGCCGCGCTACCCCGCCTCGCGGCGGCCCAGGGCGGACCGATCAAGCTCGGCACGCTCACGCCCCTCACCGGGGCCGGCGGCTCCTACGGCCCCTCCATGCGCAAGGCGATGGAGTTCGTGGCCCAGGAGGTCAACGCGGCCGGGGGCGTGCTCGGCCGGCCGATCCAGCTCGTCAGCGAGGACGACCAGACGAACCCCGAGGCCGCCGTGCGCGCCGCCCGCAAGCTGACCGACGTCGACAAGGTCGCCGCGATCATGGGCACCTGGGCCTCGGCCGTCACGACCGCCGTGGCGCCGCTGTGCTGGGAGAGCAAGACGTTCCTCACGACCGTGTCGGGCTCCGACACCATCACCCAGCTGCCGCACCAGGGTTACCTGATCCGGACCCAGCCCAACACGAATCTGCAGATCGGCAAGCTGGCCGAGTTCCTCCTGTCGATCAAGAGCCGGCGCGTCTTCGTCCTCGCGGCCCAGACGCCGTTCGCCCTGCCCTCGCAGAAGCGACTGCAAGAATTGCTGCCGAAGGGCGGCTCCGAGCTGGTGGGCGCGGTGATCTACGACAAGGACAAGACCACCTTCCGCTCCGAGATCGACCAGGCGCTGCGCACGAAGCCGGACATGATCTACCTGAACGGCTACACGCCCGACTGCACGATCCTCATGAAGGAGCTGTTCAAGGCGGGCTATACCGGCGCCAAGGTCGCCCAGGGCTACGCCGTCAACCAGAAGCTGCTCGACTCGATGCCGGCCGAGGTCAGCGACGGCACCTACACGGCCACGCCGTCGCCGGCGGTCGACTCGGCCGGCTACAAGCGGCTGGCCGCGTTCCTCGGCAGCGGCGACCTCGATCCGTACTCCTGCCAGTGCCACGACCAGATCAGCCTGGTCGCGCTCGCCATCGCCAAGGCCAAGGGCGAGGCCACCGGGACGGCCATCCGCGACCACGTGCGCAGGATCGCCCAAGGCGCGGGCGTCAAGGTGGACAACGCCGTCGAGGGGCTCAAGCTCCTCGCCCAGGGCAAGGAGATCAACTTCGAGGGTGCCAGCGGGCCGTGTGACTTCACGGACATCGGCGACATCCTGGACTGCAAGATCCGCTTCGACCAGGCCCAGGGGGCCAAGTTCAAGTTCGTGAAGATGATCTGATCGTGTGGGGCGAGGTCCCGCAGCTGCTCGTCAACGGTCTCGTGGCCGGCACCGTGCTCGCGGTGCCGGCTATCGGCTTCACGGCAATCTACGCCGTGCTGCGCTTCCCCAACTTCACCGTCGCCTCGCACGCCACGATCGGCGCCTTCGCCGGCTACGTCGTCAACGTCGCGCTCGGCTGGCCGGCGTGGGCCGCGGTGGCCGTCGCCTTTCTCGTGGCGGGCGCGGCCGGCGTCGTCAACGACCACCTGATCCTCCGCCCGCTCCGCCCGGCCGGGGCGCTCACCACCGCGATCGGCGCCGTCGCGCTGACGATCGTCCTCGAGAACGTCGTGCGCTTCGTCTTCGGCAACGAGCTGCGCGGCTACGACCTCCCGCTGCGGCGCGACTGGCGCTGGGGCGACGTGCGGATCGGCCCCCAGCAGGTCGAGAACCTCGTCATCGCCGTCGTCGCGATGGCGGCCGTCTTCCTCTTCCTCGCCTTCACGCGCACGGGCAAGGCCATGCGCGCGGTGGCCGACGATCCCACGCTGGCCAGCCTCAAGGGCATCGACGCCGACCGCGTGGCCCGCCTGACCAACTTCGGCGGCATGGGCTTGGCCGGCATCGGCGGCATGCTCCTCGGCCTCGACACCAGCATCGATCCCCTCACCGGCTTCCGCGTGATCCTCTCGGTCTTCGCCGCCGCCGTCGTCGGCGGCCTCGGCTCCATCCCCGGCGCCGTCGTCGGCGCGCTGACGATCGGCATCGCCGAGGAGCTGTCGCTCCTGTCGCTCGCCCCCGCCTACCGCACCGCCGTCGGCTTCGTCGCCATCCTCCTGGTCCTCACGCTCCGCCCCCGCGGCCTCCTCGGCGAGCGGGCGTACTGATGGCACGAGCGCGACGCGATCTCGCGGGCCACGGAGGACCACGAGTGTCCCGAGCCAAAGGTTCGTGCAGCGCGCGCTCGACGTGGGTGGGGCGCGCACGAGGTGAGCCGCCGGGCGCGCCACTTGATGGCGAGCCGTCGTCGCCGTTCGAGCGGAGGGCTTCGACGAGCGCGCCGCCGACGTCTCAACTGTTCTCCGACCCAACCCCCTCTGGGGGATGGGGGGCCGCGCTCGGCGAGACCCGGAGCGAGTTACGGCGACAGGCGAGCCATCGTGGCGCGCCCGGGGGCTCACCTCGTGCGCGCCCCGCCCACGTCGCTCGGGCGCATTCGCAAGCTCCTGAGTCGGGGCGCTAGGTGGAGAACTATCTGATCGCGATGGCGGTGTTCGGGTGTCTGTACGCGCTGATGGCGCTGGGGCTGAACCTCGTGTGGGGCATGACCGGGATGATCAATCTCGGACTGGTCGGGTTCTTCGGCTTCGGCGCTTACGTGTCGGCGCTGGCGACGAAGCGGGGCGGCCTGCCGATCGTGGTGGGGCTGGCGGCGGCGCTCGCGCTGACGGCGGCGGCCGGTGTCGTCATGGCGATGATCACGGCGCGGCTGCGCGGCGACTACCTGGCGATCATCACGCTGGGCTTCTCCGAGGTCGTCCGGCTCGTCGCCAGCAACGAGATCTGGCTCACCAACGGCACCGACGGCATCTCCGGCATCCCGGGGCCGTGGCGCGGCCGCGTGACGCCGGCGACCTTCAACGTGATCTTCCTCGTCGTCGCCGTGCTCGTGGTGGCCGGCGCCGTGCTCGTACTGCAGCGCGTCCGCCACTCGCCCTACGGGCGCGTCCTGCGCGCGATCCGCGACGACGACCAGGTGGCGTCGGTGGCCGGCAAGCACGTCATCCGGTTCAAGGTCGAGGCGTTCGCGGTGAGCGCCGGGATCGTCGGCGTGGCCGGGGCCCTGTGGGGTCACTACACCTCCTACATCGCGCCCGAGGTCTTCGTCCCGCTCGTCACGATCTACGTCGTGCTCGCGCTCACGGCCGGCGGGACGGGCAACAACTGGGGCGCGGTGGTCGGCGCCTTCCTGGTGGTCTTCTTCATGGAGGCCACGCGCTTCGCCACCGGCTGGCTCCCCGGCCTCAAGCCCGTGCAGGTGGCGGCGGTGCGCGAGCTCCTGATCGGGGCCAGCCTGCTCGTCGTGCTGCGCGCACGCCCCGCCGGGCTCCTGCCCGAGCGGCTGCCCCGCGAGGCGGCCTCGTGAGCCGGGCCGCCGTCACCGATCCGCGCGCGCACCTCGCCGCCGTGGCAGCGGTGGCGACCATGCCCGGTCAGCCCGAGGCGCTGTTCGCCGCGCTCGACGCGGCCCTCGGCGCCGTGCTCGGCCACCGCCTGTTCACGCTGATGCGCTATCACGCGGACTCCGGCGACTCCGAGCGCATCTACACGACGCACCCCCGCGAGTATCCGACCGGTGGCCGCAAGGCGCTCAACCCGACGCCGTGGGCCGAGCAGGTCCTGCGGCGCCAGCGGCCCTACCTCGGCCGGACGGCGGCGGACGTGCGCGAGGTCTTCTTCGACCACGCCCTCATCGCCGCGCTCGGCTGCGGCTCGGTCCTCAACGTGCCGGTCGTCTGGAACGGCCGGTCGCTCGGGACGATCAACCTCTTGCACGAAGAAGGCTGGTACGAGGCGGGCGACGAGGGCATCGGCCTGCTCTTCGCCGCGCTGGCCGTGCCGGCCTACCTCACCCTGGAGAGAGGCGCATGAAGGGATTCTCGGAGTTCGAGGCCTACGACGCGCTCGGCCTGGCCGAGCTCGTCCGTCTGAAGAAGGTGTCCCCCGCCGAGCTGCTCGAGGCGGCCATCGCGCGGGTGGAGGCGCGCAACGGCGCCGTCAACGCGGTGACCATGCCGCTCTACGATCTCGCGCGCGCCGCCATCGCCGACGGCCTGCCGTCCGGACCGTTCACCGGCGTGCCGTTCCTCATGAAGGACCTCACCGCCTCGATCGCCGGCGTGCGGATGACGCGCAGCTCGCGCTTCTTCGCCGACACGCCGCCACCGACCGCCGACAGCGAGCACGTCGTGCGGCTGCGGCGGGCGGGCCTCGTGATCTTCGGCCGCACCAACACCTGCGAGCTCGGGCTGAGCCTCACCTGCGAGCCGCAGCTGCACGGGCCGACGCGCAATCCGTGGGACCTCGCGCGTATCTCTGGCGGCTCCAGCGGCGGCGCCGCCGCCGCGGTCGGCGCTCGCATGCTGCCGATGGCCCACGCGACCGACGGCTTCGGCTCGATCCGGGCGCCGGCGGCCTGCTGCGGACTCGTCGGCCTCAAGCCCACCCGCGGGCGCAACACGATGGCGCCCTACGCGGGCGAGGGGCTGGCGGGGCTGTCCGCCGAGCACGCGGTATCGCTCAGCGTGCGCGACAGCGCCGCGCTGCTCGACGCCACCGCCGGCGCCGGCCCCGGCGATCCCTACGTGGCGCCGGCGCCCGCGCGGCCGTTTCTCCAGGAGGTCGGGGCCGCGCCCGGCCGGCTGCGCATCGCCTGGACGGCCGCCGCGCCCAACGCCGCGCCGGTCGAGGCCGAGCCCCTCCGCGTGCTGCGCGAGACGGCCCGCCTCTGCGCCGACCTCGGGCACCAGGTCGAGGAGGCGAACCCGACGGTCGACGGCGGCGCGGTCGTGCCGACGTTCCTCACCCTCGCGGCCGCCAACACCGTGGTCAACCTCGGCAGTCATACCACGGCCGGCCGGCCCGCGCGACCGGGCGAGGTCGAGACGGTCACGTACGCGACCGGGCAGAAGGGCGAGCGCCTGACCGCCGCGGACTACGTGCGCGCCACCCAAACCGCCCATCGCCTCGGCCGCCAGATGGCCGCCTTCCACGCCGACTGGGACGTGCTGCTCACGCCGGGCCTGGCCATGGTGCCTCCGAAGCTGGGCTGGATCGACATGATGCTGGACGACGTGGACGAGTATTGGCGACGCGTGTTTACGTTCTCGCCGTTCACCGTGTGGTTCAACCTGACCGGGCAGCCCGCGATGATGCTCCCGCTCGGCACGAGCCCCGAGGGATTACCGGTGGCGGTGCAGGTCGTCGCGCGCTATGGCGACGAAGCGACGCTCTTCCGGCTCGCGGCCCAGCTCGAGGCCGCACGGCCGTGGATCGGCCGTCGGCCCGCCGTCGCCGGATGACTCAGCGAGCGGGCTGAAACCGCAGGCCGCCCGCCTTTCGGACCACGTAGCCCGGGTGCGGGAAGTGCGCCGGGAGGATCAGCACGCCGCTGTCGGCGTGGCGCTCGACGAACGCCTCGCGCGTCTTCCGGGCCTGGCCGCCGTCGTGGCAGAACTGGCTGTTCCACTGCGGCTCGGCTACCTGCACCGTGCGATGCATGAGGTCGCCGGCGAACACCGCCTGGCCGCTCGGCGTGGTCAGGCGGACCGCCACGTGACCGGGCGTGTGACCCGGCGTCGGCTCGAAGGCGAGCCCGGGCGCGATCTCGTGGTCCGGGTCGACGAGCGCGACCCGGCCGGCCTCGACCACCGGCACCACGCTGTCGGCGATGCAGCCCGAGGGCTCACGGCCCTCGGCGGTCTCCCACTCCCAGAACTCCCACTCCTCGCCGTGGATGACGTAGCGGGCGTTGGGAAACGTCGGCACCCAGCGCTCGCCGTCGAGCCGCGTGTTCCAGCCGACGTGGTCGACGTGCAGGTGCGTGCACACGACCGTGTCGACCTGCTCGGGCGTCACGCCGACGGCCGCGAGGTCGTCGAGCCAGGTGCCCTGCCGCTTGTTCCAGAGCGGCGACTCGTGGCGCTCCTTGCCGTTGCCGACGCCGGTGTCGATGAGGATCGTGCGGCCCGGCATCCGGACGACCCACGTCTGGATGCGTGAGCCGAGGTCGCCCGTGACCTCGTCGAAGAAGTCGGGCTTGAGCCAGTCGTGGTGCCGGGCGATCGCTTCGGCCGTGGACTCCGGCAACATGCTCGTCGTGGGATAGGCCGACCGCCCAATCTCCACCACCCGGGTGATGCTGACGTCGCCGAACCGAAACGTGTCCATCACGCGCCCCTCACTCGCGCCACCAGCTCGTTCGCCGACGGCATCCGCCCCTCCGCCTTCTTCGAGAACACGACCCTGCCGTCCACGATCACGTCGAGCACGCCGAGCCCGCCCATCCTGAGACGCGGTCGGTGTCCGAGCGCCGCGGCCAGCTCATCGGCGAGGCGTCCCGCCTCTCGCCGGATGTCCATTCACAGGAAGCACCGCTTGATCTCCACCTGCATGGGGCCGTCCCCTCAGCGCGGCAGCATCCGCGCCAGCGGCTCCAGGTTCTTCGGGTCGGGCTTGAGCGTCCCGACCCCGTGCGTGTGCACCAGCTCGACGACCTTCTCGTTGAACGGCGTCTTCACGCCGACGCGCCGCCCCTGATCGACCACGTAGCCGTTGAGGTAGTCGATCTCGGTGCGACGGCCCCGCATCACGTCCTGCAGCATCGAGGGTCGGCCGCCGGCCAGTCGCTTGGCGCCGGCCGCCATCTCGTCGAGGAGCTCCTGGGTGCCCCGACCGCTGGCGGCGTCGACGAAGCGCTGCGTGTCGATGCCGTAGATCGGCTCGACCTCGAAGCCGCACTTGCGGCCGACCTGGATGGCCTCGGCCGCGACCTGCACCGCGATGCGCGCCGGCTCCGGCACGCTGCGGATCTCGGCCGAGCCGAGGCCGCTGAGCCCGGCCAGCGGGTTGGCCATGCAGTTCACGGTGAGCTTCGACCACCGCTCCCCGAAGAGGTTGGGCGTCACCTTGGTGCCGGCCACGTCGTTCATGATCTCGGCCAGCCGGCGGGCGCGGTCGGTCTCGCGGCCGTCCAGCTCGCCGATCTTGAAGCCGATCGCCTGGCTGTCGGTCCGCATGGCGTGCCCCGCCTCGTAGAGGCCGGCCCCGATCGTGATCACGCACCCCAGCGTGCGCTCGCGGCCCGCCACCGCCGCCACCCGCTCGTCGTTGATCCCGTTCTGGAAATCGACGACGACGCCGTCCGGACGCGCCAGGTACGGCAGGGCGAGGGCCGTCGCCCACTCGGTGTCGTACGACTTCACGGAGACGAACACCGCGTCGAAGGGCTGGGTGACCGACTGCAGCTCGTGCACGTGCAGGGCCTTCGCGCGGATCACGTGGTCACCGCAGGTGCCGGACAGCCGCAGCCCCTGACGCTTGATGGCCTCCACGTGCTCCGGCCACTGGTCGATCAGCGTGACGTCGCGCCCCGCCTTGGTCAGCATCCCGCCCACCACGCAGCCGATCGCCCCCGCGCCGATGATCCCGATTCGCATGTCTGGCCTCCCCGCCGAGGCGGAGTCTACCACCGCCCCCGAGTCGGTGGGCCGGCCCGGCGGGACGCGGCTCGTCCTCCTCGAGGAGGGGGCTGGGGCACTTCTGGGAAAGTCGTTTCACAGGGCTGCGCCGGCCCCGGCGGATGGTATAGGTAGAACTACCAGGGATCCCGAGCCACAAGGTGAAGGATGGAATCACGTCGGCTCGATGAGGCTCACGGCGCGACTGATCGACGGCGACGTCCGACGATCCTCATCGCCGACGACACGACTGATACACGTGAGCTGTACGCCGAGTACTTCAGCGCGCGCGGCTTCGCCGTCGTCACGGCCAGCGATGGCGCGCAGGCGATCCAAGCCGCTCGCGATCACGTCCCCGACGTCATCGTCATGGATCTCGCCATGCCGCAGTTCGACGGCATCACGGCGATCCGGCGCATCAAGGCCGATGCCCGCGCGCAGCGAGCCCGCGTGATCCTCCTCACGGGCTACCCGCACGCGGCCGTCGAGCGGAACGCCCTTCAGGCGGGCGCGGATCGCTTCCTCACCAAGCCCTGTCTGCCGGAGCACCTGGAGCGGCACGTCAACGCGCTCCGACGACGCACGCGACGCAAGGCGGCCGGGTAGCGGCACGGTCACGGCCATGTCGCCACTGGCTCAGCGCATCGCCGACGCCGTCCACCAGAACCAGCCCCGCCCGTTCTGCTTCGCATGCCTGGCCGCGGAGGAAGGCGTCCGGGAGCACGACGTGCGGGCGGTGGCGCTCGTGCTGATCGTCCGCGCGGGCCTTCGACTCGTGGAGCGCGTCTGCTCGCGGTGCCAGCGGCCGGGCGAGACGCTCGCCGCACGGAAGCTCGCGTAGCGCGGCGCGGGGCCTACGGGACGGCGAGGACCAGGAGCAACGTCGCCAGGGCGACGGCCCCCCGCTTCGCGCACTCCCGGCAGATCGAGAACGCCCACCCCGCATCGGCGCGGTACAGCGGCGAGACGTCGAACTGCCCTCCCGTGTCCGTGATGAGACGGGCGCGCACGACCAGCGCTTCCGGGTACGGCCAGCGCAGAAGAACCACGCGCCGTGCCGTGTGGTCACAGTGCGGTTCAGGCTCCTGGCTGAGAGGCTCGATGGGGTCGCTCATGCTTCGTACGACGGAGCAAGCTCGATGCCGCCTGCGGCGACGCGCAGGTCCTCTGGCGTGACCGATACTCCCATCGGCCACGACCGCTCGCGCCGTGACGCTTCGACACGCGCGAGTCCGTCGCTGATATGCTCGCGCGCATGATCCGACTGGCCGATCTCACCTCCCCCGAGGCCCGCCGTCACGCGCGCGATCCGCGCAGCGTCGTCATCCTCCCGCTGGGCGCGGTGGAGCAGCACGGTCCCCACCTGCCGCTGTCGGTCGACTGGCTCGGCGCCGAGGAGCTGGCCCGTCGCATCGCACCACGTCTGCGCCGCGCCAGGTGGCGCCCCGTGCTCGCCCCGTCGTTGCCGTACGGCGCGAGCACGCTGGCCGTCGCCTGGAGCGGCACCGTGTCGCTGTCGGTCGCGACGACGACGCGCCTGATCGTGGAGGTCGTCCGCGGGCTCGCGAGCCACGGCTTCCGTCGGTTCGTGCTCACGAACTACCAGGCCGACCCCGACCACCTGCGCGCCATCGCCGCGGCCCGCCGGACGCTCACGCGCGGTGGGCGACTTCAGATCCTCGTCGCCGGCTTCGCCCCTGACGACGGGCAGCCCAACCCCATGCTCGACCCGCGCGTCCGTGCGCTCATGCGCAGTCCGCGACCGGAGCGCGAGTGGCACTCGGGGGAGGTCGAGACGGCCATGATGCTGTCGGTCGCGCCGAGGCTCGTGCGACGCGCGACCGCGCGGCGGTTGCCGCCGGCGTGGGTCGACTGGGCGGCCGCGCTGCGGCGCGGCGTGCGCCGCTTCGAACGGATGGGGCCGCGCGGCCGAGGCTACTTCGGCTGGCCGGCGGCGGCGCGCGCGGAGACGGGGCGGCGCGTGATGGCACTGCGGGGCCGGCTGATCGGCGCCGCCGTGCTGGAGGCCCTCGCGCGCTGGCCGGCCAGGCGCGCCACCGGACGATAGCGGAAGCACTCCAGGGCGTGGTCGTTGACCAGCCCGACCGCCTGCATGAACGCGTAGCAGATCGTCGGCCCCACGAAGCGGAAGCCGCGCCGCCGCAGGTCGTCGCTGAGGGCGCGCGACCGCTCGGTCTCGGCGGGGAGCCTCGCCGAGAGTGGCCAACGGTTCTGCACCGGCCGGCCGTCGACGAAGCGCCACAGGTACGCCGCGAAGGTCCCGTATTCCTCCTGCACCGCCAGGTAGGCTTTCGCGTTGCCGATGGCGGCGTCGATCTTGGCGCGGTTGCGCACGATCCCCGCGTCGGCGAGCAGTCGACGCGCGTCGCGCGGGCCGAAGCGGGCAACCCGGCGTGGGTCGAACGCCGCGAAGGCGCGCCGGTAGGCGGCGCGCTTGCGCAGGATCGTCGACCACGACAGCCCGGCCTGGGCGCCCTCGAGGAGCAGGAACTCGAAGAGCACGCGATCATCACGCACGGGCACGCCCCACTCGCGGTCGTGGTACTCCACGTCCAGCGGATCGCGCGCCCAGCGACACCGTGGTCGCGCGAGCGGGCGCCGGGACGCAGTCGAGGCGGGGCTCATGGGCGTTCGCGGCGTGATTATACGTCGGCCAGCGCCGCGACCACCGCGTCGACGACCTCCGACGGACGCTCGGCGTGCAGGAAGTGGCCGGCGCCCTCGATGGTCGTGACGGGACACCCCGCCGCCTCCAACCGTCGAACGTCGGCCTCGCTCACGTAGGGCGACGCGCCACCGCGCACGCAGCGCAGCGTCCACGGGCGCGGCCCCTCGACCACGGGCCACAGGTCCTCGCCGGCAATCCGCGCGTGGAGCGCGGCGAGCGCCCGCCGGTCCACGCGCCACCGGACCTGGCCGCCCGCCGTTTCGAGATTGAGCAGCAGCCAGTCCGCGAGCGCCGGGGCGAGGCCTGCCGTCGTGAGTGTGGACTTCGCCTCGGCACGACTCGCAAACGTATCCGGCGCCCGCAGCACCGCCTCGAGCACCGCGACGACGCCGTCGCCGCGCCCGGCCGAGCCCGGCGTGATGTCGAGAAGGATCACGCTCCTGATCGCCGCCGGTTCCAGCGCGGCCGCCCGAAGGGCGACCAGGCCGCCCAGGGAATGGCCGACCAGGCTCAGCGGCGGGGTCAGACCGAGAGTGCGGGCGCCGGCGAGCACGTCGGTGGCGAGCGAGACGGTGTCGGCGTCGGATGGCAGCGGCGGTGAGGCCCCGTGGCCGGTGAGGTCGAAGGCGACGACGTCGAGGTCCGCGCGGCGCTCGACCAACCCGCGGGCCAGCATGCCGAGGTTCCGGGCGCTGCCGAGGAACCCGTGCAGGAGGATGACCGGGCGCGGGCCCGTTCCCGTGCGCTGGTGCGCGAGCGTGCGAGCGGGAGGCGGTCGGGTCAGGAGGCCAGCCGCATCCCCGAGCGCTGCTCCCACTCCTCCTGGGCGAGGAGCGAGGCGCCGTGGATGCGCGACAGGCTTCCGCAGTACCGGCAGTGGATGAAGGCCGGCTCGATCTCGACGAACAGGCTGCCGCACTTGTGGCAGCCCCCGCCGCCCTCGCCGGCCCGCGCCCGCGTCACGCGCTCGAGCAGCCGTCGCGGCACGAGGCGAACGATCTTGACCTCGACGTCAGGCGATGCCGACGCGCGCGCGCGACGGGCTCGCGCGACTCTCTTCTTCGTCCGCGTCGTCGAGGGCGTGCTCACGGCACCCGATTGTCCCCAAACGGGCGTCGCGGGTCAAGGAGGACCGATGACCCGACGCACCGCGGCGATCAGCGTGGTGTAGCTGACCGGCTTGGACAGCACCTCGGCCACACCGGCGGCGTTGACGTCGGACTCCCGCCCCTGCATCAGGTGGCCGATGGCGGAGACGACGATCACCGGGACGTCGCGCCCGTCGCGGAGCCGGCGCAGGCGCGCGAGGAACTCGGCGCCGTCGATCCCGGGCATCATCATGTCGAGCAGCACCAGCGCCGGGCGGTGCTCGGCGATCCGGGCCAGCGCCCCTGCCGGGTTCGAGAACGCCACCGCCTCGTAGCCGGCCTCCTCGACCATGCCCAGCAAGGCGTCCCGGACCTCCTCGAGGTCGTCCACGATCACGATCTCGCGGGACATGCCGCACCATTTAACCACTAGGCGCGCGACGCGACCGCGTCTATCCTCAGGGCTCGATGACGAGGATCTCGCGCCGACGGTTCACGGCCACCCTCGCGGTGGCGGGGCTGGCCCTCGGCGTGACCCCGCCGGCCGCGGCCCAGTCCTCCCTGCACCTGGTGCTCACGCCCTCGCAGAAGCCCACCGACCTGCTGGCCACCGGCGAGGAGTTCGGGCAGGTGCTGGGCAAGCTGGTCGGCGTGCCCGTGCGGGTCACCGTGGCGTCCGACTACGCGGCGGTCATCGAGGCGCTGCGCAACCGCAGCGCCGACCTCGCCTTCGTGCACCCGGGCGGCTACGTCCTGGCCAGCCGGGAGGCGAAGGCCCGGATCGTGGCCAAGAACCTCTGGCATGGCAAGTCGTCCTTCACCGCCCGGATCTACGTGCGCCGCGACTCGGGCATCAAGACGGTCGAGGATCTGCGGGGCCGGACGATCGCCTTCGTCGATCCCGCCTCCTCGTCGGGCTACATCTATCCGATGGTCCTGCTCGTCAAGCGGGGGCTGGTGACGAACCGCGATCCCAAGAGCTTCTTCAAGGAGGTCGTCTTCTCCGGGGCGCACGACGCCAGCATGCGGGCGATCCTCAACGGCCACGTCGATGCCATCGCCTCGTTCGACATGGCGCGCGAGCAGTACCTCAAGGATCCGGCCGAGCGGGAGAAGCTGATCGTCGTAGCCGAGACCGAGCCCATCCCCGAGGCCGGCATCGCCGCTCGCGACGGGCTCGACCCCGCGCTGTTCGCCCGCGTCCGGGCCGCGCTCCTGCAGATCCGCGGCCCGGCCTACGCCCCGCTGCTCAAGCGCCTCTACGAGATCGACGGCTTCGAGACCGCCGACGACCGCGAGTACGATCCCGTGCGGGCGGCCATCGAGCTGCTCGGCGCCCGGCCCCGCTGAGCCGCCCGCGGCCCGCTCCGCGTCCAGGCCCGGGCCCCATGATCGAGGTGGCGGGGCTACGCGTCGTCCTGCCGCCCGCCGTCGTCGCGGTGGACGGCGTCGATCTCGTCGTCCGGCCCGGCGAGTTCGTGGTGATCCTCGGCCGCAGCGGCGCCGGCAAGACGACGTTCTTGCGCGCCCTCAACCGCCTCGTCGAGCCCACGGCCGGGTTCGTGCGCGTGGCCGGGCGCGCGGTGACGGGCGCTGACCCGGTCGCGCTCCGCGCCGCCCGCCGCCAGATCGGGATGGTCTTCCAGCAGTTCAACCTGGTCCGCCGCGCCTCGGTGCTGGACAACGTGCTCGCGGGCCGGCTCGGCTACGTGCCCACGCTGCCGAGCCTCCTAGGCCGGTTCCCCGCCCGCGACCGCGATCTCGCCCTCGAGGCGCTCACCCAGGTCGGCCTCGCACACCTCGCGGGCCGCCGCGCCGACACCCTGTCCGGCGGCGAGCAGCAGCGCGTCGGCATCGCCCGCGCGCTCGCCCAGGCCCCCGCGGTGATCCTCGCCGACGAGCCCACCGCGAGCCTCGATCCTGCCCTCACCGCCGACATCATGGGCATCTTGAAGTCGATCAACACCGAGCGCGGCCTCACGCTCGTCGTCAGCCAGCACCAGCTCGAGACGGCCCTCGCCTACGCCAGCCGCATCGTCGGCTTCCGCGGCGGCCGCGTCGCCTTCGACGGGCCGCCGGCGGCGGTGACGCCGCCCGTCGTCGACGCGATCTACGGACCCGTGCGGTGAGACGCGCCGCGCTGTTCGTGGGCCTGTGCGTGCTGGCGTGGCTCGTGTGGGACACGGGCGCCGATCCGGTGCGGCTGGCCCGCGGCGTGCCGTGGATCCTCGACTTCCTGCGGCGGATGGTGCCGCCCGACCTCGCCGTGCTTCCGGCGACGCTGCTCGGTGCGCTCAAGACGGTGGAGATCGCGCTGCTCGGTACGGCGGTCGCCGCGGTGCTGGCACTGCCGCTCGGCTTCGTGTCCGCCCGCAACGTCGCGCCGCCGCCGGTCTTCTATCCGGCGCGCGTGGTGCTCAACCTGTTCCGGAGCGTGGACACGCTCGTGTACGCGCTGATTTTCGTGGCGGCCGTGGGGCTCGGCCCCTTCCCCGGCGTCCTGGCCGTCATCGCCTACACGACGACCTCGCTAGCCAAGCTCTACTCCGAGGCCATCGAGGGCATCGACCCCGGGCCGGTGGACGCAGTGACGGCCACCGGCGCCACGCGCTTGCAGGTACTGCGCTACGGCGTCCTCCCGCAGGTGCTGCCGCTCTTCCTCTCCTACGTCCTCTATCGTCTCGAGACCAACATCCGCGCAGCGACCGTGCTCGGCTTCGTCGGCGCCGGGGGCATCGGCTTCTACCTGCAGACCTACCTGCGCATGATCGACTACCCGGCCGCCTCGACGGCGCTGCTGGTCACGGTCGTCATGGTGATGGTCGTCGACGCGGTCAGCTCGCAGCTGCGCGCGCGGCTGGTCTAGCGGCCGCCAGCACCTGCTAAGGGTCGGTTCAGAGAGCGCTCTCCTGGCTTGGCCATCTGCGCAGGCAGCAAAGTTGCACTAGTGGGAGGAAGACGCCGGGATACCCGTTGGAACTCAAGCCCCTGGAGAGAGGGCGTCAGGGGGCAGAAGAGGAACTGAGGAAGATATGAACATCTTCTACATCATCGGGGTGGTCGTCGTCGTCCTGTTCGTCCTCGGATACTTCGGCCTCCGGTAGGGCGCCGTGCACTGCCCACCGTCCTGGGAGCGCCAGCCATGCCGCGACTGAGGGTGGTGACCTCGACGGTGGGACGTCTATCGCAGACGGTCTGGGCTTGGGCGCTGGAGCTCTATGCGAGAGTGCGACGGCCGCGGGCCGAGGCAGCCGCCAGCTCGATCAGGCGGCAATATGTCTTCGGCGCCGTCGGCCGGAAGGTGTTCGACGCGGCGATCCGTCAACGTCGCCGCGTGCGGCGAGGCAAAGGCACGTAGCCCAACCAAGGCGTCCTGATCACGTTCCCTGAGGCCAACGAGGGCGACGACCGCCTTGCCCAGGTCATGAGGCTCGATCGGCTTGACCGCGTGCTGCTGGTAGCCCCGCGCTGCGACGGGCGCTACCAGATCAGCAAGTCAATCCGTGGCGCAGCCCGCCACCAGATCCGGATGGGCTCGTCGACGGCCCGATCCTTCACGAGACCCGGAAAGACCTTCTCTCGGAGCACCTCGTACCAGCGTCGATCGTCGCCCGGCTCGCGTGCCTCCTCACGTAGGGATGGTCGCCGATCCGCCCAGCTCTGCTCGGTCCTGTCGCGGGGCGAGAGGGCGAAGGCGCCATCGACCACGGTCAGGGTGACGCTGGGCGGCATCAGGTAGACACGGTCGGGCTCGGCGCGCAGCCGTTGCTGACCGTCACGACTGGCATCGATGCGCTGGCCAGGACCTCGGGCAACTGGCTCTCGTGCTTGGGGGTCCAGGTGCTGGATCAGGACGAACGCCAGAACGATGCCGGGCGGAAGGTTCCCCGCTTCAGGAGTAGGCAGGTGACTTCAGCTATCGGAGCTTCATCCCGTGTGCAATGCGTAGCGCTACGACCTAGGAAACGTCCAGCCCAGTGGGTGGGCTTCGGGGGGGCCGCTGCAGTGCGGGTGCGGCCGGGCGGCCGCACCCGCTTGGTCGCCGGGGAGGACGAAGCCTATCGAGTCGGAGCGGGCGCCGCTGCGCTCGGAGCGGGCGCGGAGGCGTTGACGAGCACCGGGTACTTGGCGCACGCCGTGAGGCCGATCATCGTGGCGAGCAGCGCGAACGCGAGCAGTGTGGACTTCATGGCTGGTCCTCCTCTTCGCAATTCGTTCGTGTGCCCCCGCCCAATTGCAGGCGCGGTGCCAGACCCCAAGTGCCTGGCGTACCGAGACGTCGCGCCCCGCGGCATGACAGCCCGGCGCGCCGAGGTGACCGATCTTGTCAGTCCACGGGGTTGGCGCGGTGCGCGGTCGTCCATATCGGCTCGTGCTTGTGTTCACACGCGAGAACGGCCACCCCTTGAGAAGCGGCGCGCAGTCTTCTAGTCTGGGCCCGCCGACGCCGCGCGCGCGTCGAAGGAGGCCAGTGATGCCCCATTATCTGAGTCCTTCCGAACTCGCCCAGACCGCGCCCGCCGAGACCGGCTCGTTTCGATCGCCGGTCCCCACCCAGATCGTGTCGAACGGCGAGTACAACCCCTTACCCCAGACCCGTGAGCAGCAGCGCGTGGAGGCGCGCATCAAGGAGATGGCCGACCAGCTCGGCCCGCGCCACGGCGTGAGCCGTCGCGGCTTTCTGGCGAGCGCGGCCGGCATGGCCGCCGCGTTCCTCGCGATGAACGAGGTGTTCGGTCCGGTCTTCGAGGTGACGCCGGCCGAGGCGCAGCAGCCCGGCGCGGCCGCGGCCCGAGCCGACAAGCTCGCGGGCCAGTTCATCTTCGACGTGCAGACACACTTCGTGCGCGACGACTTCAAGCAGGAGGGGTTGCTCGGCCTGGCCAAGTACGCCAAGCAGCACTGGAACCCGGCCATCACCAAGGAGGACGACCTCTACCGCTACAAGTTCGAGAACTACGTCAAGGAAGTGTTCGTCGACAGCGACACGAAGGTCGCGCTGCTGTCGGGCGCGCCGTTCGACGACCCGACCTGGGACCTGCTGAGCAACGACCAGATCGTCGCCGCGCGGGCCGCGATCAACCGGATCTCCGGTTCCCGGCGCCTCCTGGCCCACTCCGTCTTCACGCCCAAGAAGGCCGGCTGGATGGAGGAGGTCGACCGCTGCATCGCCACGCTGAAGCCCGACAGCTGGAAGGGCTACACCATCGGCGATCCGCTGTTCCCGTCGAAGAACGGCACGTTCTGGCGGCTGGACGACGAGAAGCTCGTCTACCCCTTCTACGAGAAGGCCGTGAAGTCGGGCATCACGACCATCTGCATCCACAAAGGCCTGCTGCCAGCCGACTACGAGAAGTCGTGGCCGAACGTGTGGGAGTACGCCACGGTCAGCGACCTCGGCAAGGCCGCCAAGGACTGGCCGAAGCTGAACTTCGTCATCTACCACGGCGCGCTGCGGCCGTTCCAGGAGGCGCCGGACGCCGTGCTGGCCGAGTTCGAGAAGACCGGCCGCATACAGTGGGCGACCGACCTCGCGGAGATCCCGGCCAAGTTCGGCGTGAAGAACGTCTACGGCGAGATCGGGACCGCCTTCGCCACCTGCGCGGTGTCCAATCCGCGCTTCGCGGCCGCCTTCATCGGCACGCTGGTGCGTGGGCTCGGCGCCGATCGCGTGCTGTGGGGCTCGGACTCGGTCTGGTACGGCTCCCCGCAGTGGCAGATCGAGGCCATGCGCCGCCTCGAGATCCCCGAGGACATGCGCAAGCAACACAAGTTCGCGGCGCTGGGCGCGGCCGACGGCAAGGTCAAGACCGCGATCTTCGGCGGTAACTCGTCCAAGCTGTACAACCTCAGCCCCAAGACGGCGCTCGGCGCCATCACGAACGACACGATCGCCGCGATCCGGTCGGAGTACGCCGCGGCCGGCGGCGAGCGCAGCAACGCCCGCTACGGCTACGTCGCGCGCCCCTCGGCGTGAGCCGGCGTCGCGACGGCGAGGGGCGCCGGCCCCTCGCCGTCGCGGCACGGTCCCTCGTCCACCCGTCAGACAGGAGAGAGACATGTTCCGCTTCGTCCGAGCCCTGGCCCTCACGGTCGTGCTGTGCACCGTCACGCCCGCCGCGGCCGCCGAGCTGTCCCGCGCCCGGCCGGAGGAGGTCGGGCTGTCGTCGGCCCGGCTCGCGCGCATCACCGAGACGCTGAAGGCCGACGTCGAGCGCGGCCGCATTCCGGGCGCGGTCGTCGTCATCGCCCGCCGCGGGCGCGTCGCCTACGCCGAGGCGGTGGGCTTCCGCGACAAGACGGCCGGCGCGCCGATGAGCGCCGACGCGATCTTCCGGATCGCCTCGATGACGAAGCCGATGGCGTCGGTCGCCACCATGATGCTCTACGAGGACGGCCGGCTGTTCATTAGCGACCCGGTGTCGAAGTACATCCCGGCCATCGGCAAGATGCAGGTCGGCGTCGAACGCATCGACCCCATGACCGGCAAGACCGTGCTCGCGCTCGTTCCGGTCGAGCGCGAGATGACCGTCCAGGACCTGCTGCGCCACACCTCCGGGCTCACGTCCTCCAATCGCGGGACCACGACCATTCACAAGGCTTACCCGGGCTCGGCCACCACCGTGTCACGCGAGGTGACGTCCGCGGAGTTCATGGAGACCCTCGGCAAGGCGCCGCTGCTCTTCCAGCCGGGGACGCGCTGGGACTACGGCTTCTCGACCGACGTGCTGGGCCGCGTGGTCGAGGTGGTCTCGGGGAAGTCGCTCGGCCAGTTCCTGGGCGAGCGCGTCTTCCAGCCGCTCAAGATGACCGACACCGGCTTCACGGTGCCGGCCGCCAAGCATGCCCGGATCGCCCACGCCTTCGCGACCGACCCCGACACCGGCAAGCCGGTCACGATCTTCGACGCTACCGCTCCCGCGAAGTTCGAGTGCGGTGGCGGCTGCGCCGTCTCCACCGCCGGCGACTACGTGCGCTTCGCCCAGATGCTGCTCAACCGCGGCACATTGGACGGCGCCCGCATCCTCAGCCGCAAGACGGTCGAGTACATGACCGCCGACCACCTCGGGACGATCACCGGCGCCGGCGACTACCTCCCCGGCCCCGGCTACGGCTTCGGCCTCGGCTTCGCCGTGCGCCGCGAGACCGGCCTCGCGACCCTCACCGGCACCGCCGGCGACTACAACTGGGGCGGCGCCTACGGAACGGCGTTCTGGATCGATCCGAAGGAACAGCTGGTCGTCGTGTCGATGACCCAGGCTCCCGGCCCCATTCGCGTGCACTACCGCCAACTGCTCAAGACGTTCGTGCTGCAAGCGATCGAAGACTAGGAGTTCGAGCCGGAAGTTCGCCAACGCGCCGAGCGACGTGGGTGGGGAGGGCCTGAGGCGGGCTCCCGCGCGCGCCACGATGGCTCGCCTGTCGCCGTAACTCGCTCCGGGCCTCGGCGAGCGCGGCCCCCCATCCCCCATAGGGGGTTGTCGGCGGCGATCCGGTCGTCGGCGGCGCGCTCGCCAAGGCCCTCCGCTCGAACGGCGACAACGGCTCGCCATCAAGTGGCGCGCGCGGGAGCCCGCCTCAGGCCCTCCCCACCCACGTCGGATGGCGCCTCGCCCGAACTTCTGATTCGGGAGACTACGCGCCAGCTACAGCTGGCCGGAGTCGCTCCAGGTTTCGAGGAGGGCTTGGTAGGCGGGGTCGTCGTAGCGGCTGAGCATGAAGGCGGGGGCATAGGACGGGAGGGGGGCGCCGGTGATGTGGGCGGCGAGGAGGTCGGCGGCGGTGTTGGAGGACATGAGGCCGTAGCCGGAGAGGGCGCCGATCACGTACGCGCCCTCGAGCGGGAGCGGGCCGGCGAGGAAGCGGTTCTCGCGGGTCTTGGTGTAGTAGCCGCCGTCGACGAACGCGCGCGGCAGGCGCGACAGGTAGCCCGCCATCGCCGGCACCATGCGCGACATCCCGCGGATGACGATCTCCGGGTAGGCCGCCTCGAACTCCAGCGGGAACGTCGGCTCGACCGGGCCCGCGTCGTAGGTCCAGATCAGTAGCACCGAGCGGCTCTCCCCGGCGCCCTCCGGACGACCGTGGACGCCGGCGGGGAACTCGTCGAGCAGACGCCGGTGCTCCGACGCTTCGAGCTCGGCGCGCTCGTCCTCCGACCACGGCAGCCGCACCGGATCGGTCCAGATCGTCAGCGGCGCCTCGCGCGGCATCGCGCCGAGGATGTCGTCGAAGGCGATCTTGGCGTGACGCTCGCAGAAGACCGGCAGCTCCACGCCGACCAGGCGCCCCACTGATCGCAGCAGCGGGCCGGCGGCGACGACGAACCGCGGCGTCGAGATCTCGTGCGTCCCGCCGGCGTCGCGCACCGTCACCGCCGACACGCGGCCGCCGGCGGTGCGCACGCCCTCCACCCGGCCCGGCAGCAGCCGCACGCCCTTGTCGCGCGCGCGCTCCAGCAGGTACATGCCGAGCTGCTGGCCGCTGAACCAGCCGCACCGCCGCGCGTGCAGGAGCGCGACGGTGTCGTCGGCGAGCCAGCCGAAGTGGCGGCGGATGAGCGCGCGGTCCGTGATCAGATCGCAGCCGGTGGCCTGGCCCTCGAAGCCCTCCGCCGGCGACGGCCGGTAGTCGCCGTCGGGCCGGTCGTGACGGCGGACCGGCCCCGCGCCGAGCGCCGCCGCCTCCTCGGCCGCGCGCACGAACTGGGGCACCCGGTCCGGGTCGGCCGTGGCGAAGAGATAGCCCCGACGATTCATGCGGAAGACGTTGCCGCTCTCGCGCGCGAGGTCCTCGAGCAGATCGATGCTGCGATTCATCGCGGCGACCATCGCGTCGCCGGGGCCCGGCCACCAGTTGCGGTAGCATTCGGCCGACTTGTCGCTGGTGAGCGAGAGCGGGGAGCGCTCGTCGACGAGCACCACGTCGGTGAGGCCGTGGCGGACGGCCAAGTGGTACCCTGCGGCAATGCCGGCGATGCCGGCGCCACAGATCACGACCTCGGCGCTACGCGGGCTCATCGGCGCTCGGATTGTAATACCAGCCGTGGCGCCGGCCTCGGTGGTATGTGGCTAGCATGTCTTTCGCACCTTGGTGCGGGAGGAGGGGTGAGTTCATGCCGAATCCCGAACGGGACGAGCCCGAAGAGTCCCGGGCCGACGCCGCCGGACTCCTCGACTACATCGATCGTCGACGGCTGCACCAGGCCCGGCAGCGTCGACAGCGGCTGCTGATCGCCGCCATCGCGACGCTGGGCCTCGTCGCCGCGATGCTGGCGGTGTCCAACATGATCCTCCTCAAGCGCCTGAGCACGCGAGGCCAGACGCCGCCCCCGGCCGCCGTGGCGACCGCGCCACCGGAGGCGCCCGCTCCCGCGCGGCCCGCCGAGACGTCACCGCCGACCGCCGCGCCCGCACCGCCGGCCCCGGCCGCTGCGACGACGACGCCGCCCCCGGAGGCCCGGGCCCCGGTTCCGCCCAGCCCTCCGTCCGCGCCGATTCCCCCGCGCGTGCCCACTGCCCCACCCGCCGCCGTCGCACCGCCCGCGACGGGTTCGGCGCCCGCGGCGGCGGACGGTGACGCGGCCCAACGCACGGCTCGGTGGATGGTGGAGACGCACGGACGGGTCGAGGCCGAAAACCGCGCGGCCCGGGTGGCCGAGTTCTACACGGGCGAGGAGCGCGCCTTCTGGCGCCGCGTCCTCCTCAACGTGCGGCAGGAACCGCGCTGACCCGCCTCACAGCCGCTTGCGGATCCGGGGGTCGAGCATGTCGCGCAGGCCGTCCCCCAGGATGTTCACGGCCAGCACCGTCGCGGCGAGCAAGATGCCCGGGAACAGGATGTTGTGCGGGAAGATACGGAACAGCGCCCGCCCCTCGGCCATGATGTTGCCCCACGTCGGCGTCTCGGGCGGAATGCCCACCCCCAGGAACGACAGGATCGCCTCGACCAGGATGGCCGAGGCGCAGATGAAGGTGGCCTGCACGGTGAGCGGGGCCAGCGTGTTGGGCAGCACGTGGCGGGCCAGCAGGGTCGGCGTGCGGGCCCCTAGCGCGACCGCGGCCTCAACGTAGGGCTCCTCCCGGATCGAGAGCACGACCGATCGCACCAGCCGGACCACGCGCGGGATCTCGGGGATCACGATCGCGACGATGACGGTGCGGAGCCCCGCACGCGAGAGCGAGACGAGGCCGATCGCGAACAGGATGGCGGGGATGGACATCAGCCCGTCCATGATCCGCATCACCACGGGGTCGACCCAACGCACGTAGCCCGCCACGATTCCGATGACGAGGCCGACGAGGGTGCTGATCACGGCCACCGAGACGCCGATGAGCAGCGAGACGCGCGCGCCGTAGATCACCCGGCTGTAGACGTCGCGCCCGAGGCTGTCCGTCCCCATCCAGTGGACGCGGACGGTCTGGGTCCCGTCGGCGTTGCGCACGCTCGCCTCGGCGCCCGGCCGCTTGTTGCGCAGGGACGGCTCCACGCGCGCGGGGTCGGTCGTGCCGAGCACCGGCGCCAGGATCGCCAGCAGCACCACCACGCCCAGGATGACGCCGCCCATGAGCACGCTGCGGTTGCGCGCCAGCCGGCGGACGACGCCCCCGCGATCCACCACGGGCTCTAGGACGAGCGCGGGAAGGGGCTCGGCGACCGCCATCAGTACCGGATCCGCGGGTCGAGGAAGGTGTAGGAGAGGTCGACCACGAGGTTGATCAGCACGTACACCACCGAGAACAGCAGGATCACCGCCTGCACGGTCGGATAGTCGCGGGCGAGCACGGCGTCGACGGTGAGGCGACCGAGACCCGGGATCGAGTAGACGGACTCGGTCACCACGACACCGCCGATCAGCAGCGCCACGCCGAGCCCGATGACGGTCACGATCGGCACCGCGGCGTTGCGCAGCACGTGGCGGACCAGGACCGTGACGTCACCCAGCCCCTTGGCGCGAGCGGTACGCACGTGGTCGGCGCCGAGGACCTCCAGCACGCTGGCGCGGGTGATGCGCGCGATCAGCGCGACGTAGACGATCGCCAAGGTCACGCTCGGCAGGATCAGGCGCTGGACGAAGCCGCCGACGCCGTCGGCCAGCCGCTGGTACCCCTGCACCGGCAGCCAGGCGAGCTGGATCGCGACGAGATAGATGAGCAGGTATCCGATGACGAAGACCGGCACCGAGAAGCCGAGGACGGAGAGCCCCATCACCGCACGGTCGACCCAGCTGCCGCGCCGCCAGGCGGCGAGCACGCCGAGCGGGACGGCCATCGTCACGGCCAGGAGCAGGGTCGACGCGGCCAGGGCGAGCGTCGGCTCCAGGCGCTCGGCAATGAGCTGGCTCACCGGCTTCTTGAAGAAGAACGACTCGCCGAAGTCGCCGCGCACCACGTTGCCGATCCAGATCACGAACTGCTGCGCCATCGGACGATCGAGGCCGAGCTTGGTGCGGATCGCCGCGACGTCCTGGCTGGTGGCGTTGTCGCCGGCGATGATGGCGGCGGGGTCGCCGGTGGTGAGGCGCAGAAGCAGGAACACGACGACCGCCACCACCGCCATGACCGGGATGGTGGCGAGGAGGCGACGGCCGATGTAGGGCAGCATCCGGGGTGGTGCTCAGGCCGGGGGCGGCCCCGGGCGGGGCCGCCCCCGGCGCCTCACGCGCTTACTTCTTCGTGACGTTCCAGAAGACGGTGACCGGCGCCTCGAGCACGCCCTCCACGCCCTTGCGCAGGGCGAACGCGCCGTACCACTGGCCGAGCGGGACGTGGGTCGGGTACTGCACCGCCCGCATCTGGACCTGCTCGGCGATCTGACGCTGCTTGGCCGGGTTCGTCTCGCGCGCGAAGGCGTCGCGCAGCCCCTCGATGTCCTTGTCGCAGGGCCAGCCGAACATCGCCTTCTCGCAGGAGGCGTTGAGGAAGCCCATCATGACGGGGTTCAGGATGTCGGCCGCGACCCACGAGGTCAGGAAGGCGTGCCAGCCGCCGGCGGCCGGCGGGTCCTTCTTGGCGCGCCGGGCCACCAGCGTCTGCCAGTCCATCGAGACCATGTCGACCTTGAAGCCGCCCTTCTCGAGAAGCGACTTGGCCACCGGGGCCAGGTTGTTCAGGACGGCGAGGTCGGTCGAGTGCATGAGGACGAGCGGCGTGCCGTCGTAGCTGGCCTCCTTGAGGAGCGCCTTCGACTTTTCGAAGTTCGAGTCGAGATAGCCGTCGAGCGGCTTGGTCGCGGCCATCGGCGAGCCGCACGGGAAGAAGGACTTGCAGGTCTTGTAGTACGTCGGGTCGCCGATCACACCCTTGAGGAAGTCTTCCTGGTTGAAGGCCTGCAGCACCGCCTGGCGGACCTTGGGGTTGTCGAACGGCTTGTGGAGCGTGTTGAACCGGAAGGTGTACTGGTTGCCGAGCGGGTTGCTGTTGAACAGCCGCACGTTGGCGTCGGCCTTAAGGACCGGGTAGAGGTCGTGCGGCGGCGACTCCAGCATGTCGACCTCGCCGGCCAGGAGCGCGTTGATCGCCGTCTGGTGGTCGGGGATCCACTTCCACTCGACCCGGTCGACCTTCACCACCTTGCCGCCGGCCAGCCCCGAGGGCGCCTCCGACCGCGGCTTGTACTGGTCGAACTTGACGTAGATGGCCTTGTCGCCGGGCTTCCAGTCGTCCTTTTTGAAGACGAACGGGCCGGAGCCGGTGAAGTCCGAGATCTGCGTGTTGGGATCGGTCTCGGCCACGCGCTTGGGCATCATGAACGGCACGTTGGACGAGGGCTTGCCGAGCGCGCCGAGCACGAGGCCGGTGGGCTCGGAGAGGACGATCCGGAAGGTCTTCGCGTTGACGACCGCCATGTCCTTCACGAAGCCCATCATCTTCTGGCCCATCGAGTCCTTGGCCGCCCACCGCTTGATCGACGCCACGCAGTCCTCGGCGGTCACCGGCTTGCCGTCGTGCCAGAGCAGACCGTCGCGCAGCGTGAGCGTGTAGGTGAGCTGGTCCTTGCTGACGTCGACCTTGTCCAGCATCTGCGGCTTGATCTCGCCCTTGGCGTCCATCGCGAAGAGCGTGTCGTAGACGAGGTAGCCGTGGTTGCGGACGATGTACGCGGTCGTCCAGATGGGGTCGACGATCTTGAGGTCCGAGTGCATGACGACGCGCAGCGTGGTCTGGGCCGCGGTCGGCGGCGGCATCAGCGCCAGGACGGCGAGCACGACGGCGACGAGCGAAGGCAGGTGGCGTGTGACGCTCATGGGGATTCCCTCCTCGGGGCGGCCCGGCTCACCCGGCAGGCGCTACGGTGGACAGACATAATCACAGCGCCGAGGAGCTTGTCAACGCGCGGCGTCATGCGGTGGTAGGATGCTGCCTCGGCGAGGAACCCACCATGAACACTGAGCTGTGGCGCTCGGACGCGGTCGGGCTGGCCGCCGCCATCCGTACGGGAAAGGTCGGCAGCCGCGAGGCCACCCAGGCGGTCCTGGCCCGCCTCGAGGCGGTCAATCCCAAGCTGAACGCGGTCACGGTCGTGCTCGCCGAGCAGGCGCTCGCCGCCGCCGACCGCGCCGACGCCGCCCGCCGGCGCGGGGACGCGCTGGGGCCGCTCCACGGCGTGCCGGTCACGATCAAGGAGAACATCGACCAGGAAGGCACGGCGACCGCCAACGGCGTGGTCGCCTTCAAGGACGTCATCGCTACGACCGACAGCCCGGTCGTGGCGGCGTGGAAGCGCGCCGGCGCCGTCATCATCGGGCGGACGAACACGCCGGCCTTCAGCCTGCGCTGGCACACCGACAACGATCTCCGCGGGCGGACGTTCAACCCCTGGCACCGCGACCGGACGCCGGGCGGCTCGAGCGGCGGCGCCGCCGCGGCGCTGGCCGCGGGCATCGCCCCGCTCGCGCACGGCAACGACCTCGGCGGCTCGGTGCGCTACCCGGCCTACTGCTGCGGCGTGGCCGGCATCCGGCCGACGCTCGGCCGCATCGCGGCCTACAACGCGACGGTCACCGAGGAGCGGCCGGTCGGCATGCAGCTCATGTCGGTCCAGGGCCCACTCGCGCGGCGCGTGGCCGACGTCCGGCTGGGCCTGGCCGCGATGGCCGCGCGCGATCCGCGCGATCCCTGGTGGGTGCCGGCACCGCTCGACGGCCCGCCGGTCCCGCGCCCGATCCGCGTCGCCCTGACCGTCGACCCGGGACGCCTCGGGGTCGACGCCGGTGTGGCGGCGGCCGTTCGCGCCGCGGGCGCGGCGCTGGCCGAGGCCGGCTACGCCGTGGAGGAGGTCGAGCCGCCGGACGTCGCCGGCGTGGCCACGTGCTGGTCGGCGATCGTGATCAACGAGATGCGTCACGTCACCCAGCCCTACATCCGCAAGCACGGCGGCGCGGACATCAACCGCTCGCTGGACTTCACGCTGGCCGGCACGCCGGACGTCGATCTCGGCGGCTACATCAAGGCGCTCGGCGAGCGCACGCGTCACGTGCGCGACTGGATGCTGTTCCTCGAGCGCTATCCGCTGGTGGTGGGGCCCGTCTCGACCGAGCCGCCGTTCGAGGTCGGCTTCGACACCACGACGGCGGCCCGCGCGGCCGAGGCGTCGCGCGCTCAGCGTCTGCTCGTCGCCGTGAACCTGCTGGGCCTGCCCGCGGTCGCGGTGCCCGTCGGGCGCGCCGCCGGCCTGCCGCTGGGCGTGCAGGTCATCGGCTCGCGCTACCGCGAGGACCTGTGCCTGGACGCGGCCGAGGTGATCGAGGCCCGGCATGGGCTGCCGACCCCCATCGAACCCGCGGCCTGAGGAGACCGCCAACCGTGGCCACCAAGTCCGCCATCCGCACCGACCAGGCGCCGGCGCCGCTGCAGGGCGCCCCCTACTCGCAGGCGATCCGCTCAGGCGACTTCGTCTTCGTCTCCGGGCAGCTGCCGCTCTCGCCGACGGGCGAGGTCGTGGGCACGACCATCGAGGAGCAGACCGAGCAGGTGCTCACCAACATCCGGATGATTCTGGAGGCCTCGGGGACGCGGATGGACCGGCTGGTGAAGACGACGGTGTTCCTGGCCAGCCACGACGACTTCGCGGCGATGAACGAGGTCTACAAGAAGCACGTCGGGACGGTGCCGCCCGCGCGCTCCACGGTGGCGGTCAAGGACTTTCCGCGCGGAGTTCGCCTGGAGATCGACGCGATCGCTCATCTCTGAGCCCACCGTCCTCGGGTCGGCCGTCGCCCGCCGCCGCCGGCGCCCGCCGCAGCACCAGGTGGACGGACGTCCCGACGCCCACCGTGCTCTCGATCACGAGGTCCCCGCCGACCTGGCGGGCGAAGCCGTAGGCCTGGCTCAGTCCCAGCCCAGCGCCCATCCCCTCGCCCTTCGTCGTATAGAGCGGCTCGGTCGCCCGCCGCAGGACCGAGGCCGGCATGCCGCTGCCGTTGTCGGTCACGGTCACGCGGACGTAGTCGCCGGGGGTGAGCGCGGGCATGCTCGGCTGGCGACCCAGTGGGAAGTTCCGCGTCGTGATCCGGATCACGCCTTGCCCATCGGACATGGCGTCGCGCGCGTTGACGACCAGGTTCAGGATGGCGGAGTTGAGCTGGGCCTCGTCGGCCAGACACGGCCACACGCCGTCGGCCTGATCCGTGCGGATCACCACGCGCGGGCCGGTGGCCTGGGTCAGCACCGGCATGAGCGCCTGCACGACCTGGTTCGTGTCGAGCGCTCGCACGGTGAGCTCCTGACGTCGCGCGAAGGCGAGGAGTTGGGAGACGAGCTTCGTCCCTTGCTCGACGGCGCGCATCGCCGGATCGGTGGATACCGGCAGTCGTTCGGTGGCCGCGCGCCGTCGGATCGTCTCGAGGTTCGTGGCGACCACGTTCAGGATATTGTTGAAGTCGTGGGCGATGCCGCCCGTCATGCGGCCGAGATCCTCCAGGCCGCGGGCGTGGGCGAGGCGCTCCTGGAGCTCCCGGCGCTGCCGAGCCTGCCGCATGAGCAGCAGGGAGACGGTGGTCGCGAACGCGATCGCCACCACGGTTCCGGTCAATGCCGTGATGGCGAGCCGTCGCCAGCCGGCCAGGAGCGGCCGCTCGGCGAGCCCTACCGCGACGACGAGGGGCAGCCCCTCGACCACCCGGTAGCTGACGATGCGTCGTACGCCGTCGAACGGACTCCTGGCGCGAAAGGTCCCCACGCTCTGGCCCGGCAGGACCCGGCGGACGACCTCCAAGTCCGCGAACGACTTGCCGATGGCGCCTTCCGGGTACGGCGACCGGAAGAGGAGCGTGCCATCGGTCTTGAACAGGGCGATCGCGTCGCCCTCCCCGAGGTGCAGCTGCTGGTAGAGGCGCTCGAAGTACGCGGGCTCCACGGCCGCGGTCGCGACGCCCGCGAAGCGTCCGGTCGGGCCGTTGATCCGTCGGCTCGCGCTGATGAACCACCGGCCGACCACGCGGCTCATGAGCGGCGCGCTGATGTACAACCCGGCCTCGGGGTTCTCCGCGTGGACGCGGAAGTAGCCGCGATCGCCGAGCGAGACGCGAGGCGATTGCGGCTGATTCGTTTCCTGGGTGACGAACCCGTCCGGGCCGATCACGAAAAGCCCCCGCACGAACGGCAGATGCGTGAGCCGACGGCGCAGGGCTTCCTCGAAAGCCGGGTTGTTAGCGGCGAGTCGAGGCGCGACCGCGATCGCATCGGCGATCCCGAGGAGGGTCAGGTCGACGCCGTGGAACGCGCGCGCCGCCTGCTCCTCGAGCACGTGGGCCATTCGCCCCGCCGCCGCGCGGCCCTCGTCGAGGGTGCGCGCGCGCTCCAGATAGAGGTACCCCGTCACACCGGCGAGCACGAGCGCCATGGCGCCCAGCGTGCCGATCAGGGCATGGCGGTACGGCCAGGACCACGACGTGATTGCCATGAAGCCTCGCGAGCGGCCGGGTCGATCGGACGGATGAACCACGCCAGTATTCCGCGACCGCGTGGGCAACGCAACCGTGCGACGGCCGCGGGCGGAAGGGTCAGGGTCGCCCGACGATGTCCATCAGGCGGCCGAGCGTTGCCAGCCGGGCGTCCAGCGTCGCGCCGCCGGGATCGACCCGGAGGGTGGCGATGCCGGCCCGGCGATAGACCGCCACGCGCTCACGCACCATCGCCTCGGTGCCCAGCAGGTTCACCTTCACGGCCAGCTCGTCCGGCACGCGCGCGGCGGCGTCCTCGCGCTTGCCGTCGAGCCAGAGGCGTTGCACCTCCAGGGCGGCATCGACGTAGCCGGCGCGCTTGAAGGCGTCGTTGTAGAAGTTGTGCTGGCGGGAGCCCATCGCGCCGAGCGTGAACGCCAGCCCGGGCTTGCGGGCGGCGATCAGGCGCTCGACGTCGTCGCCGAACGCGAGGTGCCCCCCCGCGTGCAGGTCGAGCGAGCCCAGCGTGCGGCCGGCGCGCCGGGCGCCGGCCTCGATGTGGTCGAAGAACACGCGCGCGTGCTCCGGCATGAAGGAGGTCCCCAGCCAGCCGTCGGCGATTTCCCCGGTCATCTCAAGGCTGCGCGGCGACAAGGTCGCCAGGTAGATCGGCACCTCGCGGGGGCTCGCCGAGGACCGCAGCGCCTTGCCCTCGCCGCCCGGCAGCGGGAGCTCGTAGACCTGGCCGCGGTAGGCGACCCGCTCGCCGCGGACCGCTCGGCGGACGATCTCCGCCGTCTCGCGCATGCGGGTGAGCGGCCGGTCGAAGCGGATGCCGTGCCATCCCTCGATGACCTGCGGTCCGCTCACGCCCAGGCCCAGCACGAAGCGGCCGCCCGACATCGAGGCCAGGCTCATCGCCGTCATGGCGAGCAGCGCGGGCGTGCGCGTGCCGGCCTGCATGATCCCCGACCCCAGCCGGATGCGCGAGGTCCGCGCGGCCATGAACGCCAGCGGCGTGGCGGCGTCCAGCCCCCACGACTCGTGCGACCACACGAACTCCACGCCCAGCCGCTCGGCCTCCACGACGTAGGTCGCCGCCTGCTCCCAGTCCTCGTTCGACTCCAGCCGCAGGCCGATGGCGACGCGCATCACGCCGGGCGCCCGGCCGCGAAGGCGGCGGCGATCTTCTGCATCTGGCCGGCGTGGTCGAGGTCGTGCAGGCGCAGGAACAGCAGGGTCTCGCGCCAGTTCAGCGAGCCGAACATTCCGTGCTCGACGGTGGCGTCGAGCCGCGCGGCGGGATCGGCGCCCAGCACGCGCTCGAAGAGCCCCCGGCGGTCCTGCTCCAGCAGCCGCCACCAAGCCTCGAGCGGCCGCGGCGACGTGTCGCGCGCGGGTGCGTCGCGTGGCGCGCCCGGCGGCTGGCCGTCGAGCAGGCGGACGATGGCACCACCGAAGTGCCGGCCGGCCTCGACGACGTGGGCCATCACCTCGTTGGCGCTCCACTCGCCCGGCGCGGGCGCCTCGACGAAGCGCGCGGCGGGCACCGTCTCCGCCGCCGCGCGGAGCTGCCCCATCGCCACCTCGACCTTCTCGACGATCTCGCGCGGCGCCAGCTTGGCGGCCTGGGCCGTGAGGTAGCCGCGGATGCGCACCTGCTCGTCGGTCATGACGTCACCTCGATTTCAGGACGAACTTCTGCGCCCGCTTGCCGCTATCCACCTCGGTCGTGTACACGTTGCCGGCCGAGTCGACCGCCATGTTGTGCACCCAGTGGAACTGCCCGGCCGAGCGTCCGCTGCGGCCGAAGCTCCCCAGCACGCGGCCGCTCTCGCGCAGCAGCAGCCAGACCTGGTTGTTCTCGCCGTCGGCGGTGTACAGGTGCAGTTGGGCCGCGTCCTGCGAGAGGTCGAGGTCCCACGTCGAGCCGTTGCCGCGCGTCTCCGGCGCCACCACGAACTCGCGCACGAACGTGCCGTCCTTGCGGAAGACCTGGATGCGGTTGTTCGCCCGGTCGCAGACGTAGACGAGACCGTCGCGCGAGATGCGGATGCAGTGCACGGGGTTCCCGAAGCCCTTGACGCCGGGCTCCCCGGGCGGCCGGCCGTTGGCCCCCCAGTGACGCTTGTAGGCGCCGGTCTCGGCGTCGAAGACGATCACGCGGTGGTTGCCGTAGCCGTCGGCCACGAAGAGCTCGCGCGCGGCCGCGTCCACGACCAGGTTGGCGGGCCGGTTGAGGTGCCGAGTGTCCTGGTCGTTGCCGATCACGCCGGGATCGCCGATCTTCATGAGGAACTTCCCGTCGCGCGTGAACTTGAGGATCATGCCGTCCTTGGGGCCGTTGCCAGCCAGCCAGACGTTGCCGGCGTCGTCCACGTGGATGCCGTGCTCGTTGTCCGGCCACGGATGGCCGGCGCCGGGCCCGCCCCAGGCCTGTACGAGGGCGCCGGTCTTGTCGAACTCCATCACCGGCGGCCCCGGCGCGCAGCAGAGCGAGCGCGGTGGCTTGAGGGTGGCGCCGCGCTCGTCCTCGGTGAGGCTCTTGGGCCGCTGCACGACCCACACGTGGTCGCGCCGGTCCACCGCGACGCCGGCGGCCTGGCCCATCAGCCAGTTGTTCGGCAGCGGCTTGGGCCAGAACGGGTCGACCTCGAAGACCGGCGCCCCTGCCCCCGACGCCGACGCGCCGTCGGCCATCTGCCGCGCGCAGCCGGCGCCGAGCATCGTGAGCAGCCCCAGCAGCACGCCACCGGCCACCGCCGTCGTCGGTCCGCGCATCGTCGCGATCCTCCCCGCGCAGGACACTAGGCCGCGGCGGTGCCGCGGTCAAGCACCGCGGGCCCGCCCGCGGTTGTCTGCGTGGTCGGCCGCTGCTACGGTGAGCAGCGTCGACGGGCGAGGTGGGCGAAACCGGGCGAGCCATCTGGATGGAGGACCCCGTGATGAAGACCCTGATCGTCGCCCTGTGCTGTGCAGTGCTGCTGAGTGGGTGCGCCATCGCGCACGGGCCGGTGATCGCGCCCGTCACGCTCGACATGAAGGGCCCGGTGTCGGCCGGTCCGGCCGTGAGCAGCCCCAGGGTGGGCCGCTCGGAGGCCTGGGGCATCCTGGTCTTCGGGACGGGGGACGCCAGTATCTCGGCGGCCATGGCCAACGGCGGCATCAAGCGGATCCATCACGTGGAGAACGAGACGACGAACATCCTGGGCATCTACGCCAAGTACGTCACGATCGTGCACGGCGAGTAGCGGGCCGGCCGCGCCAGCCGGGCCGGCGACGCCGGTCCGGCTGGCATTGCGGTCACCCGCGAATGCGCTATCCTCCCCCACCATGGATACGACACCGACCACGAGCCGCAGCCGCGACGTCGCCTACCAGCTCCACCCGTTCACCAACCTCGGCCGGCACGAGAGCGAGGGGCCGCTGGTCATCAGCCGCGGCAAGGGCGTGTACGTCTACGACGAGTCCGGCCGCGAGTACCTGGAGGCCCTGGCCGGGCTGTGGTGCACGGCGCTCGGCTTCGGCGAGGAGCGGCTGGCCGAGGCGGCCTCGCAGCAGCTCCGCCGCCTGCCCTACTATCACCAGTTCGGCGGCAAGGCCAACGACGTCGCCATCACGCTGGCCGAGCGGCTCGTGAAGCTGATGCCGGTGCCGATGTCGAAGGTGTTCTTCAACAACTCCGGCTCCGAGGCGAACGAAAGCGCGGTCAAGCTGGTCTGGTACTACAACAACGCGCGCGGCCGGCACCGCAAGAAGAAGATCATCGCGCGGCAGCGGGCCTACCACGGCACCACCATGGTCGCGGCGAGCCTCACCGGGCTGGCCGCCTCCCACCGCGACTTCGACCTGCCGATCCCGCAGGTCCGCCACACCGACTGCCCCTACTTCTACCGCTACGGGAAGCCCGGCGAGACGGAGGAGCAGTTCGCCACACGCCTGGCCGAGAACCTCGACGCGCTCATCCAGCGCGAGGACCCGGAGACGGTGGCGGCGTTCATCGCCGAGCCGGTGATGGGCGCCGGCGGCGTGATCGTGCCGCCCGCGACGTACTTCGAGAAGATCCAGGCTGTCCTCCGGAAGCACGACGTCCTGCTCATCGCCGACGAGGTCATCTGCGGCTTCGGCCGGACCGGTCGCATGTTCGGCACCGAGACGTTCGGGATGAAGCCCGACATCATGACGATGGCCAAGGCGATCACCTCGGGCTACCTGCCACTGTCGGCGACCGTCATCTCCGAGGAGATCTACCGGGCCTGCGTGGGCCAGAGCGAGAAGCTCGGCGTCTTCGCCCACGGCTACACCTACACCGGCCACCCGGCCGCGTGCGCGGTGGCGCTCGAGGTGCTCGACATCTACGAGGAGCGCGACCTCCTCGCCCACGTGCAGCGCGTCGGGCCAATGCTCCAGAACGGCGTGCGGAAGCTGGCCGGCCATCCGTTGGTGGGCGAGATCCGGGGCGTGGGCCTCGTCGCCGGCGTGGAGCTGGTACCCGACAAGCCCGGCCGCGGCACCTTCGACCCGCTCGGCTCCGCCGGCAGCCTCTTCGTGACGCGCGCCCAGGCCCACGGCCTGATCGTGCGGAATCTTCAAGACACCGTCGCCCTCTGCCCGCCGCTCATCATCTCCGAGGGCGAGATCGACGAGCTGCTCCGCAAGTTCACCCTGGCGCTCGACGAGACGGCGGACGCCCTCGGCCGGCGCTGATGGCGCGCGCGCGGGCCGGGCACGAGCTGGGCGGCTCGCTCCGCCGCATCCTGTGCATCTCGGCGCACCCCGACGACAACGAGTTCACCATCGGCGGGAGCGTCGCCCGCTGGACCCGCGAGGGCCGCGACGTGGCCTTCTGCCTGGTGACGACAGGCGGGGCCGGCGTCAACGAGCACACGCCCTCCAGCGAGGGGCTGATCCCCGTCCGCGAGAAGGAGACGCGGGCGGCGGCGAAGATCCTCGGCGTGCGCGAGGTGATCCTACTGGGCTACGTCGACGGCACGCTCGAGCCGACGCTCGGGATGCGCCGTGACCTCACCCGCGTGATCCGGCGCTTCCGCCCCGACGTCGTCGTGACCGGCGATCCCACCGTGCGGTTCTACGGCAACGAGTACATGAACCACCCCGACCATCGGGCCGTCGCGAGCGCCGCGCTCGACGCCGTCTTCCCGTCGTCGGAGACGAACGCGATCTTCCCGGAGCTCCTGGCCGAGGGGCTGCCTGCCCACAAGGTGAAGCAGGTCTTCCTCTCGGGCGCGCTCGACCCGGACGTCTTCGTGGATATCGCCCGCACGCTCGCGACCAAGTGCCGGGCCCTCAAGGCCCACCGCTCCCAGGTCGGCAAGGGCGAATGGGTCGACCAGCTCCTCACGACGTGGGCCCTCCGCGACGGCAAGAAGGCCGGCCTCCGCCACGCCGAGGCCTTCAAGCGGATGGTGCTGGGGTAGAGGGCGGCAACCGCAGCGCTACTCGTTCCGCTCGAGCGCTGTGGCCAGCTCGGCGGCGACGATGCGGTGCGCGAGCGGTGTCCAGTGCCCATCGGCGCGAAACCGCATGACCGGCTGGCCACCCGCCGCCTGGATCAGTGCCGCGCGCGGATCCACGACGGCAATGTCGCGGCCCGCCGCGTAGACCCTGATCCGTTCATTGAGCTCCTGGTCGATCGCGTGGAATTGCCCATCGGCCTGCTGGCCATTCACGAGGAGCACGACCAGCTGGATACCCGCGGCGTGCGTCAAGGCCTGGAGCCGACCGATCTCATCGAGAAGCGGCTCCACCGCCATCGGGGCGTCGGTGACCATCCGAGCGTGCTCGGGATTCAATGTCGGACGCCCGGCCAGGCGATCGCGGAGGTGCTGGACCTGATGCATGACGTGCCCGGCCAGCCACGAGTGGTCCGTGACCCACAGATCCAGCGCCACCAGCCAGTGCCGCTCGAACACCGAATAGCGATATCCGCCGGGAGTGGGCCGGATGCGAGCGAGGCGCTGCGTCGCACGACACCGTCGCCCAGGAGGACGTAGGGATCGAGCAACCTGGTCACACCCCGGGCATAGATCCCGGCGATGACCAGATCCGGCCTGATGACGGGCACGTATTCGGCCGCCGTCTGGCGCATCTGGAGCGCGCTGTAGCTGGTGACGCCGGCATTCCACACGTGGGTGGGTCGCCGGGCGGAGAGTCGCTGCTCGAGCTGCTCGGGCCAGGCCTCCTCACGCTCGACGCCCAGGCCCTCGGTGAAGGAGTCGCCGACGGCGAGAATCCGCCGGCCCGGCCGACGGTCGTCGAACGGCTCGTCCCGCATCCCGAGCTCGTTCGTCACCAGGCCGTGCTCGTAGTCCGAGGTCACGCGGCGCCCGGAGAAGTTCGGGGCGTTGGCGAAGCCGCGGATGGCATGCGGCACGCGCAGACCGGGGACGTGGGGGTTCACCCACGGCTGGAACCCAGGGGCCGGGAGGACGAGTCGGCTGGCGACCTCGGCTCCAACGAGGGTCACGAGCCAGATCAGGACGATGGCGAGCCTCAGCCGACGTCTCGGGCCTGCAGGCGGCCCCATCTGCCGCAGCCTCCTCGCGGTGTCAGGCTCTCAGCGGAACGCGGCGATCAGCTCCTCGAAGGCTTTCATCTGGCCGCCGCGGGTCGACGACGGCACGAGGATGACCGTGCGGATGCCGGCGGCGCGCCAGGCCTCCACGCCCTCGCGGATCTCGGCGGCCGGGCCGAACAGCGTGACGTCGCGCAGCCAGCGGTCGGACATGAGCGACGGGATCTTGTCGTCGTCCTTGCGCGCGATCGCCGCGCGGATGGCCTCCATCTCCTCGACGTAGCCGGCCTCCATCCAGTAGTTCTGGTAGTTCGGCAGCTTCACGTACGAGGCGAGCGTGCGGCGGTTGACGGCGGCGGCGGCCGCGCGGTCGTCGTCGATGCAGGTCGGGATCATGTCGCCGATGAAGAAGGCGGGGTTGGCGCGCGCGGCGTCCGGAAGGTGGCGCAGCGAGTCGGCCATGTGCGAGAGGGCGCCGTTGGCCCACACCGCTCCTTGGGCGATCTCGGCCGAGAGCTCCACCATCCGACGGCGCAGCGTCGCCAGCACGAGCGGCGGCAGCGCGCCCACCTGGCTCTCCGCGGCGCGTACGTCGGCGACGAACCGACGGATGTCCTCCAGGGGCTTGCCCACCCGGAGCGCCAGCCGCTGGTGGGTCGGGCCGTGACTCACGCCGACGCCGAAGCGGAAGCGGCCGCCCGAGAGCTCGTGGATCAACGCGGCGGTCTGCGCGTAGTCGAACGAGTGGCGCGTGTAGATGTTGGCGATGCTGGTGCCGAACGGGATCTCGCGCGTGGCGAGCGCCAGCGCCTCGCAGAGCGCAAGCCCGTCGCCGGGGCTCGGGCAGTAGATGCCGGTGAAGCGCTCCTGCTCCAGGCGCTGCGCGAGCTCGAGCGTCGCCTTCCGCCGACCGGCGACCGCCACCAGGCTGACCGATGGTTTCGTCGTCATGGCGGGAGGATACTCCGTTTCCGGCTAGGATACGGCCCGGGAGGAGACCCCATGGAGCTCTACGATGTGATGCGGACGACGTTCTCCGGACGCGCCTATACGGGCGATCCCCTGCCCGACGAGACGCTCTACCGGATCCTCGACCACGCGCGCTTCGCGCCCAGCGGCGGCAATCGCCAGGGCTGGCGGGTCATCGTCGTGCGCGACCCCGCCACCCGCAAGGCCCTCGCCCAGTTCACCGAGCCCGCCGCCAAGCGCTACACCGCCCAGGTGCAGAACGGCGAGAACCCGTGGAACACGATCGATCCCCCGCGCGTGGACGCCGCCACCATCGAGCGCACGCCGCCGCCCCCGCACCTGACCGAGACGGTCATGAAGGCGGCCGTCGTCCTCCTGGTCTGCGTCGACCTCAAGGTCGTCGCGTCGACCGACCAGAACCTGAAGCGGGTCGGCGTGATCAGCGGGGCCTCGATCTACCCGTTCGCCTGGAACATCCTGCTGGCCGCTCGCCAGGAGGGGTTCGCGGGCACCATCACGACCCTCGCCATCGCCGAGGAGCCGCGCATCCAGGCCCTGCTAGGGATCCCCTCGCACGTGGCGGTGGCGGCGGTCATGCCCCTGGGCCGTCCGGTGAAGAGCCTCACGAAGCTCAAGCGCAAGGCGGTGGCGGAGTTCGCGATGCTCGAACGCTGGGGCGGCGCCCCGCTGGCGCCGAAGACGTCATGAGCCGACTGGCGAACAAGGTCGCGCTCGTCACGGGCGGCGGCAGCGGCATTGGCGAGGCGACGGTCCGCCTGTTCGTTGCGGCGGGCGCCTCGGTGGTCATCGCCGACGTCCAGGACGAGCGCGGGCGCCGCGTGGCCGACGAGCTCGGCGCACGGGCGGCCTACGTGCACACCGACGTGAGCCGCGAGCCCGACGTCCGTGACGCCGTCGAGGCGACCGTGGAGCGCTTCGGCAAGCTCGACTGCATCTTCAACAACGCCGGCTACGGCGGCGTGGGCGGTCGCATCGCCGAGATCCCGGTCGAGGGCTTCGACGAGACGCTGGGCGTCCTCCTGCGCGGCGTCTTCCTGGGGATGAAGCACGCGGCCCCCGTGATGAAGCGGCAGGGCGGCGGCTCCATCATCAGCACGGCGAGCGTCGCCGGGCTACGCACGGGCCTCGGCCCGCACGTCTACAGCGCGGCCAAGGCCGCCGTCATCCACCTCACCCGGTCGGTCGCGATGGAGCTCGGCGAGCACAACGTCCGCGTGAACTGCATCTGCCCGGGCGGCATCGCCACGCCCATCTTCGGCAAGGGGCTCGGGCTGTCGCCCGAGCGGGCCGAGGAGATCGTGCCGCTGATGAAGGGCGTGCTGGAGAACTTGCAGCCGATCAAGCGGTCCGGGCTGCCCGACGACATCGCGCAGGCGGCGCTGTGGCTGGCCAGCGACGACTCGACCTTCGTCAACGGCCACGCCCTCGTCGTGGACGGCGGCCTGATCGGCGGGCGCTCGTGGTCGGAGTCGCAGCTCCGCCGCTCCGCGCTCCGCCAGGCCCTGGGGCTGACGGACGAGTAGGGGCTCTACCGATCGGGGCGGTAGGGGGCCTTGGAGATGTCGCCGACGAAGCTCGGTAGGTTCTTGTGGCCGAGGAGCTGGCGGATCGACTGGGCCTCGCCCAGGTGGTACCAGTAGTGGTAGGTCGTCCGCAGGAGCTTGGTGCCGGCGGTCTCCGTCGTCGGCTCCCGCTCCCACTTTACCTGTAGCGTCTCGCTCGTCAGCCCGTCGAGGTATGCGTCGGCGGCGGCGGTGACCTCGCGCCACGCCGCCCACACCTCGGACAGCGGTGGCGTGCTGGCCGGCGCGCCGTTGGCGCAGCGCTCGGCGAGCGTCGACACCGTGCGGCCCTGTGCGCGCTGCAGCCAGTAGGCCTGCTCCTGCCAGGCGAGATGACCGATGATCCACGCGATCGAGTTCATCGGCTCGAAGCGCCGCTCGGCCTCCTCGGCCGTGACGCCCTCCAGGCCTCGAACCCATTCGCTGCGAGTGAAGCGGAGCTGGTCGACCAGCGGGTGGCTCATCGTGGCTCCCTCGTGCTAGCGTCTGGCCGCCGCGACGGCGCGGCGTGCGTCACATCCTAACCCCGGGAGGTTCCATGCGCCCCTTCGCGACCGCATTCGCCGCAGCACTGGCGCTCGGCCTGACGACCGCGAGCGCCGACGCGCAGTCCTGGAAGCCGCCGGCCGACAGCCAGCGTTGCCCCTCGAAGTGGGGCGCCAACGACGTGCGCGGGTCGATGAACCACCAGAAGCCGGAGGCCGTGCGCAAGGCCAAGGAGCTCATCAAGACCGGCGAGGTCATCGAGATGGCTCACGTCCTGAACGCGGCGATGCCGTTCTCCGGCACGCGGCGCTTCGACGTGCACACGAAACGGACGTTCATGAACCAGCCCTCCAACCGCCGGGGCAGCAACGAGGAGATCGTCATCAGCGAGATCGGCCAGGTCGGCACCCAGTTCGACGGCTTCGCCCACCAGTCGATCGAGTACAGCCACTACAACTGTCACAAGACCGACGAGATCCAGTCGCGCGGCGGCTTCACGAAGCTCGGGATCGAGACGGTCGGCACGATCATGACGCGCGGCGTGCTGATCGACGTCGCCGCGCTCAAGGGCGTGGACATCCTGCCCGACAACTACGAGATCACCGTGCAGGACCTCGAGCAGGCGCTCCAGAAGCAGAATCTCAAGCTGCAGGCCGGCGACGCGGTCCTGATCCACACGGGCTGGGGCCGGCTGTGGGGCAAGGACAACGCGCGCTACGGCAAGTCGTGCCCGGGCATCGGCGTGCAGGCCGCGGAGTGGCTGGCCAAGCAGGACCCGTTGCTGGTCGGCAGCGACAACTGGCCCGTCGAGGTCGCGCCGAATCCCGATCCGCAGATCTCGCTGCCGGTCCACCAGATCATGCTGGTGGTCAACGGCATCCACCTGCTCGAGAACATGAAGCTCGACGAGGTGGCGGCGAAGAAGGCCCACGAATTCGCCTTCGTCATGCAGCCGCTCAAGGCCCAGGGCTTCACCGGCTCCACCGTCGCGCCCGTCGCGATCCGCTGAGCTCGGCGGAGGGGGCCGTCGCGGCCCCCTCCGCTTCACGTCGTGACGGGCCCGATGCCCGGACCGGGCTCGTGCCTCCGGGCACTCTGCCCGACCCTCCTCCGCGCGCGCGTCGAAACGCGGCGTCTTCCGCGAATCCTCGTGTGGCATCCGCCATGCTCGCCGCACGTCGCGACGCCATCGCGACCGTCGATGTCGAACAGCGTGACGAGCGGCGGGATGACGCGCCGCTCGGTGGGCACCTCCAGGTGGGCGGCCCTGGTGAGCTCACACCGAGCCCGGTTCACGCCGGAGGCCGTCCGAGGAGGGATGCCATGGCCATCGATCAGGCGAAGCTCGACGCGTTGCTCGGCCGCGCGGTCGTCGACATCGGGGCGAACTTCCACGCGGCCCTCGTGGTCACCGGTGACAAGCTCGGTCTCTTCGGCGCGCTGCGCGAGATCGGACCGACGACGCCGGCCGACCTGGCGAAGCGTTCGGGCACTCACGAGCGGTACATCCGCGAATGGCTCTCGGCCATGGCCGCCGGGGGCTACGTCACCTACGACCGCGGCACCCAGAAGTTCTCGCTCTCTGAGGAGCAGGCGCTGGCGCTCATCGACGCCGACCTGCCGGGCGCGTTCGTCCTCGCTCAGGCCACGGTGAAGTCGGAGCCGCGGATCACGGAGGCCTTTCGCTCGGGGAAGGGTGTCGGCTGGCACGAGCACGACGCGCGGCTGTTCGAGGGTACCGAGCGGTTCTTCCGACCGGGATACGCCGCGAACCTCGTGAGCACGTGGATCCCCGCGCTCGAGGGTGTGAAGGCCAAGCTCGAGAAGGGCGGCCGCGTCGCCGACGTCGGCTGCGGTCATGGCTCCTCGACGATCCTCATGGCCAAGGCGTTTCCGGCCTCGAGCTTCGCGGGCTTCGACTACCACGACGGCTCGATCGAGGCCGCGCGTCAGGCCGCGACGCGCGAGGGCGTGGGTGACCGTGTCTCGTTCAAGGTGGCCAGCGCCAAGAACTATCCCGGCACCGGCTACGACGTCGTGGCGTTCTTCGACTCGCTGCACGACATGGGCGACCCCGTCGGCATCGCGCGGCACGTCCGCGCGTCGCTGGCGGTCGACGGCACCTGGCTGCTGGTCGAGCCCCTCGCGCACGACCGGCTGGAGGACAACCTGAACCCCGTCGGCCGGATGTACTACGCGGCCTCGACGATGCTGTGCACACCGAACTCGCTGTCGCAGGAGGTGGGTCTCGCGCTCGGGGCCCAGGCCGGCGAGGCGCGCTTGCGGCAGGTGGCGACCCAGGCCGGCTTCTCGCGGTTCCGGCGCGCCGCCGAGACGCCCTTCAACCTCGTTCTGGAGGCGCGTCCCTAGCGAGCGCCTCGCGACCCAGGGGCCCGCGGTTCCCGCGGGCCCCTGGCCTTCCGTCCGGCGGCCCTACGTCGGCCAGCCGCCCCGGTGCTTCGCGATCTCGGCGTCGTGCTGCCCGACGGCCGGCGGCGCGCGGCGGATCTTGGGCCGGGCGCCGTCGAATGACACCGGCAGCGCCACCAGCGAGAAATCGTCGCCCGGCATGGGCTGGATCATGTCGAGCGCGGCCGCCTGGGGATGGGCCGCGGCCTCGGGCAGGCTGTTGATGATCGAGCACGGCACGCCCTCGGCCTCGAGCAGGTCGATCCACTCGCCCTTGCTGCGCGTCGCGATGATCTCGTCGATCATCGCGCAGAGCTCGGCGCGGTGCTCCACGCGCGCCGCGTTCGTCGTGAAGCGCGGGTCCTTCACCCACTCCGGATGGCCGAGCACGCCGGCGAGCTTGACGAACAGCCGGTCGTTGCCGGCGGCCACGATGACCGGGCCCGTCTTCGTCTCGAACGCCTGGAAGGGCACCACGCGGTTGCTGCCCGTGCGGTGACGCTCGGGCACGACGCCGGAGCTGCGGAAGCTCGCGTAGTGGCCCTTGAGCCAGGCCAGGCCGGTCTCGAAGAGCGAGGCGTCGACGACGCAGCCGCGCCCCGTGGCCGCGCGGCCCACCAGCGCGCCCAGCACGCCCATGGCGGCCCACATGCCGGTGCCGTAGTCGAGGATCGACGTGCCGATGCGGGTCGGCGGTCCGCCCTCATCGCCGTTCATCATCATGAGACCGGAGAAGGCCTGCACCATCGGCTCGTAGCCGGGCTTGAGCTTCAGGGGCCCGGTGCGGCCGAACGCCCACACCGAGCAGTAGATCAGCCGCGGGAACCGCTTCGTCAGCACGTCGGCGCCGAGCCCGAGCGCCTCCAGCGAGCCGGGCTTGAGGTTCTGCACCAGCACGTCGGCCTCGCCGATCAGCGGCAGCAGCCGCTCGACGGCCGCCCGATCCTTGAGGTCGACGGTGATCGACCGCTTGTTGGCGTTGACGGCCAGGTAGCCGGGCGAGGTGCCCTTGAAGAACGGCGGGCCCCACCGACGGGCGTCGTCGCCCTCGGGGCGCTCCACCTTGATCACATCGGCGCCCATGTGGGCGAGGATCTCGGCCGCGACCGGCCCGGCCAGGTTCTGCGCGATCTCGACGACGCGGACGCCCTCGAGCGGCAGCATCAGCGGAACAGCGAACGGGCGATGACCATACGATGCACCTCCGAGGGCCCCTCGCCGATGCGGCGGACGCGGGCCTCGCGATACCAGCGCTCCAGCGGGAACTCCTTCGACACCCCGTAGCCGCCGTGGATCTGCACGGCGGCGTCGATCACGCGCCCCAGCACCTCGCTCGAGTAGAGCTTGGCGATCGAGGCCTCCACGCGCGCGTCCTCGCCGCGGTCGGCCTTCCACGCGCCCTCCCAGATGAGCCACCGGCACGCGCGGAGCTCCACCTCGGCGTCGGCCAGCATCCATTGAATGGCCTGCCGCGTGCTGAGGGGAGCGCCGAAGGTCGAGCGCTGCTTGGCGTGCTGGATGGCCATGCGGTGCGCGGCGATGGCCACGCCCAGGTTGCACGCCGAGTACGGGAAGCGGTTCTTCACGAGCAGGTCGAAGGCGAGGTCGAGCCCCTGCCCCTCCTGCCCGACCAGCGCGTCGGCCGGCAGCTCACAGTCCTCGAAGAGGACGTCGTTGGGAATCGACTGCGTACGGATCGTGCGGATGGGCTTGGCCGTGAAGCCGGGCGTGCCGGGCTCGAGGATGAAACACGAAATACCAGCGCGGCCCTTCTCCTTGTTGGTCCGGGCGAACACCACGCCCCATTTTCCATTGTGCGCGTTCGAGATGAAGACCTTGCGCCCGTTCAGCACCCACTTGTCGCCGCGCCGCTCGGCGCGACACTGGATGGCGCCGGCCGGGTCGGCGCCGCCCGACGGCTCGGTGATGGCGAAGAAGGTACGCCAGCCCTCGCGCACCGTGGGCACCGCGTACTTCTGGATCTGCGCCTCCGTCCCCGCCCAGATGGCCGGAGGCGGGTAGCGGCCGAATACACCGCAGCCGGGACTGTAGAGCCCCATGCGGTGCTGCGACATCTCCTCCAACACCACCGACATGCTGAAGGTGTCGAGCCCGCCGCCGCCGTACTTCTCCGGCGCTCCCAGCGCCCACAGCCCGGCCGCCTTCGTCTTGGCCGAGAGCCGCTCGAAGTCCTCGTCGGGAATCCCGGGCGCGTCGGGATCGATCCGCTGCTCGAGCGGGACGATCTCCTCGCGGATGAAGCGGCGGATCTGCTCGCGGAGCACGCGCAGCTCGTCGGGAAGGGTGAAGCCTGGAAACATCGCCATGGGCCGGGATGATACCATCGCGGCCATGGCCGACGAGATCCTCACCAGTGTCGCCGACGGCATCGCCACCGTGACCATGAACCGCCCCGAGCGGCGCAACGCCATGAACGGTGCGCTGCTCTCCGGCCTGCGCGCCGCCATCGATGAGCTCGACGGCCGCAAGGACGTCCGCGTCGTCGTCGTGCGCGGGGCCGGCCCCGCCTTCTGCTCGGGGATGGACCTCAAGGAGATGGAGGCGCGGGGCGGCGCCCGCGACCCCGAGGGCGACGTGGTGGCCGTGCTGCAGCGCCTGGAGCGCTCGCGCCATCCGACCATCGCGCTCGTGCACGGCGACGCCATCGCGGGCGGCTGCGAGCTGGCCCTGCACTGCGACCTCCGGGTGATGGCCGATACCGCCCGCATCGGCATGCCGCTCGCGCGCATCGGGATGATCGTCCCCTACCCGCTCGGGCTGAAGCTGGTCGAGATCATCGGGCCCGCCCACACGCGCCAGTTCCTGTTCACCGGCCGCCCGATCGACGGGCGCCGCGCCTACGAGATCGGGATGGTCCATCAGGTCGTGCCAGCCGCCGAGATCGAGGCCGCCGCGCAGGGCCTGGCTCGCAGCATCGCCGACAACGCGCCGCTGTCGCTGGCCGGCATGAAGGCCGTCGTCCAGCGCGCGGTGTCGGCGCGTCCCGTCGTCGACCACGCCGACCTCGACGCCGCCGCGCTGCAGGCGCGCAAGAGCGCCGACGCCAGCGAGGGACGGCGCGCCATGCTCGAGAAGCGCAAGCCCGTGTTCCGCGGCGAGTGATCACGAAAGGACCCCGACCCATGACCCGCTCCGTGAGAGTTGTCGTCGCCGTCGCTGTCGCCGGCGTCGCGGCCGTCGCCGCCGTCGCCCCCGCCCCCGCGCAGACCCCGAAGCGCGGCGGCGTCATCCGTGTGGCCGAGCAGTCCGATCCCGTCGGCTTCGACACGCTGGGCAAGAAGAAGGCGCCGGTCTACACGCAGCTCGCGCTGGCCTACACGCACAACCGGCTCCTGAAGTACGACCCGTCGGGCGAGATCGTGAACGACCTCGCCGAGCGCTGGACGCAGACGAACCCCACCACGTACGTCGTGACCCTGCGCAAGGGCGTGCGCTTCCACAACAAGCCGCCGGTGAACGGGCGCGAGCTGACGTCGGAGGACGTGAAGTTCACCTTCGAGCGGCTGGCGAAGTCGCCCGAGGCGCGCCTGTTCCCCACACTCAAGGCGGTGACGGCGCCGGACAAGTACACGGTCCGCTTCGAGCTCTCCGCGCCGTTCTCGGCCTTCGTGGCCAACCTGGCGGCGACGACCGTCTACATCTATCCGAAGGAGGCGGGCAAGCCGACCGCCGACGGCGCCGGCGACTACACCGCCGCCGACACCGCGATCGGCACGGGCCCCTTCACCCTCGAGGAGTACCGCGAGAAGCAGCGCCTGGTCTTCAAGCGCAACCCCGACTACTTCGAGGCGGGCAAGCCGTACCTCGACGGCGTGGAGCTCTACACCATCCCCGACGCGGCCGGCTCGATCGCCGCCATGCGCACCGGCAAGCTCGACCTCATCCCGGCCGGGCGCGGCGAGGGGCTGCCGCACTTCCTGGTCCCGGAGGCACGCGCCATCCCCGGCGCCCGGGTGATCCCGCACGGGCTGTTCCAGACGAGCGAGAACCTCATCGGGCGGCTCGACCAGAAGCCGTGGAGCGACGTGCGCGTCCGCCGGGCGGTCTCCATGTCGATCGACCGGGCGGGCCTCGCCAAGGCCATCTTCACCGAGGGCGCCGAGCCCTTCTCGGGCCCGATCCCGGTGGCGTCCAAGTACTTCCTGCCGCTCGACCGCATGGGCGAGTCGGCCGCCTGGTACCGCCACGACCTCACCGCCGCCAAGAAGCTCCTGGCCGACGCCGGCTACCCCAACGGCCTGCCGACCAAGCTCACGACGACGGTGGGCTACGGCCCGTCCTACGCGTCGCGCACCGAGCTGCTGAAGTCGATGCTGGCCAAGCTCGGCATCGACGCGTCGATCGTCACCCAGGAGTACCCGGTGTGGATCTCCACCACCTACAAGGGTGGCTTCGAGGGGCTCGTGCACATCCCGGCCTGGACGCTCGGGGACGAGGACGAGTGGCTCGGCTCCTACACGCCGGGCGACACGCGCAACCACATCCACCTGGAGGACGCGAAGATCACCGAGCTGGTCCAGCAGGCGCGCAGCGCCCCGAACGAGGCGGCGCGGGCCAAGCTCATCGGCCAGTTTGTGACGACCTTCCACGACCAGCTCTATCGCGTGTACCTGCCGGCGCCCAAGCTGATCACCGTCACCAGCAAGCGCGTGCAGGGCTACGTGCCGCCGGTCCGCGGCTACGGCTACGCGATCGCGCTCGTCAACACCTGGCTGGAGTGAGCGGCGGCGACTGACCCCGACCCGCGCCCGTGACGACGTACCTCGCTCGTCGGCTCCTGCTGATGGTGCCGACGCTGCTCGCGGTCAGCGTGATGGTGTTCATCATCATGCGCCTCTTGCCCGGCGACGTCGTCGCGCTGATGTTCCAGGACCTGGGCTACGCGGCCAGCCTGGCCGAGATGCGGAGCCGCCTCGGCCTCGACCTGCCCTTCCACGAACAGTACGCGCGCTGGCTCGGCGCCGTCCTCCGGGGCGACTTCGGGCAGTCGCTGTGGACGCAGCGCCCGGTCCTGGCGGTGCTGGCCGAGCGGCTGCCGGTCACGCTCGAGCTCGGCCTGCTCTCGCTCCTGGTCGCGGTCCTCTACGGCGGCGTGGCCGGCGTCGTGGCCGCGGTCTACCACGACCGCTGGCCTGACGCCGCGCTGCGCAGCGTGGCGATGGTGTTCCTGTCGCTGCCGAGCTTCTGGCTCGGCACCCTGGCCATCGTCGTGCCCTCGATCTGGCTCGGCTGGAGCCCGAGCCTGCAGCTCGTGCCCTTCACCGAGCACCCGCTCGAGAACCTCGTGCAGTTCCTCCTGCCGGCCGCCATCCTCGGCTCCCACCTGGGCGCGCCGATCATGCGCATGACCCGGGCCATGATGCTCGAGGTCTTCCGGCACGACTATGTCCGCACCGCACAGGCCAAGGGCCTGGAGCCGCGGCGCGTAGTGCTCAAGCACGCCCTGCGTAACGCGCTCATCCCTTCGGTCACAATCCTCGGCGTCCAGACCGCGCAGGCCATCGCCGGCTCCATCGTCATGGAGACGCTCTTCCAGCTTCCGGGTATGGGCAGCCTGCTCGTCGAGTCCGTGGCCCACCGCGACTTCCCGATGTTCCAGTCGCTCGTGCTCTTCCTCGCCCTCTTCGTCATGGCGGTCAACCTGGTCGTCGACCTCACCTACTTCCTCATCGACCCGCGCACGCGCGCCCAGGCCGGATGAGGCTGCTGCGCGACCTCGTCGTCAAGAAGCCCCTCGGGGCCGTCGCGGGCGCGATCGTCCTCCTGCTGGTGGTCGTCGCCGTCTTCGCCGACCGGGTCGCGCCGCACCACTACAACGAGACATCTCTCCTGGACACGCTCAAGCCCCCGAGCCGCGCGCACTGGTTCGGCACCGACGAGCTCGGCCGCGACGTCTACAGCCGGGTCGTCTACGGCGCCCAGATCTCGATGACCGTCGGGCTCGCCGCGACGGCGCTCTCCGTGCTGCTCGGCGCCGGCCTGGGGATCGTGAGCGGCTACTTCGGCCACACGCTCGACCTCGTGCTACAGCGGCTCGTCGACGCCTGGCTCGCCTTCCCGGGGCTGGTGATGGTGATCGTGCTGCTGGTCTTGATGGGGCCGGGGCTCGTCAGCGTGATCCTGGCGCTCGGGCTCAGCCAGGCCTTCCCCCAGTCGCGGATCATCCGGAGCGCGACGCTCGTCGTGCGCGAGCACGCCTTCATCGAGGCCAGCCGGGCCGGCGGCGCCTCCCACGGGCGCGTCCTGCTGCGCCACGTGCTGCCCAACATCGTGGCGCCGATCATCGTGAGCGCCAGCACCTACGTCGGCTTCGTGATCCTGGTGGAGGCGGCCATCAGCTTCCTCGGCTACGGCGTCCCCGCCCCGCGGCCCTCGTGGGGCGGCATGCTCAGCGCCACCGGCCGCAGCTACATGGTGCGGGCGCCGTGGCTATCGATCTTCCCCGGCCTCGCCCTCACGCTGGCCGTGTTCGCCTTCAACGTCCTCGGCGACGCCCTCCGCGATCTCCTCGACCCGCGCCTGAGGTAGGCGCCGCGCGCCGCCCGGCACGCTCCCGAGGCGGGTGGTAGAATCCGCGCCGATCGTCGTCTCGCACCATCGCCGCGACGCCGCCGCCGCGAAGGGAGCCACCCGATGAGACTCGTCCGTTACGGTCGTCCCGGTCAGGAGAAGCCCGGCCTCGTCGACGCCGACGGGGTCCTGCGCGACCTCTCACGCGTCGTGAAGGACGTCACGCCGGCCGTGCTGACGCCGGCCGGCCTCAAGCGCCTCCGCGGCGTGAAGACGGCACGGCTGCCGGTCGTGCGGGGCAAGCCGCGGCTGGGCTGTCCGCTGGCCGGCATCGGCAAGATGGTGTGCATCGGGCTCAACTACACCGACCACGCGGAAGAGGTCGGCATGGCGCTGCCCAAGGAACCGACCGTTTTCATCAAGGCCCCGAGCGCGCTCTCCGGCCCGGACGATCCGACGATCCGGCCGCGCGGCGGCGTCAAGCTCGACTACGAGTGCGAGCTCGCCGCGGTGATCGGGCGCGAGGCACGCCACGTCGATGAGGCCAAGGCCCTGGGCCACGTCGCCGCCTACTGCATCGTCGACGACGTCTCCGAGCGCGCCTTCCAGATGGAGCACGGCGGCACGACGACCAAGGGCAAGAGCGCGGACACCTTCGGACCGGTCGGTCCCTGGCTGGTCACGGCCGACGAGGTCGGCGACCCGCAGACCCTCGACCTGTGGACGACGGTCAACGGCGAGCGCCGCCAGCAGGGCACCACCGCCAAGATGATCTTCTCCGTCGCCTCGCTCGTCGCCTACGTCAGCCGCTTCATGTCGCTGCAGCCCGGGGATCTCATCTCCACCGGCACGCCGGCCGGCGTCGGCCACGGGTTCAAGCCGCCCCGCTACCTGCAGCCCGGCGACGTGGTCGAGCTGGGCATCTCCAAGCTGGGCGTCCAACACCACAAGGTCGTGGAGGCGAAGTGACCGATGTCTTCCTCTTGGATCGACATCTCTACGACGCGGTATCCAGCTCGCCCTGGCGCGCCGCGAGGACGCCGAGCTTCCTGACCGCTCCGCAGATGCGGTCGAGGCTCAGCGGTTTGGCCATGTACGCCTCGCATCCCATCGAGCGAAGTTCGTTGGGCTGGTAGAGCTCGTAGTACGCCGTCACCGCGATGAATGGCGTTCGCCGCGTCCGCGCGTCCGGATGCGCGCGCAACGCCCGCAGGAAGGCGAGACCGTCCATGCGCGGCAACGCGAGGTCGCAGACGATGACGTCGGGTCGGCGTTCGTCGAGACGTTCGAGGCCAGCGTAGGCGTCCCGGCAAGCCGTGACCGTGGCACGGGCGAACTCGAATACCTCGATGAGCACCTCCCGCGCATCCTCGTCGTCTTCGATCACGAGGACATGGAGGCCCCGCAGGTCTGGCAACGGTTCCGTCATCGGGCGTTCGGAAGCCATCGGAAGCCTCCTTTGGGTGGTCCCATATCAACGATTGAGACGGAATGCGGCGCCGTCAAGATAGGAAATGCTTTTCCTCACTCAACGTCGCGCCGGAGCGGGCTGCAGACCCGCTCCGGCACCTTCGGCGTGATGCGATGGCTCTCAGATCACGGGAGTCTGGTTCAGGCGAACAGCACCTTCGCGGCTACGTCGTCGTTGACGACTGGGTAGGTCTCGAACTCGAGAACATCGGACCACTCGTTCGTCCACCGCAGCATGGCTTCCGCACTGTCTGTCTCGAGCACGACGACGCCACGCCCACCGGCCACGTCGTGCCAACGGTTCAGCATCTTGATACCTGCCGGTGGTGCAGCTCCAGTCTGCTTGAAGCGCGTGATCGCATCGCGGATTCTGTCCGGCCGTGCCCGCCACTGAGTGATGAAGAACATGGCGCACCTCCTGCCGTTCACGTGCGACCGTCGAGGGGTGTCGGCACTCTCGTGTGCCGCATCCCTGGCGAGACGCCCAACCTACTGTAAGGTCCAGGCGATGGCAACGCGCCCCAGGACTGCCGGCCGATGCGGGCCATGCCCGATCTGAGCCCGCTCCTCGAGCACTGGCGCTATCCTGCGATCTTCGCCGCGGTGATCCTGGGGAACGTCGGCCTGCCCATCCCCGAGGAGACGGTCCTCGCCCTCGCCGGCTTCCTGGCCCATCGGGGCGAGCTGCACTTGCCGACCGTGATTGCGGTCGGCCTGCTCGCCGCGATCGCCGGGGACAACATCGGCTACTGGCTGGGCCATCGCTATGGCCGGGGCTCGCTCGAGCGCTACGGCCGATACATCTGGGTCAGCGCGGAGCGTCTCGAGAGGGTCTCGGCCTTCATGGGCCGGTACGGCGGGCTCGCGGTGTTCGCAGCCAGGTTCGTGCCCGGCGCGCGGTGCTTGGCCGGGCCGGTGGGGGGCGCCATGGGCATGCCGCCGCGCACGTTCATCGTCGCCAACACGCTCGGCGCGCTCGTCTACGTGCCCTATGCGGTCGGCCTCGGGTACGCGGTCAGCTATGGGGTGGGTCACGTGATCGAGCGACTCGTGGGACGGGCGGAGCCCGTGGTGATCGTGGCCATCGCGCTCCTGACGCTCGCGTTCACCGCGAAGCGTCTGCTCCACCGCACTTCGGCCCGCTGAGGGCCCCGGGAGGTTGGCGGTGTTCGGTCCCCTACTCATGCGACACTACGCGGCAATACTGAAGGAGGCGAAGTGATGGCGAAGCGGCGCGTGGTCCTCACCGGGGCGGGCGGGCGCGTGGCCCAGCGCATGTTCAAGGCGCTCGACGCACGCTGGGACGTCCTGCCGATCGACATCAAGACGACCGCCCACGACGGCACGCCGATCCCGCGGGCCGTCGTGGCCGACCTCACCAACTCCGACCGCAACGCGTACCGGCAGCACTTCCGCGGCGCCGACGCGGTCATCCACTGCGGCTTCGTGCGGGCGCCCGGCATGACCGCCGACACCTGGCAGGACAACAGCGACGCCAAGTTCCAGGCCGAGCACACCAACGTGGCCATGGCCTACAACGTCTACCGGGTCGCGCTCGAGGAGGGCGTGCGCCGCGTGGTCGTGTGCAGCTCCAACCACGCCGCCGACTACTACGAGCGGCTCGTCTG